>Ga0207659_10000664_pt1 | contig 20333 bp, 16 predicted proteins | sample KBSM43metaG_FD_184330 | JGI IMG/M metagenome (GOLD analysis project Ga0207659, IMG submission 184330) | Miscanthus rhizosphere microbial communities from Kellogg Biological Station, Michigan, USA - KBS M4-3 metaG (SPAdes) (version 2) | ecosystem: Host-associated > Plants > Roots > Rhizosphere >...
CGTTGGCGGGATATGGGCGCGCGGCCAGGTGGTCTGGGACGATCCGGCCTCGATCAACGATCCCTCGCTGCGCACGATGCGCCGGCTGCTGGTGAATCGCCTCGAGCGACTGGAAAGGGAGTTGCTGGTCGAGTCAGCCTATTTCATCCCACTCGAGCCCGGTGTCGAGTTTCTGAAGGGATTGGTCAGCAGAGGCATTCGGATCCGGGTGCTCACGAACTCGCTTGCCTCCAACGACGTGCTCGCCGCCTTTGCAGGTTACTCGAAGGTCCGTGACCGATTGATCGCGTCCGGGGTGGAGCTTTACGAGGTGCGACCGCAGCCGGGACCGTTTCCACAGGAAATCGTGTCCTCCGGTTCGAGGGCCGGCCTGCACACCAAGGCCATGGTCTTCGACCGGAAGGATGTCTTCGTCGGGAGCTTCAACCTCGACCCGCGCTCGAGCCTGATCAACACCGAGGCCGGCCTCTACGTCGAAAGCCCCGAGCTTGCAGCGATGGTCGCGCAGTTCATGGACGAAGGTGTTGCGCCCGATCGAAGCTATCGCGTCCTGCTGGACGAGCGCGGCAATACGTACTGGGTGACTGAGGACGGAGGCAAGCCGCTGCGCTACGACGTCGATCCGCTGTCCACGTTCTTGCAGCGCTGGAACGCCGGGTTTATCCGCCTGCTGCCCGTTGAGAATCAGCTATAGCTTGCTCGACAATTTCAAGAATGGCTCCCTTAAACGCGACGTTGTGGGCGAATTGATCCGGTGTGCGTCCTGAATCCGGGCAACTGGGGAGCCCTGTTCCGCGCCGCAACGCGCGATTGTCAAGTCATCACGGTGCTCGCCGCCGGCGTGCTTGCGACGGTCACATTGCCGGCGTCTGCGCAGGACATCGAGCCGCGCGCCTATTCGAACGCGCCTGTCGGCGTCAACTTCCTGATCGCGGGTTACGGCTATACGCGCGGAGGACTGGCGTTCGATACGTCCGCACCCGTGACGAATCCGCAACTCCACACATCCAACGCCGTCCTCGCCTACGCGCGAGCGCTCGATCTATGGGGCAAATCCGGCAAGGTCGATGTGATCGTGCCGTACAGCTGGCTTTCGGGTACAGCAGACTTTCAGGGCGCAACGATATCGCGCACCGTCAGCGGTTTCGCCAATCCGCTGTTCCGGCTTTCCGTCAATCTCTACGGCGCGCCCGCGCTGACGCTTAAGGAGTTCGCGGACTACCACCAGGATCTGATTGTCGGCGTGAGCCTGCAAGTGTCGGCACCCTGGAGCCAATACGATGACAGCCGCGTGGTGAACATAGGCACGAACCGCTGGTTCTTCAAGCCGGAGCTGGGCGTTTCCAAGGCTGTCGGTCCATGGACAACGGAGTTCAGCGCGGCTGCAACCCTGTATACAGACAACAACGATTTCTACGGCGGCAACAAGCGTGCGCAGGATCCGGTCTACTCATTTCAGGGACACGCGATTTACGCCTTCCCTCGAGGAGTTTGGGGCTCCCTGGACGCCACGTACTTTACCGGTGGCCGGACAACTCTGAACGGTGTCCGGAACTACGACTTGCAGCAAAACTGGCGCCTGGGCGCTACCTTGGCGCTGCCCATCGACAGGCTGAATTCGGTCAAGCTCTACGCCAGCAGCGGTGTGTCGGCCCGAACGGGCAACAATTTCGACCTGATCGGGATTGCTTGGCAGTACCGCTTTGGGGGCGGTTTGTAATGTGCTCACTTGCGCGGAGTGCACGGCCGCGGCCGAAAATGTCACCGTCGAGCGTCAGCTTTGGATCGCCGCGTATCCGCAAACCAACAAAAGGCCGCGCCGGGCAAACCCGGCGCGGCCGTGGGGCCAAGCGAGAGATCGGTGGCGTCAATGCGTCGCGAGCCGTGCGCTCGGCCGGCGCGAAGGTCGTACCGGAGCGACTTCGCCCGTGTCTTCGTCCAGCCGCCGCCGGAACGTCTCCGCGAGGAAGTACGCGCACACGAGGGAGAGCACGGCGGTGATCGCGATATAGCCGGCGATCGGCAACGTCGACTTGTACGTCGCGAACAGCCACGCGGAGATCAGCGGCGCGGGTCCGGACGTGATGATGCCGGCGATCTGGTACGGCAGCGACGCACCGGTATAGCGAACGCGCGTGCCGAAGAGCTCGGCGAACCACGTCGACTGCACCGCGTAGACCGACGCCTGGGAGAACGCGAGGCCGCCAATGTACGCGAGAATGATGTACATCGGATCGCGCGTCTGCACCAGCATGAAGAACACGAAGCCGTAGAGCGCAACGAAGACCGTCCCCATCATGTAGACGGCTCGGCGGCCGATGCGGTCCGACAGCTTGCCGAACAGGGGTAGCGTGAAGAGCTCCACGGCGCAGCCGATCAGGATCGCGTTCAGGAAGAAGCTTTTCGACAGTCCGAGCTGCTGCGTGCCGTAGGCGAGCATGAACACGTTGATGACGTTGAACGTGATGTCGGTCGCGAAGCGCGTGCCGAGCGCGAGGAAGATCTCCTTCGGATGCCGCTTGAAGAGCTCTACCAGCGGCGCCTTCACCACGGTGCGCGTCGCCTTCACCTCCTCGAACACCGGCGACTCGATCACGCGGAGCCGGATGAAGAGCCCGATTGCGATCAGCACGACGGAAAGCAAGAACGGAATCCGCCAGCCCCACGACAGGAACTGATCGTTCGGCAGGTTCGACACGAGCGCAAAGACGCCGGTCGACAATAGCAAGCCGATCGGCACTCCCAGCTGCGGGAAGCTGCCGAAGAAGCCTCGCTTATCGTGGGGCGCGCTCTCGACAACGAGCAACACGGCGCCACCCCATTCGCCGCCGACGCCGAGCCCCTGGCAGAAGCGCATCAGGATGAGCAGCGCGGGCGCCCACACGCCGATCGTCTCGTAGGTCGGCAGGATGCCGATGATGAAGGTCGCGACACCCATGATCATGAGCGTTGCGACGAGCGTCACCTTGCGTCCGATGCGGTCGCCGAAGTGGCCGAAAAAGATCGCGCCAAACGGCCGCGCGAGGTAGCCGACAGCGAACGTGCCGAACGCCGCGATCGTGCCGACGACCGGATCGAATGTCGGGAAGAAGAGTTTCGCGAACACGAGCGCTGATGCGGTCGCGTACAGGAAAAAATCGTACCATTCGATCGCCGTGCCGACGACCGACGACATCAGCACGCGCTTGATCATCCTGGCGTCAGGCGTACGTGTGAGCGGTTGCGTTGCCATTGTTTCCTCCGGTTCGAGTAGGGCTGCCACGACTTGCGCGCGGCTACCAGTGCAGTTCCATTGGGAAGCGATCCAGCGCTTCAACGCCCGTGGACGTCAGCCGAACGATTCGCTCGGTGCGCAATCCGCCGACGTCGGGTACGGTGATCGTCGACTTGAGCGTGAACACCATGTTCTCTTGCAGGATCGTCGTATTGCCGGGGCCGATCCACGGCGCTTCCTCCTCCGGGTCCATTCCCGTGCCATGGCCGGTGCCGTGGCCGCGCGCCTCGCTCGAGAAGCGCTCGTAGCCGGACTTGACCAACGCCTGCTGGATGACCGCGTTCAGCTCGTGCGCCGCCATGCCAGAACGCGCGGCTTCCAGACCGGCTTCCACGGCGCGCGCCGCGGCAGCGACAATCGCCATTTTTTCCTTGCTCGCCGGGCCGTACGTGAATCCACGGCCGCCGTCGGCTACGTAGCCGCGATAACGGGCGCCGATGTCGGTCATCACGAGATCGCCCGGCTGCACGACACGATCGGTCGGGCGTGCCAGGTTGTACGCCGAGCGCGGTCCTGCCTGGACCATCGAGTCGAATGCCGTGCGATCGGCACCGCCGGCGAGCATCGCGCGATCGGCGATCCACGCGAGCTCGCGTTCCGTGTGAGGCTTGCCATCGGCGAGCATGTCGCGGATCGCCGCCATCGCCGAATCGGTCAACGCCGCGGCCTTGCGCATCAGGCGCACCTCCGCGTCGCTCTTGATCGCCTTGATTTCGGCGAGCACCGAGGTCGTTTGCAGCTCAAGATTTTCGAGGCCCGCTCGCACGCGATCGAGCACGCTCGCCGGGATGTAGGCCCCGCCGGCGAGTCCGACCGATGCGCGCGAATGACGAGCGGCGAACGCACGCAGGCGAGCGCTCATCTCGCGGAAGCTCGCGACCGGGAACGTCGTCACACTCGACGCATACGCCAGCGTCTGATCCGACACGAATAGCACTGGCTCGGCGTCGATGCCGAGCAGCAGCACCGCATTCGCGATGTCGGAAACGCCGTCGAGCGGGCGGAATTCGGTGAAATACGTGATGTTCGCGCCGCGCCAACAATCACCGAACGCGACGAGACCGACAAGGCCCGCCTTATCGAGTGCACCACGGACATTCACCATCCTCTGGCGGAACTCGTCTGGCGCAATGGCATCGGCGGCAATGCCGAAGTTGACGGGCGATGCGACCTTGGCCGGCGGGGATTCCAATACGGACTGCAGCGTCATGATTCCTCCGGGTAACGGGCTGCCGGCCACATGGGCCAGGCAGTCGGAGCTCGAATGCTATGACTCTGCGCTATGCGAATCCAATGAGTTTTTCGGTGATTGGTATAGCATTTAGGCATACCTATGCCGAGGTCCTATGCTTAAGACACCGATCGACTGGCTCGCACGTTCGCGGCTTACTGCGCGCCAGCTGGCGCTAATCGTGCAACTCGACGCCAAGGGCTCCGTGTTGCACGCAGCCGAAGCCGCCCACATGACTCAGCCCGCCGCCTCGCGGCTCCTGCAGACTATCGAGGACGCGCTCGGGGTCGCGCTGTTCGAGCGCCACCCGCGCGGCGTCGTAACCACCCCCTACGGGGAGGTGCTGGTTCGCCATGCGCGTGCGGCGCTCGTCGAATTCAAGCAAGCGCACGAGGAGGTGGAAGCGCTCGCGTCCGGAATTGCGGGCGAAGTTCGAATCGGGACGGCCGTGACGTCGGCGACCGATCTCGTTCCGATGGCAGTCGCGCAGCTGGCCGCCCGCCATCCCCGCGTGCGCGTTGCGATCGAACTTGGATTCAGCGAGGCACTTGTCGGACAGGTGCTTGAGCGCGACCTCGACATCGCTATCGCACGCCTGCATCCGTCCCGTGAGCTCACCGCCGTCGACTTCGCTGCGCTCGGCGAGGAGCCGCACGGTTTGATCGCCCGCACGCGGCACCATCTCGCGCGCAGGAAGTCGCTCGAGCTCGCCGATCTCGTCGGGCACACGTGGATTTTGCCGCCGCGAGGCAATGTGCTGCGCGACCACCTGAGCATGCTCTTCCTTCAGAAGGGCATCGAGTTCCCGCGCCAGGTCGTCGAAACATCCGCGCTACCCGTCATCAGCAGCCTGCTGCGAATCAGCGACATGGTGGCGCCGCTCGCGCTCGAAGTCGTGCGGCCGTATTTCGAAACCCGCCTGCTGACGCGATTGCCGCTACGACTCGACTTGCGGCTCGGCGCCGCTGGTATCGTCACGCGACGCGGTCACGAACTCTCGCCCGGCGCGCAGGCAATGATGACCGAGTTGCGCGCGGTCGCGTCGCGGCTCTATCCACGGAAGGTGGTGGGATCGGCGTAGACACTATCCCAGTGGCGAGGGCGGGATTCGAACCCGCGTTAGGAATTAACCTAACGCTTTCCAGGCGTGCGACTTAAACCGCTCATCCACTTCTCCGATCGGCGGATTTTACGCGACTGCGGTCCACCCGGCGGCGTCGCCCGTACCTTGCCATTTGTCGCCGTGTCGAGCGCCCGAACGCCATGTCGGGCACGGTCGCCGCGAACGAGCACAGCGACCAACGCTTCGCGCCGCGCCCTCGCTAGGGCCATCCGCCGGCCCCGTCGTCTGGCCTTGCCCATTCCGTCCCACTACACTTGCAGCTCGGCTTCCCGCCGCACGCACCTGCGACGGCGAAAGCACATCACTGGAGACAACCATGACGTTTTCGTGCAAGCGATCCTTGCTGCGCATCCTGGCGCTGACGGCCCTGTTGGCGATCGGAACAGCCCACGCGGCCGGCAAGTACGTACTGATCAGCCACGCCCCCGATTCCGACTCGTGGTGGAACACAATCAAGAATTCGATCAAGCAGGCCGGCGAGGACTACAGCGTCACCGTCGACTATCGCAATCCGCCGTCCGGCGATCTCGCCGACATGGCCCGGCTGATCGAGCAAGCCGCCGCCGCCGGCTATGACGGTGTGATCGTGACGATCGCCGACTTCAACGTGCTGCAGGGCGCGATCGGCAAAGTCACGGCGAAAAAGATTCCGCTGATCACGATCAATTCCGGCACCCCCGAGCAGAGCGAAAAGCTCGGCGCGATCATGCACGTGGGCCAACCCGAATATGCCGCAGGCAAAGGTGCGGGTGAGCGCGCCAAGGCCGCCGGCGTGAAGAGCTTCCTGTGCGTCAATCATTACGCGACGAACCCGGCAAGCTTCGAGCGCTGCCGCGGCTTTGCAGAAGCGATCGGCACCGACTACAAGAAGTCGACGCTCGACTCGGGCGACGATCCGACGACGATCGAGTCGAAAGTCGCCGCGTATCTTCGCCAGAATCCCGGCACCAACGGCATCCTGACGCTGGGACCGACGTCCGCCAGTCCGACGATCAAGGCGCTCGAAAAATCGGGCCAGGCCGGCAAGCTCTGGATGGCGACGTTCGATCTGTCCGACGACATCAGCAAGGGAATCAAGTCCGGCACGGTGAAGTTCGCGATCGATCAGCAACCGTACTTGCAGGGATACATCCCGGTTGCCGTGCTGGCGACGATGAAGGAGATGAAGACCACCGACCTGAAGAAGGTCGCCGATGCCGTTAAGGCCAATCCGAAGACGAAGAAGCGCTTCGACGAGTATGGGCTCGTGCCTAACTACGGTCCGCGTCATATCTCGTCGGGTCCGGGCTTCGTGACGAAGGACAACATCGCCAAAGTCGAGAAGTTCGCCGGCCAATATCGCTGACGCGAGAGGCGGAGGCGCCTTGGCCGGTCCGGACATGCCGTCGCCCGGCATCCGGGCGGAGCCAGCGTCCCCGTCCGACGAGCGCGTGCGCGACATCGGCGCGCTGCGCCGCTTCCTGTCGCGGCCGGAATTCGGCTCGATCTCAGGCGCGGTGCTGGTGTTCGTGCTGTTCGGATTGGTCGCCGGCGATTCCGGCATGTTCAGCGCCGAGGGCATCGTCAACTGGGCGACGGTGGCGGCGTTCCTCGGCATCATCGCCGTCGGCGCGGCGCTCTTGATGATCGGCGGCGAGTTCGACCTGTCGATCGGCTCGATGATCGGCTTCGCCGGCATGATGCTCGCGATCCCAGCGTTGTATTGGGGCTGGCCGATGTGGGTCGCTGCGCTCTTCACGTTCGCGCTATGCGCGGTACTCGGCACGTTGAACGGCTACCTCGTCGTCCGTACCGGACTCCCGAGTTTCATCGTCACGCTCGCGTTCTATTTCATCCTGCGCGGATTGAGCCTCGCGCTGTCGACGATGCTCACCGGCAAGACAATCGTCAGCAACAACGAGGGCATTGCGCTGCGCGACCTCGCGACGAGCGACTACCTGTTCTCGACGCTCTTCTCTGGCCACGTGCTCACCGGGTTGTTCAACGCGATGGCGCGCTGGGGCTGGATCGCCGCGAGGGATGGCGGCGGCGCACTTGCCATCGGCGTGCCCAAGGTCGTCGTGTGGTGGCTCGCACTGACGGCAATCGGCGGCTTCGTGCTTGCCCGCACGCGCCGCGGCAACTGGATCCTCGCCGTCGGTGGTGACGCGAATGCGGCGAAGAATACCGGCGTGCCGGTCGCGCGCGTCAAGGTGAGCCTGTTCGTCGTGACGGCGCTCTGCGCAGCGCTCTTCGCCGTGCTGCAGGTCGCCGACGCCGGCTCGGCCGCTGCCGACCGTGGACTGCAGAAGGAATTCGAGGCGATCATTGCCGCCGTGATCGGTGGCTGCCTGTTGAGCGGTGGTTACGGCTCCATCGTGGGCGCGTCGATCGGCGCACTGATCTTCGGCGTCGTGCAGATCGGTATCGGCTATACCAGCATCGACAACAACTGGTACCGCGTCTTCCTCGGTGGCATGCTGCTGGCCGCCGTGCTGTTCAACACGTATATCCGCACGCGCGTCGCGCTCGGTCGCAGGTGAAGAGGATGGCTGAATGAGCGTTGACTACATTGTCCAGCTCGAGGACATCAGCAAGTTCTTCGGTTCGGTGATCGCGCTGAACGGCGTGACGCTGCGGCTTCGGCGCGGCGAAGTGCATTGCCTGCTCGGCGACAACGGGGCGGGCAAGAGCACGCTGATCAAGACGCTGGCGGGTGTGCATCCGCCCGACAAGGGTGAGTACCTCGTCGACGGACGACGCATCCATTTCAAGTCGCCACGCGATGCGCTCGATCTCGGCATCGCCACCGTCTACCAGGACTTAGCACTCGTCCCGCTGATGAGCGTCGCGCGCAACTTCTTCATGGGGCGCGAACCCAGGCGCAAGCTCATCGGACCGTTCCAGGTGATGGACCACGAACTCGCCGGCCGGACCGCGATCGCGAAGCTCGCGGAAATGGGGATCAAGGTGCGCGACGCGAGCCAGGTCGTCGGCACGATGAGCGGCGGCGAACGCCAGTGCCTCGCCATTGCCCGCGCTATTCACTTCGGTGCGCGCGCGCTGATCCTCGACGAACCCACGGCGGCGCTCGGCGTCAGGCAGAGCGTGAACGTGCTGAAGCTCATCAACCGCGCGCGGGAAAAGGGCATCTCGGTGCTCTTCATCACGCACAACGTCAATCACGCGTACCCGGTCGGCGACACCTTCACGCTGCTTAACCGCGGCAAGTCGCTCGGCACGTTCGCCAAGGGTGACGTGACAAAAGACGAAGTCCTCGACATGATGGCGGGCGGCGCCGAGATGCAGGCGTTGATGGCCGATGTCGCAGGCATGACTATCTAGCGCGCGTTCGCTCACTCGAGGAAGCGATAACGACAGTACCTTTCGGAAGTTATCAGACGGCAACGGTCAGAAGCCGACGTCCGCCCGCCCCTTCAGCGCCAGTATCTCGCGCGCATCATCGGGTGTTGCGACCTCCAGCCCCAGGCCTTCGATGATCTTCACGGCGGCGCGCACCTGCGCTGCATTCGATTCGGCCAGCGTTCCGGGCCCCAGCCACAAACTGTCCTCCAGTCCCACGCGCACGTTGCCGCCCATCGCGGCCGACTGCGCTGCGATCGGCAGCTGATTGCGCCCGGCGCCGAGCACGCTCCACCGGTACTGATCGCCAAACAGTCGGTCGGCGGTGCGCTTCATGTGCACGACGTCCTCAGGATGTGGGCCGATACCTCCAAGGATCCCGAACACGCTCTGGATGAAGAGCGGCGGCTTCACCACGCCGCGATCGAGAAAGTGCTTCGCCGTGTACAAGTGGCCGATGTCGTAGCACTCGATCTCGAAGCGCGTGCGGTTGGCCGCGCACGACGTCAGGATGTACTCGATGTCCTTGAACGTATTCTTGAAGATCCGTTCGTCGGACGTCTCGAGATACTTTCGCTCCCACGGATGCTTGAATTCCTTGAATCGCTGCAGCATCGGGAAGAGCCCGAAGTTCATCGAGCCCATGTTGAGCGACGCGACCTCGGGCTTGAGCTGCAGCGCAGGCTGGAGCCGCTCCTCGATCGTCATCGTCGCAGCACCGCCGGTGGTGAAGTTGAGCACGACGTTCGACCGCCGCTTGATCTCGGGCGCGAATTCGCGGAAGAGGTTGGGATCCTGCGTGGGACTGCCGTCGACAGGATCACGCGCGTGCAGATGCACGATCGCAGCACCCGCCTCCGCGGCGCCGATCGCAGCCTCGGCGATTTCCTTCGGCGTCACCGGAAGGTAGGGCGACATCGACGGCGTGTGAATGCTGCCGGTCACGGCGCAGGTGATGATGACTTTGCGGCGGTTGGCCATGGTGTCGTCCTTAGTTGGAATCGGATGCGTCGCGTTTGTGCTGACGCAATGCGAGCAGGCGCGCGTCGCGCCAGCGCATGCGCGCGTCACGCTCGTCCGCGGTGAGGGGCGGTTCGAGCTGGCTCGTTACATTCTGCACGTTGGCGGCGTCCCACACGGCCGACGCAGGCGGATTGGTGGCGAGCGTGCGATAGAAGCCGGCGTAGCGCGTGCAATAATCGGCGACACCACCCGGGGCGTTGAGCTCGATCGTCGCGAACGGACCGATGAACGACCAGCGCAGACCCAGCCCGTCCTGGACAGTCTTGTCGAGGTCCTGCGGCGACACGTAGCCCTCGCCGACGAGGCGCAGCGCTTCGGACAACAGCGCGCCCTGGAGGCGATTCAGGATGAACCCGTCGAGCTCGCGCTTGACGATGATCGGCACCTGGCCGATTTCGGTCATCACCGCCCGTGCGCGCGCAAGCGTCGCGGCATCGGTCCACGGGGCGCCGCAGAGTTCGACCACGGGTACGAGATGCGGCGGATTGACGGGATGCGCGACGAGGCAGCGCGCGCGTCCGGCAAGCGTTTCGGTGAAGCGCGACGCGGGAATCGCCGACGTGGAGCTGGCGACGATTGCCGTCTTCGGGGTCGCCCGATCGATGTGTGGATACAGCTCACGCTTCACGTCGAGCAGTTCGGGCGCGTTCTCCTGCACCCAGTCGACACCGGCCAGCGCCTTCTCGAGATCGGCGACGTACTCGACGCGTGCGAACGCCGCCGCGGCATCGTCGGCGAGGCCGTATTGCTGCTGCTCGGCAAGCCCGCTTGCTATATGCTCGCGCGCCGCGTCAAGCTGCAACGCGACACTGTCGAACAGCCGCACGCGCCATCCCGCGCGCGCGAACACCATCGCCCACGACCGACCGATCAGGCCGGCGCCGACCATCGCGGCGGTTGTCATCGCTTCACATCCATCGGCGTCCCTCGCAGAAAGTTTGCTGCGATGCCGCGCCCGCGGACGATGAGCTTCCGCGGAACGCGCGGGGCCGTCGACCCCGGCATCCGACGGGATTGTGCGCGATGACCGGGAAGCCGTGTCGGCTCCCCTTCACCGCCGTGAGATTGACTGCGGCGGCGATCGACATCACCGCCGCAGTTACGCATCTACATCAGGCGTCGACCAGCGTCTGGAAGCCGCCGTAGATCAGCCGCTTGCCGTCGAACGGCATCGGGTTCTTGTCGGGCTGGACGCGCGGATCGGCCATCACCTTCTTCATGCCCTCGTCGCGCACCTTCCGCGACGGCCACGTGATGAACGAGAACACGACTGTCTCGTCGTCCTTGGCTTTCACCGCCATCGGAAACGACGTCACCTTGCCCTGCGGGACGTCGTCGCCCCAGCACTCGACGACGCGCAGCGCGCCGTAGTCCTTGAAAACCTTCGCAGCCGATTGCGAGTGTTCCTTGTAGCGATCGCGATTCGCGGTGGGTACCGCGGCGACAAATCCATCGATGTAATCCATGGAAAGCCTCCAGCTCAGTTAGAAGATATTCGCGTTTACGCCGTGTGTGCGTGCTCGGCCATCATCTTGGCCATCCCCTGCTTGATTTCCTCGGGGCTGAGATCGCGCACGTGCGTTGCCACCGACCAGCGATGGCCGTACGGATCTTCGAGCTGGCCGTAGCGATCTCCCCAGAACATCTCCTGGACGGGCATCGTCACCTTCGCGCCGGCCGCTGCTGCCTGCTTCACGGTGGCGTCCGCGTCCTCCACGTACAGATGGATGACGACCGGAGAGCCCTTCAATGCCTTGGGCCCCGCTGCGCCGCAGTCCAGGTTCTCGTCCATCAGCATCAGCGTCGAGTCGCCGATGCGAACGGCCGCGTGCATCAGCTTGCCGTCGGGTCCCGGCAACCGGGCCTCCTCCTTGGCGTTGAAGGCCTTCTTGTAGAACTCGATCGCCCCGGCGGCGCCCGCGCAAACCAGGTGCGGCGTCAACGAATGCATGCCCTCGGGAATCTTCTTGGTTGCTGCTTTCGCCATGGTGTTGCTCCTTCGTGACTAAGTTGAGGTGAATACGATGCTTTGCCGGCAGAGGCGATTCCGCCCGACTTGACGGCGGCCGGTCGACGCTCGGTCCGACCCTGCACACCGTTGTCGAATGGGTCCGGCAAAAATCGACACGCCGCCGGGATATTTCAGGTGTCGGCGGGTGACGACGCTTAAGCGCGGGATTTCATGGCGGCCAGGCGGACTGGGTGGCGCCCCGCTGGAGGCCGCCCGCGCCTTGGGCCATGCACGCGAAAATCGGATGCAGGTCAAAGCATGCTGGCCACTTTAGGCGTAGAGTGGACCTCCGGCAAGGACCAATCTGCGGCTTTACATGAATACCACTTTCAGCGCGGAGCTGCTGCTTCCCATCGACCGCGCGAGCGCCGTTCCGCTGCACGTGCAACTCGAGCGCGAAATGCGCCGCGCGGTGCGAACGGGTCGCCTGCCCGCCGATCTGCCGCTGCCGTCGACACGCTCGCTCGCGTCCAGCCTGGGGCTGTCGCGAGGCGTGGTCGTCGAATGCTACGAGCAGTTGATCGCCGAGGGCTATTTCACATCGCTGCGCGGCTCGGGCACGCGCGTCGCGGCGATCCGCACCGAGTCGCGACCCTCCGCCGTCACCGCGCTGGTCGCCGCCGAGCCCCGCTACGATTTTCGGCCGGGCACGCCGGATGTCGGTTCGTTTCCGCGACGCGAATGGTTCGCGAGCCTGCGGCGCGTGTACAACGCCGCCGGCAGTCGCGCGTTTCGCTACCCCGAGCCGCGCGGGCCGTTGGTCACGCGAACGGCACTCGCGAGCTTTCTCGGCCGGTCGCGCGCAACCGTCGGCAACGAAGACTGCATCGTGCTGTGCAACGGGTTCGCGCAAGGCATCGACCTGATGACGCGCCTGCTCCACTCGCGCGGTGTCGCGAGCATCGCCATCGAAGAGCCCGGCTATGGCAGTCTCGCGCAAAGGTTGCGCAACTCGGGAATCGTGACGCATTGCATCCCGGTGGACGGACGCGGACTCGTCGTCGAGCGGCTGGCGAAAACGTCGGCGAAGGCTGCCGTCGTGACGCCCGCGCATCAATACCCGACCGGTGCCGGGATGACGCCCGATCGACGCGCCGCCCTGCTGGCGTGGGCGGCCAAGCGCGATGCATGGGTCATCGAGGACGACTACGATGCGGAATTCCGCTACGACCGGGTGCCGCTCGGCGCACTGCAGGGGCTGGCACCCGATCGCGTCGTGTACGTGGGCACCGGCAGCAAGATCCTTTCACCGGCGCTGCGCCTCGGATGGTTGATGGCACCGCAGCCGGTCGCATCCGAACTCGCGTCGCTGAAGCAGTTTGCCGACGGCGGATCGCCGACGTTCGACCAACTCGCACTCGCCGATTTCCTGGGGACGGGGCAGATGGATCGGCACCTGCGACGGATGCGCCAACTCTATCGACGGCGGCGTGACCTGCTGACCGCGGCGCTTTCCGAATTCCTGCCGGGCCTGCCGATCGGTGGCGTCGCCGCAGGTCTGCACCTGATGCTGAACCTGCCGCCCGGCACCGACGAACACGCGCTGCTCATCGCCGCGGCCGAACGTTCGATCCGCGTGTTCGGCGCTGCACAATACCGCGCGCGTCCGCGTAACGCGCCGCCCGCGATCGTCATCGGTTACGGATGCATCGCCGAACCGCTGATCCGCGAAGGCGTGCAGCATCTCGCTCGTCTGATCAAGCGCAATGGACTTTGACGCTTTGCGGAATTCGAAGCGTCGCTCGTCGGCGTCGGCGAAACGACAGTATTCGCCGCGATGTGGCTTCACATCCAGAGCACGCGCTTGCGCAGCGCCAGATCCTCCCGCAACGCCGCGGCTGGCCCGTCGTGGATCACGCTGCCTCGCTCGAGCACGCACGCGTGGTCGGCAAGTGCGAGCACAAGATCGAGGTTGTGCTCGACGATGACGATCGCGAGCTCGTGACGCAGCTTGTCGAATGCCTCGAACAATTCCTCGACGACGGCGGGTGCGAGACCCTCGAACGGCTCGTCGAGCAGCAGCACGCGCACGTGGCCGGACAGCGCGCGCGCGACGGCGACCATCTGCTGCTCGCCACCCGACAGGTAGTCGGCGGGCGTGTCCATCCGGTCCTTGAGCCGCGGGAAGAACGTCAGAATCCGCTCGTCGGTCCACGCGGTGCCGGTGCCTGACTGCCGCTTCAGGCGTCCGAGCTCCAGGTTGTGGCGAACGCTCATGCCGGCGAAAAGCGCGCGGCCCTGCGGCACGTAGCCGATGCCGCGACGAGCGATTTCGGCGGCCGGTCGCGCGGCGACGTCGTCACCCGCGAGTGCGATCGCGCCTGCAGTTGCGGGCACGATGCCGATGATCGTCTTCAGCAGCGTCGACTTGCCGGCGCCATTGCGGCCCAGCAGCGCGACGATCTCGTGCTCGTGCACGGTCAGCGACGCCGCGCGAACGATATGGCTCTTGCCGTAGAACGCGTCGACGTCGCGCAGCGCCAGCAGCTCAGGCGCTGAAGCCTGCTCGGCATGCCCGCGCGGCCGCGACGCGAGCGACGCGACACCTGTGCCGATGTAGATCTCCTGCACCGCCTTGCTGCGTCGCGCGTCGTCGGCCGTGCCATCGACCAGCACGCGGCCATTGTTCATCACCGTCACGCGGTCCGCGAGCGCGAACACGCGGTCGATGTCGTGCTCGACGAGCAGCACGGGAATGTCCGCCGAGATGCGCTTGATCAGATTGGCGACGCGCTCGCGCTCTGCCGCGGCGAGTCCCGCGAGCGGCTCGTCGAGCAGCAGCACGCGCGGACCCGATGCGAGCGCCAGACCCATGTCGAGCAGACGCTGGCCGCCATACGATAGCGTTCCCGCGTCGGCGCGCTCGATGCCGCTCAAACCCAGGAAACTGATCAGCTCCGCCGTTCGTCGCGTCACGCGCTCGATCGAGCGCACGTCCGACCAGCCGTTGAAGTGCGATGGATCGCGCGCCTGAACGGCAAGGCGCACGTTCTCTTCGATCGACACGCCGGCGAACAGGTTGGTGATCTGGAACGAGCGCGCCAGTCCCGCCGCGACCGTGCGGTGCGGCGCGAGGCCCGTGATTGGAGTGCCTCCGAGCGTGACGCTGCCGCGATCAGGCGCGAACAAACCGGAGATCAGATTGAACACGGTCGTCTTGCCCGCGCCGTTGGGGCCGATCAGCGCGTGCAGCGTGCGTGCCTGCACGACGAAGCCGGCATCGGCAACCGCCTGGATGCCGCCGAATGCCTTCGCGAGATCGCGCGCTTCGAGCGCAGCGCCGTCGCTCTTCTTCTCGTGATGCAGGAACGCCGGCAGCGGCAATCCTTGCTCGATCTTCCGTCCGGCCATCGCCGCCGCCTCGACAACCTTCGGGCGCATCGGCTCGGTGAAGCGGCGCCACACGCCGACGAGCCCGGTCGGCGAATAGACGACGAAGCCGACGAACAGCAGGCCGAAGAACAGCAGCCAGTTCGGCGTCCAGATCGAGAGGAACTCGCGGAAGAGGATGAAGAACAGTGCGCCGAGTGCGGGGCCGAGGAGGCTGCGCATCCCGCCGATGATCACCATCGCGAGCAGTTCGCCGGAGAACGTCACGGCGATCGGATCGGCAGACGCGAACCGATGGTGAAACACGGACAGCACGCCGGCGAAGCCGCACAGCGTCGCCGAGATCGTGAATGCGATCTGCTTGTAGCGCTGCGTGGCATAACCGACGAACTGCGCGCGCTGCTCGTTCTCGCGGATCGCGACCAACACCGCTCCGATCGGTGAGCGATGGAAGCGCTGCAGTGCGCCGACGACGCCCACGCCGATGATCGCGACGAGCGCGTAATACACCCACGCGTTTTCGAGGTTCACGCCGAACCAGTTCGCGCGCGTGACGCCACCGAGGCCGCTCTCGCCGCCGGTGAACGCGCTCCAGCGAAACGCGACCGAGAACGTCAGCGCGGTGAACGCGAGCGTCAGCAGTGAAAAATAGACGCCGCGCCGCCGCAGCACGAGGAAGCCGATCGCGACACCGGCGACCACAAGGAACGCGAGCGCGAAGAGCACCGGCCACAGCATGGAGCCCGGAAACCAGTACCGCTGTGCGAGTGCTGCTGCGTACGCACCGAGCCCGAACCACGCGCCGTGACCGAACGACACCAGCCCCGTGTGGCCGACGAGCACGTTCAACGCCATGCACGCAATCGCGAAGATGACGACGTCGGTTGCGCTCGTCAGCGTCAGGCCGGCCGCGAGCAGCGCGAAGGGCAGTGCGAGCGCGCCAACGGCGGCGTAGACGACCGGGGAACGAAGGCTCTTCAACTGGAACTACTCAAAACGCTGTATCCGCTCGCCGAACAACCCTCTCGGCCGCACGAGCAGCACGAGCAACATCAGCAGGTACATCGACGCTTCCGCCGCGGGCGGGAAGAAATACACGGTGAGGCCGCGGACCACGCCGACGATCAGCGCCGCGTACACGACACCCCAGAACGATCCGAGCCCGCCGATAACGACGACGACAAATGCCGCGGTGAGTATCTCGGAGCCCATTGCCGGATGCACGCCGGTGATCGGCGCAAGCAGCACGCCGGCGAGCGCGGCGAGCGCGACGCTGATCGCAACCACGCCGCTCATGTAGGGCGTCAGCGAGATGCCGAGCGCTGCGACCATATCCGGGTTCTGCACGCCGGCGCGTACGACGCGGCCGAACGGCGTGCGCTGCAGCAGGAACCACAATCCGCCCACGGCGATCGCCGCAAGCAGCAGCATCACGAGCCGGTACTTCGAGTAGATGAAGTCGCCGAGGAGTATCTGGCCTTTCAGGAGCTGCGGGATCGAGAACGGGATGGGTGCTGCGCCGAACACGATCCGCAGCAGTTGCTCGATGACCATCGCGAGGCCGAACGTGAGCAGCAAGCCGAGCGCCGGATCCTGTCGATAGAAGCGCCGGAACAGGAAGCGCTCGACGACGAGGCCGAAGATGGCTACGAGCACCGGCGACACGACGAGCGCGCCGGCGAAGCCGATGTGATCGGCGAGCTGCACGGCCAGGTACGCGCCGAGCGCATAAAACGCACCGTGCGCGAGATTGACGAGGCCGCCGAGCGAAAAGATCAGCGACAGGCCGAGCGCGATCAGCAGGTAGTACGCGCCGACCAGCAGGCCGTTGATGACCTGCTCTATGATCTGAATGAAAACCAAGGCGCCGGCCCGTCCCGTTACGGGCGCGTGAATCCGCGGACCCGGACTCTACCGAGCAGCAGCACTTGCAGCGCGCGACGTGGGAATCGTCATTGCCGTGGCCGGCCGGATGCGTCGGCGCGACACTAACACACCCCGTTGCACGCGACGACCTGTCCCAGACCCTCTAGGCGCATGCCTACCGAGGGCGTCGCGGGAACTGTGCGCGCGCACCGCCCTCGTTCTGCTGCGGCGTGATCCGGCTACCTCACGCCGGCATCGTGCAGTTGTTCTCTTCCTTCGTCGGTGCGATCACTTCGAGACTCTGGTTCGCGCCAGGTACGGGCGCGGAGATCGTGAACAGGTCCCACTTGTCCTTGACCTCGGCGGCGGGCTTGAAGCGGATCGTGTACATCTCCTGCATCAGCTGGTGATCCCAGTTGCGGTAGTAGCCCTCGCGCGTCTTCAGCACATCGAACTTGGCGCCCTTCTCGAGATGCTCGGCGATCTTCGTCGAGTCGGTCGTCTTCAGCTCGTTCATCGCCTGCGCGACGTGCTTGGTCGACAGGTAATCGCCCCACGCCTGGTTCTCGGGCGGCTTGCCGTACTTCTTCGTGAATGCGTCGGTGAATTTCTGGCCCGACGGCGTCTTCACCTGCGAATCCCACACGAGCGGCCAGATGCCGGTGACGTTGCCCTTGCCTGCGCCCCACGCGACCGCCGTGTCGAAGCCGAAGCCCGCCACCGGATACGGCAGGCCGTACTCCATGTACTGCTTCATGAAGTTGGTGATCTGCGCACCGGCGAGATTCGACACGACGATGTCGGGCTTCGCATTGCGGATCTTCAACAGGTACGCGGAGAAGTCGGCGGCGTCGGTCGGAACGAGCTCGTCGGCCGCGAATTCGCCGCCGTTTGCTTGCATGAAACGCTTCGCGGCTTTCAGGAGATCGTGGCCGAACGCGTAGTCGGCGGTCAGGCTGTACCACTTCTTGCCCTTGACCATGCCGTCGCGCAACAGTGCCTGCCCCGCCGTGTATACGTACATCGTGTTCGCGGCCTCGGTGTGGAACATGTAGCGATTGCACGACTTGCCGCGCAGCTCGTCGGAGTTGCAGCCGGTGTTGAAGAACAGCGTGCGGTTGCGCTGTGCCACCTGCGCGATCGCAAGGCCGGATGCCGAGCTGATCTCGCCGATGATGGCAACGACCTTGTCGCGCTCGATCAGCCGCTCAGCCTTCGTCGACGCCGTCTGCGGATTGACGCTGTCCTCGGTCAAGAGCTCGATCTTGCGGCCCATGACGCCCCCGGCCGCGTTGATCTCCTCCACGGCGAGCTTCACGCCCATCACTGCGTATTCGCCGAGCGGTCCGAGGAAGCCGGTGAGCGGCGTCAAGTGGCCGATGCGAATCGCGTCGGCCTGTCCGCGGCTGATCGCGGGAAAGCCGAGCGCGCCGAGCGCCGTCACTGCAGCGCCGCCCTGCATCAGGCCGCGGCGAACGCGGCTGACCGATTCCGTCATGGTGTTTCCTCCGTGATTGGGAACGCGGGCCGGTTGTGAGCGCCGCGGAAAACTGCGCAGTTATAAACCTGCGCTCACCGGCTGTCCATCGCAATGCGTTCAGCCGGCGCGGACACGGCGCCTCGGCTCGCGCTATTCGGATGCGGGCAGGCGTGCCGGCTTCAACGGTTCGGTCGCCGGGCCGTGGATGACGTCGCCCTCGCGCGTGAACATCGAGCCGTGGCACGGACAGTCCCACGTCCCGTCGGCGTTATTCCACGTAACCGTGCAACCGAGGTGCGTACACGCGGCGGACAGTGTGTGCGGCGTGCCGTCGTCTTCCTTCCATACGGCGATCTTCTGCTTGCCGCGCTCGATCACGCCACCGCTGCCGGCCTCGATCTCGTCGAGTGCGTCGACGACCGATTGACTGTCGCCGCCGCGGTTGAAATGCTTCGGCGCAGCACGCATGGCGTTGTAGAGCGCTCCCCACGGATTGTCGATGCCCTGGATCTGGTCGGCAATGAGCAATGCCGCCGCCGCACCGTTGCTGATGCCCCAGCCGTTGAAACCCGTCGCCACGTACATTCCTGCGGCGCGCCGCGCGAGCTCACCGGCGTATGGAACGCGGTCCGGCGAATCGTAGTCTTCGTTCACCCAGCGCCAGATGACATCACCCGCCGGAATGCTCGAGCGCACCCAGCGTTCGAGCTCGACGAAGCGCTTCGCAACGTCGCCGTCGCTGCCGGTCGTGAAGCTCGGCCCGAGCACGATCAGCAACGAGCCGTTGGCATCGCGTCCCATCCGGATCGAATGCGACGGCTGGTCGATGTCGATGAACATGCCATTCACCGCGCCCGCGTCGACGGCCCGAAACGCCATCGCCACATGGCACCGAGGACGCAACCGCTGGTCGTACTTGATTGGGCCGGCGATGGGAATGCTGGATGCCACCACGACGCGATCGGCATCCAGACGGTGCCGGCCCGCCTGAACCCGCCATGCACGCCCCATCCGGCCCACGTCCCCGACCCGCGTGCGCTCGAAGATTCGCCCGCCGCACGCGACGATCGCAGAGGCAAGCCCGACCAGGTATTGGGCCGGGTTGAACTGTGCCTGGTGCGCGAACCGCAGCGCGCCCGCTGTCGTGAACGGCAGCGGGGCGGGTTGCACGATGGTGGCATCGAAGCCGAGCTCGCGCGCCGCCTCCGCTTCGGCCTCGATCGCGGCCATCCGTTGTGACTGGTGCGTATAGGCATACGCATCTTTGCGCTCGAAGTCGCACGCGATGCCAAGATCGCTCGCGAGCGTGGCGGTCAGCTCGACGCCCGCGTGATTCGCCTCGCCGTAGAGGCGGGCGCGCTCGAGTCCGAGCGTTTCGATCAGGTGCGCGTAGATCAGTGCATGCTGCGACGTGATTTTCGCCGTCGAGCGACCCGTTACCTGGCGTCCGATGCGACGTGCCTCGAGTACGGTCACTGCATAGCCGGCCTTCGCAAGCAAGTACGCCGACGTCAGTCCGACGATGCCGCCGCCGATGACGGCGACGTCGGCGCGATCCGATTGCTCGTAACGCGGATAGCCCGTCTCGGGGGCCGTCGCGATCCAGCACGACGCCGCGGTTCCTGGCGGTTGCATCGAAGTCCGCACAAGTCA
>Ga0207659_10000669_pt1 | contig 20266 bp, 17 predicted proteins | sample KBSM43metaG_FD_184330 | JGI IMG/M metagenome (GOLD analysis project Ga0207659, IMG submission 184330) | Miscanthus rhizosphere microbial communities from Kellogg Biological Station, Michigan, USA - KBS M4-3 metaG (SPAdes) (version 2) | ecosystem: Host-associated > Plants > Roots > Rhizosphere >...
GCCCATGTAGTCCTTGGGGACGACGACCTCGACCTTCATCACGGGCTCGAGCAGCACCGGCTTCGCCTTCTTCGCGGCGTCCTGGAACGCCATCGAGCCGGCGATCTTGAAGGCCATTTCCGACGAGTCGACGTCGTGGTACGAGCCGTCGTAGAGCACGATGCGGACGTCGTCGATCGGATAGCCGGCGAGCACGCCGCGCGTGAGCGCTTCCTTGATACCCTCGTCGATCGGCTTGATGAATTCCTTCGGAATCGAGCCCTGCGTGACCTCGTTCTCGAAGATGTAGCCGGTGCCCGGCTCGCCGGGGAAGAGATGGATCTTGGCGTGGCCGTACTGGCCGCGGCCGCCGGTCTGCTTGGCGTACTTCATCTCGCCATCGGCCGCGCGCGTCAGCGTTTCCTTGTAGGCCACCTGCGGCTTGCCGACACTGGCCTCGACGCCGAACTCCCGCTTCAGGCGGTCGACGATGATCTCGAGGTGCAGTTCGCCCATGCCGGCAATCACGACCTGGCCGGTCTGCTCGTCGGTCTTCACCCGGAACGTCGGGTCTTCGGCCATCAGCTTGGCGAGCCCGACGCCGAGCTTTTCCTGGTCGCTCTTGGTCTTCGGCTCGATCGCGAGCGAGATGACCGGCTCGGGGAAGTCCATCGACTCGAGCACGACCGGCTTCTTCTCGTCGCACAGCGTGTCGCCGGTCGAGACCTGCTTGAGGCCCACGGCCGCGGCGATGTCGCCGGCGTAGACCTCCTTGATCTCCTCACGCTTGTTGGCGTGCATCTTCAGGAGACGGCCGACGCGCTCGGTCTTGCCCTTCGTGGCGTTGTAGACCGACGAACCCGAGGTGAGCACGCCCGAGTAGACGCGAATGAAGGTGAGCTGGCCGACGAACGGGTCGGTCATCAGCTTGAACGCCAGCGACGAGAACGGCGCGTCGTCGGCTGCCAGGCGCTCGATCGTCGTCTCTTCCTTCGCGTTCGGATCGAGGCCCTGAATCGACGGCACGTCGAGCGGCGACGGCAGGTAGTCGACTACGGCGTCGAGCAGCGGCTGCACGCCCTTGTTCTTGAACGCGGTGCCGCAGATGACGACGACGAACGCGGTCTCTTCCTCGCGCACCGACTTGATCACGCGGCTGCGCAGCGCCGCCTTGATCTCGTCTTCGGTGATCTCGACGCCGCCGAGGTACTTCTCGAGCAGCTTGTCGTCGTGTTCGCTGACCTTCTCGACGAGCTTCTCCCGGTACTCCTTGGCCTCGGCCAGCAGGTGCTCGGGAATGTCGGAGACGACGTAGTCGGCGCCCATCGTCTCGTCTTTGTAGGTGATCGCCTTCATCTTCACGAGGTCGATCACGCCGGTGAACTTGTCCTCGGCGCCGATTGGCAGCTGAATCGCCACCGGGTTGGCTCCGAGCTTGGTCTCGATCTGCGACAGCGTGGCCTTGAAGTCCGCGCCGATGCGGTCCATCTTGTTGACGAAGCAGATCCGGGGCACGCGGTACTTGTCGGCCTGCCGCCACACCGTCTCGGACTGCGGCTCGACGCCCGACACGGCATCGAACACCGCGCACGCGCCGTCGAGCACGCGCAGCGAGCGCTCCACCTCGGCGGTGAAGTCGACGTGGCCGGGCGTATCGATGATGTTGATGCGGATGTCCCGCCAGAAGCAGGTGGTCGCGGCCGACGTGATCGTGATGCCGCGCTCCTGTTCCTGCTCCATCCAGTCCATCACCGCAGTGCCTTCGTGCACCTCGCCGATCTTGTAGGTGATGCCCGTATAGAACAGGATGCGCTCGGTCGTAGTGGTCTTGCCGGCATCGATGTGCGCCATGATGCCGATGTTCCGGGTCCGATTGAGTGGTGTCTGCCGTGGCATTGCGAGTGCTTCTTGTTGGCTTGAGGCTTAGGGCTCAGGGCTACCAGCGGTAATGGGCGTAGGCCTTGTTGGCCTCGGCCATCCGGTGCGTGTCCTCGCGCTTCTTCACGGCGCCGCCGCGAAGGTTCGACGCGTCGAGCAGCTCGTTGGCGAGCTTCTCCTGCATGGTCTTGCCGTCACCGCGGGTATCGGCATAGCCCACCAGCCAGCGGATGCTGAGCGAGAGGCGGCGGTTCGGATGCACTTCGACCGGCACCTGGTAGTTCGAGCCGCCAACGCGGCGCGACTTCACCTCGAGGCTCGGCTTCACGTTGTCGAGCGCCTTCTTGAACACCTTCAGCGGGTCGTCGCCGGTGCGCTCCTTGATGATGTCGAAGCTCTTGTAGAGGATCCGCTCGGCCGTGCTGCGCTTGCCGTCGCGCATCACCGTGTTGATGAACTTGCTGACCAGCGTGCTGTTGTAGAGCGGGTCGGCCGCGAGTTCGCGCTTGGGGATTTCTCGTCTGCGTGGCATGGCTCTGTATCCTCGACCGCTTTACTGCTTCGGGCGCTTGGCGCCGTATTTCGACCGGCCCTGCTTCCGGCCCTGAACGCCGACGGCGTCGAGGGTGCCGCGCACGACGTGGTAGCGGACGCCCGGCAGATCCTTCACACGGCCGCCGCGAATCAGCACCAGCGAGTGCTCCTGCAGGTTGTGGCCGACGCCCGGGATGTAGGTCGTGACCTCGATGCCGTTGGTGAGGCGCACGCGCGCCACCTTGCGAAGCGCCGAATTGGGCTTCTTCGGCGTCTGCGTGAACACGCGGACGCACACCCCGCGCTTCTGCGGGCTGACTTGGAGCGCCGGGCTCTTCGTCTTGGTGACGATCTTCTCGCGCCCTTGGCGAACCAGCTGGCTGATGGTCGGCATATCCGGTCTCTACCTGTTCCCAGTTGCGGCCCGTGGGCCGCGCCTCATTCGCGGCCTCAAGGCCGCGGGCATCACAAAAGACAGCGTCGGCCGCCCGGGACAGCTGCGCCCGGTCGGCCCGTGCCGTCGAAAAACCTCACGCGTCAGGCGACAGCACTCTTCCGCTGATGCCTCTGCGGCGCGTTGTCCGGAGCCTTGAGACTCTGATCCCCTTCCCACGGAGGACCGGCCTGGCACTCTAGACGAGTAACCCTATCTATTTGATTCGCTACGGCTTACGCTGCCGTCACCGACGGCGCTCGCCTGGGGGAAAAGGCCTTCGAACCGCCTCTTCCGTGCGGCTGCCGGCTAGATAGGGTGTCCTAGCCGTCAGGAGAACCTAGGAAATATACACCAACGCCAGGGTCGGCGCAAATTCGCAAGACCAGATCCTGCTATCCCCATCCGGCCAGGGGTTGAACGCCGGTGGCGGTACCACTTACGACTTCGACATCGGATTGGGCGACGGCCTGTTCAGCGGGCCGGTCGCGAAGGCGCTCGGCGTCCACCGCCGTACGGCCGGAGGCTTCATCAACTTCGGACTCGAAGCCATCGACGGTGCCCCGTCCGACCTGCTTCCACGGGTCGGATTCGACCATCGGGGTTTCGCGCCCCTTGTGATTTGGGGCTCGGGACGTTCCAGAGCCCCGAATGCTGATGCTGGGCCTCGTTGCCGGAGCCGGGTGGGTGGCGCGAACGAGACGCACCCGCCTGACGTAGTCGACCGCGCTATTTGCGCGCGGCCAGGTACTTCACCAGCGCCGACATCTGCTCCTCCGATAGGAAAGCGCCAAAGCCGGGCATGTTGGCGCCGGCGTCGATCTCGTCGGGCGCCGAGATCCACTCGTGCAGCCACTTGGCGTCGCGGGTGCGGCCGGCGTTGGTCAGGTCGGGCGCGCCGGCGCTGCCCTCGCCGTCGATCATGTGGCACGATGCGCAGTAGCGTCCGATGATGCGCGAGGCCGTCCGCGTGTCGGCGTCCATGGGCGGCGGCAGCGGCTTGCCGGCCCGCACCCGGCGCGTGTAGCTCAGCACCGACTGCGCCTGGCCGATGCTCATCGCGCCCGACGGCGGCTCGCGCAGCCCGGGCGCGATGATCTGCGGGTCGCGCACGTGCGACAGCAGCCAGTCCGGATCCTTCAGCATGGCCAGCCCGACGATCTCGCTCGCGGCGCCGCCATCGCGATGACAACTGGTGCACCGCGCGTCCTTGACGAACTCGCTCCCGGCGACCGCCAGCGGGCTCCAGCCCTCTGACGCTGAGTGGCCGGGCGTATCACGCAGACCCATCACGGTGAGGCCGGTCACTCCGAGACCGATGATCAGGAACATACCGGCGACCACGGGACGATCGCGCAGCCGGCGGCTGCCGGTCTTCCCGAGAAACGGCAGCAGGAAGAGGAATGCCACGACCAGCCCGGGCACGCCCTGCGTCGCCACGGGCTCGAGCGGCCCGGGAAAGTACTTCAGCAGCTGAAACAGGCTGAGGAAGTACCACTCGGGACGGGGTACATAGGTAGCGTCGGTCGGATCGGCCACCGCGTCGAGCGGCGCCCGGACCGTCACCGCCAAGGCCACGAGCGCGGCGAACACCAGCGCGACGGCGAGCGTGTCCTTGAGCGCGTGATACGGGTAGAACGGCCGTTCCGGTCCGGCCACGGGATCGATCGGGCCCGAGATGCCATGCCGGCGCATCAAGTAGATGTGGGCGACGACGAACCCGATGAGGCACGCCGGCAGCAGGAACACGTGCGCCGAGTACCACCGCAGCAGCGTGAGCGGGCCGAGGCCGCTGCCGCCGCGCAGCAGCCCCGCCACGTAGTCGCCCATCGGGCCGCTGCGGGCGACGTTGATGGTGACGGTCGTGGCCCAGTAGGCCTTCTGGTCCCACGGCAGCAGGTAGCCGCTGAGCGCGAAGGCGAGAATGAGCAGCAGCAGCACCACCCCGGTGATCCAGGTCATCTCGCGCGGCTTGCGGTAGGACCCGAGCGCGACGACGCGGACCATGTGCACGAGCGCCGCGATCACGATGAAGCTGGCGCCGAAGACGTGCAGGCCGCGCAGCACGCTGCCGAATGGCAGCTGGTCCATGATGAACCGCACGCTGTCGTAGGCGTGGTCCGGGGCCGGCACGTAGTACATCGTCAGCACGACACCGGTGACGAACTGCACCCCGATCAGGAACAGCACCACGCTGCCGGTCACGAACCACCAGCCGGTCCCGGCTGGCAGCGGTTCGTCGAGGAGGTGCTTGCGCGCGGCGCGGAACCCGGTACGGGCATCGAGCCAGTCCGCGACGGCTCGCCGCATCAGAGCTCCACCATCACCCGCCCGTCCTCGTCCACGCGGGTGGCAAAACGGGCGAGCGGCTCCGGCGGCGGCCCCGATATCACCGCGCCCGTGCGGTCGTAGGTGCCGCCGTGACACGGGCAGCGCAGCTGCTGCGACTCGGAGTTCCAACTGACGCGGCAGCCAAGGTGCGTGCACGTGGAATCGAGGGCCGTCACGCCCTCGCCGGTACGCACGAGGAACACGGCGCGCCGATCGATGACGCGCTGATAACCGTCCTGCCGTTCGAGCCGCAGCATCACCGGCGTCGGCTGGTTGATCGGGAGGTCGGTGAGCCGGCCGGCCGGCAGCCACGACGACTCGCGGCGGGCCAGGCCCGGCGACAGCACGGCGCCGCCCACCACGACGCCCAGCGTTCCGCCGATGGCCGCCTGCACCGCGGCGATGACGCGCGCGAAGAACCGGCGCCGGCTGCTGGCGCCGCCGGATGGAGTACCCGACTCGGACTCGCTCATGTTTCCCAACGACGTGCGGACTTTCCGCTTTCGTTCATTACGCCGCCCTGATCGGGCCCGTTTATGAACACACGTGTCCGCGCATCTCGAAAGTCAAGCAAAGTTGTCGCCGTTTTGTTGCGGCGCGGCCCGCCCCCGCCTTGGCCGCGTGAAGCGGCTGCAAGGCGCGGGCCGTGAAGGGCTCTAGAAGACTGCCCTATCTGAGCGCAAGAAGAGAGACCCCTAATCGGGTGGACAGGACGACACCCCTATTTGGGTGGAAGAGCTGGGACGTAATCGTTGAAGACGTAGGCGTAGAGCATCGAGATCACGCCCATCACCGCCATCAGCAGCACGCTGTGCTTGATGGTGAAGCGGAACAGGCGGCTCTCGTCGTCGCGGCTCATACCGGTGGCGGCGACGGCCACCGCGATGCTGTGCACCGAGATCATCTTGCCCATCACTCCGGCCGCTGTGTTGACCGACGCGGTGAGGATCGGGCTCAACCCGAGCGCGTTCGCCGTGACCACCTGCAGGTTGCCGAACAGCGCGTTCGACGACGTGTCGCTGCCAGTCAGGAACACGCCGAGCCAGCCGAGCGTGGCGCTGAAGAACGGGAACGCCCAGCCCGTGGCCGCGAGCGCGAGGCCGAGCGTGGTGGTCATGCCGGAGTAGTTCATCACGTAGGCGAGGGCCAGCATCGACGCGATGGTGAGCATCGGATACGCGAGCTGTTTGAACGTCGCCTGATAGGCACCGGCGAACTGCTTGGGCCGGACGCCGAGGAAGATCGACGCGAGGATTGCCGCGAACAGGCACGACGTGCCCGACGCGCTCAGCCAGTTCAAGGTGAACACCGCTGCGTAGGGCGACGGTTGCGCCGTGACCGGCGGCATGCGTGTGATCACGTTGTGCAGCCCCGGGACGGCGAGGCCGTTGAGCCCGGTGTGCGGCGGGAGCAGGCTGTCGGTGAAACGGTCGAGGGACGCCTTGATCGCCGGTTCGCCCCACGCGAGCACGAACACGACCAGCAGCAGGTACGGCATCCAGGCCATGAAGAGCTCCGCGGCCGGGTGCTCCTTCGGCGCGGTGGTCACCGGCTGTTCGCCTTCGAGCCGCATGGTGGTCCGCGGCTTCCAGAGCTTGAGCACCGCGACCATGACAACGATGCACGTCAGCGAGCTGAGGATGTCGGTGAGCTCCGGGCCCATGTAGTTGGAGACGTAGAACTGCACGCCCGCAAACGACACGCCGCACGCGACGATCGCCGGCCACACTTCCAGCGCGCGCTTCCACCCCACCATCACGACCAGCAGGTAGCCGGGAATGAAGATCGAAACGATGGCGCAGAGGCGACCGACCATCGCGCTGAGCGGCAGCAGCGGCAGGCCGGTCACGTTCGCCAGCGTGACGACCGGAATGCCGATCGACCCGAAGGCCACCGGCGCGGTGTTGGCGAGGAGACAGATGCCGGCGGCGTAGAAGGGATTGAATCCCAGGCCGGCCAGCATGGCGCCCGACACCGCGACCGGCGCACCGAAGCCGGCCGCGCCTTCGATGAAGGCGCCGAAAGAGAAGGCGATGAACAGCGCCTGCAGCCGCCGGTCGTTGGTGAGGCCGCCCACCGAGTCCTTGATGACCTCGAACTTGCCGGTGTCCACCACGATCCGGTACAGCAGGATTGAGGTGAAGACGATCCACGCGATCGGAAACAGGCCGAAGGCGGCTCCATACACCGCCGAGATCAGCGCGAGCTGCGCCGGCATCCCGTAGGCGACGAGCGAGATCAGGATGGCGGAGCCGAGCGCCGCCAGCGCCGCCTGCCAGGAGGCGCTCCGGCGGATGCCGAGCATGTAGACCAGCACGAAGATGGGGATTGCCGCCACGAGCGCGGACAGACCCAGGCTGCCGCCGAGCGGCTCATAGTTCTGTTGCCACATAACTCCCCCGGCGCCGCCGGGTCAGGCGGGCCTGCGCGGATCGGCGCCTCGAATCGACGCGTCGATCAGTTCGACTGGATGAAAAACCGGCCAATTATGCCCGAGGCGCCGCGCGGCCGCGGCAATCTGCAGCGTGCAGCCCGGATTGGCGGTCGCGATCATATCCGGAGACAGGGCGGCGAGGTGACCGGCTTTGCGATCGCCGAGGTCCGCCGCCGGCCCCGGCTGCACCAGGTTGTAGATGCCGGCGCTGCCGCAGCAGATCTCGGGCTCCGCCGGCGACACCAGTTCCACGCCCGGAATGCCCTGGAGCAGCGCCCGCGGCTCGGCGCGCACGCCCTGCCCGTGGGCGAGATGGCAGGCGTCGTGATACGCCACGCGGGCGGCAATGGGATGCCGCGGCGCGCGCGGGGGCCCGATTTCCGCCAGCACCTGCGACACGTCGCGGACCCGCGCGCTGAAATCGTGGGCGCGCGGCGCCCAGGCGGGGTCGTCGGCGAACAGTTCCCCGTAGTCCTTCATCGCCGACCCGCAACCGGCGGCGTTGACGACGATGCGATCGCCCCCCGCCTGCTCGAACACCTCGATCGTCCGCCTGGCCAGGGCCCGCGCCTGGTCGATGTGTCCCGCGTGCAGCGGCAGCGCGCCGCAGCAGCCTTGCGCGGCCGGCGCGGTCACGCGACAGCCTTCGGCCGAGAGCACGCGGATGGTCGCCTCGTTGACGTGGCCGAAGGCCAGGCGCTGCACGCAGCCGGTCAACATCGCGACCGTCATGCGCTCGGCCCCCTGCGCCGGCGTCGTCTCGGGCAGGCTTGCGAACAGCCCGCCCAGCGTCACCGGCGGCGCCACCGCCAGCGACGATCGCAGCCGCGCCAGCAGCCCCTGGCGGGGACCGTCGCGGCGGCCGGCACCGAGCACGGCGCGTATGACGCCGCTCATCAGCGCGAGGGGCAGGAGCGCCAGCCGCATGCGCCACGGGTAGGGAAGCACCGCCATCAGGGCGCGGCGGAACCAGCGGTCGCCGAGGGGGCGCGGATACTTGCGCTCGATCTGCGCCCGCGTGCGCTCGATGAGCGGCCCGTACTGGACGCCCGAGGGGCACGCCGTCACGCACGCCAGGCAGCCCAGGCAGTTGTCGAAGTGGTTCACGAAGGTCGGCGTCAGCTCGGCCCGGCCGTCCAGGCCGGCCTTCATCAGGTAGATGCGGCCGCGCGGCGAGTCCATCTCCTCGCCCCACAGCAGGTAGGTCGGGCACGTCGGCAGGCAGAACCCGCAGTGCACGCAGGTGTCGATGAGCGCGGTCGGCGGCGCATCCACTCCGCTCAACACACCCGCCTCAGCACCTGGCCGCGAGCCCGCCGTGCGTGACCGCGGGTCTTTTGACCCGCCTCCGGGTACCGGTACGTGCGTCGCACTCATCAGATCGGTCCTCGTCCAGCATTCAGGATGCCCGCCGGATCGAGCGCGCGCTTGAGGGCAACCGCCGGGGTCGACGGCGCGGCCCCCCACACGTCCACTTGCGCGCGCAGCGCGCGGCTGCCGCGCACCAGGACCACGTGGCCGACCGGCGACGACGCGGCACGGGCCCGCGCGATGGCCGCCGCAATCGGCGCATCCGGTCCGGTCAGCCGCACCAGCCCCGAACCGGTTGCGACCCGCCCGGCCAGCACGACCTCACCGCCCTCGCCCATCGTGTCCAGGAGCGCGAGCACGTCGGCCAGCCGCGACGGCAGCCAGCTGCAGCGCATCACCACACCCTCGCCGTCCCACGGCAGCGCCACCTGCTCGGCCCAGGCGCGGGCCTCCATGCCGTCGCGCAGCGCGGTCGTGTCGCCGCGCAGCAGCGCCCGCGCCGCGTCGATCTGAAACGACACGGCCGCGGGGCTCGAGGCGAAGCGGACGAACAGCGACCAGCGCGGCCCCTCGGGCGTGCCGGAGGCCCGGATGTCGAAGGCGAGCGGCTCGAGCTGCCCTGCCGCGAGCGCGACCGCATCGGCGGCCAGCGCGGCCGGATCGTTGTACACGGCGCGCAGGGTCGCCGAGGCGTGTGGCAGCGGCAGCAGCTTGAACGTCGCGTCGACGATGGCGGCAAGCGCGCCGTACGAGCCGGTGACGAGCTTGCCCAGATCGTAGCCGGCGACGTTCTTCACCACTGTCCCGCCCGCCTTCACGACCCGCCCGTCGGTCAGCGCCAGCGTGATGCCGATCAGCAAGTCGCGCGGAGTGCCGAAGCGGTGGCGCAGTGGGCCGCTGTCGTTGGTCGCGAGCATGCCGCCCACGGAGGTAGCGGCGAACGCCGAGTCCACCGGCAGCCACTGCCCGCGCGCCGCCAGCGTGGTGTTGAGGCGCGACAGCGGCACTCCCGCGCCTACGGTGGCCGTCAGATCGCCGTCGCGATGTACGAGCAGATCGCCCAGCCCGGTCGTCGACACCGCCAGGTCCACGGCCTCCACCGGCCGGCCCCAGCCCATCTTGGTGCCGCCACCGCGGATCACGGTGGCATGTCGGGCGACGGCCGCGGCCGCGAGTACCGCAGCGCAGGCCGCGCCGGTGGTGGGCTCGGCGACGAAGCGGGGCGTGACGCCGTCGACCGCGTCGGCAGGCGTTCCGGGTCTCAGTTGTTCGGCGACGGTCATCAGAAACGTTCGGCCAGCCCGGCTCGCTCGACGGGGTGCTCGCGGTAGGGGCCGGGCACTTCACCGCACAGCCGCGGCGTCGGCAGCACCTTGCCGGGGTTGCAGAGGCGCTGCGGATCGAAGGCGTCGCGCACCTGTTGGAACACGTCGAGATCGTCGTCGCTGAACATGCGAGGCATGTAGCCCTTCTTGTCGGCGCCCACGCCGTGCTCGCCGGTGATCGACCCTCCGGCCTCGACACAGTAGGTGAGGATCTCGCCAGCCACCTGCTCGGCGAGATCGGCCTGCCCCGGGATCGACTCGTCGTAGCAGATGAGCGGGTGCAGGTTGCCATCGCCGGCGTGGAATACGTTGCCGATGCCGAGGCCGCTGCGCTCCGAGAGGGCGCGGATGCGGCCGAGCACCTCGGGCAGCTTGGTCCGCGGCACCACGCCGTCCTGCACGTAGTAGTTCGGCGACACGCGGCCCATTGCCGCAAACGCCGCCTTGCGGCCCTTCCAGATCCGCAGACGGTGCGCCTCGTCGGCCGCCACTTCCACCGTGCTCGCGCCCGTCCGGCGGCAGATGCTCTCGACCATGGCGAAGAGCTCGCGCACTTCGGGGGCCGGGCCATCGAGCTCGACGATCAGCACGGTGTCGGCCGGGGGAAAGTTCGGATGCACGGCGGCCTCGGCCGCCTTGATCGCCAGCGCGTCCATCATCTCCACCGCGGCCGGCACGATGCCGGCGGCGATGATCTCCGAAACGGCCGTGCCCGCCGCGCTGATGCTGTCGTAGGCCGCGAGCAGCGTCTGCACCGTCTCGGGGCGGCGCAGAATCCGCACCACGACTTTCGTCACGACGGCCAGCGTGCCCTCGCTGCCCACCAGCAGGCCCAGGACGTCGGGGCCCGGTTCGTCGGCGAGCCGGCTGCCGATCCGCGCGAGGCTGCCGTCGGGCAGGACCGCCTCCACTTCGAGCACGTGGTGCACCGTGAACCCGTACTTCAGGCAGTGGGCGCCGCCGGAGTTCTCGGCGACGTTGCCGCCGATCGAGCACACCTGCTGGCTCGACGGATCGGGTGCGTAGTAGTAGCCGGCCGGCGCGACCTGACGCGTGATCTCGAGGTTGGTGACGCCCGGCTCGACGGTCACGAGCCGGTTGGGGATGTCGATCTCGAGCACGCGGTTGAGCCGCGCGAGGCTGATCACCACGCCGCCGGGGACCGGCAACGCGCCGCCGGAAAGGCCGGTGCCGTGGCCGCGGGCCACGAAGGGCAGGCCTTCGCGGGCGCACACGCGCACCACCGCCTGCACTTGCTCGGCCGACGCGGGCAGCACCACCACCGCCGGCGTCTGCCGCAGGTGTGGCAGCGCATCGCATTCGTAGGTGAGGAGCTGCACGGGCTCGTCCAGCACCGCGCTCGCCCCGCAGAGTGCCCGCAATTCTCGTACGATCCGTTCGTCCATCTCGCCGTCGGTCCGCCTGTCCGCCCGATGGTACACTCTCGGGCGGTGCGAGTGCGTCTGGACTACGGCAGCGAGGGCCTCGAGGTCGATCTCCCGCAGCAGGGGCCGATTACCGTCATCGAGCCGGCCTTTCGCGAGGCGGATCCCGACGCCCACGCCGCGCTCCTGGCGGCGATGCGAGCACCGATCGACAGCGCGCCCCTCCGGTCCCTGGTCACGCCCGGGCAGAAAGTGGCCATCTCGGTGTGCGACATCACGCGGGCGCAGCCGCGGCGCGAGATGCTGCGGGCGATCTTCGAAGAACTGCCTGGCATCCCGGAGCGCGACGTCACCATCCTGATCGCCACCGGCACCCACCGCACGAATACCGAGGCCGAACTGGAGCGCATGCTCGGGCGCGAGGTGCTCGACCGCTGCCGCGTGGTCAACCATGACAGCCGCGACGACTCGGCGCTGGAGCGGATCGGCACGACCGCGACCGGCGTCGACGTGCGCTTGAACCGTGAGTGGCTGGCCGCCGAGGTGCGGATCACGACCGGGTTCGTCGAGCCCCACTTCTTTGCCGGGTTCAGCGGCGGGCCCAAGATGGTCGCCCCCGGTCTGGCCGGCCTGTCGACAGTGATGACGCTGCACGACGCCGCCCGCATCGGCCATCCCAACGCCACGTGGGGCATCACCGAGGGCAACCCGATTCACGACGACGTGCGGGCGATTGCCGCCATGGCGCCGCCCACCTTCTCGATCGACGTGGCGCTCAACCGCGATCAGAAGATCACGGCCACCTTCGCCGGCAACCTCTTCGCCGAGCACAAGCGGGCGTGCGCGCACGTGAAGGCCACGGCGATGCGCGCGGTGCCGGCGCCCTTCGACGTCGTGCTCACCACCAATTCGGGCTACCCGCTCGATCAGAACCTGTATCAGGCCGTGAAGGGCATGTCGGCCGCCGCGCAGATCGTCAAGCCCGGTGGCGTGATCGTGTGCGCCGCGGAGTGCCGGGACGGCCTGCCGTCGCACGGCTCGTACGGCGAGGTCCTGCGCTCGCAGCCGGATCCCGCGGCGCTGCTGGCGATGATCTGCGCCCGCGGCTACTCACGCCCCGATCAGTGGCAGGTGCAGGTGCAGGCGCAGATTCAGCTCAAGGCCAAGGTGCTGGTGAAGACCAGCGGCCTCGGGCCGGACGACGTGCGGGCGGCGCACTTCACCCCGGTGGACGACGTGGGCGGCGCGGTCCGCGAGGCGCTCGGGGCGGCGGGCGCGGCGGCCACGCTGTGCGTGCTGCCCCAGGGTCCGCAAACGATCCCCTACATCGCCAACTGATTCCCGATCCGCTCGCCCGATCCCTCCAATGTAGAGAGCGGTCTTCGGACCGCCTGGACATTGCGAAGACTGGCCGGGAGCCGGGAGCCGACAAGAATCAAAACGTGACCGACCAGCCTTGCCGCGCGACCTGCGCCTTCGTGTAGGCCACGCCGTGCACCTTCAGCCCCGACGCGTCGAGCAGCGTGATCAACCCGCCGTCGTTCGACAACGGCACGTCCACGGGAAGGCCGAACACCGCCGTCGCGCCCGCCTTGATGACACCGGCAAGCGGGGCCTTGGCCTTGTTCCGGTTGGCAATCGACCAGCCGGCCAGCGACTGGTCGGCGTCGGTGACGTTCAGCAGCGTGACCGTCTCGGCGCCCTGATCGGCGCTGCGCGGATTGACGAGCGCCGCGACGATGCGAATGCGCAGGTCCGGCTCGCCGGGCGTCACCGGCGACGGTTCCGGTCCCGGCGGCACGTCGGGCACCGGCACCGGCGCGGGAGCGGCGATGGTGTGCCCGCTGACGTCGTCGGTGTGCCAGCTCTGCGACTGGAACTTGAGGAAGATCGCCGTCCAGCGATCGACCGAGGGGAAGTGGACGAACAGGCCTCCGTCCTGCCACACGCCGTCGTCGCCCACGAACCGCCCACTGTTGCCCTGGTTCATGTGGATGTCGTGGATGCCGTTGCCGGGCAGGAACCCGAAGATCTTGTCGCGCGCCCCTTCTTCCGGCCCCCAGCGCTGCCCGAACGCGTAGACCATCGCGTCCTCCTCGGCGATCGCGGCCTGCACCACGCGATCGACCCGATCATTGAGGTCGTCGTCGGGGCCGGGCAGGTTGAACGGGAGCGGCCGCATGCGCGTGCGGTCGAGCAGGTTGCCGCGAATGTAGTCGAGCCCGCCGGCGGATGGCGTATGCCCGATCAGGAAGAATCCGGGCTCGCGCTCGCGCAGCGAGGCGGTGATCGGGTGTTGGAAGTCGTCGTCCACGAAATACTCCACCTCGGACGGCGCGAGCTGCGACTTCACGTTGACCGCGATCCGATACTCCGTGGTGCGGTCCACGGCGTGAATCTGATAGTGCGCGTTGGCGCCGCGCCCCGGGACGCCGTGCAGCGGCCGTCCGACGAGCACTCCGTAGCGTGCAATGGGCATGAGGGGTGGCCTCGCAGACACAAACGTCCGCGTGCCGGCATTCGAACAGCCAGCGCCAGGCGGGGCCGGCGCTCGGCTTCCCGCCCCCTTTTTAATGCGTCATCGCGTGAACCAGGACGTTCACGCCGAGGGCATAGCCATCAGGGGAGAACTGGTGGAAGTAGTCGGGATCCTCGCCCTCGCGCTCCCAGGAGTCCGCGATGTCGGTGTTGTGCGTCATCAGCACCATCACGTTGCGCTTCTGGTCGCGAATCCCGCGCAGGTGCACGACGTCGCTGTCGGGGCCGCGCTCGGAGGTGCGGCCGCCCGACCGGCGCCAGAACTGGAAGTTCGAGATCTGGGGAATGTGGTTGAGCGAGTACACCGTGTGCAGCATCGGATCGTCGAGCGCGATCTCCTCGATCGGGTACTCCGAAGGCGGCAGCGCCTTGGCGATCTGCGACTCGAACTGGTTCCAGGCGGCGCTGCCCCAGTAGTCGTCCACCCAGAAGAACCCGCCCTTGAGCAGGTAGTCGCGCAGCCGTTCGGCTTCCGTATCGCTGAAACCGATCGTGCCCGCGTCCGATGCCATCAGGAACGGGCAGTTGAACAGGGTGTCGTCGGTGAGACGCACGACGTAGTGGCGCGGGCTCTGGTTGTCGTCGCGCCCGATGCGCGTCCTGGTGAGCTCCGACAGCCGCGTCATCAGGTTGATTTCGGCGTAGGGATAGTCCGTCTGCCAACCGATGCCCGACTGCTCGAAGCGTACGCTGCGATACGCGAGGCGGCAGAACGTGAACGAGGCTTCGGGCATGGTGGCCGGCGCCCACAGCGTGGGAAACGTCCCTTCGCGGAAGCTGCCGAACCCGCCGAAACGCTGCGCCGACACCGCGCCGGCGGTGAGCAGGACGGCAAGCAGCCCGGCTATCCGGAGCGCGCGCCGGCGTGTCGGGCTCATGCCCGGAGACTACCCCTATTCGAAGAGTCGGGCAACCTGGGGTTTCACCACCTTGCCCATCGCGTTGCGCGGCAGCGCGTCGACCGGGGCCAGCGCCCGTGGCACCTTGTACGGCGCCAGGATGGTCTTCGCCCACCGTTGCAGGTCGTCGAGCGACAGCGAGGCGCCCGGCCGCAGCTCGACTGCCGCCGAGACCCGCTCGCCCCATTCCGCATCGAGGACGCCAACCACGGCGCACTCGGCCACAGCCGGGTGCGTGCGCAGCACCTCTTCGATTTCGAGCGCCGACACCTTGAAGCCGCCGGTCTTGATGATGTCCACGTTCGTGCGGCCGAGCAGCCGGTACGATCCGCGCTCGAGCACGGCCATGTCGCCGGTGCGGAACCAGCCGTTCCGGAAGGCGGCGGCGGTCTCATCCGCGCGCTGCCAATACTCGTGGAAGACGGCCGGCCCCCGCACCTCGAGCTCGCCCGGCGTTCCCGCAGGCACCTCGATACCGTCCTCGTCCACGAGGTGTGCGTCCACGTTCGGCAGCGGCTGCCCCACGCACCCGGGCCGGCGCTCGCCGTGCAGGGGGTTTGACAGGGCCATCCCGATCTCGGTCATGCCGTAGCGCTCGAGCAGCGTCTGGCCGCTGATCTCGCGCCAGCGCTCGAGGACGTGCACCGGCAGCGCCGCGGACCCCGACATCATCAGGCGCAGCCGGCGCACGCCCGCCGAACGGGCCGCCTGCAGTGCCGGCGCCGCATCCCAGGCGGCGATGAGCCGGCTGTAGATCGTGGGCACGGCCGTGAACACGGTGATCTCGCCCGACGACAGCCGCGACCACACCGTATCGGCGTCGAAGGCCGGAAGAATTTCGCAGGTCGCGCGCACGGCCAGCGCCGACCCGAGGCCGTTGATGATGCCGTGCACGTGGTGCAGCGGCAGCACCAGCAGCAGGCGATCCGACGGCCGCCACTCCCAGGCCTCGACCAGCGCGGCGACCTGCGAGCCGACGTTCTCGTGCGTGGTCACCGCGCCCTTCGGCTTCCCTGTCGTCCCGCTCGTGTAGATGATGAGCGCGCGGCGCGACGACGAGAGGTGCGGCAGCGTGGCGACCGGATCGGCCTTGAGCGCGGCGGCGGCGAGAACGAACCGGGCGCGCGCCGCCTTGGCCAGCGGCGCCAGCACGGATTCGAACCCCGCACCGGCCACTACCACCGAGGCCGCTGCGTCCTTGATCACGTACTCGAGCTCGGCGGGGGGATGCGACACGGCGAGCGGCACGGCCACGCCGCCGGCGCGCCAGATGCCACGCTGCACGGCGGCATAGGCAAAGCTCGGGGCCACCAGGAAGGCGACGCGGGTCTGGCGGAGGTCGTCGTTGTCGCCGAGCAGCGCCGCCGCGACGCGGCGCGACGCTTCGTCGAGGTCGTCGTAGCTGTAGGTGCCGTCGGCGGCGACGATAGCCGTCCTGGGCATCTCGGAGAGCTCGGGGGAGCCTCGCTGGCCTGTCATCCGGTCGTACATAATGACACGCATGTCGCTCATCGAACCCGGCAAGAAGGCGCCCGCCTTCACGCTCACCGACCAGCATGGCGAGACGCACCGCCTGTCGTCGTATCTGGGACGGCCGGTCGTTCTCTACTTCTATCCCAAGGACGACACCCCGGGCTGTACCCAGGAAACCTGCGAGTTCGAGGCGAGGCTGCCGGCGCTCCGGAAGTCGAAGGCCGCCGTGCTCGGCGTCAGCATCCTCGACGAGAAGAGCAAGGCGAAGTTCGCGAACAAGCACGGCATCACCTTCCCGCTGCTCGCGGACGCGGACCACGCCGTGGCCGAGAAGTACGGCGTCTGGCAGGAGAAGGCGCGCTACGGCCGCAAGTACATGGGCATCGTCCGCACCACGTATCTCATCGACGCCGACGGCAAGGTCGCGAAACGGTGGGACAAGGTGAAAGTGGACGGCCACGCCGAGGAAGTGGCGGCCGCCGCCGCGAGCGCCTGACGCCTCCGGGCCCCGGGGGCAGGCCGCCGGCGCTTTCGCATGGCGTAAAATGCCCTGCGTGAATCGCAGACTCGCCGTCGCGGCGTCGTTTGGCGCCGCGCTCGTTGCGGCCCCCGCATTCGCCCAGGTGGACTTCACCGGGCAATGGGCGCCGCTCTACCAGGAAGACACGATCGAACGCGTCCCCGGTCCCGAGCTCGGCGACTACACCGGGCTCCCGCTCAACGAGGCTGCGCGGCTGCGTGCCGACAGCTGGGACGCGGACCGCATCTCGGTGGTCGAGGAATATCAGTGCCGGCCGCACTCGGCCGACTACTCGCTGCGCGGGCTGGCCCCGCTTCGCATCTCGGCCGACTACGACGCGCAGACGCAACGTATCGTGGCGTTCCACACCTACATCGGCGCCTACGAGAACCGGCGCACGATCTTTCTCGACGGCCGCCCGCACCCGCCCGACTACGCCGCCCACACCTTCCAGGGCTTCTCCACCGGCGTGTGGACCGGCAACCGGCTCACCGTCACCACCACGCACCTGAAGCCCGGCTACCTGCGGCGCAACGGTGTCCCGCGCAGCGCCAAAGCCCGGCTCACCGAGCACTGGACCGTGCACGGCTCCTATCTCACCATCGTCAGCGTGCTCGAGGATCCGGCCATCCTCACCGAGCCGCTGGTGCGCAGCCAGTCGTGGTTCCTGGATCCGGGGCAGCGCGCCGGCCTCTTTCCCTGCGAGTACGTGCCGGAAGTGCCAGCCGAGCCGGGCACCGTCCCGCACCACCTGCCGGGGACGAACCCCAATCTGCAGGAGTACCTGGACTGGTACGCGGTGCCCGCCGAAGGCGCCCGCGGCGGCGCCGAAACGCTCTACCCCGAGTTCCAGTCGAAGCTGCGCTCCTACAAGCCGAAGGATCGCTGCGAGCGCTTCTGCAACTGCGTCGGCTTTGCCGGCTGCCTCTCACCCACCGGTCCGTGACGACGCGCGTCGCTCTCGTCCTCGGACTGGCCGCCTGCGCTGGGCTCGCGCCGCGCGCACAGCAGCCGCCGGCCGGCGCACCCGCCGCGCCCGGCGTCGCGATGTTACCGGTGCAGCGCGCCGTGTCGATGCTGGTGACATCCGGCGGCAACGTGGCGGTGCAGGTCGGGGACGACGGCCCGCTGCTGGTGGACGCGCCACCCGCGCCGCAGGCGGCCGCGGTGGTCGCGGCCCTGCGGGCGCTGTCGCCGAAGCCGATTCACACGCTCATCACGACGAACCTGCACAACGCGGCCGGCAACGCGGCGCTGCTGCAGGCGCGTGCCGCGCCGGGCGCGCCGGCGATCCGCGTCATCGCGCACGAGAACGTCCTCGATCGGCTGGTCGCCGAGGGCCCGTCCGCGGGCGCCGCCCCCGGCGGGCTGCGCCTCAACGCGGTGATCGAGCTTCCGATCAACAACACGTACTTCATGCCGCGCCGCGACTTCTATCTGAACGGTGAGGCCGTCATCGTCTACCACGCGCCGGCCGCCAACACCGACGGCGACAGCATCGTCCACTTCCGCGGCTCGGACGTCGTGGCCGTAGGCGACCTGTTCAACCCCGACGTGTACCCGGTCATCGACGTGGAACGGGGCGGCAGTGTGAACGGCCTGGTAGCGGCCCTCAACCGCATCCTCGAGATCACGGTGCCGGCGAAGTTCCAGGAGGCCGGCACCTACGTGATTCCCCGGCGCGGCCGGCTGAGCGACGAGGCCGAAGTGGTGGAGTTCCGCGACATGGTGACGATCGTCCGCGACCGCGTGCGGGACCTGATCGCGAAGGGACGGACGCTCGCACAGGTGCAGGCCGCGCGGCCCACGCTCGATTACGACCCCGAGTACGGCGGCACCGGCGGGTCGTCGCCCGAGCGGTTCGTCGACTCGGTCTTCAGGAGCCTGTCCAAATGAGCGGCACATCTCGCGCCGTCGCGCTGGCCCTGGCTCTGGCCGCCGCGGCGTCGCTCTCGATCGAGGCGCAGGGCCCGCCGCCGGGTGGTCGCGGGGGCGGCCCTCCCGGAGGACGCGGCGGTCCGCCGCGCTCGCCGCGCGAGGGGGCGCCGGTCGACCTCACCGGCCACTGGGTGTCGGTCGTCACCGAGGACTGGCGCTGGCGCATGGTGACGCCGGCGCGCGGCGACTTTGCCGGCGTGCCGCTCTCGCCGGCCGCGCGGAAACTCGGACAGGCGTGGGATCCGGCGAAGGACGAGGCCGCGGGCGAGCAGTGCCGCGGCTACGGCGCCCCGGCGATCATGCGCGTGCCCGGACGGCTGCGGATCACCTGGCAGGACGACACCACGCTGAAGGTGGAGAGCGACGCCGGCACGCAGACGCGGCTCTTCCACTTCGGCGGCAAGCCCGCGCCCGGGCTTCAGCCGTCGTGGCAGGGCTACTCCACCGCGGCCTGGGAAGGGATCACGCGCGGCCCAGGCGAGCCCGACTTCCTGCCGATTGCGCTCAACCCGCGCGAGGGCATGCGCGGGCAGTCGCTCGAGGTGACCACTACGCATCTGCGGTCCGGGTACCTGCGGAAGAACGGCGTGCCCTACAGCGCCCGCACCACGCTCAAGGAATATTTCGACGTCCGGACCGAGCGCAATGACGAGACCTGGTTCGTGGTGACGACCATCGTCGAAGACCCGGAGTACCTGACCACGCCGTTCGTCACGACCACCGATTTCAAGAAGCAGCCCGACGCCGCCGGCTGGAATCCCACGGCGTGCTCGGCTCGCTGACACTCTGCTTCGCCCCAGGCGGGTAAGGCGGGTAGGGCCGGCCCTTTCGGGCCGGTAGGCCGGTAAGGACGTAGTTGGTGGTCTTCAGACCCGGCCTTCCTTCAACGACTCCACGACCACCGGATACCCGAGCAACTGGCTGACCACGCGCGTGGCCTGGGCGACGTCGCCCGTGGTCCAGTAGCGTTCCGACGACACGGCGTCAGCCGAGGCGAGCACGCCCGCCAGCGAGAGGCGGCGCCGCAGTTCGCGGGCCACGGCCGGCGCCGGGTCGATGACGGTCACGCCCGGGCCCGCCACTTCGCGGATCACCGGTTCGAGGAACGCATAGTGGGTGCAGCCGAGCACGATCGTGTCGGCGCCCACCGACACGATCGGCTGCACGTAACCCTCGACGAGAGCCCGCGTCGCCGGCGAGTCGAGGTCGCCGCGTTCCACCTGCTCGACCAGACCGGGGCAGGCCTGCATCCTGGTGCCGCCGGGCGCGGGATACTGGCCGACCAGGC
>Ga0207659_10000672_pt1 | contig 20255 bp, 21 predicted proteins | sample KBSM43metaG_FD_184330 | JGI IMG/M metagenome (GOLD analysis project Ga0207659, IMG submission 184330) | Miscanthus rhizosphere microbial communities from Kellogg Biological Station, Michigan, USA - KBS M4-3 metaG (SPAdes) (version 2) | ecosystem: Host-associated > Plants > Roots > Rhizosphere >...
ATCGTCGGCATCGGCTACCGCGCCGAGCTCAAAGGCAAGCAGGTGCACTTCGCGCTCGGCTACTCGCATCCGATCGTGTTCGACATTCCCAATGGAATCGACATCGCGATCGAGAAGCAGACGCACGTCACGGTGACGGGAGTGGATCGTCAGCTCGTGGGACAGGTCGCCGCAAACATCCGTCGCATGCGCAAGCCGGATCCATACAAGCAGAAGGGCGTGCGCTACACGGGTGAAGTGCTGAAGAAGAAGGTCGGCAAGACCGGAGCGAAATAGCGATGAAGATCAAGACGAAAGAGGATCGTCGCGACCGGATCAAGCACCGGATCCGCAAACGCGTGCAGGGCACGGAGCCGCGTCCGCGGCTGACCGTCTTCCGCAGCGTCGCGCATATGTACGTGCAGGTCGTCGACGACATGACCGGACGGACCATCGCATCTGCGTCGACGGTCGAACCGAACGTGAAGGGTTCGCTGAAGAAGGAGGAGCGCGGCGGCAACATCGCCGGCGCCAAGGCGATTGGCAAGACGATCGCGCAGCGCTTGATCGAAAAGGGCGTCAAGCGCGTCGTGTTCGATCGCAACGGGTTCCTCTATCACGGCCGTGTCAAGGCGGTCGCCGACGCGGCCCGCGAAGCAGGTCTGGAGTTCTAAGCCGATGGGAATGATGAACAAGAATCGCGAGAAGGTTGACGCCTCTCAGCTCGAGATCAAGGACACCGTCGTCTCGATCAACCGCGTCACCAAAGTGGTCAAGGGCGGCAAGAACCTGAGCTTCAGCGCGCTGGTGGTCGTCGGCGACGGTCATGGCGTTGTCGGGTTCGGCGTCGGCAAGGCGAAGGAAGTGCCCTCGGCGATCAAGAAGGGAATCGAGGCGGCGAAGAAGAGTCTCATCCGCGTCCCGTTGAAGGGCACGACGATTCCTCATCAAGTCGTCGGGAAGTTCGGCTCCGGCAGCGTGCTGCTCAAGCCGGCGCCCGAAGGAACCGGCCTGATTGCGGGGGGTGCCGTGCGTGCGGTCGTCGAGTCGGCGGGCATCCAGAACGTGCTGACCAAATCGCTCGGATCCCCGAACCCGCACAACGTCGTGCGCGCGACATTCAAGGGACTGATGGATCTGAAGGATCCGGCGCTCGTCGCACGGTATCGAGGCAAGGAAGAAGCGGAGCTGTTCGGAGCGTAATGATGGCCACCACAAAGCAAGGCGCAGCCAGGGGCGCCGAGAAGAAGAAGGCCATAGCGGCCGGCAGAAAGCTGAAGGTGACACTGGTCCGCAGCCCGATTGGCTTCAACAAGACGCAGGGGATTACCGTGCAGGGCATGGGGCTGCGCCGCATTCGGCACACGGTGGAATTGCCGGACACGCCGGAAACGCGCGGCATGATCCACAAGGTGCGGCATTTAGTGGAAGTTGTAGAGTAGCCGGGTCTGAAAAGACCCGGCCTCCAATCATTGGAGGGCGGGTCCTTTGGGACCCGCCGGTGGAAAATGGATCAGAGCACTCTTAAACCGTCGCCTGGCTCGAAGCACTCGAAGAAGCGTGTCGGCCGAGGGCACGGCACCGGCCAGGGCGCGCAAGCGGGACGCGGGCACAAGGGCGCGCAGTCTCGTTCGGGGTACAAGTTCAAGCGCGGCTTTGAAGGCGGCCAGATGCCGCTGCATCGGCGCGTTCCGAAGCGTGGTTTCCACAACCCGTTCCGGACCGAATATGCGGTGGTCAATCTCGACACCATCGCCGAGCGGTTCGATACTGGTACCGTCGTGACACCTGAGTTGCTCCGGGAACGCGGCATCGTGCGCAGCGGCGGGCAGATCAAGGTGCTGGCGCGCGGGGACATCGCCAAGAAGCTGACGGTGCGGGCGCACAAGTTCAGCGGCAAGGCAGCGGAGAAGATTGCCGCCGCGGGCGGAGCGGCGGAGACAATTGGCGCGTAGAGCGTAGGGGCCGGCTTTAGCCGGCCCAAGGGTTCAGCAATGGAAAACAACCCACTGAAAAACCTCTGGCAGATTGCCGACCTGCGGAACCGCGTGCTGTTTACGCTGGGGATGCTGGGCGTGTATCGCATCGGCAACCACATCCCGACGCCCGGCGTGAACCAGACGGCGCTGGCACTGCTCGCAGAAGCGCAGAAGAACACGATGTTCGGCCTCTACGACATGTTCTCGGGCGGGAACCTGTCGAAGGTGACGATCTTCGCGCTGGGCATCATGCCCTACATCAGCTCGTCGATCATCCTGCAGCTGCTGACGGTGGTGTGGCCGTATCTCGAACGTCTGTCGCGGGAAGGCGAGCTGGGGCGCCGCAAGATCACGCAGTACACGCGGTACCTGACCGGCGTGCTTGCAATCGTGCAGTCGTTGAGCATCGCCATCTTTCTCGAACGGCAAACGCAGATTGCCGGAGGGCTTCCGCTGGTCTACAACCCTGGATGGGGTTTCCGTCTGCTCTGCGTGCTGACGCTGACGACCGGCACGATCTTCATCATGTGGCTCGGCGAGCAGATCACCGAGCGCGGCGTCGGCAACGGCATGTCTCTGCTGATCTTCGCCGGCATTATCGTCGGGTTCCCGCGAGGCATCCTTCAGACATTCGACCAGATGCAGACGGGGCAGATCAGCCTGTTCCGCATTTTCTTCCTGCTGGTGATGATGGTGGCCGTAATCGCCGCGATCATCTTCGTCGAGCGGGGCCATCGGCGGATTGTGGTGCAGTACGCCAAACGTGTCGTCGGGCGCCGTCAGTACGGCGGCTCGAGCACGCATATTCCGTTGAAGGTGAACACAGGCGGCGTCATCCCGGTCATTTTCGCCTCATCGATCCTTGCGTTTCCGGCGACGCTCGCCACGATGTTCCAGGCCGGCGGATGGGGCCGTGCGATCGTGGATCAACTCGCGTACGGCATGCCGCTCTACAACCTGCTCTACATCGTCGGCATCATCTTCTTTGCCTATTTCTACACCGCGATCATCTTCAATCCTGATGACGTCGCGGAAAACATGCGGAAGTACGGAGGGTTCATTCCCGGCATCCGCCCCGGCAAGCGCACGGCGGAATACATCGACACGATTCTGGCGCGTATCACCCTGGTCGGCGCGTTCTACCTTGCGGCCGTCGCAATTCTTCCAGAGTTCCTGATCACCGGTTTCAAGGTGGCGCCCATTCCCTTCATCGGCGATCGCCTCGACGCGGCCCTGCCGCAGTGGTTCACGCAGGGCCTTGGCGTGACGTTCTATTTCGGCGGGACGACGTTGTTGATTGTGGTGGGCGTGGCGATGGACACGGTGCAGCAGGTGGAGTCGCAGCTCATCATGCGGCACTACGACGGCTTCATGAAGAAGACGCGAATCCGAGGTCGACGGGGGTAAGGGAACGGGATCGGCACGGATTCCGGTTCGCCGAGGATCGTACGACTGGAGACCAGAATTTGGCGCTGAACGTGATCATGATGGGGCCGCCGGGCGCCGGAAAAGGCACGCAGGCGGGGCGGTTCGCACGTGAGCGGGCGCTGTTGAAAATTTCGACGGGCGATATCCTGCGCGATGGGATCAAGGCGAAGCTTCCCGTCGCGATGCGCGCGAAAGAGCTGATGGATCGCGGGGAGCTCGTTGACGACACAACGATGATTGCGATCGTCCGCGAGCGGCTGATGCGGCCCGACGCGCAGTGCGGGTTCGTGCTCGACGGATTTCCACGGACGGTGCCGCAGGCCGAGGCGCTCGACACCATCGTCGCCGAGCGCAATAACGGCCCGCTCATCGTCGTCGATGTGCGGGTGCCGGAGCACGAACTGGTGCGTCGCCTGGCGGGGCGGTTGATTTGCGCCAGATGTGGTACCAACGCGGAGCCGTCGAAGGAAGGCGCACCGGCGTCGGATGTATGCGCCAAGTGCGGCGGCGAGCTGGTGCAGCGGACGGACGACAACGAGCAGGTCGTTCGAGAGCGGTTGAAGGTTTATGAACGAGCGACCAAGCCGCTTGTCGAGTTTTACCGTGACCGTTCGACGTTCCGTATCGTGAACGGCGCCCAGCCGCAGGAGCGGGTCGCGCACGAGCTGGACACCGTAATTGACGACGCGGCGGCGGCAAGCACTGGTGCGGCGGCACCGGCGGCCGTGACGTCGCAGAAGGCAGCGCGCACATGATCGTCTGCCGGTCACGCGTGGAAATCGAGAAGCTGCGCCGGGTCAACCAGCTGGTGGCGCAAGTGCTCGCGGAACTGCGGCAGATGGCGGTTCCCGGCGTGACGACGGCGGATATCGATCGTGTGGCGGAAGACCGGGTGCGCGCCGCGGGGGCGGAGCCGGCCTTCAAGGGGTACCACGGGTACCCGGCGACCGTCTGCGTATCGGCCAACGAGCAGGTGGTGCACGGGATCCCGTCGAAGCGTCAGCTCGTCGAAGGAGACATCCTCTCTATCGACATGGGCGCCAAGCTCGACGGGTTCTTCGGCGATTGTGCCGTGACCGTCCCCCTCGGTCGTGTGTCGCCTCAGGCCACGGAACTGCTCGGGGTGACCGAGGCGGCGCTCTTTCACGGCATCGAGGCTGTGAAACCGGGCGCGCGGGTATCGGATATCGGCGCTGCCGTCCAGCAGCACGTCGAGAGCCACGGGTTCTCTGTCGTGCGTGAGTTTGTCGGGCACGGCATCGGCACCGCGCTCCATGAGGAGCCGCAGATTGCGAACTACGGACCCGGGGGGCGGGGGCCTAGACTGGCGGAGGGGATGGTGCTGGCCATCGAGCCGATGGTGAACGCGGGCAAGCCGGCGGTGAAGGTGTTGTCGGACGGCTGGACGGCGGTGACGCGCGACGGCAGTCTCTCGGCGCATTTTGAACACACGGTGGTGGTGACGCCGGACGGGTGCGAAATCCTCACGCTGCTGCCGGCCGACGCCGAACGCGTACCGGAACTGCTGGGGCGCGCCGGCTCGCACACGCCGTCGCGAGTGTGAGCGAAGCCAATCGAACGGTCGAAGGCATCGTTCGCGCTCAGCTGCCGAGCGGGTTGTATGAAGTGGAAGTCGATGCGCACCGGATTACGGCGCACATCGGCGGCGGGTTCGAGCGGAATTTCGTTCGCCTGCTTGTGGGAGACCGGGTCGTCGTGGAGCTGACATCGCGCGACCTGAATCGCGGCCGGATTGTTAGGAAGGCTTAGCTGCAGTCGGTAGCCAGGAGCCTGGAGCCAGGAGCGAAGCAGTGAAAGTACGAGCGTCAGTCAAACGGATTTGCGACAAGTGCAAGATCGTGCGCCGCCGCGGCGTGGTGCGCGTGATCTGCACCAACTCGAAGCACAAGCAGAGGCAGGGGTAAGCGATGGCGCGTATTGCAGGTGTGGATCTCCCGCGGACCAAGCGGATCGAGATCGGCCTTACCTACATCTACGGCATCGGGCGGAAGCGCTCGAACGACGTGCTCGGTGCGGCGGGCGTGAGCCCCGACATCCGGGTCAAGGATCTCTCCGAAGACGATGTCCGGAAGATCAGCCGCGTGCTCGAAGAGCAGGGCGGCGTGGAAGGCGATCTCCGCAAGGAGATCTCGATGAATATCAAGCGGCTGATGGAGATCGGCTGCTACCGCGGCCTGCGGCACCGGCGCAACCTCCCGGTGCGCGGCCAGCGGACCCGCACCAACGCACGCACGCGCAAGGGCCCGCGTAAGGGCGCGATCGCGAAGAAGAAGACCGTATAACCGAAGTGTAGGGACGGGTCTTTAGACCCGCCCGCGAGAGACTGAATGGCTAAAGCTCAAGACGCAACAGCGGTACCCGAAAAAGGCAAAACCGAAGGCGGAAAAAAGCCTGCGCGAAAGACCTTCAAGAAGCGCGGGGAGAAGCGCGTCGTCCACCATGGCTACGTGCACATCAACGCCTCGTTCAACAACACGCACATCACCATCACCGATACCGAGGGAAACGTGATTGCGTGGTCGAGCGCCGGCGGCATCGGGTTCAAGGGATCGCGCAAGGGGACGCCCTTTGCCGCGACGCAAGCCGCCATCAACGCTGGCAACGCCGCGAAGACCTTTGGACTGCGCTCGGTGGACGTGAAGGTCAAGGGACCGGGTTCGGGACGCGAATCCGCGATCCGCGCGCTGCAGACGGTGGGCATCGAAGTGAAGTCCATCCGCGATATCACGCCTATCCCGCACAACGGGTGCCGCCCGACGAAGAGGCGCCGAGTCTAGGAAACAATTTGTAAATTGCGAGGACACTGATTTGGCTCGATACATTGGACCTGTCTGCCGCCTGTGCCGCCGGGAAGGAATGAAACTGTTCCTCAAGGGCGAACGCTGCTACACGGAAAAGTGCGCGATTGAGAAGCGCAACTTCGCGCCGGGGCAGCACGGCAAGTCGCGGAAGCAGAAGTTGGCCGGCTACGGCGTGCAGCTGCGCGAGAAGCAGAAGGTGAAGCGCATTTACGGCGTCCTCGAAGACCAGTTCCGCCGCTACTTCGAACAGGCGGAACGGACGCGAGGCATCACGGGCGAGACGCTCCTGCAGCTGCTCGAACGGCGGCTCGACAACGTCGCGTATCGTCTCGGCTTCGCCACGTCACGACCGCAGGCCCGGCAGCTGGTTCGGCACGGTCACTTCACGGTGAACGGACGCAAAGTCGATATTCCGTCCTACTCCGTCAAGCCAGGCGACGTCGTCGCGGTGCGGCAGACGAGCCGCAAGAACGCCTCGATCGCGCACGCGCTCGAAGAGGTGAAGGGACGCGGCGTGCCGGAGTGGCTCGCATTCGACGCCGAAGGCATGTCGGCGCGGATCGGATCGGTCCCGACCCGCGAGCAGATCAATCTGCCAGTACAGGAGCAGCTGATCGTCGAGTTGTACTCGAAATAAGGTTGGTTGTTGGTAGTTGGTAGTTGGTAGTTGGTGACTTTGATCACCACAAACCACTAGCCACCAACCACATCGCAGCCACCAGCCCGCAGCTTTTCAGGCCTGCAGCGGGAGGCTGGTGGAGATAACCCGCAGGCCTGGAGGCGGGGGCTGCCCGCCCGTTCGCGAAAGGACACACGCAAATGCTTTGGAAAGGTTTTCAGCGACCCAAGCGCCTCGAGTTCGAGCGCGAAACACTCACGGACCGATTCGGCCGGTTCTACGCCCAGCCGTTCGAGCGCGGCTTCGGCACGACGATTGGCAACGCGCTGCGCCGCGTCCTGCTCTCCTCGATTGAGGGCGCCGCGATCACCGCGGTGAAGATCGACGGCGTGCTCCACGAGTTCTCGCCGATTCCCGGAGTGGTCGAAGATGCCACCGACATCATCCTCAATCTGAAGCAGATTCCGCTGAAGCTGCACGTCGACTACACGAAGACGCTCTATTTGAGGGTGGACAAACCCGGCATCGTCCGGGCGAAGGACATCGAGGCCGACGCCGACGTCGAGATTCTCGAACCGGAAGCGCACATCGCCACCGTGTCCGACGGCGGAAAACTGCACATGGAGCTGCGGATGAAGCGCGGCCGCGGCTATGTCTCGGCCGACAAGAATTTCGACGAGGACCTCGGCATCGGCTGGATTCCCGTCGACTCCGTGCATTCGCCGGTCAAGAAGGTCAACTACCTCGTTGAGGCGGCGCGTCTCGGACAGACCACGGACTACGACAAGCTGACGATTGACGTTTGGACGAATGGTTCCGTGACGGCACAGGACGCGGTGTCGCTGGCCGCGAAACTCATTCGCGATCACCTGAACATCTTCATCAACCTCGAGGATGTTGCGGATCAGCCGACGGAGGCGCAGGCCGATCAGCCGCGTGCCGGCGCGTTGAACGAAAACCTCGACAAGAGCGTCGAGGAGCTCGAGCTGTCGGTTCGCTCGTACAACTGCCTGAAGAACGCGAACATCCGGACGATTCGCGAACTGGTGCAGAAAACCGAGGCCGAGATGCTCAAGACGAAGAATTTCGGTCGCAAGTCGCTCAACGAGATCAAGGAGATCCTGCACACCATGGGGCTCAGCCTCGGCATGCGCGTGGATCAACCGGCAGGAGCGCAACAGTAGCAATCGACCGGGAACAGAGTTATGAGACACAACCTCGCACACCGCAAGCTGGGACGCGTCAGCGAGCACCGCACCGCGCTGCTGCGCAACCAGGCGATGGCGCTCATTCGACACGAGCACATCGAAACCACGATGCCGAAGGCGAAGGAGCTGCGGCCCTTCGTCGAGCGGCTGATCACGATCGCCAAGCGTGGCGTCGCCTCCGGTGAGGCGAACGGCAAGTCGCTCCATGCGCGCCGTCTCGTTCTCGCCGAGTTGCCCGACAAGGCCGTTGTCGGCAAGCTCTTCGAGTCGATCGCGCCGCGCTACGCCGAGCGGCCGGGCGGCTATACACGTATCCTGCGCGTCGGATTCCGTCGCGGCGACTCGGCTGAAGTCGCACAGGTGGAGCTGGTCGGCAGCGAATACAGTCCGAAATCGGCGGAAGAACGCAAGACGGAGAAGGAATCCGCCGCCGCGCTCAAGACCAGAAGCGTCGGCGATCGGCTCCGATCCGCCGCGCGCGGCCTGAGAGGCGGCGCGAAGAGCGAGCAGGGAGGCGGCTCGAAAGGCCAGGCGGGCGGGCAGACGCGCGGCAAGGCGCAGAAGTCGACGACGCCGCGGAAGGCCGGAGGGTCGTAACAAACTGGAAAAGTTGAAAAGTGGAAAAGGAAGTTGAAAGCAGAGGCCGGCTTGCGCCGGCCTTTTGCTTGTACTCCCATCGTCGACGGCGCAAGAAGGAACGCACGCGAGTTCCGATTTTGCTACCATGCGCGCCAGCTACCAGAGTCAGCCATGCGAATACTGATTTCAGCGGCGTTTGTCGCGATCACACTCGCCTATCTGTTTTTGTCGCACAAACAACAGCAGCTCGAGGTCGCGCGTCTCGGCAAGCCGTCTCCTGTCTGGCAGGGCATCGCCTTTCAAGCCACGTTCCTGACGCTTTTGTTCGCTGGCTTCTCGGTGCTGACCGGTGTCCTACTCCCTGGCCTGTGGATGCTGATGATAGGCGTCGCGCTCGTCGGACAGTTCGTCTACATCATCACAGGCGCGGTCGCGGGATTCTGGCTCGAAGAGACACGTCGGAAGATTGCAATTCTGGCCGCGGCGCGCAACTTCGAATCGTCATTTGCCATGACGGTCGAGGGGCGAGTCCCGATACCGTTGTTCCTGACAATAGCGTTAGGTCTGACTGCGGTCGCCGTCGGGCTGTTCGGTGGCCTGTGGGTGTATTGGAGATACCCTCACGGTATTGGCGACACCAATGCGCGCATCGCGTTGGTCCAATTCACCATCCCCGGGCTGTGTGGAAATCTTCTGGCCATGCTGCTGCTGTGGCCAGCCGTCGCCTCGGAGTACGTCGACGACGACGCTCGTAATGCGTCGCTCGCGGTCGGGTTTACCGCAACGGCGTTGCTCACGATCTATGTGCTGCTGCCGGTATGGTTGTTCCGCGGTGACTTTGGGTCCGTTCTTTCCGCGACCGCCATACCGTTGTGGCTGGTCCTGTCGGCGCCGTTCGTGGTGTTCCTGTTCGTGTATGTCGTGCCGTTTTTCCTCGGCATGTACATGCACCGGAATCAGGCAAAAAAGATGCTGGAGTGGCACCGGACCTGGCTTCAGCGCCTCCTGACGACGAGCCAGCTTCCGGCCGGAGACACGCGTGCCGCGCGCATACACGAGTCGCTGGAAGAGATCGATGCCGAAATCGTCAAACACTCATCGCGCAGCCCGATGCTGCGGCTGTTCCACTACATCGCGACTGGGACGTGGATGGACAGCCGTGTAAAATCGCCGGCGCATCTAGCGCTCCCGGAGCTGTCCGGGGCGCTGGCCGTGACTGGCAGTGGCGCGGCCGGCTCGGGTTTGGATGACGACTTGACCGTCCACGTGAGACTCCGCGAACTGAAAACGGCCGTCAAGGACCCCGGAGGAGCCCTCGTGGATCTGCTCTGGTCGAACCGTGCGGAACTCATTGCGTGGGATCTCCGCTTGAGCCACACGGGAAAGCTTCTCGAAATCCGTGCGCTTGCGCAGCTTGCCGAGACAAACGATCTGAAAGAGCCGATCACGCTCGAACTCAAGGATGTCGAAGAGCGACTGAAACGTCAGCCGGCGCGGAAAAACGTGATGGCTGCCGCACTGGTCAGCGTTGTGACGGTGGTTGTTCCGTGGTTGTTCAAGACATGGGAGCCAACCATCGTGAGCACGCTGAGCGGGCTCATGAAGTAATAAGGCCGGCGCACGCCGGCCTCATCCTTTCAAACTTCCTCGACCGCTTCCTGCCCACGCTCCGCTTTTGCGGCCGCGATGATCTTCCCCTGCAGTTGCTGTGGCACCTCGTCGTAGTGCGAGAACTCCATGTGGTAGGAGCCTCGCGCACCCGTGGCCGATGTCAGGTGCTGCTCGTAGGTGAGCATCTCCGACATCGGAACCTGCGCCCGGATCACGGTCGTGATGCCGCGCGTGTCCATGCCGGAAATGCGGCCGCGACGTCCGTTCAAATCTCCCATCAAATCGCCCGCGAAGTCGCTCGGCGCATGGACCTCGACGTTCATAATGGGCTCGAGGATCGTCGGACGCGCCCGTGTCATCGCATCCTTGAAGGCCAGCGAACCGGCCATCTTGAACGAGAGCTCGTTCGAGTCGACGGCATGAAACGAGCCGTCGAACACGGTGGCGCGGAAATCCACCATCGGGTAGCCGGCGAGGTACCCGCGTGTGCGCGCGTCCTGGATGCCCTTTTCGACGGCGGGGATGAACTGACGGGGGATCGAGCCGCCGAAAATGTCGTCGACGAATTCGAAGTCGCTGCCGCGCGGCAGCGGCTCGACCTTGATCTTGCAGTCGCCGAACTGACCGTGTCCGCCCGTCTGCTTCTTGTGGCGGCCGTGGGCCTCCGTCGAGGCCGTAATCGTTTCCCGGTAGGGAATCCGCGGCGGTTTCAGGTTCACCTCGACTCCGAACCGCCGTTTCAGCTTCGCGACCGTCACCTCGATGTGCAGCTGTCCCTGGCCGGCCAGGAGCAGTTCGTGAGTCTGCGGGTCCCGCGTGTAGCTGATCGAGGGATCCTCCTCCTTCAGACGCTGCATCGAACCGCTGATCTTGTCCTCGTCCCCGCGGCTCTTCGGCTCGATGGCATACGCGAGCACCGCCTCCGGGAACTTGATCTCGGGGATCTTCACCTTCGTGCTCCTGTCGGCGAGCACGTCGTTGGTGCGGGTGTCTTTCAGCTTGGCGACGGCGCCGAGATCGCCGGCCTTCAGTTCCGGAACCTGTGTCTGTGTCTTGCCCTGGAGAACCAGCAGATGGCCGAAGCGCTCGGCCGCGTCGCGTGTCTGGTTGTAGACGTTGCTGTCCTGTTTGAGCGTTCCCGAGACGACCCGCAGCATCGTGATGCGGCCGGCGAACGGATCGGCGATCGTCTTCCAGACAAACGCGGTGTACGGCGCGGTATCCGCAGCCTTGATGCTGGTTGGTTCGCCATCGGCCTTCAGCGCGGGGAATTCGCGTTCCGCGGGCGACGGGACGTAGGTCACGATTGCATCCAGAAGCGGCTGGATCCCGATCGCGTGCAGCCCCGACGTGCAGACGAGCGGGAAGATCTTCCCCGCCTGTGTCGCGGTGCGAAGTCCCTGCGCCAGCTGCTCCTGTGTCAGCGTGCCTTCGGAGAAGAACGTCTCCATCAGCTGTTCGTCCGCTTCGGCGACCATTTCGATCAGCTCTTCGCGGGCCTTGGCGGCGCGGTCGGCAAGCGCGGCCGGCACCTCCGCCTCGGTCACCTTCCCGCTGCCATCGGCGGCAAACGTGTACGCCTTCATGCGCACCAGATCGACGACGCCGGTGAAACCGCGCTCTTCGCCGAGGGGCAGCTGAACCGGAATGATTTCGCGAGCGCAATCACGGTGGAGCGATTCGAGGGTCCGATCGAGGCTCGCACGCTCGCGTTCCAACCGGTTGAGGACGACGATGCGCGGCAGGTTGAGGGCGGCGGCTTCGGCCCACAGCTTTTCGGTCTGCACCTCGACGCCGGCGACGGAGTCGACGCACACCAGCGCGCCTTCGACGACGCGCAACGCGGCCTTGGCGTCGGTCAGGAAGTTCGCGAATCCGGGGGTGTCGATGACGTTGATCTTGGCTTTCTGCCATTCGGCGTAGGCGAGGCTGGAGGACAGGGTGTGCTTGCGCGCGATTTCTTCGTCGTCGAAGTCGGTGACCGTGCTTCCATCATCGACTTTACCGAGCCGGTTGACGGCGCCCGCCCCAAACAGCATCGCCGAAACCAGCTGCGTCTTGCCGCATCCACCGTGGCCGACCACGGCAACATTGCGGATGGTGGCGGCATCGTAGACCTTCATAAAGGGTATCCTCCTGCCCGGCGGGGTGAAGCTCGAGCGAAGCCTATTCGATGTTCTCTGCGCGGATCATAGATCAAAGGTGTCGGGCGACAGCATGCCGCGGCTCAACTGCCGTGCTGCGCGGAGCTTCGGTCGCGATCGAACATTTATGTTCGCTTCGACGCAATGGTCGACGAATATGTGCGAACGACCTCGCGCCCGGCGCGCGGCCGGCGCCGCGCAATACGCGTAGCGATACGGCGTGAGCCGCCGCCGCGGCGGCACCAACATCGTTGTCGTCGTTTTCGTCGCGCAAAACATTTTTGTTCGATCGACACGGTGACTGCTGCGGGGGCACCGCGGCTTTTCCTGAATAAATCGTCTACGCCGGACGCGACCGCCGGCACGCACGGTGGCGTCCATCTTGCTCACTTGCCGTGCGACTGGAGCGCTCGCCCGACCCGGCGCTCACGCGCCTTATTTCCAATCGGAGGATCGATGTTCTCGAAACCCTTGGTGTCGAACTACGTGTGCCTGCCGCTTGTCGCGGCAACGTTCTCAGTCCTGCTCGCACGGCCCGCTGCCGCGCAGAGCGCGCCGGATCCGAATCCGGGCAACCTCACAGTGACGAGCTCCATCGACCTCACCAATGTCTACATGTTCCGCGGCATCCGCCAGGACGACACGAAAGTCATGATCTGGCCCGCCGCCGATCTCGGCCTTAGCGTCTTTTCCGGTGACGGTGCGCTCAAAAGCGCGGCGATCGATTTCGGTTCCTGGAATAGCCTGCATACCGGCAACGCCGGTCTGAAAAGCGCGAGCAAGAAGCTGTGGTACGAGTCTGACTTCTACACAAGTTTTTCGCTCGGCTTCGCGGGCGGAGTGAGCCTCGGTACGACGTATACCGCCTACACGAGTCCCAACGCTGGCTTCACCAACGTCAAGGAAGTGATGGTCAAGTTGGGGATCGACGACAGCGCGAAGCTTGGCAAAGCCGCTCTCAAGCCGTACGGCGTCGTGGCGTTTGAACTCGACGCCGCTCCCGGCGTCGGTCAGGCCGATGGCGGCCTGAACGCCGGCCGCTATCTCGAGCTCGGTGTCGGACCCGGACTGAGCGGTTCGAAAGCGAGCCTCACGTTCCCGGTGAAGGTCGGATTGAGCATCGGCAACTACTACGAGCTGAACGGGGTCGACAACAAATTCGGCTATTTCAGCGCGTCGGGCATTGTTTCGGTGCCGCTCAAGGTGCCGGCCAGCTACGGCTCGTGGAACCTCCACGGCGGCGTCGAATTCCAGCAGCTCGGAACGACGACGAAAGCGTTCAACAACGGTGACGCTCAGAAAGTCATCGTCTCGGGAGGCATCGGCCTCTCGTATTAGCAGGAAGCGAACACCTGTCCAAGGGAGGCAAACGCATGTCACGACGATCGCTTCCGGCGCTGCTCCTTGCGGCGTGCGGGTTTGTTGGGCTGGTGAACGCGCCGGCCTACGCGCAGAACGATCCGAATCCGGGCAATTTGACGTTGATTGGCAACGTCGATTTCACGAACGCCTACATGTTCCGTGGCATTCGGCAGGACGACACGCGGGTGATCGTTCAGCCCTCCACCGAACTCGACATCGCGCTGCAGAGTGCCGCGTCCGGGCTGAAGAGCACCACCCTCAACCTGGGAACGTGGAACAGCCTGCATACCGGCAACGCCGGACTGCAAAGCTCCTCATCGGGGCTCGGCTGCGCCTGCGACAAGCTGTGGTACGAGTCCGACTTTTACGCGACGCTCGGATTCGGGTTCGCCCCCGGAGCCCTTGGCATCACCTACACCGCGTACACGAGTCCCAATGCGGGCTTCAACAATGTGAAAGAGCTGATGTTCAAGTTCGGCGCCGATGACAGCGCCGCGCTCGGTAAGGCGGCGTTGCACCCGTGGGTGATTGCCGCGTTCGAATTCGACGCCGGCAACGGCCATCAGGCGGATGGCGGTTCGAAGGCGGGCAAGTATCTCGAACTTGGCGTCAGCCCAGGCTACAGCGGGTCGAAGGCGAGTCTCGCCGTGCCGGTGAAGGTCGGCCTCAGCATCGGCGATTACTACGAACTGAACGAGGGGACGGCCGCGCGTCCGGATTTCGTCGACCACAAATTCGGGTATTTCAGCCTGGCCGGTATTGCGACGGTTCCTCTCGGCGGAACCTCGTCATACGGCGCATGGAACCTTCACGCGGGCGTCGAGTACCAGCGGCTCGGGGACACGACGAAGGCGTTCAACGTGAATGACGATGGCGAGCCGCAGCCGAACAAGGTGATTGTGTCGGCCGGCATCGGCTTCACGTACTAGTGTCGCGCGGGGGATTCGGCTCGAGTCTCCCGCCTTCGCGCCGTCATATGATGGTGCGGAGCCCTCGGAATGTTCCCATCATGTCGATGACGCGACCGGCGTCGACCGGCGGAGCTCCTTCGCGCGCTGACGCTTCGGCGGGGCACACTCCGCTGAAAGCGTCGCTTGACGCCGCGCGGCAGGAGCTGCGCGCCGCCATCGCACGCGGCGCGGGCGGCCGTACGGCGCTCGAGCAGTACGCGGACCGCGTCGATGCGCTCATCCGCCAGCTGTTCACCGACGCGGGCGCCTACGACGGACCGCTGGCCATTGTCGCCCTTGGTGGCTACGGTCGCCGCCATCTCTGTCTGCATTCCGACATCGACCTGCTGCTGCTGTTCGCTGGCGGCATCGGGGCCTCGGAAGAACGGTTCGTCCATAGTTTCCTGAATCCGCTCTGGGATCTCGGTGTCGTTGTCGGACATCAGGTCCGCGACATCGAGGACTTCCGCGAACTGGAGCGGGACAACCCGGAATTTCTTCTGGCCTTGCTCGACGCGCGTCCCGTCGCAGGCGCGCGCTCGGTGTTCGAGCGTTTCAGCGGCGTGTTTCATCAGCCCGAGACGCACGCGTTCATCCTGCGCTCGCTCGTCGCGCTCATTGACGCGCGTCATGCGCAGTTCAACGGAACGCTCTATCAACTCGAGCCGGATGTGAAGGACGCGCCGGGCGCGCTGAGAGATCTCACGGCGACGCGCACCATTGCGCTGCTCACCGATCCGCTGCTGTTGCGCCGTGGTCCGGCGGATGCGGCGCGGTTCGACGATGCCGAGGATTTCCTGCTGCGGGTCCGCTCCACGCTGCACCTCGAAATCGGCCGCAATCAGAATGTCTTGAGCCACGAATTGCAGGAGCGCACCGCCGAGATGCTGGGGTACCCCGGGGCCGAACCACGCCAGCGTGTCGAGCGGTTGATGAGCGACTACTTCCGGCATGCGCGCATCGTGAGCCGCTCGCTCGAATGGGCGCGCCGGACGGCGCCCGTGCCGGTCGGCCCCAATCTGGGTCTCTCGCGCGATGGCGTCCGCTTTATCGATCCCGTCCAGTCGGCGCGCAATCCCTCGTCATGGCTCGCGGCGTTCCAGGCGGCACTCGACGGCGGCACCGAAGTCTCCGAAGAGGCGCTCTCTTGCATCCAGCAGCACGTCGACCGCTACCGCGCCGACGACTTCTTCGCCGATGCGCACGACCGCGCCGCGCTGCTGCGATTTCTCACGCCGAAGCCCGGCCTCTACGCGCGGCTCTCGCAGATGCACGATTGCGGCCTGCTCGGTCGAGTGTTTCCGGAGTTTCAGGCGATTTCGTGGCGCGTCGTCCGGGACTTCTACCACAAGTACACCGTCGACGAACACACGCTGCTCACGATCCGCAACCTCGAACGGCTGATCACGACGGACGTTGGCGATCGTCTGCGGTTCAAATCGATTCTGTCCGACCTGCACGAGCCCGAACTGCTCGTCCTCGCACTTCTGTTTCACGACGTTGGCAAGTGGCGCGACGACGATCATGCGTTGGAGAGCGAGCGGATGGCCGAGCACGTGCTCGCGCGCCTGCACATCAGCGAAGCACAGCGCGACGTAGTCCTGTTTCTCATCCGGCACCATCTCCGGATGTCGATCGCGGCGTTCCGCCGTGACACCGAAGACCCGGACATCGTCAGGCAGTTCGCGTCGCTCGTCGGAACCGAGGAACGTCTGAAGATGCTGTGTCTGATGACGCTCGTCGACGTCGAGGCGGTCAGTCCCGAGACGCTCACGCCGTGGAAGGCGGAGCTGCTCTGGCGTCTCTACGTCGACACCTATAACCACCTGACGCAGCGATACGGCGACGAGCGCATCGAACGGAATGAGGCCGGCCTGAACGAACTGCTCGCCAATAGACCCGACGATGTGTCGGCTGGTGAGATCACGGGATTCCTTGAAGGGCTGCCGCAGCGGTACCTGAACGTCTTCCCGCGCGAGGCGATCTATCGCCATCTCTGGCTTGCCCGCGATATCAAGCCCGACGAAGTGCACCTCTCGCTCGAACGCCAGGGTGCGGTCTGGAGTCTGGCGGTCGCCACGCTCGACAAGCCATTCCTCTTCTCCAACATTTGCGGGGTGCTGTCGTCGTTCGGCATGAACATCCTGCGCGGGCATGCGTTCACCAACCCGAAAGGTCTCGTGCTCGATGCGTTCGAGTTCACCGACGACGAGCGTTTTCTGGAGCTCAATCGCGATGCGCACAAGCAGCTGCTGCATTTGATGCAGGACGTGGTGTCTGGCCGTGCCGAGGTGACCGCACGGCTGCGCGGGCGTGAACAATCGATCCTGCAGACGCGAAGTGTGCAGCGGTTTGCGCCGGTGGTCCACACCGACAACAAGGCGTCCGGACGTTACACGATTCTCGACATCGTCGCCGGCAACGCGCTCGGTCTACTCTACCGAATCAGTCGCGTCATTTCACAGCACGGGTGTGACGTCGATCTCGTCCTGATCGCGACCGAAGGCGAAAAGGCGATCGACGTATTCCACATCACCAAGGCTGGAGCCAAACTCACGGAGGCGGAGCAGATCGCGCTGACCTCCGATCTGCAACGCACATTGGAGGGACACATATGAAGCTGTTGAAGAGTATCGTCCGGCCCAACAAGGTCGACGAAGTAAAGGATGCCCTGGCGAAACTCAATATCGCCGGGATGACGGTCACTGAAGTGCGTGGCCACGGCAAGCAGAAAGGGCATACCGCCATTTATCGCGGCAAGGAGTACAACGTCAGCCTCCTGCCGAAGATGGAAATCGAAGTCGTCGTACCCGATTCGATCGCGGAAGACGCCATCAAGGCGATCGTTCAGGCGGCGCGGACCGGCGAGATCGGCGATGGTCGCGTGTTCGTGTTGCCGGTGGCGGAGAGCTACCGCATCCGAACCGGAGAAATGGAAAGCTAAGTCGTTCGATTATGCGGTTCCTCCAGAAACCGCCATCGCCAACGCCGCAAGCAGGGCCAGCACAACGTACGCGCCCGTGAAGACCAGCGCGAGACTCCGCGTCGAGCGCTGGTACACCACCGACACGCCGACCGCGAGCACGACAATCCACCAGATCACGAACAGGTCCATGATTCCGAGAAACCTGGCGAGCGGCGACGCTTCGTCAAGCATGGAGAAGAACTGCACAAGCGTCGTTGGACTGGCAATTGACTCGCGCAGGTAGTCGACCGGTGTGGCGACAACCTGCCGTAGCGCCAGAATGACGCTCGCGTACGACGCGACAGCGAGAACCTGCACGAAGGACGGCCGTGAACCCGGCCGGTCTCCACGTTTCAGAAGCACGAACAGCAGCGCGGATACGACAAAGACGAGAGCGGGACCGCTGGCCAGTGCGGTTGTGGCGGCATAGAAGACCTCAAAACCGCCGCTGCGGGCCGTCCGCTCCATTTGCGCATAGCCCTCGTCGTCAACCGTCTGCCCGAACGCGGTCGAGGTGCGCTCCCATTGATCGACGAGCGCCTGCTGGCCGACGTCGGTGCGCAGAAACGCGAATCCACAAAGAAACATCACCGCGGTTGTCGCGGTGAGGACCGGCACCCATGACGGCCTCTGAACCATGGTGCTGAAAGTGACGCGAGGGCGGCGGATCACGCCATACACGCGCGCGGCAAGCGAACTCACTGGCAACTCCTGGGGTACGATGACGGTTTTTCCACTGCAGCCACTATGCGTCCATTTCTCTGTGCAGCCCTTCTGATCATCATCACCGCAACCGACACCTCGGCGCAGATTGTTGAAGGCGTGGGTAATCGCGCGCTCGGCATGGGCGGCGCGTTTGTCGCCGTCGCCGCCGACAGCACCGCCACGTGGTGGAACCCAGCAGGTCTGGCGACTGGTCCATATTCGGACATCTCGCTTGGCGGAACGATCGTCGATGTGGAAAAAACCGAGCCGTCCTCTGCACGTCGCGATCGCGTGTCGTGGTTCGCAGCAACTGCCACAGTTGTTGGATTTAGCTATTACCGCTTAAGAATCACCGACATACAGGGATTTGGGCCTACAGGGCAGCCATCCGTGAACCGACAAGATACACGGACCGGAGTGTCTATGCGATCGCTTGCAGCGAGCCAGTTCGGTCTGACGGTCGTTCAATCGCTTCTGCCGGGAGTGCATGCCGGAGCCACATTGAAATATGAGCGCGGGACGGTGCGCGTCGGCACCGACGACGGTTCACGTTCGGATAGCGATCTCCTCGATGCGGGTGAAGAGCTCGAGGGAGGGAACGCGCACAACGAGTTCGATCTGGACGCAGGTGTGATGGCTGTCGCCGGTCCTGTGCGTCTCGGCGCGGTGATGCGAAATATCCGGAAGCCGAATTTTGGGACTGATGCAACGCCCTTCGTGTTGCCCAGGCAAGCGCGAATAGGAGCGGCGATCGATACAGAGCAGGTCGGGGGACCGCCGTTCATCTTCTCGATTGACGCGGATGTGATGGCTTACGCGACCGGGACAGGCGATCGGCGCGTTGTCGCTCTAGGCGCCGAGCGATGGCTCTGGACGAAACGGCTCGCCGTGCGCGGCGGCGCGCGGTTCAACACGGTCGGCGCCGAAGAGCGCGCGGCGACGGCCGGGGCGAGTGTCGCGGTGCGCAACGGTTTGTACCTCGAAGGCTACGTCGTGCACGGCGGCGCAGAGGCCGAGCGCGGATGGGGTCTCGGTACGCGAGTGAGTTTCTAGGCTCAAGAGACGATGGCCGTACGCATTGGTGAGCTTCTTCTCAAGGAGAAGCGCATCACCCCCGAGCAGCTCCAGGAGGCGCTGAACTATCAGCGCCAGAACGGGGGGAAACTCGGGTACAACCTGATCAAGCTCGGGTACGTCAAGGACGAGGAGATCACGGCGCTCCTCAGCAAGCAGTACGGCGTTCCCTCCATTGCGCTCACCCAGTTTGAGATCGATCCCGCGGTCGTCAAGCTGGTGCCCGCCGACACCGCACTGAAGTATCAGATCGTACCGCTGTCGCGCGCCGGCGCGACGCTGACGATCGCGATGACGGATCCCACGAACGTGTTCGCCATGGACGACCTCAAGTTCATGACGGGCTACAACGTCGAGCCGGTCGTCGCGTCTGAAACGGCGGTCGTCGACGCGATTCAGAAGTATTACGGCAAAGCGGCGGGTAACGGCAATGGCAATAGCGCAGTCGGCCCTACGGCACTCGAAGTCGCCAGCAAGGCACTCCAGGAGATGCCGACCGTCGACGACGCCGTGGTCGATGTCGTCGAGGAGATCGAGGAGATCAGCGCCGAAGCGCTCGCCCAGCAGGGCGAGGAGGCGCCGGTCATCAAGCTGGTGAACGTCATCCTCCTGTCCGCGATCCAGAAAGGGGCGAGCGACATTCACATCGAGCCGTACGAAAAGGAGCTGCGCGTCCGGTACCGCATCGACGGCATTCTCTACAACATCATGCAGCCGCCGATGAAGTTCCGCGACGCGATCACCTCGCGCATCAAGATCATGTCGCGGCTCGACATCGCCGAAAAGCGATTGCCGCAGGACGGGCGCATCAAGGTGCGCTTCCAGGATCA
>Ga0207659_10000675_pt1 | contig 20226 bp, 13 predicted proteins | sample KBSM43metaG_FD_184330 | JGI IMG/M metagenome (GOLD analysis project Ga0207659, IMG submission 184330) | Miscanthus rhizosphere microbial communities from Kellogg Biological Station, Michigan, USA - KBS M4-3 metaG (SPAdes) (version 2) | ecosystem: Host-associated > Plants > Roots > Rhizosphere >...
ATCGCTGCGGCCGAAATGCTTCGATAGGTAGTAGTAGACGGGCACGCGCACCTTCTTCTCGAGCTTCCGCGCCAGTTCTCGTCCATCCGTCGACAACTCGCTGTCGACACGGGACAGCTGATCGTGCGCGAACCGCTCGCCCGGTCCAGTTCCGATGAACAGCCAGTCCATCGCCTGATACGTGTCTTGCCACCACAGGATGTCCTGGTGATTCCCTGCCTCGTTGGTAGCGGGCACTTTGTGCAGCGCGACCGGGCCAAAGCACGCGCCGCATCGCAACGGCGGTTCGGCGTAGATGAAAGTCGTGAACAAGATCAGGAAGGGCCGTTTCCGGCAGCGGCACGGCTCGCGACTCTCAGGATCCCAGCCGAGATGTATCACCTTCGGTCGGTCGACTCCAACAGCTGCCAGTTCTTGAAGACGTTTACGGACCCACTTGTTCGCGAAGCGATCGCCGAGCGCGTCGGCTTCAGGCAGGCTTGCTGTGACCAGAAGGCCGCGGCTGACCTTCGCCATCGGCGTGAGGTCGCCGACGATCTGGCCGTTGTGCAGCAAGGCAGCGAGGTAGCTCTGCACCTTGTCGAGCAGATCCTCATCCTTCTTGGCGGCCCGTGTGCGAAACAACAGTTGAACGGTGTCCATCGTTTTGGGTTCAGAAGCCTTGCGGCGATGCCAGACCGTGCGATTGGGGCTTGGACACCCAGTCTAGCTCGCCGACGGCGCGTGCAGACGTCCGGCACCGCGCAGAACGGTTGTAAAATGGTGGCATGCCGCGCCGCTCAAAAATCCTCACCTGGAACGGCAAGGACGTTCCGACCGAACTGCGGGACCTCCCCGAGGGCCGGTACGTCGTCGAGGCCGTCGAAGACGAAGCGCCGGCGCTGACGCCCGAGGAAGAAGCGGGCATCGAGGCCGCGCTCGAATCGTATCGCCAAGGTCGCGTCGTTGATTCCAAGCGCGCCCGCGAGATCATCGACGCAGCCCTTGGGCGTTGAAGGTCACCTACACCGAAGAGGCGGTCGCCGACATCGTCCAGGCGATCACCTATCTCAACGAGCGCAATCCGACCGCCGCAGCGACGCTCGATGCGGACATCGCGCGATGCATCGAACGTCTGGCCGATAGGGAGTTCGAAGGTCCAGTTTCACGGCTGCGCTCGGGTGCTGTCGTGCGGAGTTGGGCGATTCCGCCGTTTCGGGTCTACTACCAGCGCCATCCCGACGAACTGTTGATCCTGCGTGTCTATCACCAGGCCCGCCGCCCTATCACGCGATGAGTTGTCCTGACATCACGCTTTTTTCGTCATTCGGCACACCTGTCGTCGAACCACGAGAGCTTGTCAGGCTATTCGAGATCCCGTTGCTTCTAGCGCGTCGCGCCGGATGCGTGAGCACTACTCGCACATCCGCATCGACGCGAAACGCCAGGCCCTCGACGCCCTGGATGCCGCTCGACGCACCACGGCGCCAAACGGGAACGGTGACGGGGAGGGAGCAGACGCAATGAAGAAGGGCCAGACGAGGGCGGAATTGACGCCCTCGTCGAGGTATCCGACGAGCTCACGTCACAGTCACATCACAGTCTGCGGTTGAGCGGGTCTCCGCCTCACGGTAAACTGTTTATTCCACTTGAACGGAGAGATGTCCGAGTGGTTGAAGGAGCACGCTTGGAAAGCGTGTGTAGGGGAAACTCTACCGAGGGTTCGAATCCCTCTCTCTCCGCCAACTTCCTTCGCTTCGCTCAGTCAGTTAAGGTGCTCGACGTCTTCGGGGCGCGCGACGCGCCTCGCGGCGCGTCAGCGGGCACGAGTCCCGTCGACCACGCCATTGCCCAGTTTCGTTGCCTCGAACGAACAGGTCGAATGGCTTATTGTAAGTAGGCAAGAGACTTCCCCGATCAAACGAACAGTTCGATAGCACAGTTTCCAGCAGTCTGCGCTGTTCCATCGAATCCTGCGATTTGTAGAGATTTTCGGCCTGTTTTGCGAGTTCTAGAATTTTTTCGGTCGTGACCGCCACGGGTGGCTTCGGCGCCTCTAAGCGCGTGGTCTCAGCCGCCAACAACTGCAGTTCGGCCTCCCACTGCTGTGACTTCCGTTTCTAAAAGTCTCGCATACTCTATGGCCGAACGATCATGTAGAAGAAAAGAGTGATCGCGACCGTTGGGCTGGACGCAAGATGGCCATCCACGAAGGCGGTGAGCCATACGTTGAGCAGATGGCCGTCTTCCACGTCGCACGGGCCATGTCAATCCCGAAGACGACGTCCCGTACTAGGACTGCCGACAGACGAAAACATCCGGGAAGCCATTTCACAAATGACGGTGCGCCTACGCCGAAGCCGTTCGATGGGTCAACATCGGACGACCAATCGTTACGTCGCAGGTTGCTTATCGTATGACACAAATCCCGCGGCCTAGAATCCGTCGCTTTTGCTCATACTTGAACATCCCGACCGATGGCGACCGAACACGATTCCGGTCCTTGTGCAGAACCTTGATGGCGCCGTGACCGGAAGACGACTGGCCGACGGCGTGCCCCCGCTACGTCCAGAACTACCAACGCCCCGCCATCACGAGCACGGCGTACGCGATCAGCCCGACTGCCGCAACCGCTGCAAAGACCAGGAGGTCGCGAGTAGCTCCACTCGATGCGAGCAGCGCAATGACCGCGAGCGCCAGAATCGCGACGTTAGCGCCCAGTGGTAGGAGAAAGCGCGGCGGCGGCACGTCGGTCTGATGACGAAGTCTCGGCAGGGCGGCACAAGTCGCGCCGTACACCATCAGCCGCGTCAGGACGCTGATCCCGACCAGCCTCACGAACGTGCCCGAGAGCGCAACGATGAGGACCAGCATGGCGGACAGCAGAATCGAATTGAGTGGCGTGCGGAACCGGGGATGGACGCTCGACAGAAACGTTGGAACCTGCCGGTGCTCGGCCATCGCGAAGACGATGCGCGACATCGAGAGCATGTGGCTGTGCAGATTGCCCACGACGGACACGAGCACGGTGAGGGAGACGAGCACCCCGCCCGCGAAGCCGGCCACGCGCGTGCCGACGTCAGCGAGCGGGCGAGTCGACTCTTCCAGGTTGACGACGGTGCCAATACACACCAAATGGATAGCTGTATAGAGGATCGTAATCAACGCAAGCGTCATAAAGAGCGCGAACGGCACATCGCGAGTTGGGTTGCGCGACTCTCCCGCCGGTATGGCAATCGACTCGAACCCGCTGAACGCGTACGTAAGGAGCAGCACCGACGTCCAGAAGCCGCGCACGCCGGGTTGGACGCTGGCGGGCAGACGCGAAAAATCGAGAAGCGGTATCGCCATGATCAGCAGCACAAGCAGCGGCACCAGTTTCCAGACCGCTAATGCGTTGCTGAACCGCGCGCTACCGCGCACGCCGATAACGTTGACTGCGGTGAGAACGACGATCGTGGCGGAAATCAGCGCGACGCGCCCACTGCCCATACCCAGTGCGGGCACGACGTAGCTGGCGTAGTCGGCGAGCAGGTTCGTATTCGCGGACACCGAGGCGATGCTGGACGTCCAGCGGAGCCAGCCGACTTCGAACCCCAGCGTCCGGCCGAAAGCGACTCTGGCGTACAGGTAGGGACCGCCCGTCTGCTCGAAGCGGCTTCCCACTTCGGCGTAACACAGGACAATCGGCATAATCGCCAGCGCGCAAGCAACGTACGTGAGGGGGCTGCCGACACCAGCGAGGCGGTAGATCGTGGACGGCAGGCCGAAGATGCCTGCCCCGACCGTGAAGTTGATCCCAAGTCCCACGAGGTCCCACCGGCGGATCTCTCTCACCAGGTGAGGGGCCGGGATCACGCCCGATCCTCGTGAACATTCAATCGGCATGCGGCGGGAGCATACGGGAACCGACGGCGCCTTTCAACGCCATGGACCGCCATGGACCGAACCCTTCGCTGGGCCGCTTCGGCTGTCCGGATCTCTGGCGATCGGCGACGTGGCGCGCGATCAAGGCCGCCTATCGAGAGGCGGAAGCTGCGGAAAGCGCAACGCAGTCCTCGGTGCCAGACGGCTCGTCGACGACGGTAGCGGCTAGCCGCGAATGTTGATCTTCTGGCGGACCCGGCAGGTAATCACGGGTCAGCTACAGTTCCGGTACTTTCGAGAACTCGATATCAAGCAGCTGCATTCCACAGCTGCACGTACCGCCTGTTGCATGCCCCGCAACCACCATTACACCGACAGCCGTTGAGTCGCGAGGTGCGCCGACGGCTGTCAGCATCTCTCCGAGTTTCCCGGCCGCTTGAGGCAGCGTATCGCCGCGCCGAATCACGATCTGGTCGATGACCAGTCGGAAGGTCCCGCGATTGTCGAGGAGGTGCGAACTGCCGTTGGGGATCAGCTCCTGACGATCGGCGTCAGTCAGGCCCAACCGATCAGCCTTCGCGGCGTGAGCCGCCAGGAACCGCGGTCATCACAAGAGCGAGCGAGATCGCGAAACGGAGTCTGTGTGTCTTCACCAGTGCGCTTTCCGTTCTCGCACTTACACGACGCGATCGATGTCCTTCAGCAACGAGTCGATTGACGTCTGGCGCCCGGCTGCGTACGCCGCGGCCCACCGATCCGGCCCGAGGCGGGCACGAATCTCGCGTTCCCCCAGCCCCATGAGGTTGTCCAGTGCTTGTCGGACGACGACGGTCGCACCTGTGCGTTCGGTGACCGCGTCGCGAGCTCCTAGAATTCGCGCCGCCCACGCCTCGTCACCCTTGAGCATTGCTGCGACGGCGAGCGGGCCTAACGCGAAGACGAATGCGTGATTGTCATGGAGCCCGCGAATAAGTGTGAGAGTCTCGCGCACGATCGCAATGGTCTCATCGGGATTTCCGCGTCTCACGGCGAGGATGGCACGGACACCGAGCGCGAGCGCCAGGAACCACGGAGCAACAGGCCGAAGCGCGGTGGTGGCTTCATCGAGCAGGCGCTCGGCAGCTGAGAGGTCGCCGGTTGCAAGGTAAGCCGTCGCCATCCCGGTCAGTGAATTCCCGATCCCCCACGCAACGCCCAGCGCCCGGAACCGTTCAAGACTCCGAGCGTAGTGCTCCCGGGCTGCGTCCAGGTGGCCGAGGGAGTGTTCTACGCGCCCCAACAGATTCTCAGCCTGCGCCACCACCCTCATGTCGCCGCTATCGCAAGCCAGTGCCAAGGCGCGTGTCAACGCGGTGTGTGCGTATCCGATCTCTCCCTGCGAGTACCCCATCGCACCGGCTCCGCGAAGCGCTCTCGATTCGACAACAGGCGGAAGAGAACGCAGGTTCAGGATCTGCTCGTACCAGCGGCGGCCCTCTGCCGCATGGCCACGAATGATCCAGAAGTACATCGGCCCCAGCGCGATGTCGATCGCTTCGGTGGGACGGTCGTGATCGATCAGCCACGCCAGCGCACTCCGGTAGCTCTCGAGATCTTCACGCACGCGATCCAGCCATTCAGCCTGCGCGGGCCCGACCAGCCCCTCAGCGGCCAGGGAGGCTTCGGCGGTGCAGTAGCGCACCAGACCCTCCATTGCATCTTCGCGTTCACCCGCACTGGTTAGCTCCAGAGCTGCGTAGGCACGCACGGTCTCGAGCATGTCGTACAGCGGACGACTCGCCACCGACGTCTCGCTTCGCAGCAGGAGGCTCTTTTCGATCAAACCAGCCGCAACGCCGAGCGCTTCGTCGCTCCCGGGCGAGGAATCCTCACGACCGGCAAGGACCGCCGCGGCTGCCCCTATCGGAAAGCGTCCCGGCAGCACGCCGAGGCGGCGGAACAGACGCTGCTCGTTCGCCGCCAATAGTTCATAGCTCCAAGCGACCGTCGCATTGATCGTCTGTTGCCGTTCGGGGAGATCGCGCGCGCCGGCCGTTGAGAGAAGGACGTCGTGCATGAGTCTGCGGAGCAAGTCTTCGGGCGTCAGGACTTTGATCCATCGGGCTGCGAGTTCCAACGCGAGCGGCAGTGCATCGAGCCGTCGACAAATCGCGCTCACCGTGGGTCCGTTCGAAGCCGTGAGACGAAAGTCAGGTTGGACGTCCCGGGCCCGTTCGACGAACAGCCGCAATGCGGGGGCGCGCGCGAGATCGGCGGGCGACGCCACCTCCAGGTCCACATGCAACCCGAGTGGTTCCACCGCGTACTCCCGCTCTCCGCGCACGCGTAGCGGGGCGCGGCTCGTGGCGAGCACTCGCAGCGTGGCGACTGATATCAGGAGATCCGCGACCAGGGGCGCCATGTCCAGAACGTGCTCGAAGTTGTCGAGCACCAGCAACGTCGGCTGATCCTCGCACGCGAGGCGCGCGCGCCTCCCCAGGTCGAGCGCTGCGTCGTCCAACAGGCCGAGAGCCTCGGCAATCGCCGGCGCGACGAACGCAGAGTTCCGAACTGCGGCCAACCCTACGAACAGCACACGGCGCGCGCTCTCGTCCGCGATCGCGCGTGCGACCTCCAACGCCAAACGGGTCTTCCCAACGCCTCCCGGCCCGATGAGCGTAATGAGACGTGCGGCAGGATCTGCCAGCAGGTCCCGCAGCGCCTTCACGTCGGTATCGCGGCCGAGAAGGGCCGTCGGAGGCAGTGGAAGCGAGACGTGACTCAGTTCATCGACTGCCGTGGCGTGAGCGGAGGCCCGCGCGCTCGCAAGGAACGCGTCACGGGTCGGACCGCTCAGGTCGAGAGCCGCGCACAGCGCGCGCACCGTCTCGACATGAGGTCGCCGTCGTTCGCCGCGCTCCAGCGCGCTGACGCCATGAACCGAAAGGCCCGCAATCGTCGCGAGCTCCTCCTGTGTGTAGCCCGCAGCCTCGCGAAGTGTTTTCAGTTGCGCGCCAAATGCCCGCGGAGCGCGAGGTTTCATCACGGATGATCCTAACCGGGCTCGTACGGTTGTTGTACGGGTGTTGTCCGGGTGTTGTCGATGGGCACCGTTTCGTTCGGACAGCGCACTGGCCAGGCTCCACCGCCGCTCGACGCGAAGCTCCGTGACGACGAGTGCGACGCGAAGCCGGGTGTTGTACTGCCCCGGAAGTAAGGACTTGTTCGAGCAATGCTCCTGTTGCGGCGAGTAGGATGTGGGTAATGGACGAACGTGGACCGTGGACAGGCCATCTGACGAAGCCTTTACAGCAGCACACGGGTGGGTGTGAGAGAGTCACCCGGATCAGGCGCGGGGACATGACGGCTGGGACGGCTCCGGAATGCCGTTGCGAAACTCGTCCCAGACAGCCCGCCAACCTTCGCTCGCCTGAATCGCGAGCGAGCTTCGGTTGGCAAGCCAGGCGAGCTCAGTCGGCCACACGAAGGTTGTCCACTGAAGCGCGCAGCGCGATGGTGGACCTCCGCCATTTCCGAAGCGCGCGACGTCAGCGCTTGGCTGACGTCACTGGCCAGTTGACGACGACAGTGACTGCTGGAGGCGCTAACTCGCCGACTCGTGCATTGACCAGAAAGCGACGCCCGTCGGCAGACGCCGCGTAACTCAATCGTCCAAATCCAAGTCCTCGGTGGATCGGCGCTCGAAACAGCAGTTGTGGAGCGGCGGCCTCGAAGTCTGTTCCGGTCTTCACCGCGACGCTCATCACCGACCCGTCATCCGTCAGATAAAAGAGTTCCTTTCCGTCCCGGCGCCAGATCGGCTCGCTGCCGCCATTGGGGGAAATCGGTCGCCTGCTGCCAGACACGGGAAAGGATTGCACGTAAACCTCCGGACGGCCGGACTCGTTGGAACTATAGGTAAGCCATTGCCCGTCCGGGGACAGATGCGCCTCGCCTTCGTTGAACCGGCTTTCCCGCACTGGAAACGGTTTGCGCTCTCCCAACATCGGCACGGCCCAGATGTTGGCGCCGCTTCCCGGAATCGCCTTCGAGTAGATGATGAGTCGCCCGTCCGGCGACCAATCGCTCGGGTTGGTAAGAATCTGCGGAGTGGCGATCACTCGTTCCTGAGCGCCGGCGCCGCTCACCGACCGCTCGAACAGCCCTGGGAGATCTTGCTGTGACGACGCGAAAACGATACGCGTGCTGTCGGGGGACCAGATCGGGCTCCAGTCCCAGGCTGGACCGAAGGTGAATCGTGATGTGATGTTCCGCTGGAGGTCGTTCAGCCAGAGAACACCGTCACCGGTCTTGGGGTCGAGCCGCTCGAGTACGACCCGCTTCTCGTCGGGCGCGAGCGCGAGGTGCACATATTCGCCCGGCTCCCCGACTGACCCGAGCGGCCTGCCGACGCGATCGAACCATGTCGGCTGAGTCATCACGTGCGTTACCGTGCGATAGGCCAGCACGCCGGTATCTGATGCCGAGAAGGCGGCGCCGCTGTCGCCGGCGAACGCCCAGACGCCCGGCGCGAGGGCGATCGGATCACCGCCGAGACGTAGACGGGCGGGATCAAAGGGCTGCGCCCACAGCGTGCCCTGTCGCACGAACAACAGGCGGCCGGAAGCGAAGACCGCATTTGAGTCCACCGACAGCAGGCGCGTCGAAGCGCTCTGCGCCAGCGATCCGACGTATACGCCAGCCTGCTCTGGACGTGCGCTCCTGACGTAATACAGGAAATGATCGCCATCGGGCAGGAATGATGGCCACCAGTGCGCCGTCTGCTCGCGGGACGCATCTGGCGTAGTCAGCGGAGTGGGCGAGCCGCCGCTCGCCGGCACTCGGGATAGTCCTCCGCCGACCGCGCCCGACGCGACCACGATCTCGCCTGCGGAGTTCCAGGTTCCGCCAATCCCGGCCGCGACGGCACAGATCGTCCGCACGGCTTCGCCCGAGAAATCGAACGCCTTGAGCTTGCCTTCTGAGTAGAACGCAACGGACCGGCTGTCGGGCGACCAGAACGGACTCGTCGCCCCTTCGGCACCGGACAGCGGCCGCGCCGTGAGGGCGTCTAACGATTGCACGTAGAGCTGCGACTTGCCTTGCGAAGAGAGCGTTACGAACACGAACCGACTGCCGTCCGGGGATACTCTCACGGGATCGGCAAAGTCGTAGAAGGTCGTGCCTGGCGGCGGCGCGATCGTGTAACGAATCGCCGGGGCGGGCGCGGGCGCCGGTCGCCACGGTGCGATCACAAGCGCCGTCACGATCAGTGCCAGCACGACGGTGGCCGCCATCCAAAGACGCGGCTGCACGCGCGGTCCACCTACCTGCGCGGCGGGCCGCGCTCCGGCGTCGCGCCCTTCGGCGGTCCAGCGCAGCTCGCGGACGACGTCGCGCGCGTCCTGCCACCGCTCGTCCGGATCGTTCGCCAGGCACGTCGCGACAATGCGATCGAGCGCGGCAGGCGCGATGGACTGTATGGCCGGCAATCGCGGCGCTTCGGCCGTGAGAATGGCAGCGATGATGCTCGCGGGATTTGGTCCGTCGAACGTCTTTCTGCCCGCCACCATTTCGTAGACGATGCAGCCGAGCGCCCAGATGTCGGCGCGGTGATCCGCGTCCTTGCCTTCCACCTGCTCGGGAGCCATGTAGTGCAATGTGCCGAGGATCGTGCCCTGCGCGGTCAGGTTCGGTACCTGCGTCCGAGCGACGGTCAGCTCCGGCTGAAGCCTGACAGCACCGGGCCCGCGACCGGTTTTTGCGAGGCCGAAGTCCAGCAGCTTCGCCTGCGGCGACCCGGGTCGAGCCGCGCCCGACTTCGTCAGCATGACGTTGGCGGGCTTCAGGTCGCGGTGGACGATCCCCGCCCTGTGTGCTTTGTCTAGCGCGTCGGCGATCTGGGTCGCGATCGCCAGGGTCTCTGCGATCGGCAGTGGACCGCGCTCAATCCGCGCGGCCAGCGTCTCGCCTTCGAGCAGTTCCATCACCAGAAACGCGGTGCCGTCGTGCTCGCCGACGTCGTAGAGCGTGCAGATGTTGGGGTGTGTGATCGTGGAGATCGCGCGCGCTTCGCGGTCGAACCGTTCGCGAAAATCCGGATCGGCGCCGAGGGCCGGCGGCAGGATCTTCAGGGCGACGGCGCGATCGAGGCGCGTGTCGCGCGCGGCGTAAACCTCGCCCATCCCGCCCGCGCCGATCGCAGACGTGATCTGGTAGGGACCGAGGCGGGCGCCCGGTTGAAAGGACAAGACTGGAAGCCGCGGGAATTATACTCAGGCGGCCTGATGCGCCCGTCGATTCGCGCGGTCGTCTCCGCGTCCTAGCTTCGGCGAACCGGAGCGCGGGCCTGAACCGTGGTTCCGCGTTTCGAGTGCGACTCGATGACCAGCTCGCCACCTATCAGCTTCAGACGTTCCTTCATGCTGGTCAGGCCGAGTCCCAGGCCTCGACTCGCCGCATCGACGTCGAAGCCAACGCCATCATCACGAACCGTGAGGTGGACGGCGTTTCCGGCTCCGCGAAGATGCACATCGAAATGCCGGGCCCGGCTGTGTCGCACACCGTTGTGCAGGGCCTCCTGGAGGACCCGGAAGAGACAGAGCGAAACGTCAGGCGGCACACTCCCCGGAACGTTCTCGTGGCCGAAATCTATTCCGACGTTTTTTTGCGCGGAGAGCTCCGTACAGAAACCCCGCATCGCAGCCGCAACGCCCAGATGCAGCAGCCGTGGCGGGTGCAGTTCGTGTGACAGCGCCTGCACATCGGCCGCGATTTCGGCGGTCTGTTTCTGAAGCGCGTCCAGGCTGCTGTGAGCCTCGCTGGAGGAATCCGGCTGCAGCCCTTCAACCTGTTTCAACGTCAACATCAGCAATGCGAGACGTTGACCGATGTCGTCGTGCAAGTCTCTGGCGATCCTGGCGCGCTCTGACTCCTGGGCCTCAATCAGCCGGCCGTTCACGCTCGACAGCGCTTCTTCGGCACGCTTGCGCTCCGTGATGTCCTGAACCGTACCGCGTAGCCGCAGGATTTTGCCGGTCGAATCACGCTGGACCTCGCCGCGTGCCGTGACACATCGGTGCGTACCGTCGGCGCAGACCATCTCCAGATCGAGTTCGTAGGGTGCTCCGCTGTGGAGGGCCGTTTCGACGGCGGCCCGCAGCCGGTCCCAGCTCTCGGGGGTATACAGCTGTGAGTGTTCCTTGTAGCTCACGGCCGGCAGGTTCGGATCGCGGCCGGCGATGCGATAGAGCTCTTCTGACCACACGACCGCGTCGCTATCCGGATCCCACTGCCAGCCGCCGACTCCAGCGAGGCGCTGGGATTCTTTGAGCTCCATCTCCTTGCGCCGCAGTGATTCCTCAGCGTCTTTGCGATCGGTGATGTCCACGGCCATGCCCAGCATCCGCTCCGGGTCGCCGCCGGGTGAGTAGTAGAACTGGCCCTTGGCTGCCACCCAACGCACCGTGCCGTTGGGCCACACGACGCGGAACTCCGCCTCGTAAGGTGAGCGGCTCTCCATCGCATCCGTGACAGCTTTCCACACCAGGCCGCGGTCTTGCGGATGCACCGAACGACGGAAATCTTCGACGTGCCCATCGTAGACGTTGGAGGGAATGCCGAAGATGGTCGACAGGTCGCCGAACCAGGTATCGCGGTTCGTCTTGAGATCCCATTCCCAGCCCACCGACTTGCCCGACTCCATCGCCAGCCGGAGCCGATCGTTGGCGACGTTGCGCTCGGCTTCCGCGCGCCTGAACTCCGTCACGTCGAAGCACGCGCCGATGTAACCAACGAACGAACCGTCGGAATCGAACAGCGGCGCCGCATTGTCCAAGACCCACCGATATTCGCCGTCATGCCGGCGCAGCCGATATTCCATCATGAACGGTTCACGGCGGTCGAAGGCGCGGGTGTAGGTGTCCAGGCAATGCGGCAGGTCTGCGGCGTGCACACCGTCTACCCAACCATCGCCCATCTCGGACTCGAGGGATCGCCCGGTGAAGTCGAGCCACGGTTTGTTGAAGTAGGTGCAGCGCTTGTCTGGCCCAGAAATCCAGACCAGTAGCGGCAGGCTATCCGCAACCAGCCGGAACAGCCCGTCGCTATCTTGGTGCGATGGAGTACCGAAGCTCATATGGCCGCCTCAGTGAATGTCGCGCGAGCGCAGTGACGAAATTCCTGATGTGACTGCGCTGTGCTCCGCGCACACGTCCGGAAGCTGATTCCGGGTCTCTTCGTGCTCGAAGCAGTCGCTCGGGTAGCTGCAGATCGTGAAGAACGGCAACGCGCGCGTCAACTCGTTCCAGATCCGTTCGACCTCCAGCGCCGCCTCGAAATCGCCGTTCCGGCACAGGGAGACGGTCATGTCGCCGACGATCGTCAGACGACCCGGTCCATTCGGAGCGGCCAGGCGCAACCGGTCGAGGCCGTGGATGACCTCCGCGAGGCGCTCCTTGTCAGGCTTCCCATCGTGCATCACTTGAGACAAGGCCAGGGCGGAATCCGTCGCGACGTACTGTTCCCGCTCTGCCAGTGTCGCGAGGTTCAGCTGCCGCGCCTGCAGGCGCTGAGCGACGCCAATGCGGGTCGTTTCGCTAGTGACGAGGACGACCTGCTCGCCCGACCGCAGTGTCGCACCAACCAGCTGGCTTATCTCGTCCAGGTAGTGGCTGTCGTTGGCGTGAAACTGGACCGCGTGCCGGCTGCCTGCGACAGCCGAGAGCGAGGTCAAGGATGGCAGGAACAGCCGCCCCGCGAGAGCGTGGTCGATCGCGCTGATCAAATCCGCGTGGATGCGCGATTTCAGCACGTAGCCGTGCGCGCCGGCGTTGATTGCCGCGGCGACGAATTCGTCATCCTCGTGCATCGTCAGGAAGACGACCCTGGTTTCCAGGCCGTCTCGCCGGAGCTGCTCCAGAGTCTGAAAGCCGTCGAGATCCGGCATGGAGACGTCCAGAACGACCACGTCGGGCCGGAGGCGCCTGGCCATGTCCAGTGCCTGACGGCCGTCTGCCCCAATGGCCACGACGTCAAAAACGGCAGTCAGAAGGCGGCTGATCGATTCCAGGAAGTGGATGTGATCGTCGGCCAGGAGGACGCGGGGTCGGGTGGGCGCTGCGATGTTCAAGGAGAACCGTGCTGCTTAAGTCTACCTTCCTCTGCTTCTAAAGTCCTTGCATTCGTCGATCCGAGGACGGCCCGGGGGAAACTCTCAGATCGCCACTTTCGCGTTCGTCTGAATGGCCTCGTGCGCCGCGATGCACGAACGCGCCGATTCGAAGGCGCGCTCCGGACCACACGCGATCGGCTCGCCCGTGCGAATCGCGGAACAGAATCGGGCGATCTCAAACGCTGTTGCCGATGCACGTTCGTTTCCGGCGGATGTCGTTGCGGCTGCCGTCCGTGCGGCGCCGCCGGCATTGGCCGGCTTCGTCTCGGAGGCGTGCGCCGCGGCGCCGCCAGGGTTGCCCGACAATTCCACACCGGTCGACGTGCCATCGCCGCCTTCGTCGAACAGCAGCGCTTCGGCCTCGTTGTACATGATCAGCGAGCCCTTCGTTCCGAAGAAGGCCTCGTACCGTTCGTCGAACGCGTTCGACTCGACGCTGCTGAACGTCGTCGTCAGGCCGCCGGGATACTCCCAGATCGCGTACTCGTGGTCGTACGATTCGCGTCCGTCCTTGAAGCGGTACACGCCGCCGGATGCCAGCACGGCCTTCGGCACGGCGCCGAGGAACCAGTTCGCGGCGTTGAGCTGATGGCTGGCGAGCTCGGCAAACAGGCCACGCGAATACCTGTGATAGAGGCGCCAGTTCCACAGATGCTCGAATGTCGGATATCCCCACCGCGCCGGATCGAAGTCGGGCGACGGCGGATCGCCGGGCCGGCGCCAGCTGCCGTTGCGGTGCCAGGCCAGACGCACGTGATATACATCGCCGAGCAGCCGCTTTCTGATGACGCCGTCATACGCTGCGCGGTACAGCGGGCTGTAATGGCGTTGATAACCGATTTCGAATACTTTGCCGGCCTTGCGCGCCGTGGACATCATGCGCTCGCAGCCGGCGACGTCCCACGCCATCATCTTCTCGCACAGCACGTGCTTGCCCGCGTTGAAGCACTGCGTCACGACATCGGCGTGCGCCCATAGCGGCACGGCGACGATCACCGCCTCGATCGCTTCGTCCTCGAGCATGGCGCTGAACTCGACGTAGTGCTTCGTGCGCCCCTGCTGACGTTTCGCCAGCACTTCGTCGGCTTTCTGCAGCGACGCCGGATTGATATCCGCCATTGCCACAATCTGGCCGACGGCGGGATCGACGTGGCCAAGCAACGCACGCCCCTGGCCGCCGACGCCGACGAAGCCGAGGCGGACGGGTCCACCGAGCGCCGGGCCTTGCATTGGGGTCGCGCCAAGCGCGGCAAGCGCCGGCGTGCCGGCGATTGCTTTCATGAAATTCCGCCGGCCAATCGCCCGATGTTCGGGAGTCAGTGTCATGTCAGATCTCCAACTGTGCGCCAGCGTAATGGCCAAACACGCGAGTTCGTGCCGTCTCATCGTCGAGCGTGACGAGCGCGAGAACGTCCCTGTGACTCTGGCAGTAGCGGTCGGCCAGCTCCACGCCGCCCACCAGGAACGCGGTCGACAATGCGTCGGCCGTCTCGGCATCGCGTGTGACGACGCTCGCGCTGAGAACACCACGTGCCGGCCAGCCGGTCCGCGGATCGATGACGTGTCCGTAGCGCGTCCCATCGCGCCCGTCGGCGACGAAGAACTGTTCGCCGGCGCCGCTGGTACCGAGCGCGCCATCGCGAAGGCGCAGCCGGGCGATCCGACTATGCAGCTGTGGCGACGTCACATCGATCGTCCATCCCCGGCCCGGGCCGCCGATCGCCAGCACGCTGCTGCCGCCGGCGGACACGAGGGCACGTTTCACGCCGTCGCGGCGGAGAAGTTGTCCCATCCGGTCGAGTGCGTAGCCCTTGCCGATGCTTCCGAGATTCAGTTGCATCGCGGGCTGGGTGAACCGCACCGTACGCGCGGTCGCGTCGAGCACTACCCGCTTCATGCCGACGCTTCGCCGAGCGGTGTCGATGTCGGCGGCGGGCGGAACGCGTCCCTCGCGCTCGAGGAACCCCCAACAGCGGCTGAGTGGCGTCGATGTGATGTCGAAGACTCCGCCGGTGGCCGCATGAAGGTCTTGACAGCGCGTCAAGAGCGCAAACAGCTCGCTGCCCGCAGGCTCCGGCGCTCCGGCGGCGTGGCCATTGATGCGCGAGAGTTCGCTCGATTCACGAAACACGGTCAGGACGGCTTCGATGCGGCCGGCCTCGTCGAGTGCCGCGCGGGCCGCATCGATGTGGCGCGCGTCGTCCGCGAACAGCGTCACCTCGAAACGGCACGCCATCGCCGTACGATGCACGCGCAGCCATTGCTCCACGGGTGTGGAACGGCCGAGATCAAACGTAAACAGCGAGCGCCGGCTTGGCAGAAACGTCCTTATCATCCGTCGAACGCTGACAAGGCAAATCTCGTGCTATCTCAATTGCGTCGGTATTCGCAGGGTCGGCGATGGCGGGGCACAGTGATGCCGGAAATCCGGCACAACGGATCAGGGGCTGGGGACTGGGGACTACGCCCTCATTCGCCTCGAAGCGCGGTCATCGGATCGACTGCCGTCGCGCGCCGCGCGGGCACCCACGCGGCGCCGATCGCGACGACGAGGAGGAGGACTGCCGCCATCGCGATCGTCGGCGGGTCCGCCGGCTCGATGCCGAAGAGCAGCCCGTTCAGGAGGCGCGAGAGCGGCACGGCGGCCGCGCCGCCGACGGCGAGACCGATTAGCGCCATCGCGGCGCCTTCGCCGAGGATCATCCGCAGGATCGTGCCGCGCTCGGCGCCGAGTGCCACGCGGATGCCGAGCTCGTTCGTGCGCTGGCTGACCGAGAACGCGAGTACGCCGGCGACGCCGACGGTGGCGATGGCGAGCGCCAGCCCGGCGAACAGGCCGATCAGCGTCGCGTTGAGCCGCTGCGGCGCGATCGTCTCGTCACGGATTTCCCCGAGCGTCTGCACATGGTCGATCGGCCGATTCGGATCGATCTGCCGAATCGTCTCGATGACGTGCGGCGCGAGGTTGTCGGGCATGCCGGTGGTCCGGACGAGCAGCGTCGACGGCACAAACGCCTGCGTGTCGGGTTGAAAGATCGTGTGCATCGGCGCCTGATCGATCCCGTCGGCGCGGGAGTCGGCGACAACGCCGACGACCTCTGCCGGCGGCGTCCACGACACCGCACCGGTAATACCGTTGGTCACCTTCCAGCTGATGCGCCGGCCAATCGCGCTGTCGGTCTTGAAGTAGTACTTCGCCATCGACTCACTGAGAATCAAGACGGGCGGTGAGTCGCGCGTATCGGTCGTCTGGAAAGAACGGCCCGTCTTCAGGGGCGTGCCAATGGTCTCGAAGTATGAGCTGCTCACGACTCGGCTCACGGTGCGCGGGCCCGAACTGATCGCGTCCGCATCGGCGCCGTCGATGCGGAATTCGCGCTGCTGCGGGAACGATCCCGCCAGCGGTGCTGCCGACGCCATCGCAGCGTTCTTCACCGACCCCTGCCCTTTGACCCGTTCGATCACATCGTCGCGGAACTGCCGCAGGCGCTCGGGAGTCTGCTGAGCGAAGTTGGGCGCTTGCAGGCTGAGCACGTGCTCGAGATCGAACCCCGGATCGACGGCGTACAGACGCATCAGGCTGCGGGTCAGCAGTCCGGCGCCAATCAGCAGCATGAACGACGCTGCCAACTGGCTGACCACCAGCACGCGCTGCGCGCGCCGCCGCCCGCGGCCGCTCGTCGACCGGCCGCCGCCCGCCGACATCGCGCGAACCGGATCGTTCATGAACGTCAGCCGAGGCGCCCACGCGAAGAGCAGCGCCATCATCGTGGCGACGACAAGCGTGAAGGCGAGCACCCGGCCGTCGAGCCCGATCTCGCCAACGCGGCTGGTGAACCGAGAGGTATACGCGATCAGGAGATTCAGGCCGGAGACGGCGAACCCGAGGCCGAGCAGGCCGCCGACGACCGACAGCACGAGGTTTTCGGCGAGCAGCTGACGCCGCAGGAACGACGCTGGTGCACCGAGCGCGGCGCGGATGCCCATCTCGCGCTCGCGCTGCACGAGCCGCGTCAGCGTGAGGTTCGCGACGTTGGCGCACGCGATCACCAGGACGAACACCGTCGTGACGAGCAGAATCACCAGCGTCGGCTTCGCTTTCGCCGTCAGCTCGTCCTTCCACGGCGTGACCACGACGTCGAAGCCGCGCGATTTCGGGTAGGCCTCGGGATGCGCCTCATGGAGCGAAGCGGCGATCGTCCGCAGCTCCGCCTGCGCGCTCGCGACGGTCGCCCCCGGCGCGAGTCGCGCGTAGACGGTCGTCATCCGATGCGGCCACTCGTTCTGCATCGACGAGCTCATGTAGTGATCGTGGGAGGCGTAGTTGACGTAGAAATCCTGTTTACGCTGCGTCGCGTAGTGCGCTCCAGGCTTCAGCACGCCGACGATCTCCGCCTTCTTGGCGGTGAGGTCGAGCGTCTGGCCGACGATGGACGGGTCCGACCCGAACACGCGCTCCCAGTACGCGTACGTGAGCACCGCGACCGGCGGGGCCGACTTGACTTCGTCGGCGGGCACGAGCATCCGTCCGACCAGCGGCTGCGCACCGAGCATCGGGAAGAAGTTCGCCGTCACCAGGCCGCCGACGGCGCGGTGCGGCTCGCCGCGTCCGAGCACGCTGAAGGTGAAGTCGCCGAACTCGACGAACTGGTCGATCGTCTTCGACCGTCCGCGATAGTCGGCCACTTCGGGAAACGAAAACGACGAATCCTCGATCCCGGCGGCAACCTGCGGCTGCCGCAGGGCCATGATGCGGTCGGCTTCGGGATACGGAAGCGGGCGCAGGAGCACGCCGTTGATGACGCTGAAAATCGCGGTGTTCGCGCCGATGCCCAGCCCCAGCGTGAGCACGAACGCGACGGCAAACCCCGGCACGCGGGTCAGATTCCGGAACGCAATGCGGATGTCGTTGAGCATGGGCGTGTCGACCTCGGATGAACTGGCATTCGCGGAAGGCAGCAATCGTGCCGATGCCGAACGGCCGTAACCTGTTCACGCGCAAGACCGTCAAGGTGTCGGGCGGGCCTGGCACGCTCGGGACTGGGACGCCGCAGTCCCAATTCCGGACAGGCTGTCGATCCGCGTCAGTCCGGCGCGATGGTACCTTATCGAGACCTCACCAAGAGAACCATCCATGGGAAACACGTGTTCGAGTGTCCATATCGCCCTGACCGGCACGATACCTGATGCCGTCGAGGGCATTGTCCGCGCCTACACGGCGCTCGGCTTCGAACGCGCGAAGACGGCATCGCCGGAAGGCAGCAAACATGTGATTCTGCTTCGCAAAGAAGGCGACGCGTTTTTGTCGGTGTACGACAGCGATAACGCCACACTCGATACCGGAGAATTGAAAGACCTCGCGCTTGCGACTTCGAAGATCTTCAAGACAGCGGCTGTTTGTACCAGCGTTTACGACAGCGATACGTTCGAGGTCGTGGTGTTCAATGCTGGTAAGCAGGTCGACGTCGTCATGACAGACGCCGAACAGTACAGCGGTCCTCTCAAAGTACTCAGCGACGCATCCCGGGCGAAGCACTGGAGCAAAGTATTTGGCAGGTCGCTGAGTGCCCAAAGCATCAGACAGGCCACTACTAAAGATTCTGCCTTTGCCGATGATGTGCTCGCCGAGCTCTCGCGGTTAATCGGCCTGACGGACGGGCAGTCGCAGCTTCACTACCGGGACCTTCGTGAAGATGAGGCACTGACGCATCACCTGCACTTTACAAAGCAACCGTCCGCCCCCCGCGCCGTTCCACAGGGGCAGATCGCGCTTCGCAACTATTTTGATCCCGACAACTCGCGCATGCTGTTGGTCTATCCGGCGAGCTGGCCGGTGCCTCTTTTGAGAGAAATACCGGTCACATGGCTGCTGCTCAGCGAAGGCGCCGGCTTCAACGATGGAACGCTCGCCATTCAGGTCAACGGGCCGGTCGGCCTGGCGATCACACACGGTTATATGGAGGGATCCAAGTTCCACAACGGGCAGATTGTTGGCCCGCTCGAGACCGCACCGCGAGCCACCACCGGAGCCAGCCGCGAAGCCCACGAACAAATCGACGATCTGCTCAAGTCAAAACAGTTCGAGGTCATGCCGGGTCCATCGGGTTCGACGTTCACTGGCAGATTTCCCACGTTGAACATTCCCACGAAAGGACCCGAGCGGCCCACGCAGATTCTCGTCGTTCTCCAACTGCATCTGGTGGCTTCACGTGTCGGCGAGTGGGAGATCGCCGTCTCGGTGCGGCCGACGTCGCCTACGAACTTCCAGCACGATCTGCCTCATGCCCGGATTGCCGCCGTCGAACAGACTTGGCTGCCTGTCGTTTCTGGTCTCAACCCGAAGGCCAGCTACGAGACACACGACCTTGCCACGCTCCCACCAAGAGGACCGCTGATGCTGCACGAACTGCAGCACAAGCAAGCGGCCATACTCCTGGATCGAACGCTCAATTATTTCGCAATCGCGTCAAACGTTGCCATCGTCCGGGATGAGGGTCAGGCGACTCTCGACGCGTGTCGAGCCTATCTCGAAGCGTGGCTGCGGCCCCTGGGTCGGCCTGGAACACTATCCGGAACAGTGGCGAGAGCATTACGAGCAGCAAGTGGCCGACACGCTGACCAAAATGCGCGGCCGGCCGTTCGATAGAGCGCCAGTCGTCAACACGGTTCACGTCTTCAACTGGGTCCTCAATCACGCCGATTGCTACAGGTATCTGGGCACATCGATTGACGAGATGAAGGATCGCATCGACCATTTCGTGGCTCAGCACTCTGCGATCGACGTCCTGCAGGCATGGCACAGCCAGTCCACATGTCACCCAATATTCGATCACGCAGACGACTATCATCGAACCGTTTACGAAGAGCACAGTGTTCTGAATTGGTTCCGGGGAATTCTTCAGAACGACAGCGGTTTGAACGCGTCGAAGATGTCCGTGCAATGGGGCAGAAACGTCCTGCGGATGGTCACACCGCATATGTGGGTCTGTCGAACGCTGCTCGAGCAGGTGGACCGCACGGCCCTGGAGGCCGTCGCGCAGGTCACCGAAACCAACGATGCATTCAAGATTGCGCTCAGCGAAGGTCAGGGGATCGACGATCTGGAGCTCGCCTTGTTGCCAGTCCTACCGGTTGAAAGCGCGAGAGTGCATAAGCGTTGATCAGGGCTCTTGCGGTGCAATCGTGGCCAGTGCTCTAACCATCTCGCCCGGGTTCGTCTGTCGATCGAC
>Ga0207659_10000681_pt1 | contig 20176 bp, 17 predicted proteins | sample KBSM43metaG_FD_184330 | JGI IMG/M metagenome (GOLD analysis project Ga0207659, IMG submission 184330) | Miscanthus rhizosphere microbial communities from Kellogg Biological Station, Michigan, USA - KBS M4-3 metaG (SPAdes) (version 2) | ecosystem: Host-associated > Plants > Roots > Rhizosphere >...
AGGCTCTCTTGATCGCGCTCGACATGGTGATTCATGACGAGCATGAAGGCGCCGGCACGCGGCTTCACCCGTTCGGCAAACTGATCGAAATGAGCGCTCACGAGCGTGGCGCCCGGAAAGCGGTCCGGCGTCAGGAACGCCTCGCGGACATCGACGACGGTCACGGCGAATCCGAGCGTCCAGGCCATCCCCGCGACAGGCGCCGCGTCGGGTCCGGCGCCGAAAATCACAAGATCGGGGGGCGGCGTCGTGATTTCGAGGAATACCTCGGCACTGCCAATCGACACCGGACCAGACGCGGGGTACGGCGCCTGCAGTCGGTCTTGGGCACGGTCGACCACCTGCTGTTCGACGACGGCATCGGATAACCCTCCGGCGATGAGGCCGGCGCCGCTCACGATCATCCGGCCCGAAACGCCGGAGAGCGACGTGACGAGCACCGCCGGTTCCGCGCGCTCGAGCATCGTCACCCACTCGCGCGTGATCGTGTCGTCTTCGAGTCGCTCGATAAGAATGTCGACGGCGCCGCTGCAACCAAGGCCCAGGCCCCAGATCGAATCGTCCGCCAGGTCGTAGCTCACGATGACCGACTCGCCGCTGGCGATGACGCGCGCCGCGGCCTCGGCGACCGTCGGTTCCAGACAACCGCCGGAGAGCGAACACTCGTACGTCCCGTCCTGACGCACGAACATCCGCGTGCCTTCGCGTCGATACGCGCTCCCTTTGACGCGCACGACCGTGGCCAGCGCCGCCAGCTCGCCGACCGCATGCGCCTCACGGATGACTTCGAGGAGTCGTTCAGTCTCGCGTCGATCCACGCCCAACACCTTCTTGTTCGGATGCTCTCAGGTCGAGGATACCCGGCCGCTCGATGGAACCGATCGGTCTACGGATCGGCCGCCAGGTTGTAGTTGAGCTCGCGTCTGGGAGAGCGAGGCGCTAATATAAGACCCAAATGGTCGGAGTTAGCGGCCATGTTCAGACTATCTAAAAAGACAGATTACGCGCTCATGGCGCTGCAGTATCTCGCCAGTAAAGGAGCGTCCGGCGTTGTCAGCGCTCGCGCGATCGCCGAGCGCTTCGACATCCCGCTGGACCTTCTCGCCAAGATCCTGCAGCAGCTGGCGCACCAAGGCCTGGTGGCCGCACGCAAAGGGATCCATGGTGGCTATCAGCTGGCGCGGCCGGCGCTTGCGATCTCCGTCGCAGACGTTGCCGAGGCCATCGACGGTCCGATGACACTCACCGCATGTTCACACGTTGACGTGCGGTGCGAGCAGTTTGCGACGTGTACGGTCCGCGATCCGCTCTGGCGAATCCGAGAACGCATTCTTTCCGTGTTGCAGACCGTGACGGTCGCCGACATGGATGCCCAGGTACGTCGCCCTGTGCCGCTTACGGTTCGCAAGGAACCGAATGTCCCGGTGCAAGCATCATGATTCAGATCACTGACCGTGCCGCGACGCACATTCGCAAGATGCTTGCGATTCGCAACGAAGGCGAAATCGGTCTTCGTGTTGGCGTCAAAGCGGGTGGATGTTCCGGATTCGAATACACGTTCAGGTGGGAGGCGGCCGCACGGCCAGGCGATTCCGTCTTCGATGGTCCGGACGGCTGCAAAGTATTCGTCGATATCAAGAGTCTTCGCCTGCTGGACGGCTGCATCGTTGATTACGACACGAGCCTTTTGAGCAAAGGGTTTGTCATCAACAACCCGCACGCGACGAGCACCTGCGGGTGCGGGACCTCGTTCAGCGTCCCGGAGGCTGAGGCAAAGACATCATGAGTACATCGACGCAGACGATCGAACAGCTCGCCAGCCGCGAGTACAAGTACGGCTTCTTCACTGACATCGAGCAGGACTCCGCTCCGCGCGGTCTCAACGAGGACGTCATCCGTCTGATCTCGGCGAAGAAGCAGGAACCGGCCTGGCTGCTCGACTGGCGTCTGAAGGCGTATCGCACGTGGCTGACGATGAAGGAGCCGACGTGGGGCAACGTGAAGTACGGGCCGATCAACTACCAGGACATCATCTACTACGCCGCACCCAAGAGCCGGCCCGCGATCGAAAGCCTCGACCAGGTCGATCCCGAGATTCGGCGAACCTTCGAGAAGCTCGGCATTCCCCTCGAGGAACAAAAGCTGCTATCAGGGGTTGCTATCGATGCCGTGTTCGACAGCGTATCGGTGGCGACGACGTTCAAAGAAAAGCTGGCCGAGCTCGGCATCATCTTCTGCTCGTTCTCCGAGGCGGTGCAGAACCATCCTGATCTCATCCGAAAGTATCTGGGCACGGTGGTGCCGTATTCGGACAACTTCTTCGCCACCCTCAACTCGGCGGTGTTCAGTGACGGCTCGTTCGCGTACATCCCGAAAGGCACCCGATGTCCGATGGAGTTGTCCACGTACTTCCGTATCAACGCGCGGGAGACGGGCCAGTTCGAGCGCACGCTGATCGTTGCTGAAGAAGGCTCGTACGTCAGCTATCTCGAAGGTTGCACGGCGCCCATGAGGGACGAGAACCAGCTTCACGCCGCCGTCGTCGAGCTAGTGGCACTCGACAACGCGACGATCAAGTACTCGACGGTGCAGAACTGGTATCCCGGCGACAAACAGGGCAAAGGCGGGATCTATAACTTCGTGACCAAGCGCGGCACGTGCCTGGGCGTGAACTCGAAGATCACCTGGACGCAGGTTGAGACAGGATCAGCGATCACGTGGAAGTATCCCGGCTGCGTCCTGATCGGGAACAACTCGGTCGGGGAGTTTTACTCGGTCGCCACCACAAACAACTGGCAGCAGGCCGACACCGGCACGAAGATGATTCATCTCGGAAAGAACACGAAGAGCACGATTGTGTCGAAAGGCATCTCGGCCGGCCACGGCCAGAACACCTATCGGGGACTGGTCAAGATCGCGAAGGGCGCGCGTGGTGCGCGCAACTACTCGCAGTGCGATTCCCTGCTGATCGGCGATCAGTGCGGCGCCCACACGTTCCCATACCTGGAGATCAAGAACAGTACCGCCCGCGTCGAACACGAGGCGTCGACGTCGAAGATCGGCGACGACCAGATCTTTTACTGCCGTCAGCGCGGCCTCTCGACGGAGGATGCCGTCAACATGATCGTCAGCGGCTTCTGCAAGCAGGTCTTCCGGCAGCTCCCGATGGAGTTCGCCGTCGAAGCGCAGAAGCTGCTGAGCGTCACGCTCGAAGGGAGCGTGGGGTAACGATGCTGCGAATCACGAACCTGCATGCAGGCGTGGGCGGGCGCGAGATCCTGCGCGGGATCGATCTGTCGATCGACGCTGGAGAAGTGCACGCCATCATGGGGCCGAACGGATCCGGCAAGAGCACGCTGGCGCGTGTCCTGGCGGGTCATCCCGAATACCAGGTGAGCAAAGGTGAAGCCCTCTACGAGGAACAAGATCTGCTGGGCATGGATCCCGAATCGCGTGCACGTGCGGGCGTGTTCATGGCGTTTCAGTATCCGGTCGAGATTCCCGGCGTCAACAACGCCTATTTCCTGAAAGCGGCGCTCAACGCGGTACGTGCCGCCCGAGGCGAGGAAGAACTCGACGCGGTGGAGTTCATGGCGCTTGCGCACGACCGCATGACACGACTTGGCGTCGACGAGGCGCTCCTGAACCGACCCGTGAACGAAGGATTTTCGGGCGGCGAGAAGAAGCGCAACGAGATCTTTCAGATGGCGGTACTCGAGCCAAGGCTCGCCATCCTCGACGAAACCGATTCAGGCCTCGATATTGACGCGCTCAAAACCGTCGCGCACGGCGTCAATGCGATGCGGCGCGCGGATCGCGCGTTTCTCCTGGTGACGCACTACCAGCGCCTGCTCAACTACGTCGTACCTGATGTGGTGCATGTGCTCGCCGACGGTCGCATTGTCCGCTCGGGTGGAAAGGAGCTGGCGTTCGAGCTCGAGGAAAAGGGATACGGTTGGCTCGAAGCGCCGGTGGGAGGCTAACGTGGCGCACGCACTCGACCGCTACATCACCGAGTGGACGCGCGCGGCGCAGTTCCGGCAGCATCGCTCCGAGGCCCTGGCGCGCACGCGCGAGGAGGCCCTGCATCGGTTTCTGTCTCTCGGGTTCCCAACGACGCACGAGGAGGAATGGCGATTCACGAGCGTCGCGCCGATCGCCGAGCGCACATTCACGCTGGCAGCCTCGCCATGTGCGGACGCCGCCGCCGTCAACGTGGCTCCGTTCCGGCTGGCGGGCGCTCTTGCAGCGGAATTGGTCTTCGTGAACGGCCGATACGTGCCTGCGCTGTCACGCCCGAGCGCGCTGCGCGGGTCACGTGTCGAGAGCCTGGCCTCGTCCCTCGCGGCGAGCGATGAAGCCATTGAATCGCATCTTGCCCGCATCGCGCCGTTCGAGCGGCACCCCTTCGTCGCCCTCAACACGGCATTTCTCGACGATGGCGCGTATGTGCGCGTGCCTGACGGCGCGGTCCTGCAGGAGCCGGTGCATCTCCTGTTCGTCGCGACGAACCCACCCGACGGAGCTTCGATCATGCTGCACCCTCGCGTGCTGGTGGAGCTCGGGGTGAACAGCCAGGCGGCGATCGTGGAGACCTACGCAGGTCCTGCCGGCGTCGCGTACTTCACGAACACGGTGACGGAGATCGTGCTCGCCGAGAACGCGGTCCTCGATCACTACAAATTGCAATACGAGGGCCTCGAGGCGTCTCACGTCGGCGCCACCCACGTACGGGCGCAACGCAGTGCCACATACGCCTCGCACGCGGTCAGCCTTGGCGGCGCGCTGGCTCGCAACGAGGTGGTCGCTGTCCTGAATGGCGAGGGCGTCGAGTGCACGCTCAACGGGCTGTATGCGGCCGATGCACAGCGGCTTGTCGACAATCACACGACGATCGATCACGCGCAGCCGCATTGCGGCAGCCGCGAGATCTACAAGGGCATCCTGGCCAATCGCGCGCGCGGCGTCTTCAACGGGAAAATCATCGTCCGTGCAGACGCCCAGAAGATCGACGCCAAGCAGACCAATCGCGCGCTCCTGCTTTCTGAGGACGCACAGATCAACACCAAACCGCAGCTCGAGATCTTCGCCAACGACGTCAAGTGCACGCACGGGGCCGCGGTGGGCCAGCTCGATGACGAGGCGTTGTTCTATCTCCGTTCGCGCGGCCTGAGCGACGCTGCCGCTCGCCAGTTGTTGATTCACGCGTTTGCAGCCGATGTGCTGAACCGGCTGCCGCTTGAGCTGATTCGCGCAGGTGTCGAGGGTCGCCTGAAGCGCCAACTGGCGCAGGCCCTCCCCATCGCCGCATGAGGAAGAAGGCATGACCGCCGCCGCGTCTCCGCCGACCGCAATCCTGGATGTGGCCACGATCCGCACGGACTTTCCAATCCTGCAGAGGTCCCTTCACGGACAGCCGCTCGTCTACCTAGACAATGCGGCGACAACGCAGAAGCCGCAGGCCGTCATCGATCGGCTCGTGCGGTATTACGCGGATGAGAACGCGAATATCCATCGCGGCGTGCACGTGCTCAGTGTCGAGGCGACCGACGCGTACGACGCGGCGCGGGAACGCGTGCGGCGGTTTCTCAACGCCGCCGAGGCACGCGAAATCGTCTTCGTGCGCGGCGCGACCGAAGCGATCAACGTCGTGGCTGCGACCTACGGGCGAACGCACGTGGGCGCAGGAGACGAGGTGGTGATCTCCGAGATGGAGCACCACTCGAACATCGTGCCATGGCAGATGCTCTGTGAGGAGAAGGGCGCTCATCTTCGAGTCATTCCGATCACCGACTCGGGTGAACTCCGCCTAGACGAGTACGAGCGGCTCCTGACGCCGCGCACGCGGATCGTCGCCGTCACGCATGTCTCCAACGCGCTCGGTACGATCAATCCGGTTGAGTTGCTCGTTCGGGTTGCGCACGACCGGGGCATCCCCGTGGTCATCGACGGCGCGCAGGCGGTCGCACATACGCCGGTGGACGTGCAGGCGATCGGCTGTGATTTTTACGCGTTCTCGGGACACAAAGTGTTCGGCCCGACGGGCATCGGCGTGCTGTACGGCCGCGCCCCGCTGCTCGAGGCGATGCCGCCCTACCAAGGCGGCGGCGACATGATCCGCTCGGTGACGTTCGAGCGGACGATGTACAACGACCTGCCGTACAAGTTCGAGGCCGGCACACCGAACATTGCGGGCGTGGTTGGCCTCGACGCAGCACTCGCGTATGTCACGGCCGTCGGGCTCGATCGCATCGCCAGCTACGAGCGCGATCTGCTCGCCTATGGCACCGACGCGCTCTCGGACATCACCGGCCTGCGGCTGACCGGCACGTCGCGCCACAAAGCCGGCATCCTCTCGTTCGTCATGGACGCCGTGCATCCGCACGATCTCGGCACGATCCTCGATCAGGATGGGATCGCGATCCGCGCCGGGCATCACTGCTGTCAACCGTTGATGGCGCGTCTTGGCGTGCCCGCCACGGCACGGGCCTCGCTCGCGTTCTACAACACGCGCGACGAGATCAATTCGCTGGTGACATCGTTACAAAAGGCCAAGGCGGTGTTCGCGTGAGCGCTGACCTTCAAGAGCTCTATCAGGAGGTGATCCTCGATCACAACCGGCGGCCGAGGAACTTCCGCATGCTCGAGGGTGGGCGCAAGGCCGAAGGCTTCAACCCGTTGTGCGGCGACCGCCTCACGGTGTACCTGCGCATCGCCGAGGGTGTGATTACAGACATCAGCTTCCAGGGATCGGGGTGCGCAATTTCGAAGGCGTCCGCGTCCCTGATGACGGAAAGCCTCAAGGGAAAATCAGTCGTCGAGGCGGCCGCGCTGTTCAACCGGTTTCAGCACATGGTCACAGCCTCGCCAGACAGTCCAATCGATCAACTCGGCAAGCTGACGGCGCTGGGCGGCGTGCGTCAGTTTCCGATTCGCGTGAAGTGCGCGAGTCTCGCGTGGCACACGATGCGCGCGGCGCTGGACGCGCGCGATGAGGTGGTGTCAACAGAATGAAGCCCCTACCCCTTATTCAACCATCACCGCCTGCGGCGCCTGTTGAACGTCGTCCGCTGCAGACTGCAGGAATGATCAACGATCCCGCGAGGAGCGCCGCGCTCATGCCGCAGATCGTGAAAGCGCTCTCGACCGTCTTCGATCCCGAAATCCCGGTCAACATCTACGACCTCGGGCTCATTTACGAGGTTACCGCGGACACCGCGAGTGCCGTGGGCATTCGGATGACGCTCACTGCGCCGGCATGCCCGGCGGCGCAGTTTCTGCCCGGGCAAGTCAAGAAAGCAGTTGATGCGCTCCCTGACGTCGCCGATGTGACGGTCGATGTCGTGTGGGACCCGCCGTGGACTCGCGATCGTATGTCCGACGTGGCCAAACTTCAGCTCGGAATGTTCTGACGGGCGTCTCCTTGATCGAAGCCACGCAGCGAGGCCAAGCCTGAGGCGATCACAACAGCAGGACGTCAGCTCAGGCAATTTTCAGGTGAGAGGTAAGCGAGAGAACTTCGACAGGGGCACGGCGTTCGGCCGCAAGTGACAATCGTTCGAGAAGTCCTCCGGACGACACCAGGACGTGCCATCGATCGTGGAAGACGTAAAGCGATCTCCAGGTCGCGCCCGCGAGCGGCGGGAGCAGTGTCCCGCGGCGTTATCGTCGCTTCAATGTGTTCGGAGGCACAAACATCTCACCGGTTGCTCCAATGCGACACGTCGTAGCCCGCGCCAGCCCGGTGCTCGATCAGCCACTGGCTGCTCACCTCTCCGAGATCGCCGCCGCGCCCGCGCTGCGATCGACGCACCACGAACGCCACGATCGAGGCGATTGCCACGGCGAGGATCCCGATCACAATGAAGGTGTTCACGAGGCGATCCGGTGGCGCAGGACGTTCGTCATGTCGACCTTTCTGTGGCAGAAGCCGGCGGCGCGTCGGAACGTGGCGCTTAAATCCGGCTGCGCGGCTGACGGTCGGGATGAACTCGCAGCGGGAGTTCAGGCTCGCTGGATCAGTGGCGCTGGAACACTTTCACTATACAGGCGATCGCGACATCCGCTCGAAGGCGACGGTGTGCGCCGACAGATTCGGCACCGCGGTCCGCCTCGCCGATTTCCAGGCATCCGCGTACGGGCCGGCAGGCGTATTCGGATCGGCCACCGTCCACCACGCGCGATCCGTCCGCGCCTGCGCCGGCAGCGCGAAGCCGAGGATGTCTTCGATTTCCGAGACCTTGAGGACGACCATTGTCGCGTACCTGTCCTCGAGGTACTTGTGCAGCGGCTGAAACTTGCCGCCCGCGCGAGTCGGTCGCGGTTCGACCGGGGGGACACTCACCATCGCAGGCTTTGCCGGCCGGGCCATCCTGAACCAACTCGTCCACTTTCACATGTGATCCCTACTCTATTCGGTAAACGAGGCAAGTGACCGCTCCATGTGAGTACACATTCAGGCTGAAATGGGCCGCACGCAAATTTCACAGATTGCGAGTTGGCGCGCCCGCCGCGACTCGAACGCGGGACCCCCGGCTTAGAAGACCGATGCGCTGTCCAACTGAGCTATGAGCACCCCCTCGATCGTTGGTCGGGTATGCTGCCTCCGTAACTCGGCGTCGGTGCCGAGAGTGCCGCAAAGACGACTTCGGCGCGACATCCGTGGGATTCTCGCTGGGGATACAATCCAGCAACGACGACCGAGCACAGAACTTAGGGGGATCGCTCTGGACAACATCAGTCAGCTCCTCCACGCCTGGAGCGACGGCGACCAACTGGCCCTCGGCGAGCTGACGCCGGTCGTCTATGCGGAGCTCCGCCGCCTGGCCCACCGCTACATGCGCCGTGAGCGTTCTGACCACGGCCTCCAGACGTCCGCCTTGGTCAATGAAGCCTATATACGTCTGGTGGATTACAAACGGATGCAGTGGCAGGATCGGGCGCATTTCTTCGCGGTCTCGGCGCAGTTGATGCGGCGCATTCTCGTCGAGCATGCACGACGTCACAACCTGAAACGCGGACGCGGCATCCAGCATGTCTCGTTCGACGAGGCTGTCGTCGTGAGCGCAGATCCCGGTGTCGACCTCGTGGCGCTCGATGACGCGCTGAAGGCGCTCGCGCGCGTCGATCCCCGCAAAGTGCAGGTGATCGAAATGCGCTTTTTTGGCGGCCTCAGCGTGGAAGAGACCGCCTCGGTGCTCAAGGTCTCGGCCGTCACTGTGAGACGCGACTGGAGCAGCGCCAAGATCTGGCTTTATCGCGAGCTCACCGGTGAAACCGACGATGAACTTGGATCACTGGAAACAGCTCGATAGCTTGCTCCAATCCGTGTTGGAGCGTCCGCTCGAGGAGCGCGACGCGTTTCTCCAGCACGCCTGCGCCGGTGACGAACCACTGGAACGTCGAGTCCGCGCACTGCTGAGTGCGGAGCCGGGCGCGAAACAATTTCTGGAACGCCCGGCTATCGAAGTGGCCGCGCTGTCGCTCGCCCGCGACGAGACCGACAACGCTCTGGAGCGCACCGATTCGTTGATCGGCCAGACCCTCTCCCACTACCGCATCGTCGAGAAGCTTGGCGGCGGCGGAATGGGCGTCGTTTACAAGGCGGAGGACGCCCGGCTCGGCCGCTTCGTCGCTCTCAAGTTCCTGACCGACGACCTGGCTCGCGACCGGGAGGCCTTGGGCCGGTTCCAACGAGAGGCTCGAACCGCCTCCTCTCTGAATCATCCCAACATCTGCACCATTTACGACGTCGGCGAGCAGGACGGCCGCTCCTTCATCACCATGGAGTATCTGGAGGGCTCGACGCTAAACGAGAAAATCACCGAGCATCGCGGCCTGGAGATCGACACGGTGCTGACGCTCGGAATCGAAATCGCGGACGCGCTGGATGCCGCGCACTGTGTGGGCGTCATTCACCGTGATATCAAGCCCGCCAACATCTTCATCAGCCCGCGCGGCCACGCCAAGATTCTGGACTTCGGACTGGCAAAGACGGGAGGCGCGATGACACCCGCTGCCGACGCACCGGCGTTGAGCTCCAACGCGACACACGCAGGCGTGATTCTCGGGACAGCGGCCTACATGGCGCCCGAACAGGCGTGCGGCGACACGGTCGATCACCGCGCCGACATTTGGGGTCTGGGTCTTGTCCTGTATGAAATGGCCGCGGGAACGCGTCCGATGGCTGCCGTCCGGTTCCGCGTGGACAAATGTCCCGAGCTGGAGCACATCGTCTCGAAATGCCTCGAGACAGACCGCGAGCTGCGCTACCAGCACGCATCAGACGTTCGCGCCGACCTTCAGCGTCTGAAGCGGGACTCGGGCTCCGTTCAGGCGACCGGCGTCACCACCACTCTATGGTCACGGCGGCAGATCCTGCTTCCCGCGGCCGCGGCAGCTGCGCTGGCACTCTCGTTCGCCGGTTACGTCTATCTTCGCCCGGCCCCAAGCCTCACCGACAAAGACAGCATCGTCCTCGCGGACTTCGAGAATACGACCGGCGATCCCGTTTTTGACGACACCCTGCGCCAGGGATTGTCCGTGCAGCTTCAACAGTCCCCATTCCTCGGCCTGATTTCGGACGAGCAGGTGCAGCAGACGCTGCCGCTGATGGGACAGCCGAAGGATGCGCGACTGACCGCCGAGATCGCGCAGCAGGTCTGTGAGCGGACCGCCAGCGCCGCCGTTCTCGAAGGGTCGATCGCCAGCCTTGGGAGTCAATACGTTTTGGGCCTGCGCGCCAAGAGCTGTAACACCGGGAGCATTCTCGACGAGGAGCAGATCCAGACGGCGAGGAGAGAAGACGTCCTGAACGCGTTGAGTGAGATCGTTCGTAAACTCAGAACTCGGCTGGGTGAATCACTCGCGACGGTGGAAAAGCATTCGACGCCGCTTGCCGATGCGACGACACCTTCGCTCGAGGCCCTGAAGGCGTACAGCACGGCCATGAAGGTGAACCTGTCCGCGGGCAGTGCGTCGGCCATACCCTTCTTCCATCGGGCAGTCGAAATTGATCCGAAGTTCGCCACGGCATATGCCCACTTGGGGCTTGCATACAGCGGTGTCGGAGAGTCGGTGCTGTCAGCCGAGAGCACGACAAAAGCCTGGCAGTTACGGGAGCACGCGAGTGAGCGGGAAAAGTTCTTCATCAGCTTTACGTATGATCGACAGGTCACCGGAAATCTGGAAAACGCGTTCCAGACCCTTGAACTGTGGGCTCAGACGTATCCTCGGCATGGGGCACCGGATCCGCGTGAACTGTTGGCGGGCCTCTCGACCAAGGGAACTGGGCGATTGGACAGAGCAATCGACGAAGCCCGAAAGAGGGTTGCAGACTACCCAGACGTTATCTTCGGGTATGAGAATCTGGTTGTCAGCAATTTCTTCGTGGACCGCTTCGGCGAAGCCGAGAGCGCCCTTCAGCAAGCCGCGGCGCGCAAGCTGGAGACACCGGTTCTCCTGGTCTTCCAATACAACATCGCGTTCATGAAGGGCGACAACGAGCAGATGGACCGAGCGGTCGCTCTGGCGAAGGGCAACCGCCACGCGGAACACTGGGTGACGAACTCCCAGGCTCTTGTTCAAGCTCGTTCCGGCCACCTGCAGGCGGCTCGGCGATTGTCCAGTCGGGCTGTGGATCTGGCCCGGCAGGAGGGCGAACGTGAAGCGGCGGCGGCGTACGAGGCAGCGGCGGCGGTGTGGGAGGCCCTGTACGCGAATGCCAACGAGGCGAGAACGAACGCCATGGCGGCTCTGGCGCTGACCAACGGCCGGGATGTCGAATACGCCGCGGCTCTTGCGCTGGGTCTCGCGGGCGATTCCTCTCGATCGGAAGCGCTCGCAGATGATCTCGACACGCGGTTCCCCGAGGACACCTTCGTCCGATTTACCTACCTGCCCGTTCTTCGTGGTTTGTCCGCACTGTACCAGGACCAACCCACGGAAAGTGTGCGGCGACTGCAAACCGCTCTTCGCTACGAACTGGCGGTGAATGGGGTGAACTTGAACCTATGTCTAGGTGGCCTGCACTCGGCCTATGCCCGTGGCGAGGCCTTGGTGGCCGGACGCCAGTATGCGGAAGCGACCGCCGAGTTTCAGAAGATCCTCGATCATCGCGGGATCGTAGGCACGGATCCGATTGGTGCTCTGGCACACCTGCAATTAGGTCGAACCTTCGCTCTCGCGGGCGACAAGGCCAAGGCAAAGCTTGCCTACGGGGATTTTCTCACCCTCTGGAAAGACGCCGACTCCGACATTCCGATTCTGGTGCAAGCAAAGGCGGAGTACGCCCGGTTGCAATAGCGCGAGCTTCCACACATCCGCTTCGCTTGCGCGTTCCATCAGTCGACGGAGCGGAGCGGGAGCACCGCGCCGCCGCGTCTGCATGCAAGGTCCAATGAGATCAGTGGCCCAGGTTAATCGTTCCGTCGATCGTGGCGGAATTGTTGTAAGGCATCGAGAGGCCGCGGGTCTGTACAACCGTGAAGGTGCCAGACGCGTTGGCAAATCGGCCGGTGCCGCCGGTAATGGTGTGGGTTTCCGTAAATGTGGCGGTGGGCGGCACGAAAACACCGTTTCTTGTAAAACGCGTGGAAAATTCATCGCCGTTGGCGGCCGTCCATGTGCTGGTCCCGGAGCCGCCCGTCGGACCGAGCGTCCATTCGGCCGTCACCGTGAATTGACCGAGATGGGTGGCGTTGCCTGTCACATCCTCGAGATGGTGGTGACCCGACACCGGGTCCACAGTTTCCAAGCCTTCGTACGTGCCCTTGAACGGCAACTCCGAAGCGCCTTCCGAGTTCGTAGTTACTCGCTGACTAGAGGAGAACGTCGTCGTGGAGGACGTCGGCGCGGACAAGGTCGGTGCGATAGGCGATGCGCCAGAGCAGGCTGCGGCGAAGACACAGAAACCAATTACTACGTATCGCATATTTTGCCCCCAGCGGGATTCCGTCTCGGAAGCCCGTCTCAACAAGGTGTTTGCCGTCTCGCGGCGTTGTGATCTTCCTCACCTGCTATAGGCGCAGACCGAGGGCCGAAGCGCTCATGCGAGGAACTGGCACCGAGAAATGGCGGTTCGGAGATGAAAGCAGGCTTCGGGCACCCGCGCGCGATGTGCGTTGGCGGATGCGTAGTTCGCTCGCCAGCTGATCGAGCGACAACAGCTCAGTGTCGTGCGGCAACGCCTCTTGGGTGAGGCCGACGGCGCGCCGAAGGTCAGGAGCTCGTGATCACGCCGGCACGATGCGATCCATTGGCTGAATCGCCAAGCGGACCTCCGGAATACCAGGCCGGTGATCACGACCGGATTGCAGCGGATCTGATCGAGCGATGAAAATGCGATGGTGAGATTTGCTGAGGGAATGGGCCGTTTCGAAATCGCGCATTACTGGCGCGAACTCGCAAGACTGATCACTTTTTTCGATGTGTGTTCGCAGAGGAATTTCTTCGCGATCGAGACTCGCAAATTCTTTAGGAAATGGCGCGCCCGCCGCGACTCGAACGCGGGACCCCCGGCTTAGAAGGCAGATCACATGTGACCGCAGTTTCTTCGATTATGTAAAGGCAATCGATTTGACCACTTATAGAACGGCGTTGTTGCGCGTGGCTCCTTGAGGCGCTGCCTTACTACAAAATCATCTACATCTCCGCGTGCGTTGAAATCTCGCCGACGGAACCTTTCTACGTCGAACGCATCCCGCCTTTCTGATGGACAACTGGGAGCAAGTTCGCTCGGCGCTGTCTCGCCATGTCACGCGACCGCACGACGCAACCGTCGTCGCGTACCTGCAATTGTCGCTCTGATCTTCGGGCAGGACGACGTCGTTTATCGGTTGTTTCGTTGGTCGCTCCCGACCTTACCTGCGACCGCTCGTGAAGGTACACGTTTCCACGATCGGAAAGCGGTCCTGAGCGTCCGGACAAGCTGCCTTCTTGAAGTACCACGCGTCACAAACGCGTCGATTCGCTGTGGGTCATGTCTTTTCTACGTCGATCGGTCTACCGGATGCTGATGGAGGGGGTCGCAGCGGTCCATATGTGGCCACCATTCCATAGGTCCACCAGTTCGCTTCGGCGATTTGTCTGCAGCGTTTTAGACCGTGAGAAATAGCCAGATGAATGCGGAAGAGAAGCCGCCTTGACGCTGCGATTCGGGCGCGAGACCTCGAGATAGTGAATTCCGCCTTCATCGAATGCTTGCCCAGCACGGGCGGGCGAAGACTCGTCAACCGTGTGACGTCCCTTCTCGATATGGTTGTCGCTCCGCGATCAGAACTGGTACTTAAGCCCGAACTGCATGATGCGCGGATCCGCCGCGGTCAGGATCTGTCCGAACGTCGCGCTGCTCAGCGTGGTGTTCGGATTGCCCGGCCGCAGCCAGTTGAGGGCATTGAATGCCTCGACGCGCGCCTCTACCCGCTGAGTACCGCCAACCCGGAACAACCGCACGAGCGCGAGGTCGATGCTCCGGCTGCCAGGGCCCAGGTAGGCGTTGTTGCCCGAATTCCCGTAGGTGCCGATCGCCGGCTGGGCGAACGCCGCCGGGTTGAACCAGTTGTTCAAGGTCTTGTCGCCGTAGACGTTGTCCAACACCTGGTTCACCCGCTGCGTCGCGGTCGTCAGGCCGTCGAGCGACCGGTCGATGCCGGTGACGATGCGCAAGGCGTTGCCGGACGAGGCGCGGAAGATGCCGGAGAGCCGCCATCCCGACGCGAGGACCCTCGCAGCAGTACTCTTGAATTGCGGCGTCTCCGCGCTGGCGGTCAGGTTGAAGATGTGCGTCGGCGACAATGTGCACGGCCCCTTGTCGAGATCGAACAACTCCTTCGAGTTTGCCGGCGGATTGATCAGCGACTGCGGCCGGGTGTAGCCGGTGCCCACGTTGAGCGGGTTGCCACCGGTGTTGCTCTGCGCGGTGCCCTCGCAGGTCGACCACGTGTAGTTGGCGTTCGCGCTCAGGCCGTTGGCCGCGCGCTTCTGGCCGGAGAGCAGCACGCCGTGGTAGCGCTGCCACCCCTGATCGGTGGCCCAGTCAAGATAACCGATGTACTGACCATCGACGGGATTCGCCTGCGCGATCTCCCGCCGGACGTTGATTGGCGCCGTGGAGCAATTCGCGAATGTCTGCGTCCCCGTCGTCGTGCGCAACGTGCACGGCCCGGTCGGGTTGGCTGGCAGGAGCGCGGGGTTGCCGTTGACGTCGCCCCAGATGTTCACCATGCGGTTGCCGAGGTAGGTCGCCGACACCGCGAGGGTGTCGGTCAACTGGCGCTGGACGCCGACGTTCCACGTGTGCACGCGTGTCCCCTTCAGATCGTGCGGTATCTCGATAAAGGGGGTGCCCGGGGCCTTCGCCAGGCCGGTGCCGAGCTTCACCGGGAACGGATTCACGCGGCCGACGCCGCCAAATGGATCGTCCAGTGGACCGACGCTCGCGCCGGTCAGCCGTTCCTCATACCCGAAGGGCCACGCCTGCTGCGCATCGGTGAAGAACTGCCCGGCGACGAAGTCACCGCTCAGGCCATAGCCGGCGCGCACCGACGTCTTGCCATCGCCGTTGGGATCCCAGGACACGCCAACACGCGGCTGGAAGTTCATCCAGTTCGTGTCCAGTCCGGCCTTGCTCGGAAAGCCCGCGTCGCCGGGGTAGGTGAACCCGGGTAGCGCATCGGGATACACGCTGCTGCGCGCGTTGGCGAGGAAGGCCGAGGTCGAAAAGTTGTAGACCGCCCCCTTCCGGAACTGCTGCGGGAACCAGGGTTCGTACCGCATCCCGTAGTTCATCGTGATCTTGTCGGAGACGCGCCATGTGTCCTGGCCGTAGACGCCGAAGCTCTTCTGCGTGGCGTCGTTCACGAACGGATTCGCCTGCCGGAACTCAAAGACGATCCCGGCCATGAAGTCGGCCAGCGCCAATCCGGTCGCGCCGCCGTTCATGGTGAAGGCGCCGCCCGAGCGAGAATTGGTGCGCGTCTTCCAGTCGTTCAGGGCGAGCGTGCCGCCGAACCCCAACTGGTGGCTGCCGCGGATCAACGTCAGGTCGTCCGAGAACGCGTAGGTGTGCGGACGGTAATACGAGTCCAGCTCGGTGCCGAGGCCGAGGTTGAAGGCGTTGCTCACGGAGATCAGCGTGACCTTGTCAACGTAGCTGTAACTCTTGATTCCGACATCCTCGGGACCGAAGTAGGGAGCGTGGGTGCGGTGCACGTTGGTGTAGTGATAGGTAAAGCGCACGTTGTTCACCATCGTGTTGCTCAGCACCATCGTGTCACCGATCGCCAGCGACTTCGCGTCGCTGTCACGGCCGCCGAGTGAGGTCGCCAGGATGTTGCCGTTGTTCGCGTACGGCGGATCCCAGAAGGTCGTGGTCAGCATGTAGCGGCCGAACAGCGAATGGTTCTGGTTGATCTGCCAGTCGAGTCTTCCGATCGACTGCGTCTCCACCGGCTTGGTCTGGCTCGCATAGGTGACGCGGCCGCACGGGTCTGACGTCGCGGGCAAACGCTTGGCAACCGCCAGCGCCGCCGGATTGATCTGCGCCGGCGCGAGACGGTTGTTGACAAACGGCGCTCGCAGGTTGACCTGCGTCCCCCGGTTGCAGGCGGGCGCGGTGACGCCGGTAAAGTCGCCGGCCATCATCGCTGCCGTCGGCACGAACGCGACCAGGTCAGCCGGGGTCTGCGTCGAGCGCGAGGTCTGATAGGCGCCGAAGAAGAACAGCTTGTCCTGAACCAGCTTGCCGCCCAGCACGCCGCCGAACTGGTTGCGCACCAGGCCGTCGTCGAGGCGCTTGCCGGTCGCGGGGTCGAGACCCGCAAACGGCGAGGCGGCGTTGAAACGATGGTGACGCGCAAACTCGAACACGTCGCCATGCAGCAGGTTGGTGCCCGATTTGGTCACCAGGCTCACCGTGCCGCCGGCGTGCACGCCGTTCTGCGCGTTCTGCGTGCTGGTCTCCACCTTGAATTCCTGCAGCGCATCCGGAAACGGCAGCGGCATGTTGAAGCCGTCGTAGGCGTTGTTGTGCAGCGCGCCGTCAAGCAGGTAGGCGACGCCAAACGGCTGGCCGCCGGAAATCGCGATGCCGCGGCTCGACGTCATGCTGCGGCTGCTGCTGGGGCCCGCGTCGGCCGAGGCGCCGGTGAGCGTAATCAACGACACGGCACTACGGCCTTCAAGCGGCAGCGCGTCGATCTGTTCACTGGTGATGGTCGCGCCAACCGCGGGGTTGCGCGTCTCGACCAGCGGCGCCGCCGCTTCGACCGAAACGGTCTGCTCGAGGCTGCCCAGCTCCATCTTCACGGGGATGACCGGATTGCTGCCGACCTGGAGGACGAGGCCGGTCTGCGAAAAGGTGCGGAACCCCGAGAGCGTCGCTTCGAGGCGATACGGCCCGGTCGGAAGATTCAGCAGCGCGTACGAACCGGTGTCATCCGTCACCGCCTCGCGACGGAAGCCGGTCTCAGTCTGGACGGCAATGACGGTGACACCGGGGAGCACCGCGCCGCTTGAATCCGCGACCGTCCCGTTGATTTGCGCGGTCGCCTGGGCCCACACGTGTGCGGCGGAGAGCAGGACGACCATCAGAGCGAGCAGCGGACGCGAAATGCGACTCATCATGGAGCACCCCTGTTGTCCAATTAGCGGCTGGCGGCGCGGAACTCGCGCGGCTTGGCGAACCGCGACGCGTCGACAGGTACGTTGACCGAGACCTCGCGCAGCGTGATCGTCATCTGCATGTAGGTCTGCGTGGCCGTCCAGGTGAACGGCATCTGGATGCCCGCAACCGTGCGGTAGTCGCCGTAGTTGATCTCGCTCGGGACCGGCCCGACCGGCGTCTGGTTCCATCGCACGACGCGCACGAGCAGGCCCGACTTGTCGTCGAAGTAAAAGTTCACCGGCAGCAGCCCTGGCGCGGTGCCCTGCACGATGATGACGTCGCGTTCGTCGATGAGCGTCCGGCCGACCCGCCACCGCGGGTACAGCTGCTTGATCGCCGCCGGGAATGCCAGGATGGCCTCGATGCGCGCGCGATCCAGGTTGCCCGTCACCAGCGTGAAAAGGGGAGCCGGGCTGTCGGGACCCGCGATCCAGCCGTTGACGCCGTCGAATACGCGGTAGCTGTCGCCCTGGGGCAACTTGACGATCCACGTGCGCTGATTCGGGGCCTTCGCGAAGATTTGCACCGGCACGTCCTCCTGGCCGGTGTCGAATCCGGCGTACGTCCCCGTAGCCGTGAAGTTCGTGATTTTGGCGAGCGCCGCCGTGCCGCCGATCGCGGTCAGATAGCGGTCGAACACCTGGTCGGCCGACACGCCCGCCTCGGTCGGAAAATCGATGATGTCGGGGTCTTCCACAGGGACGCCGTACTGGATGAGAAAGCTGGGGGCGCTGACCGGAGAATACTGGCCGCGGTGACAGGTGAAGCAGGTGACGCGCGGGCGCCCGCCGAAATACTGCTCATTGAGCGCCTGCATCATCCCGATCATCTGGCGGGCTCGCTGAATGCGCGGCGTCGTTTCGGCGAACGCCTCGCGGCGGAACCCCGCCTCCTTGGCGTGACAGAAGGTGCAATCGTTCCCCATCGACGCGGCGAACATCCCCATCGCATCGAAGAACGTGTCGACCGGCATTCCCTTCAGCACCTGGATGTTCTTGAAGTACTGCTCGCTGACGAGCGACGCCTCGGGCGCGCTCTGGCCTGCCCGCAGCGACGCGCCGGCGAGCAGGCACAACATCGCCGCGGCCATCGACCAGGAGGCGGCCGCGTTGGATCGACGCATCATCTGTCCACCGGAACGTTACGGCGCGGGCGTGTCAGCGCGAACGCCGTCACCCATGGTTTTGCCGTCCGCGAGCGTCACCGAGACAACCCGGGCGTAGGGCCGGCCATTGGTGACCGCGTGCACCGCGACCGTCACCGGGTCGCCGGGCTTGAAGGTATTGATGCGGTAACCGGCGGGGTAAATGGTGTTCGGGGCCTGCAGTTCGACCAGCCAGGAAACCACCTGGCCATCGTCGCCTTTAACGTCGACCGTCAACAGGCAATGCGGGTTGGACCACACCCACTTGGCGACGGAGCCTTTCAGGGTCGACGTGGTTTCAGAAAAGAGTGTCGAGCCGCTGTGGTGGCCATGGACAGGCACTCCGGTCAGCAGCGCGAGGGCCACGCCAACGACGATCATCGCTCGCTGTTTCATGTGCGTTTCTTCTTTCATAAGGGTCCGTGTGACGTATCGAATCAGTTGGCTCCGGCCGCGTCGCCGAACGTCTTGTTGTAATTGTCGATTTCAACCGGCGAACAGTAGCGTGTCATCAGATCGATTCGCGAATCCTGCAGCGTCATGCGCAGCTTCATCGTGTCCCACGGACGCGTGTAGATTTTCGGATCGTCGATCGTCTCGGACCATTCCAGGGTGTCGTTGTCGAGCCGCCGGAATCGTTCGGTGAGCCGCGCCTGATCGCTGATTGGCCGGCCGGTGTTGTCGAGCCAGACGCGGTCCTCGGGCATCGTGCCGACGGTGACGACTTCGAGCGTGTAATCGTCGATCCACCGGCCGACTGAGTACCCCATCCACCGCGCCTCACGGTACTCGCCGTCGATTTCGACGCCCCCGTCCACCACCTTGGGCAGCGGCCGCCCGTCAGTCCAGATCATGCGCCAGCGGTTGTCGAAGTTGTAGAGCATCGCGATCTTGTGTTCGTCCTGGAACACCTGGATGCCGAGGTCGTAGTGGTTGTACCGGGGAAAACCTAACGGCTCGCATTTCGTCCTCGGATCGTTGTTATCCGCGGGGTCGACGGAGTCCTTGCCCTCGAGTGGCTTGTGCGAACGGTAGACCTGCAGGCCGTACGGCGTGTAGGGAAGCTCGTTCTCGGGCTTGCCGTTGTTCGGCTTCAATTGCACGCCCCCCGACTGGTTGCCCAGCCGCAAGGCGCTCCACATGCCGTTGATGGTGCGCCGTGGCGCCGGCTTCTTGTCCTTTTCGGCGACAGGACCACGCGTTGGCACCGGACTCGGCCAGGTCGCACCCGTCTTGTCCTGCGCGACGCCCTCGGCGGGCGCCAGCAACGCCGCACCCAGCAGGGCGGCCGTCAACGTCATCATGCGATGCAGCATCGGAGCTCCCTCGAATGGTCTGGACCTAGGTCGGCGCATTCTACCCGAAGTGGG
>Ga0207659_10000684_pt1 | contig 20168 bp, 18 predicted proteins | sample KBSM43metaG_FD_184330 | JGI IMG/M metagenome (GOLD analysis project Ga0207659, IMG submission 184330) | Miscanthus rhizosphere microbial communities from Kellogg Biological Station, Michigan, USA - KBS M4-3 metaG (SPAdes) (version 2) | ecosystem: Host-associated > Plants > Roots > Rhizosphere >...
CGATGCCCGTGTCTTTCTTTTCGTAAAAGTTCAGCTGCGCCGCCACATTGCGTACGCTGGTGAGAAACCCGCGACCCAGCGCCTTATCAAAAGCGTGAATGCGATAGACGTTCTTTCGCTGATCAAACGCAAATCGGCGCAAGTACATCTGTGCGACGAAATGCTGGTTCTTCGTTCGTGGCGGCAATGAGATGCTCGGGGAAGCGCGTCCATTGTCCCCTGCAGCACTGGCGCAGGATAGCGGCGGTCAGCGGTCTCGTTTGCAAAGCGTTAGCAAAAACCGCAGGAACCTCGCTTTTTACTCGAGTTTCCTGCGGCTAAATTTAGCCGTTCGTTATAATCCGCGCATCCGTGACCGACATTCAAGACGCACGCCTCGAAGTCAACGATGCCCAGGGCCGGCGCATCGTTGTCCTCAGTAAGGCGAATTTCACGATAGGCCGTCGTTCGGTCAACGACCTCCAGCTGACGGGCACCGACGTGTCCCGTGATCATGCCGAAATCCTGCGAGCCGAGGGTAATTACCTGATTCGCGACCGTGGCTCGCGGTGCGGCACGTACGTCAATGGTGCCCCAGTGACCGAGCGGCGGCTCGTACACGGCGACAAGATACAGGTCGGCCGGGCGGCCGGGGCACAGCTCGTCTTCCTGATCCACGACCTGGCGACCGACACGGGGTCCCGCGGGGGCGCGTCCGGGATTGTCGGCGGATTCCGACAAATCGCGACGCTGCTCGACGCGTTGCGTGGGTTGGGGAGCAGCCGCGTGCTGGATGAGGTCCTCACCCTTGTGATGGACGCGGCCATCGACGTGACCGGCGCCGAGCGCGGGTTCGTCATGCTGGCCAGCGAGCGCGGTGAGCTCGAAATGAAGCTGGCGCGGATGCAGGGGCGTGTCTCGCTTTCCGGCACCCGGTTCGACACGAGCCGGAAGATTCCCGAGCAGGTCTTTGCCACGGGACGCGAGATGGTGGTGCGCGATCTCCGCGAAGGGGAGCTTGCCGACGCGCATTTGGCGACGATCGCGCACGGGATCCGGCAGGTGCTCTGCGTACCGCTTCTGCTCGTTCGATATGTCGACCGTCCCGGCGCGCAGGTCGAATCCAAGCCCATCGGAGTGCTGTATCTCGACAGCCGCGAGAAGGGGACGCTGCTGTCGCCGGCGACCAGAACCGCGCTCGAAACACTGGCGGCCGAAGCGGCGGTTGCGATCGACAACGCGCGCCTGTACCGCGAGGCGGTCGAAAAGGTGCGGATCGAAGAAGAGCTTCGCATGGCGTCGCAGATCCAGCAGGCGCTGCTCCCGAAGTCGCGGACGCGTGGCTCCTTCTACGATGCGAGCGGGACATCGATCGCATGCCGCGCGATCGGCGGCGATTTCTTCGAGTACATCGACCTTCCCGACGGCAGCTTCGGGTTCGCGCTTGGCGACGTGTCTGGGAAGGGGCCGCCCGCGGCACTGCTGACGGCGATGCTGCAGGGCATCTTCTGGACGCAGTCGTTTGCACCCGTCGAACCCGCCGCGATGATGACGCGCGTCAACCGGGCGTTGCTTGCACGCGGGATCGAGAACCGCTTTGCGACGATCTTCTTTGCGATTCTGAGCCCCGACGGCCGGCTGACCTACTGCAACGCAGGACAGAACCCACCGTTGCTGTTCAGTGCATCAGGCGTCCGCAAGCTGGAAACCGGAGGAATGATCGTCGGCCTGTTTCCCCACGCGACCTACGAACAGGAGGAAGTCCGGTTACACGCAGGCGACCTGCTTGCGGTGTACAGCGATGGCGTGTCGGAGGCGCTCAATCCAGCGGGAGACGAGTACGGCGATTCGAGGATTCAGGATGTCATCTCGCCCAACTGGCTCGAGCCGAGCGACGCGGTGCTGCAGTTGCTGCTTCGTTCGGTGCACGCCTTCGCGCAGGACGCGCCGCAGAACGATGACGTCACCGCGCTCATCGTCCGTTACACGCCTGTGCGGGGCGCGGAAGGCGGATAGGTTCGCCCGACTACGCCGGTTTCGCTTTCAGCACGCCGATCTGGACGAGCATACCGGTGAAGTCGTAGATGCGTCGCTCGTGCGCGATGAGGCCATCCTTGACCGTGCAGACGATCACCATCGGCAGAAGCGCAGGCTTGCCGGTGGGGGACATGCCCATGAACCCGCCTGTGTCGGTTCCCGATACCGTGACCACCTGGACGACGCGGTCGTTTTCGATGATCAGGGCGTCCTGCGTCATCTTCAGATCGCCAAGCGCGCTGAAGAAGGCGGCCGCCACCGATTCAATTGCGGCGCGACCCTGGTGCGTTCCCCCGAGCGGGCTTTCGACGACAGCGTCCGGCGTGTAGACGTCCGCCAGCGACTCGACGTCGTGCTCGTTTGTTGCCTTCAGGCGCCGGTCGAACAGCTCGACGATTTGATCGCGCGTCACGTCTATCCTTTGAGGGTGCGCGGGATTGTAGCGTGGAATGTTCCACCCCAGACAGGTGGACGAAACCTTAGTGAACCGAGTCTGACGACGCGCGTTCCAGGGTCACATGACGAACCGGCGACGTGATGATGCGCCGCCCGTTCGTGAAAATCTCCATCCGCAGGCCCACTCCAATCCAGCCAACCTTGAGCAGCGTGCCGCCAAAGCTGGAGCCGTCGATGCGGGCAGGGGTGGGATCCGGAAAAAATGCGCCGCCCCGAACGAGTGCCGTTGCGTCGTGCGCGATGAGAATCCGGTAGCAGGAATTGTCCGTGCGGACGACGATCGTCGTCAGCGGTTCGACGTTGCGCAGATAGATGCCCGGCGCGTGGGCGAGATCGGTCACGAAGCCGTCGAGTGTCGCTCCGCGCGGGATCAGCGTCGCGTCATGCCGACGCTCGACGATCGTGGATGAGTTGCTCACGCCTCTCGCGATTGTAACTCCATCAGAACCGCGTGCGGCCCTGAACCATCGGAACGGTCCGAACGGTCCGAACGCTCTATTTGGGCGGCGCCGGTGCGAGTGTGCCCGGGATCGGCTGCGCGGGTTGCGGCGGCTGCGCCGGATTCTGCGCGGGCGGCGGCGGGTTCTGGGCGGGAGGCGCGGGTTGAATCGGTGGCGCCACAGGCGGCGGAATCGTGACCGGCGGTGTCTGAATAATCGGCAGGTCGATCAGCGGCGCGTTGGCGTCGGCACTGACGCGGAAGGGCCGCAGGTCGTCCGCACTGAGATCGAGAACGCGGATGATGTGCGGCGTCAGCGTGAGCACGATGTCGGTCTGCACCGTATCTTTGTGGTTGCGCGCAAAGAGGTGCCCGACGACCGGCACATCGCTCAAACCCGGAATCCCTTCCATTGATGTTCGCTCGTCGTCGCGAATCAGGCCGGCGAGCAGGTTCGTCTCGCCGTCGCGAAGCCTGATCGTCGTCGTGATCTCACGGTTGCCGAACGTCGGCAGCCCTCCAAACCCGGTGCCGAGCTGGCTCGTCACGACCACCTTCAGCGCGAGCGACACGTCGTCGTCGTGGTGCGTGCGCGGCGTGATGTCGAGGTTCACGCCGATGTTCTGATACTGAAACGACGTGATGGGCTGCTGGGCCACGCCACCGGTCGCAATCGGCGCAAACGTTGTCACGGGAACGGGAATTTGCTCACCAAATCTCGCCTGTGCAACCATGCCTTCCGACGTCCGCAACTGCGGGTTGGCCAACGTGCGTGTGTTCGCGTCGGTTTTCATCAGCCGGTAGAACAACGCGGGAAGACCAGTCAGGATGATGTCGGACTGGGTCAGGTTCACCAGATTGTTGAGAGTGAGCTTGTCGCGGTTGGCGTCGATGGCGCCATTGATTCCCGGTGAACCGGGGCTCGCAATCTGCAAGCCGTATTCGAGCAACTTCGTTCGGTTGACCTCGAGCAGCTCGACATCGATGACCACCTCGGGGCGGGCCTTGTCGATCGCCTGGATGATGCGGCCCGCAGCGCTGACCCGTTCAGGGGTGTCCTTGATCGTCAGAGCGTTTGTCGCCGTCAACGGCGCGATACGCCGGGCATCGACGACGATGCGCAACAGGTCGATCGTCTCTTTCAGATCGGCGTTGCTGAGATAAAACGTACGGACGATTTCCTCTTCGTACTCCCGGCGTTTGGCAGCGGTGTCTGGAATGACGGTGACCGTTCGCTGGGCGGTGACCTTGTAGAAGTTCCGAGTTGCGGATGAAACGGCCGCCAGCGCCTGATCGAGCGTTACATTGCTCAAGTCGATGGTGATGCGATCGTCGCGGAACGTCGGGTCGAAGACCATATTGACGTTGGCAAAGCGCGCGATGACGGTAAACACGTCACGGACGCTCGCGTCGCGAAACACGAGCGATGCAGGGAGCCGCACGTCCGCCGGCAATTCCAGGCCGGCGGGTCCAAGCCTCTGCGACTGATCGATCAACGTCTGCAGCTGTGTCCTGCCTTCACGTGAAACGTTCACCCGGTTGCGAAGCTGCGTCCGGAGGTTCCGCAACGCGTCGTCGATGTCGCCGTTTCCCGGGTTCAACTCCGCGGCCAACTCGTACTCGACAAGTGCCTCATCGAGTTTCCCGGTGGCTTCGAGGCGGCGTGCACGCGTGAGGTGCTCCTGCGAGGCTTTCAGCTTGGCGCGCTGCAAGGCAAGCTGCGTGGTGCGATCGTCGGGGTGTTTCTTCAGCGCCAGGGTGTACTCGGCGACGGCCCGATCGTAGGCTTCTGCCTGTTCCGCACGTTGACCGGACCGGTACGTGCCTGTGGTGACGCACCCGCTGACGGCAACGGTCAGCGCGAGAACAGCAACGAAGCGACTAGTGTGGACCATCCGTGATGACGTCAACGCCTTTTGGAATCCTGAACGCAAACACCTTATCGGATATTCCCTGATTTTCCTTCAAGTTCGTAAACGCCAGGGTCGATTCGCCCCCTTCGCGGTCACGCGTGGTGAGGGCTCGAATCTGCAGGGACGCAGGGTCGACGGCCACGACGAGATACTCGTAGTCGGGCTCACTATGGCGAGGCGTCAGCTTCAGCGCCACGGTGCCGGGGATGGTCGATTGCGCGTAACTTGCTGAAAAATCACGGGCGATGTCCCCTTTGCCGGCAAGGAACAGGGCCGGGGTCGTGGCCTGGTTATCGGGCGGAACATTGCCGACGATCACCTGTTTGTCTTGGGGAATGTATGAATAGATCTTCACGCCGTCCGAGACGAACTCCTTCTTTTCAGGCGTGGTGTAGGTCCACCGCATCCGGCTCGGTTTCTTCACGTTGACGGTGCCGCGCTCCTGCGATTGCGTCTTCAGGACCCCTCCGCGATAGCTGTGCACGAAGTCGGCGGAGAAGTCTTTGATGCCCTGGTAGCGCTGTTGAAGCGAGCGCGCCAGCGCATCGGGCGCGGGTTGCGACTGCGCGGCGGCGGCTATAGAGACCGCGGCGCACAGCGCTACAAACGTTAATAGATGAGCCAGTCGCACCATCGTTCCTTTAACGATAGCAGTTCCGCCCCAAGGCGAACCCCATCGGATGCAAGAAATGCTTCGTGTTCCTACGGACGATTGACCGGGGAAATTGGACGGGTGCGGAGATCCGCAAGCGACGGTGAGACCGAGGAGAGACGGTATCTGTGGCCGGGTGAATACACGCTTGCCGCGTAGATCGGATTCGATGCGCGGGCGTTGCGGTCAAACCAGACGAGGCTGACCCCGCGTTCGAGCGTCAACACATGCTCGCGGCCGCGCAGGACGTGGCCAAAGCCCGCCCGCCGAAATGTGTCGGACGGCAGCCACGATTCCATGCGAACGGTGAAGGGGTCGTCCAGCAGCCGGAAGTTCATTCGAAACGGCGAGTCTTCAGCGCGCGCCACGATCGGCGCCTCGCCGGTGAGGCCGGCCATCAGTTGATAACGGCGGCCGACTCCGTTTTCCGCGGAGCCTCCGATTCGTAACTCGGCTGGAATCCGGCCGCGCGTCAGCATCCTGACGGCTTCCCCAAGCAGCTCGGGGTCGAGATGCTCCTCGCGCGGAGGCGTCAACACGCACAACACGTACGGCGTCCCCGGCGAAAGCCCGCCGATCTCGTCGATGAGATCCGGAGACGCGCTGATCGGATCACGCTGCATCGGAAAGAGCGGGCCGAATGACGCCACGACATCCCGCGCGGCATACGCGTCGAGGATCAGGTCACGTGAAATCGCGTCGTTGTCGCGGACGAGCAGCGGAAAATGCAGCTCGACATCCGGCAGCCGCACCCACGGCACATCGCGTCGCCCGAAGCGGGTGTAATAGAGCAGCGCGTTCTCGAGTTGCCAGTTCACGTCGGTGACGAGGACGGCGCTCTGCGGATTGGCGCCGAGTGCAAGGCGAGTCACGAGCGATTCCGCCCGCCGGTCATCGTGGCGATCGATCGCTGGCCACGTATCCCACGCGCGCCGGCCCGCGTAGAGCACGACGAGGATTATCAGGACGCTTGCACCGGCCTTCATGGTTCGCGCCTCTGCGCGAGCCGCAAAGGCTCGCGCTACGGGCGATTGGAGGGCTGCCCCCGCCAGAAATGCCGTGAACAAGTGGCTCGGCAAATAGAAGACGTGCGTGTCGCCCACGTTGTAGGTGAAGGCGAACAAGGTATTGATCGCGTAGGCAAGCACAATGAGGGTCGCCCACGGGCGCGAGATCGTCCACAGACGAACCGCGCCAACGACGGCGAGCACCAGTCCGAATATTCCGAACTGTTGTCGCGCGTCGAACCACCACATCCCGACACGGTCGGCAAGTTGATCGCCTCGAACGCCCATCACCATCGACTCGCGCCAGTCGACCTTCGTCGTGTCAAACCAGAAGGTCGCTAGTCGATCGCCCCACGAGATGGGCCCACCACCGACGTGCGAGGTCGAGACGAAATTCGGCCAGTATTGCAGCGCCGCCGCCGCCGCAATGATGACTGCGAGGGCAATCGTCGTGGGCGCAAACAACGTGCGCCGATCAGGGGTGACCTGCAGGAGAAAAACCGCGAATGGCACCAGCAGCAGAATCATCGACAGGTGGTTGCCGAATGCGAACGCGTAGACGGCGAAGAAGATCGCGAGCCGAAGGCGCGACGGCTGCTGCGCGTACGCATAGAGGGCGAGGCAACTGACCAGGACCAGCGTCAGATGGAGGGTATAAACCTCGGCGATGATGGCCTGGCTCCAGAACGTGTACGAGAAGGCGAGAAGAAGGCCGGCGACGATGCCGGCCGCCAGCGATTCAGCGACGAGCGCGCATAGATACGTCAGAAGACCGACAGCAGCCGCACCAAAGATGGCGGAGAACAGATTGAGACCGCGAGCCGGGTTCGCCATGCTGGCGGCACGCACGAACGGAGCGGCGACGTCGTAGTAAAGCGGATAGGCCTGTCGCGCGCTCACTTCCGGCCACAGCACCGCCGCCTGAAAGCCGCCCGTGTCGCCGAGATCGACGCCGGGAAGCAGCGTCTTGGTATACGCCCAGAACGCGACAGTCGCGACGATGGCTGCAACGATCACGGCTGTTGATCGGGCTCCGGGAGCCGGCAGCCCGGAGCCGGTCATTGGACTAGCCACGAGATCGTTTGCGCGCGATGAACGCGCGGACCTCTTCGAGGCTCCTTGTGTTGAGCACGTGCTGAGGCTCGATCCAGCCGCGACGCGCTGTACCGACACCGAACCGCATCTGGCGTGCCAGCCATTCGGCCCGGTGGCAGTCGCTGTCGATGGCGATGGTGACACCGGCCGCTGCGGCACGGCGTGCGACGGCGCCGTCCATGTCGAGGTGTCCTGGCGCGCCGTCGATTTCCATCGCCGTTCCTGTCTCCACGGCTGCCTGAAACAGCGCGTCAAAGTCCAGATCGAAGCCCGTTGAGCGTGCCGGTGAACGATTCGCAGGATGCGTGATGACGTTCACCAACGGATGATGCATCACTTTCAAATAGCGATCGGTGAGCTCCGGCCCGTCCTGCTCGCACGCGTCGTGGAGTGACGCAAGCACGATGTCGAAACCCCGCAGCACGTCATCGTCGAAATCGAGGCTGCCGTCACCCATGATGTCGACCTCGATGCCGTGGAGAATCTCGATGTCCGGGACCTTCCGCCGCAAAGACTCGATTTCCGCACGCTGCTGCGGCACCTCGTCAAGGGCCAGTCTGCGGCTCGACCACGCCCGCTCGGAATGGTCGGTAATCGCGACATACTCGTACCCGAGCTGCTTTGCCGCCCGTACCATCGTGTCCACGCTGTCGCGGCCGTCGCTCCAATTCGAGTGCGTGTGCAGGTCGCCGCGCATATGCCGTTCGAGCACGAGCGACGGAAGGGTGTTGTGCTCCGCCGACACGATCTCCTCGTTCCCGGAACGCAGTTCTGGAGGGATGAACGGAAGATCGAGGCAGTCGTACAGGTCGTCCTCCGAAGGACAGCGCACCGGCCGACCATTCGTCTCCGTCAACTGCGCGTCACGAAACTGCAGGCCGCGGGCGGCCGCGCGTTGCTGAAGCGCCTCGACATGCGCTGACGAACCGGTATGCCAGACCAGTGCGGCACCGGCATCTGCTGGGATCGTCAGATGGATGGTGACCGGACCGCGTTCCGTGACGAGCTTGATACCGCGATCGTCGCGTCCACGCGACACCATAACGATGGGAAGCCGCGCAAACCGCGACAGGATGGCGCGGTGCTCCGACGCTGCCGCCACGGCAAGGATATCGACAGCGCTCACCGCCGGTTCGTAGCGGCGAATGTCTCCGACCGGTACCAACGTGTCTACCGCGAGCCCGGCGCGTCGCGTTTCCTTGACGACGATCGAGGCGAGCTGATGCGCGCGTCCGAGTGGAAGAGAATCGTCGGCCAACGGAAGTTTCGATCTTATTTCAGTACGCGAGTATGCTCAGCTCGCCGCTTCGAAGGAGGAAAACCCCGATGTCCATATCCCGTCTGGCCGCAGGCATTCTCGTCGTTCCACTCATTTTCGCCGCATGTGGCCGCGGAACGTCGCCAGCGCCGGAGCAGGCAACCACCGCGGCGGCACCGAACTCACAGGTGCTGATGCAACTGCGCTCAGACTGGCAGGCCCAGAAGGACACGATGATGAAGATTGCGGACGCCATGCCGGAGAACAAGTTCGGCTACAAGTCGACGCCCGCGCAGCGCAATTACGGCGAGCAGATCATGCATGTGGCGTCGAGCAACGTGGAGCTGCTGAAAGTTCTCGGCGGCAACGCAGCGGCACCGGCCTTTACGGCCGAGAGCGCAAAGACGAAGGCCGATATCCTCAAGGCGCTCGGCGATTCGTACGATTACGGCACGGCGCTCATGAACGAGCTGTCGGAAACGACTGTGCTCGAACAGGTGAAGGACTCGCCTTCATTTCTGGGACCCTCGTCGCGCGCGCGCATTCTCTGGACGCTCCTCGCGCACAGCATGGATATCTACGGGCAGATGGCCGTCTATCTGCGCCTGAACGGCATCGTTCCGCCAGCCAGCCGGGGCGTGTAGGAGACGAGTTCAGCGTCACCTCGGATCAGCCGGGTCACGCAGCCCGTTCGAAATATCTAAAACATCTCGCCATGCCAGTTCTGACCACCGTTTCCCGCCTCTGTAAGCGAGGGGGACACGGGAGATGGCGAGGACGGCGCGAAACCTGGCAGTGGCGGCGGTGGCGGCGGCGGCGACCGCGATCCCACACGTGAGCACGGCAGCAGACGCGCCCGTTTCTACGGCGCCGCCGATGTCACACGTCAGGACGACAGATCCCGCAGTCGCCGCAGTCATGCAGAACACATTCGACCGTTCCGCGACGTTTCGGAGGCTCGTCGCCACTATCGACGCGAGCGACAGCTACGTGTACGTCCAGGCGGGACAGTGCAGCCACAGCGTCAGGGCGTGCTTTGTCAGCGTCACCGCGTCGGACACCCACCGCTTCATGCGGGTCGTTGTCGACTCCAGCACCGCCGACACGGAGTTGATGGGCCTCATCGCGCATGAACTGAAGCACGTCACTGAGGTCATTGCCGAACCATGGATTCGGAGCACCGACGCGAAGTACCACTTCTATGAACGGACGGCGATGCATGCGCCGGGCGGTACCCACGAGACCCATGCCGCTATCGCCGCCGGCGAAATTGTGCGGTCCGAGGTGCGGAAGGCGAATCGCGGACCCGTGCGCTAACGCGACTCGCCACGCGCGCTACTGAGTCGGTCGGGCGAGGGATCCAATCCAGATATTGCTCGTCGTTTCGTACAGTTCGGCGACGAACAGACCCTTCACCGCCGCGGAGCCCAAGCCAGTCGATCCCCAGGAACGCGCGGCGTCGTGAAAATGCGCGATCAGAAAAGGGCTCCCCCGCGGTTGTCCCGTCTGCGGATCGAGCCGGAGGCCATAGAGACACCGCCAGCCGTCCGTTTCAAGCAATGCATACAAAAGGCTGCCATCCGGCGACAGACCTGCCGTTCGTCCAGCGCCCGTCGTTGCCAGGAGTGACATCCACTCGTCCTCCGATGACGCTCGGTCCTGATGGACAGGTGCAACATAGACGTGCTGCGGCACATTAAACGTCATCCACCGACCGTCAGGGCCGAAGAGCACCCGGTCCGTATCTCGAGGGCCTTGGAGTAGAGGGATCCGTTTCCCGGTCGCTATCTCCAACCGGTCTACGCGGCTACGGTCCTGCTCCGCGACGAGGACGAAGCGTCCATCACGAGTCCACTGATCCAGCTGGCAGTCTTCGCAGACTCTGCGCGGAGCGCCACCCGACGTCTCCACGACGTAACCATCGCCAGGGCCGTCGGTGCCGCCCGTGTCGATCTTCGTGATCGTGTAGGCGGTCCAACGTCCGTCGACGCTGACGACCGGATTCAAAGGGGTCCGCGGTGTTGCGGCTAGCTGCCATTCGCGCCCGGTGGTGAGATCACGAGCCCAAATGGCTCCCGACGCGAATTCATATTTCGGGAAGACCATCACGCGACCGTCTTCTGACACACTCGCGCGCCCGGTTATGGCTGTATCGTTGCGCACGCGACGTATGGGGCCGGTGACTCTCCCGGCGTTGGCGTCGATCGGCAGTCCAAAGATCAGCTCGGTTTCAGTGTGAGCGGCAAATGCCACGCGGTTTTCATTCGATACGGATGGCAACACGTCAATCGTTGTTCCGTGCGTCAAGCGGATGGCGTCGGTGGAGATTTGCCCCGATCGGGGATCTATCGCAATTCTCCAGAGCGAGCGTGTATCGCCGCGCTGATCCGCAGCAGAGAACAAAACGCCAGCGGCATCCCAGGCTTGTGGAAGTGGGTACCGAGTTGTCGTCGTGACGTCGAGCTGTTGAGCCGCGAGTCGAGTGTAAACTCCGGTCGGAATCGGTTGGCCACCACTGATCGGCACCCACCACCAATCGGGTTCGTTTCGTCCGTTACGGCCGAAGATCAGTAAGCTCATTCCGTCGGGCGCCCATATGGGATCACCGGCGCCAGACACACTTACCGCAACGCGTGTTGGCGAGCCTCCAGTAGCCGGTATGACGAAAACCTGACGATTGCTTACGACCGATCGGGGCGCCAGCCACGGGCCAGTCCAATACGCTATCGATCGACCATCGGGCGAGAACCGTGGTCCGCGCCCCTCGGGACCGATTAGACGAGCACTGCCGCCGAGCGCCGGCGCGAGATAGATTCCGGCGGGGCTGCGATCGGAACGGAACGCCACGAAGCTTCCATCGGGCGAGAGCGTCGGCTGGCGATCGTCGGCCGGATCATTCGTAAGCTGAATGGCGGCACCGCCAGAGGTCTGCTGAACGTAGATGTCGAGGTTGCCGCCACCTCGGTTGGAGGCGTACGCGATGAAGCGGCCATCGGCACTCACGCTTGGTTCGGTGGTCAGCCCCGAATCAGACGTCAAGCGAGTCATCTGTCCCAAGACGGTCCCGGGCACTTGGGTCGGACGGCCAGACCAGACGATGAGGATGGCTGTGGCGGCGATGATGGCCACTGCGGCCGCCACGAAATATCCGATTCTGCGTTTCGTCAGACCCGCACGCGGTAGCGATGCCGCGCTTGCAGTTGCCTCTTCGGGTTCGCCGGCACTTTTGAGTTCCAGCGCGGCGTCGCCCATATCGCGAAACCGCTGCGCCAACGGCTTGGTCAGACAGCGTCGCAGAAGTTTGCGGATCGCTAGCGGTGTCGACGCTGGCAGCGCTTGCCAGTCTGGCTCGCGGTCGACGACGGCCGCGAGCGCATCGGTCACCGTTTGACGCGCGAATGGCGATCGGCCTGTCAGCATCTCGTAGAGCACGCAGCCAAACGCCCAGATGTCGGTCCGCTTGTCGACGGCCTGGCCGCGCGCCTGCTCAGGACTCATGTAGGCCGCGGTGCCGACGATCAATCCTTCGCGCGTATCGTCGACCGTGATGGTCGGCGCCGCCGTGACGTCCCGACCCGATTCGTCGACCTCGAGTTTCGCGAGGCCGAAATCGAGCACTTTTGCGACATCCTGCGGAGTGATTTTGATGTTTGCGGGCTTCAGATCCCGGTGGACGATGCCTTTCTCGTGGGCCGCGTCGAGCGCATCGGCGATCTGTCTGGCAATATCGAGCGTCTCCTTGAGGGGGAGCCCTTTGGATCCGGCGCGTGTGATCCGCTCCGCGAGAGTTTCGCCTTCGACGAGTTCGAGAATGAGCGCTTTGACGGGCCGCGTGAAAGCATCGCGTACGTAGGGGCCGGCTTCAGCCGGCCCGCCGCCCTCAACCGGACCTTCCTCGAACCCATAGATCGCCGCGATGTGCGGGTGATTGAGCGAGGCGAGCACGCGAGCTTCACGTTCGAAGCGGGCGAGCCGGTCAGCATCGGCGGTGAAGGCACGCGGCAGGATTTTGATCGCCACGTCGCGCCCGAGCCGCGTGTCGCGTGCCCGGTAGACCTCGCCCATGCCACCCGCGCCGAGCGGCGTCAGGATGTGATAGCCCCCTAGCCGCTTACCCATCAGCACCGATTGGCCGACATCGCTGACCAGACCCGCGGCAGCGACGACGGCACCGCGAGTCAACGCAATTTCGGCCGACACGCCTTGCGCGAGGAGCGACTCGACCTCGCGCCGCAGCGCCTCGTCGCCCGCGCAGGCGTCGGCCAGAAACGCGGCGCGCGCGTCAATCGGCTGCGCCAGCGCCGCGTGATAGAGGCGTTCGACCGTCGCCCACTGATCCGGGCTCAAAGCCATGGTTTGCGAGCAGGCCCGCCTTCGCGCGGCGAGGCAGGCGCATTGTAAGCCCGGCCTTCGGACCGGAAATCTGATTTGGGATTTTTCGTGTCCTGCCAGTTTTCAGCGCCGTTTCCCGCCTCCGTTGGCGAGGAGGAAGGAAATGGCGAAGTGGACGCGAAACCTGGCGATGGCGACGGTAGCCGCGGCAGTCCTGGGGATGCCGGTTGTCAGCGCGGCGGCCGATGCCCTCCCGGGCAACCAGCCGATGCCGGGGCCGCACGTGCGGTCATCGAGCGCGGAGTTGAGCGCTCTGATTGAGAGGGCCGGCGAGCGCTCAACCACCTTCCGCCGTCTCGTCGACGCGATCAATACCAGCGACAGCATCGTGTTCGTCGAAGCAGGCAACTGCGGCCACGGCGTCCGCGCCTGCTTCGTCAGCGTGACCGCAACGACGACCCATCGCTACATGCGCGTGGTGGTCGACACCCGCAAGGCCGATTGGGACCTGATGGGATCGATCGGCCACGAGCTGCGCCACACGATCGAGGTCATCGGCAATCCACACGTCCGCGACAACGCCAGCAAGCACTTCTTCTACGAGCAAATCGGCACGTACGGAACGCCCACCGCGCGTGAGACCCAGGCGGCAGTTGACGCCGGCAACACCGTGCGCGACGAAGTTCGTCGGTTCAATCGTTAGCGATCCGAGCAGGCCGGCGGTTCGGTTGCTGCCGCCGGTTCTCGCACTCACCAGCAACGTTGTGATCGTGGCCATGAGCCGCGGCAGGAAGAGGAGGACGTCATGTTCAACGCAAAGCTCGTTCTCGTATCGTGCGTCGCCATCGTCACCGGGTTGCTCGCCGGCGGTGCCGCGAGCGGCAGCATCCCACATACGAATTACCTCACGTTCACCGCGCCGTTTGCGCTTCCAGGCGTTTCGCTTCCAGCGGGCACCTATGTGTTCGACGTCCTCGCGACAGGCTCGAACAACGTCGTTCGCGTGACGAACCGCGACCGCTCACACACATACCTGACGGCGTTCACCGTCACGGTGCAGCGGCCGAAGGTATTGCCCGTCAGCCGGCAGATCGTGTTCGACGAAGTTGCTGCCGGCATGACGCTCGCGGTGAAGACTTGGTTTCCGATCGGCCAGTCGATTGGCCATCAGTTCATTTACGACACTCTCGGCCAAAAGCTCGACGTCACCGCGGCGCGCTGAGACGGTGCACGACATATCCGTTCAGAGCCGGGCGAGCTTACTCGCCGGGTCACCTCGTTTGCACGCTGCGGGACGCTAAGTCGCGGGCTGCTTGAGCTCGCGCAACAACCAGGCCTTTGCAAGCTTCCAGTCGCGCATCACGGTGTCCACGGACACATTCAATGCTTCGGCGGTCTCCTCCACCGAAAGACCGCCGAAGAACCGCATTTCCACGACTTGCGCTTTCCGGGCGTCAAACGCCGCAAGCGCGTTGAGCGCATCGTCGAGGGCGACGAGATCCTGACCGGGCTCGGTCGCGACGACGAGGGCTTCGTCGAAGGACACCTTCTGCGCACCGCCTCCGCGTTTCTGATAGCCCTTCGCTCGCGCGAAGTCGACGAGAACACGCCTCATCAACCGCGAGGACATCGCGAAGAAATGCGCGCGATCCTGCCACCTCACCTGCCGCACATCGATCAGCCGGACAAAGGCCTCGTTGACCAGCGCGGTGGCTTGCAGGGTGTGGCCGACGCGTTCGTGCGCCACGTGGCGGCGTGCGAGGCGGCGCAACTCGTCATGGACGAGCGGCATCAGCCGTTCCAGCGCGGCTTGATCGCCGCCGCGCCAGTCGATCAGCAGCCTCGTGATATCAGCCGGACCATCGATCATTTGAAAACCGCTTGTACACGAAAAGCCGCGGCTGCGGTAGAGTGTGCCGCCAGGAGGTACGTATGCGGGCACGTGTCTGCCTTGCGGTGTTCGCCTTGCTTACGATCGGGTCTCGTGTTCCTCCCGTCGCTGCGCAAACGACAGACGCGTGGATTGGGACGTGGACACTGAACCTGGCGCAGTCTTCATACGATCCCGCGAACCTGGCGCCGAAGAACCAGACGACCAAGATTACGGCAGCAGGGGACATGCTGACGGCGATCACTGACGGTACCGACGCCGACGGCAAGAAAGTCCACACGGAAATCACGTATAAGTTCGACGGCAAGGACTACGCGTACAAAGGAGCGCCGGATGCGAACAGCGCTCGTGTGTATACACGCGTCGATGATCACCATTACACCTATTCCACGAAGGTGAATGGTTCGATCACGACGACATCTCGCGTGGCGGTGACGCCAGACGGGAAGACCAGGACGATCACCACCACCGGACGCGATGCACAGGGACGTGTGATTCGAAACTTCAGCGTGTGGAATCGAGCAGGTTAACGAAAGGAGAAACGCCCGATTTTGCCGGCAATTGATGGATAAGTGTGGGGGGCGACAACCCCAATAGCCCTCATTCGCGAATAGCGTGAAAGGTGTGATTGTTTCACCAGGCGACATTCGCTACAGTCCCATCCCGCATACCCCCCTTTGCCACACCGTGACACGCACACAACAGCTCGCGTATCTCCACGCCGAATCACGCGACCTCGTCGAACTGCTGCGTAGGCTATACAGCGAGTTCGAGGCGCTGCGCAGTGCCCACTTTCCTCCGCGTGAATGGGCAGCGCACCGTAAACGGATGCAGGAGTATTGGGGCCTCGTCGCCAATCATCACATCGCATTCGCTTGGACGTTCCACCCGCCGTGCGGACGAATGAACTCGTCGCAGGTACGTGGTCGGAAAGCGCGCGCTTCCAACGTCGCACGTCGAGCCAAACGACAGACAAAGCGCGCGGCGTAGTCCGAAGCGCGACGCGAGACCGAGAGTTGCATTCGGCCGGATGAAGGAGGCTGAAGCGCCTCGTGCCGACATAGTAGGCTAACCCGCGAGCGACGACACTTGCCTGAATATCGAATCCTGCCGCTGCCTGGGTACACACCAACCATCGGCCGTCTCGTGGCGATGCTTACCTATGCTCGCCACACGACGCTCACGGCGGTGGAGGGGTTAACGTGCGAGCAACTCGATCGGCTGCACGATGAGCAGAGCAACAGCATTGGCGGCCTGCTCGCACACATCGCTGCGGCCGAGCGCTGGTATCAGCTCGTGACGTTCGAGGAGCGCCGGCCGACAGCTGCGGAAAACGACGCCTGGTCCGCGGCCTTGGAGCTTGGCGATAAGGGGCGCCGCGAGATCCGTGGACATGAGCTGCAGTTCTACCTCGACGACCTTCAGCGGATACGCGAGGCAACTCTGGCCGCGCTTGCGGAGCGTGATGATGCGTGGCTCGAAGCGCCGCTGCGAATTGCGCCCAATCTCAATGCTCACTGGGCGTGGTTCCACATTGCCGAAGATGAAACCAATCATCGCGGCCAGATCCGCTGGCTTCGCGCGCGCTTGCGATAGAGTCAGGCGAGCAGCGAACAATTCACTGCGACCCGCGGCTTGCCAATAGCGCCTTCTTGCTTCCCAACCAACCCGCGTTGGGCACAAACAGGGCAACATCCGGAAAACGACGATCGATCGCTGAAAAAATTGTGGAATTGCGCAGCAAAAATGGTGGACGGCAGGAGGCTCGAACTCCCGACCTCTGCGTTGCGAACGCAGCGCTCTCCCAGCTGAGCTAGCCGCCCGTTTCGGACAGGAATGTGGGTTCCGCGCGCGAACACACAGGCGTGTCGCCGCCGCGCGGTACGAATTCGAAGTCTAACACGCAGATATACTGAGCGCTACGTCTCGCCTCGATGCCCACAATCAAAAAAATTGGTGTCCTGACCGGCGGCGGTGACGCTCCCGGTCTGAATGCAGTGATCCGCGCGGTCGTGAAGACCGCGACCAACGCCGGCGTGACTGTCATCGGACTCGAGGACAGCTTCGACGGCCTGATCTACCCAGACAAAGCACGCGTGCTGACGCCGAAGGACGTGACCGGCATCTTGCGGCTTGGTGGAACGATCCTCGGAACCGTGAACCGCGGCAATCCGTTCGCCGAGCCGATCGTGACGCCGCAAGGCACGTTCGATTACGGCGATCGCGTCATGGACGTGTTCCAGCAGATGGAGCTCGACGGACTGATCTGCATCGGCGGTGACGGGACGCTCGCCATCGCGTACGAGTTGTACAAAAAAGGAATCCCGCTCGTCGGCGTACCGAAAACGATCGACAACGACATCTACGGCACGACGAGTTGTTTCGGCTTCGACACGGCGGTCGGCTTCGCGACTGATGCGATCGATCGCCTGCATACGACCGCCGAAGCGCATCGCCGCATCATGGTGGTCGAGGTGATGGGGCGGTACGCCGGATGGATTGCTCTGCACGCGGGAGTGGCCGGCGGCGCTGATGTGATCCTCATCCCGGAGATTCCCTACCATTTCGACAAAGTCGTGGGGTGTCTGCGTCAGCGCGACGAGCGCGGCGCCCGCTTCAGCATCGTCGTCGTCGCCGAAGGGGCTCGCCCGACGGACGGGTCGCTCTCCGTCATCGAGGAAGCCCACGGCGGCCACGCCGAGCGGCTCGGCGGCGCAGCGAAATTCTGCGGCGACGAGCTGGCACGATTAACGGGGAAGGAAACGCGGCATGTCGTGCTCGGCCATCTGCAGCGGGGCGGCGCGCCGACCGCGTTCGACCGGACGCTGGCGACTCGATTCGGAGGAAAAGCGGTGGAGCTGGTGTTACGGGGTCAGTTCGGAAAGATGGTGGCCAACCACCCGCCCGAGCTCGTGCCGGTACCGCTCGGCGAAGTGGTCGGTCGCATCAAGCTCGTGCCGCTCGATTACGACCTGCTGCAGACCGCGAGGATGATGGGGATCTCGTTTGGTGATTAGCGATCCACTAATGAACTAACAGGTCCTGATCCTTCTTCTTCTGCAGTTCGTCGATCAGCTTCACGTGCTCGTCGGTCATCTTCTGTACGTGGTCGAGCCCCTTCCGCTCGTCGTCTTCGGAGATCTTGTGGTCCTTGAGGAGCTTCTTCAGCCGTTCATTCGCATCGCGGCGCACATTGCGGACGACGTTCCGCGCTTCCTCGGCCTGTTTATGGACGTGCCGTGACAGCTCTTTGCGGCGCTCGTCGGTCAACGGCGGAATGGGTATGCGAATGACCTTGCCGTCGTTCGATGGGTTGAGGCCCAGGTCCGACGAGCGAATCGCCTTCTCGATTTCCTTCATCGTGGAGGGATCGAACGGCTGCGCGACGATCAATGCCGGCTCCGGCACCGACAGCGTGGCCACCTGGTTGATCGGCATCCGCGATCCGTAGGCCTCGACCTGCACGCTGTCGAGCAGGCTGACGGTGGCTCGCCCGGTGCGCACCGACGCCATTTCCCGCCGCACGCGATCGATGGCCGCGTCCATGCGCGTCTTCACTTCGCCAAACATGCTTTTCAGATCGTTGAAATCCATATCAGCTGGTTGGTGGTTAGTGGTTGGTGGTTAGCGTCGACCGTCAGCGCTGGTGACTCTGCGGCGTATTTCCCGACGGCGATTCACCCACACCAACGTCACGACACCGTCGTTCCAATCGCTTCGCCCATCACCACCCGGCGAACGTTGCCGGGCTCACGAAGGTTGAACACCACAATCGGGAGCTTGTTATCCATGCAGAGGGAGATGGCCGTTGCGTCCATCACCTTGAGCTGTCGTTCGAGCACCTGCAGGTAGGAAATTGTAGGGTATTTCGTCGCCAGGGGATCCAGCATCGGGTCGGCCGTGTAGATACCGTCCACCTTCGTCCCTTTCAGGATCACTTCAGCTTTGATTTCCATGGCACGCAGCGCCGCTGCGGTATCGGTTGTGAAATACGGGTTGCCTGTGCCGGCAGCGAAGATGACCACACGTCCCTTTTCAAGATGCCGGATCGCGCGGCGGCGGATAAAGGGCTCGGCCACCGCGCGCATTTCGATGGCGGTGATGACGCGCGTCGGCAGACCGAGCTGCTCGAGCGCATCCTGCAGCGCAAGAGCGTTGATGACCGTCGCGAGCATGCCCATGTAGTCGGCCGTCGCTCGATCCATGCCGCGTGCGCTGGCGGCAAGTCCGCGAAAAATATTCCCGCCTCCGATGACGATCGCCGTTTCGACGCCCACTGAGTGGATGTCGCCGACGTCCTGCGCAATCTGCGTCGCCGCAACGGGGGCGACGCCGAACTGCTGGTCGCCCATCAGGGCTTCACCGGAAAGCTTGAGCAGGACCCGCTTGTAGAACGGGGACGGAACGGAAGACACGAGCCGGAATTATATCGGCTGCGGGCTGCCGTCTCCCGGCTCCCGGTCTGAAGCCTGGAGTCGGGAGCCGGAAGGCTTACTCAGTTTCACCCACTCTGAAGCGAACGAACCGCTTCACCTGGATGTTCTCGCCGGTCTTCGCCGTGGCCTGCGTGATCAGCTGGCCGATCGTGACGTTGGTGTCACGGATAGACGGTTGGTCGACCAGTACGAACTGCGAGTAGAAGTTCCCCAGTTTCCCCTCGATGATCTTGTCGAGCACGTGGGCCGGCTTGCCGGTGTTCTCCATCTGCGCGCGGTAGATCGCCTTTTCCTTCTCGATCGCTTCCGCGGGTACTTCGTCCCGACGGACCCACTTGGGATCGGCGGCCGCAATGTGCATCGCGACCTCCTTGGCGAGATTCTGGAAGTCCTCGGTGCGCGCGACGAAGTCGGTTTCGCAGTTCACTTCCACGAGGACGCCGATCTTGCCGCCCAGGTGGATGTAGCTGGTGATCAGCCCCTGTGCCGTCGCACGTCCGGCGCGCTTGGCGGCCTGCGCGAGGCCGCGTTTCCGGAGGATAGTGATCGCCTCCTCCATGTCGCCGTTCGCCTCGGCGAGCGCGGCCTTGCACTCCATCATGCCGGCGCCTGTCTTCTCGCGAAGCTGCTTCACCTGATCTGCCGTAATCGCTGTCGTCGTCATTTCGATTCT
>Ga0207659_10000685_pt1 | contig 20147 bp, 16 predicted proteins | sample KBSM43metaG_FD_184330 | JGI IMG/M metagenome (GOLD analysis project Ga0207659, IMG submission 184330) | Miscanthus rhizosphere microbial communities from Kellogg Biological Station, Michigan, USA - KBS M4-3 metaG (SPAdes) (version 2) | ecosystem: Host-associated > Plants > Roots > Rhizosphere >...
TTTACATACGTTAGTCCGGGCCACTATCAGACGTACCCAACAGGCCCCATCGTCGATATCTCTGAGAATGTTGTGGTCGCTCCAATCTGGGATCCATGCGCGCTTACGGGATTTTGTCCCGCTGGGGATTTCCCGAATGGGACAATGGTGGAACTCAAAGTGATCGGCTTTGCGATCATTTTTCTGAAGGGGATCGATGGCGACGATGTAGAAGCCGTTCTCCTCGGTGTTTCAGCATGTGGTGCCACCGGCAATGGCGACGACCCTGGGCAGGGCGGTGGTACCGTACTTTCGTTTCCTTTGCGGCTCGTCCGCGTGCCTTAATGTATCGGGGGTAGTTCGTTGAAGAAGATCACAGTTGCGACGATTGCAATTCAAAAAGAGCGTGCGAATGAGTTGCGCGATCACGTCCTCCAGACGGGTGTCGCAACCGTAGCCGTCGAAATAGCCGATTTCTGCACCTCCACGACCGACTGGTCCACGAGACAGCTGGTCGATACGGATCCGGAAATCATCGTGATCGATATCGGAGAATCGGCAGCGGCTCTCCAGACCCTTCAGGTCATCCACACGGCCCTGCCCAACGCCCGGCTTCTGGTGACCTCATTAGCGACGGATCCCCAGTTGATCATCGAATTGATGCGTGCGGGTGTACGTGAATTTCTACCCAGCCCCCTGGCTCAGGACTCGCTGCTCCAGGCATTCAACCGATACATCGCCGAAAAGGTTCGGACACACAGGCACACTCAGACACGGGCAAAGCGCGGAAAAATCTACTGCATCATGTCGGCGAAACATGGATCGGGTGCGACGACTGTTGCGGTCAACCTTGCGGGAATCATCGCTGCCCGTTCAAGCCAGAAAACTTCGTTGATCGATCTGGACCGTCCGCTGGGAGATGCCGCGGCATACCTTAACGTCAAACCGAATTTCACGGTTTCCGACGCGCTCGCCGCGGGACCCCGGTTGGATTCCGTGCTGCTCGAAAGTTACATGCAATCGAGCAACAGCTTTCAAATTCTTCCCGGTTTTCGGGAGCATGCGGCGGACGCCTCGCTCTCGACAGACAAGCTCTCGCATCTGCTTGAAGTGGCACAAACGACGTTTGATCACACGATCGTCGATCTGCCGACAAACCTTGACGAAGAGCAGGTAAAGATCATTACCCGGCACACCGCGACGATCCTTGTCGTCCTGACTCCGGAATTGCCTTCGATCTGGAGAACAGAACGTCTTCTCAGCTATCTGACCGGCCTCCATGCCGCAGAGAAGGTTCGTATCATCCTGAATCGTTCAACCCGTTCGGATGAGATCCCTGACGCCGATATCGAGCGTCTGCTGCGAATGCCGCTCTACTGCAAGCTTCCCAATGAGTATGTCGCCTGCATTAAGGCAATCAATTCGGGAACGCTGATCGACAGCAGCAATACCAAGAACCTCGGCAAGTCGCTCATCTCTCTGGCCGCCGACGTTGCAGGCTTGCCCGGTGTGGAAGCGCGACGCGGACTATTCGGCATGCTTTTGAAACCGTCCATGGGAGGCACCAATGCCTGAAGTACCCCTGACATTTACCGACTATCGGGAAATGAAGGGAAAGATTCATTCCCAGATCCTGCAGGAGATTGATCTCGAGAGTCTCAACAAGCTGCAGGAAAAAGTCGCGAGAAGCCGAGTGGGGGAGGCAATACGGGAGCTTCTTCACAGGGATCGGACTCCCCTTGCGCTCTCTGAGCGCGAGCGCATGGTCAACGAAATCGTCGACGAGCTGTTCGGGCTGGGCCCGATTGAGCCTCTGCTCGCGGACCCAACCGTGTCCGATATCCTCGTCAACGGGCCCGACAGGATTTTCGTCGAGCGCGGAGGCGTTCTCGAGAAAACCGACCTCTTCTTCAATGATTCGCAGCACCTGATGAGGATCATCGACAGAATCGTTTCCCGTGTCGGCCGGCGCGTTGATGAATCTTCGCCGATGGTGGATGCAAGACTGCCCGACGGCTCGCGTGTCAACGCGGTCATTCCTCCCCTTGCACTGGATGGTCCGTCGCTGTCGATTCGCCGTTTTGGCGGCCACAAGCTGACGGTTCAGGCATACATCGACAACGGCACGCTGAGCAAGTCGATGATGGATCTCCTGGCAGATTGCGTGAAAGGCAAACTGAACATCATGGTCTCCGGCGGAACGGGCGCGGGCAAGACCACGCTGTTGAACATCCTTTCGTCGTACATCCCGGATCAGGAGCGAATCGTGACCATCGAGGATGCGGCGGAGTTGCGGCTGAAGCAGCACCACGTCGTCCGGCTTGAGACCCGGCCTCCAAACATTGAAGGCAAGGGAGCAATCAAGCAGAGACACCTCGTCATCAATGCCCTTCGTATGCGGCCCGATCGCATCATCGTCGGCGAAGTCCGCGGCGAAGAAGCCATCGACATGCTGCAGGCCATGAATACCGGTCACGAGGGATCGCTGACAACGATCCACGCAAATTCACCGCGAGACGCACTGTCACGCCTGGAGACGATGATCGCCATGGCGGAACTGAATCTTCCCGAGCGCGCAGTGCGCCAGCAGATCGCTTCGGCAATCAATCTGATTGTCCAGGTTTCCAGACTGCCGGATGGCTCCCGAAGAGTGACTAATATCTCCGAAGTCACAGGTATGGAAGGGCCGGTCATTACGACCCAGGACCTCTTTATCTTTGAACGTGCAGGTTACGACGAGAAAAACCGTGTCCGAGGGACGTTCCGGCCAATCGGGATTCGTCCCAAGTTCACGGAGAAACTCGAGTCTTACGGAATTCGCTTCGATCTCGACATGTTCTTCAAGGAAGCGGCAAAGGGAGGGCGCTAGACACATGTTGTTGCCAGTCATCGTTATCCTGGCGTTCATCATCACCTTCGCGCTGGCGACGAGCTTCTTTTTCTTCTTTGTCGAAACTCCCATGGCCCGCCGCAAGATGATGACGCGTCTTTCGGCTCTCCAGGAAGTGTCTGCTCGTGGTGAAGACGTCACAGACGTCTTGCGGCGCGAAATGCTCAGCGACATGCCGTTGCTGAACCAGATTCTCGCCTCGGCGCCTGGAATCAGGGACCTCAAATTGTTTCTTGATCAGGCTGCCATCCAGATGCAAGTCGGAACCTTCGTTTTGATTTGCGTTGGAGTCATGCTGCTCGGCCTGACTATCACTCTTCTCATTGGCCTCCCGATATACCTGGCTGTGGCCGGGGCTGCGCTGGGCGCCGCCCTTCCCTTTATCGTCGCGAGCGTGATTCGCCAAAGAAGGTTCGACAAGTTTGAAGAACAGTTTCCCGAAGCGATGGACCTGCTCGGACGTGCAGTCCGCGCCGGACACGCGTTCACAACCGGTTTTGAGTTGATCGGTAAGGAACTGCCGGATCCGGTCGGCCATGAATTCAGAATTGCCTTTCAGCAACAAAGCCTGGGCCTGCCCCTGAAGGACGCGCTTGGAAACCTGGCAGTACGCATGCCCCTTCCCGACATCCGGATTTTCGTTTCTTCCCTTCAGATTCAGCGGGAGTCGGGCGGAAATCTTGGTGAAATTCTGGACACGATGTCGCACATCGTAAGAGAACGATTCAAACTGCGTCGGCAGATCCGCGTTTACACCGCTGAAGGACGTCTGTCGATGTATTTCCTTACAGCGATTCCAATTGTCGCTTTCCTCGGTCTTCTCCTGCTTCAACCTGACTATCTCGCACCGATGCTCACCGACCGCCGAGGACATATCGGGCTAGCTGTCGCTGTGATTCTCCAGGTCATCGGATATCTCGTTATCAGCCGCATCATCAAGATAAAGGTCTGAAAATCCATGGAAGCGCTACCAATCGCAATCGTAGTCGGACTCCTGATTTTTCTGGGCGGAATCCTGGCACTGTCCGGAATCTCAAAGAAACCTCTGAATCTCGGGCGGCGCCTGAATCGGGACGCTCCGGCAGAAGAAGAGGGCGCAGTTGCGGGCGTGACCAAACAGGTCGAACGCGCGCTGGTTTCCATTGGAGAGAGACTTCCAAGATCCACTTCGGAGATGTCGCGGCAGGAACGCCGCCTGGTCCAGGCCGGGTACCGGCGAAAAGATGCCGTGATGCTGCTCAACGGTTCTCACGTCGCCGTTGTTCTGATTCTTTTGATCGGTTTCGCCAGCTTCGGATACCTCTATCGTCAACCCGTTATCTCCTTCGTGCTTTGCCTCTTTCTGGGAGCCGCGATTCCGGACATGTGGCTCAGGAGAGCGATGGGCCGCCGGCAGGAGGCCATCCAATTCGGTCTGCCTGATGGGATGGATCTGGCTGTCATTGCCGTCGAAGCGGGACTGGGGCTCGATCAGGCCCTGTTGCGTGTTGGCGAAGAAATTAGCATTGCCCATCCCGAGTTGGCCGATGAACTGCGCCTTCGTAACATCGAAATCAATATGGGCCGCAGCCGCAGCGAGGCGTTGCGGAATCTCGCGGAACGAACCGGCGTTGAGGACCTCAAGGCGCTCGTAGCGATCCTGATTCAAACCGACAAGTTCGGCACCAGCGTTGGCCAGGCACTCCGAACATTTTCGGACTCGCTCCGTATAAAACGAAGGCAGAGAGCCGAGGAACAGGCAGCCAAACTTGCGATCAAGATGGTTGTTCCCATGGTTCTTTTTATCTTCCCAGGCGTCTTCATTGTTATCCTCGGTCCCGCCTTCATTGCCATTGTCCGTGATCTCCTTCCAACGCTCAGTGGCACAAAGTAGCAACGCGAGTTCTTGAGATATGTATCGTCTGAAAAAGGTGTTTCTGCCCGGTTGTGCAACTCTGCTGCTGGCCAGCGGATGCGTCACTCGGGCAACGCATCTGACGCCCCAGCCAGCGCCCGCACAAGAGGCTATAAAGCCTTCCTCGCTGTCGGACTATATTCGCGGAGTTTATAAACTGTCCGCGGAGGCGAGCAGGCAAGTGGAACAGCGCGCTATTCTGCTTGCCGAGGCGCCGGAATTGGAGGACGTGGTCGCGCGTGCCGAACAGAATCCTGAGGACACAGAAGCGCGGTCGCGTCTTATCGCGGAGTACATGTCGAGGAAGCTCTATTGGGGCGCTTATGAACTCCTGACCAATTCCCTCCCTGCCAGCCCCAACGATGCCGAGACCAATCTGAATCTTGCCGTAATCTGGGATGCCTGGGGACTCTACGATATGGCTCTGCCATATGCAGAACGCGCAATTGCGAACGGCGCCACTTCGGCACAAGCCTACGAAACGATTGGACGAATCGAACTCCATCGCAATCATCCGACTGAAGCTCTCCTCTGGTATGGACGTTCGCTCGAGAGCGATCGCACCGCGCCCGTCCTCGCGAATATCGGGTACGCCCACATGCTGCGATCGGAATGGGAAAGTGCCAGAACCAACCTCGAGGAGGCGACACAGTTGGACGATACTCTGGAAGAGGCCCACAACAACCTGGCGATTATCTTATCGAGAACCGGGGACGACACCGGAGCATTGGCCCATCTCCTCCGAACTGGTCGACCGGCAGTGGCCTTCAATAATATGGGAGTCCTGTATCTGCGGGCACAGAAGCTTAGTGATGCTCAGAACTATCTGGAGAAAGCGCTACGGCTGGAACCCGATTACGAAGTTGCCAGGCGGAATCTGACCGCGCTGGAAGCATTGCTTCCTCGGCCCTCAATTCTTCAACTGCCTGACGTTGCAACAGAGACTGCTGCGATCCCTCATACAGGGGACGTCCCGCTTGCGGCACATCCGCAGGCGACCATTGAGTAGAAGTACCGAACATCAGCCGGGAGGCTGAGAACGAGCTCGCGATACTGGACAACTAGCCATCTGACGGGGGTTAAATCATGAACTTTTTTTCGAGATCCACGATGCTGGGGCTGCTTGCATTGAGTGCTTTTTCAACCTGCGGCTTCGCCCAGAAGTATGAAATACATCCTCTTGCTGGAAGAACTGCTCCCGACAAGTGGGCCGATCTTTATTCGATGAAGAGCGTCAGTGTCGTCGGCGTAAAGGGTGCCGTCTTTGCCGACCACACAACGCAAATCGAAGGCGAGTTCGAATATCTTCCTCATTTTGAATTCAGGGGGACGGACCCGAAAACGCGCGGATGGGTGTGGGGATTCAGTGTGTCGCGCAACGTGTTTCTGACCAATTCGAAGATCATTCCGTTTATCCACGTCGGAGGTGGTGGCGTGACCGCTCGCAACGATCCACCTGGTTCGGTGACCACCACCTTTCCCGACCGATCCATTACTATCGACCACAATGATACCTTCGCCTTCGTCAGCTATGGCGGCGGCGTGAAAGCCCTTGAACTGATCGGGCCCGTCGGACTGAGATTCAACATCATGGGCCGAACAATGCCCAATTTTTTTGGCCGTGGAAATACGTGGGCGGAGTTCACGGGTGGTCCCGTCTTCACCTGGGGTAAGAAATAGGTCGCTTACGAGAAGAATCGAACGCAAGGGGCCGCCGATTGGCGGCCCTTCTTGTTTAGGCAATCCAGGCTTAGCTGGATAAGGAAGCTGCCGGATGCAGGGCGCACAAACCCCGGTTTATCGCAAACAGTACAAGTTCGACGCGGTTATAGACACCAAGCTTGTCGTAGATGTTCGTGAGGTGATGCTTCACCGTGTATTCACTGATTCCGAACGTTGTCGCGATGTCCTTGTTGGTCTGGCCGTCCACCAGCGCTCCAATAATCTGAACTTCGCGCTTCGTCAGGCCCAGACGCGCGATCTCCACCTCGGATGCGCCCGCAGTCTGAATGACCGTTGCCGCGCCGGCGGCATCGGAACCTTCCTCGGAATTCTTGCCGCGTCTCTGGAGCGCACCGCCTTCACGAATGATGTGAACGAAGTCGGCAACCATGGCGCGACTGACCCAGAATCCGCCTTCCAGGACGGTATAGATACTCTTGGTCAGCAACTCCTGAGTGGTCCGCCGCGGAACAACGCCGTGGGCGCCATGCCGCAGAACTTCGATGACGCGGCTGCTGTCCAGCACGTCTGACATAACGAGCGATCGAACGGGACGAGTCGTGTGAATCTGATCGAGAAGAGCGCAAAGCTTGTCCCATTCAACATTTAAGTCAAGAACGACGAGCTTCGGATCAAGCGTCTGCAGGAGCGAGACTACTTCAGATTCACTACTGGCGCAGCCCACGACCTCAATGCCAGACACTTGCTCAAAGTGTGATTTGAGGCTATCCCTCAATATAGGGAAGTCACTGGCTAACAGGATCGGTAATGCCGAATTCGATGTCACAGAGCTACCTCCATGTAGCGAAAAACCTTCCGACGAGTCCGGAGCCTCAATGCTACCGGGTTTGTAGAGTATTCCATGTACTCGAGGACTCAGGTCCCATAAGTTAAACTTAGGTCATACCTGTGTCAACAACCTTATCGGCAGGCTCTGTGAAGTCTGTACTGAAATGGCTATTGCCGGGTCGTCCCGGTCCGCTTGTCCACGTACATTCGCTGGTCTGTTTCGAACAGCATATCCTCCAGGGAATTCTCCGAATCGCCTGGATAGTGTGAAAAGCCGATGCTCAAGGACAGGCGATAAGGACGTGTTTCCGACACAGAATGCGCTTCGAGCCCCGCTTTGAGGCGCGTATGCAGGCCCTCCGCCGTGGGCGGACACTGCGAGATCCAAAGTATCGCGAACTCGTCTCCGCCAATCCGCGCGATGATGTCGGATTCACGAAACGTGTTCTTGAGAATTGTGGAGATATCCTTCAAGGCAAAATCTCCCCACATATGGCCACACTTGTCATTGATGGCCTTGAGCCCGTCCAGGTCTGCGAAGGCCAGCGTCACCGCGTGCTGCTCGCGCCTCGCGATCTTGATCTGGTGTGTCCCCAGCGTCATGAATGCCCGGCGGTTGTAAAGGCCGGTGAGTTCATCGGTCTGGGAAAGCACTTGAAGTTCGCCGATACGGCGATGGCGCGCAATCGCATAACGGACCGCGCGAATCATGTTGTGCGTGTTGACACTCTCTTTAATAAAGCTGTCTTCCGCTCCCGCCAGGAGTACATCGATGCCGGCAACACCTGCGGATTCTCGAGTCAGGGCGATGATGGGTATATCCGCCCGGTCACTGACTCGCCGGATGGATTCGATTCCTTCCGAGTCTGGAAGAAACAGATCCAGGAGCATCGCATCAAAGGCGTCTTTGCGGAGATGTCCCAGAGCGTCTAGAAATGAAGAAACCCATACGACCTCTACCGTGTCACCGGCGCCGCGCCGGATCAGATTGAGAAGTATCCTCGCATCGGTTTCGTTGTGTTCCACCAACAGGAGACGGAGGCGGCCATCCTTGGCCGCGAGCGGGTCTGCTGGTACGTCTTGAAAAGGGTCCATATCTCCAGTCCTTTGGAAATCAATAGACTTCGACTCGCGAGGAGAATCCTAAGGGCGGGCTATAGGGGCAGGAATAGCACTTAGGTTGTACTGCAGTCCCAAGTGCCCGCTCCAGGTGCCGTGTCAAAATCCTGACGGCTCCGAAGTCGTTGAAACTACCAACATCGAGCCACTCAAGAAATCCTTCGTGACCCTCCAAAGCGGGTGGTAGCCTACTGCGCATGAGAAAACTAGCACGCGTTGTTGTCATTGTTGGTCTTCTTGCCGCTCCAACCCTCCCGGCTCAATCCGCGCAGACACCGTCGGCGGCGCCAACCCGAGTGACCTCAGTGGAGGGAATAACGGAATTCCGGCTTGCCAATGGGCTACAGGTACTTCTGTTTCCAGACGCGTCAAAGCCCACCGTCACCGTGAACATGACCTACATGGTGGGCTCGCGGCATGAAGGCGCCGGGGAATCCGGAATGGCACACCTGCTCGAACACATGCTGTTCAAGGGCACGCAGCGGCACAACGAGATCATGGGCGAGTTGCAGTCTCGCGGCGCCGATTTCAACGGGACCACGTCATACGACCGCACGAACTACTTTGAAACGCTGCAGGCAACGGACGACAACCTCCGCTGGGCGTTGGATCTCGAGGCGGACCGCATGGTGAATTCGAGGGTCTCCCGCGAAGATCTCGATAAAGAGATGACAGTCGTTCGCAACGAGTTTGAGAGAGGAGAAAACAGTCCTTCGAATGTGCTCTACCAGCGGGTCATGTCGACGGCATACCTCTGGCACTCTTACGGACGATCGGCCATTGGCGCGCGCAGCGATATCGAGAATGTGCCAATACCCCGGCTGCAGGCGTTCTACAGGAACTACTACCAACCCGACAATGCAACGCTCGTGGTGGCAGGCAAGTTCGATCCGGAGAAGACACTGGGGTGGATTCAGGAGTTCTTCGGCAAAATTCCGAAGCCGTCGAGACAGCTGGTCCCCACCTACACGGTTGAACCTGCGCAGGACGGCGAACGCATCGTGGAGTTGCGCCGCGTCGGAGATACGAAGTCGGTGATGATGGCATACCACATCCCCGCGGTAACCCACCCAGACTCAGCAGCATTCGATGTCCTTACCTTTGTGCTTGGCGATGAACCCACGGGCCGGCTTTACAAAGCTCTGATTGAAACGAAGAAGGCGACGTCAGCGGATGCGGGAGAACTCGAACTCCACGATCCCGGTGTGTTCATCGTCGATGCAGAACTGCTCAAAGAAGGCTCAATTGAAGATGTCGAAACAACGATGAAGAAAGTCATCGACGATGTCATCGCCAATCCGCCAACAGCGGAAGAAGTCGACCGCGCCAAAGCGCGTATCCTGAAGGAGCTTGAACTTGCGCTCATCAACTCGGCGCGAGTCGGTCTGACGCTCAGCGAGTCGATCGCGGCAGGAGACTGGAGGCTTCTCTTCCTGGGACGGGATCAACTCGAGAAGATTGAACCCGCCGATGTCCTGAGGGTCGCGAAGACCTATTTGAAACCTACGAATCGTACGATTGGAAGGTTTGTTCCTGAATCGGCAACGGACCGCGTCGATGTGCCTCAGGGCTTGCCGGTTGCCGATCTGTTGAAGGACTACAAAGGCAAGGCGACGGCTGAGGAGGGCGAAGTCTTCGATCCGTCTCCTGCAAACATCGAATCGCGCGTGACCCGCGTCACCCTCCCCAGCGGCATCAAGCTTGTGCTTCTTCCCAAGAAGACTCGCGGCGGAACGGTGGTGGCTGCGCTCAATTTCCACTTCGGAACGGTCGAAAGTTTGCGCGGACGCGCCATGGCTGCACAAATGGCCGGTTCCATGCTGATGCGCGGCACCAACAAACATTCGCGCGCTCAGCTCCAGGATGAATTCGACAAGCTGAAGTCGAGAGTTAGCGTCAGCGGTTCAACCAGCTCCGCAAACGCATCAATCAATACGGTTCGTGCGGGGCTCATCGGTTCGCTCCGTCTTGCCGCCGAGATTCTAAAGAGCCCTTCATTCCCCGAAACGGACTTTGAACAAATCCGCCAAGAGTCTATTGCCGGACTGGAAGCGAGCCGGAGTGAGCCTCAAACCATCGCCGGGCTGGCCCGCAACCGTCACGTGAATCGCTATCCCGCCGACGATCCAAGAGCCGTTCTTACTATTGACGAAACACTTGCGGCTTTGAAGAAGGTCACGCTTGCCGAGGCAAAAACGTTCTATTCCGATTTCTACGGTGCGTCCAATGTTGAGGTCGCGGTCGTTGGCGACTTCGATCCTGCGGAGGTTCGCGCCGTGACCGAAGAGCTCTTCGGTTCCTGGAAAAGTCCGAAACCCTACGCGGTGATCAAGCGCGACTGGCAAAAGCTTCCCGCTACCAATGAGATGTTCGAAACTCCGGACAAAACAAACGCCTTTTTCACCGCCGCATCCACGATCGCGATGGATCAGCAGGATCCGGATTACCCGCTGCTGTTTCTGGGCAACATCATGTTCGGCGCAGATACTAAGAGCCGCGTGTGGAAACGCATCCGGGAAAAGGACGGCCTCAGCTACGGCATCAATACGGGATTCTCCGCCGGCGCACAGGAAAAGTTCGGTCAATTTGCGGTCGGTGGAATCGCGAATCCGGAAAACATTCCCAAAGTGGAAGCCGCCTACAAAGAAGAACTCGAGAGATTGCTGAAAGACGGATTCACCGCAGAGGAAGTCGCGGTGGCAAAGTCCGCCTATCTTCAGGACGCTCAAGTCAGCCGTGCACAGGACGGATCGCTGGCCGGCCTCCTCGCACGCCAGGCCGAACTCGGACGAACGATGCAGCGGGAAATTGACGTCGAAAAGAAAATTTCCGACGCGACCGCGGAACAGCTGTCAGCCGTGTTTCGGAAATGGATCGACCCGTCAACGATCGCGTACTTCAAGGCGGGAGATTTTAAGAAAGCTGGCGTTACGAAGTAGGGAATTAAGGGGACGAACTACTCCTTCCATGAAAGGCAAGGTTGTCGTCATCACCGGCGCGACGTCCGGCATCGGCCAGATTGCCGCTGAAAGGCTGGCGGCGATGGGCGCTCGTATCGTTTTCGTGGCTCGTGACAAAGTACGGGCTCAAGCCACACTCGAGCGTTTGCGCAAACAGAATTCCAGCGTCGAGCATCGCGCGTACTATGCCGACCTGTCACGCGTTCCCGAAATGAAACGAGTTGCGGCGGAGATCGCTGCAGCAGAGACTCGCATTGACGTCCTGCTGAACAACGCAGGCGCCATGTTCAGTCAGCAACATGTCACGGAGGACGGGCTCGAGCGCACGTTCGCCTTGAATCACATGTCGTATTTCGTCGTTACGCAGGTCCTGCGGGAACGCCTGCTGTCGACGCCGGATGCGCGGATCGTTAACACGTCCTCGAATGCTCACCGTGGCGCCCATGTCGACTACAACGACCTTCAGATGATGCACGGCTATCGGATGTTCAAAGCTTACTGTCTGTCGAAGCTCTACAACATCCTGTTCACGCGCGAACTCTCACGCCAGCTTCAGGGAACCGGTGTCACGGCCAATTGTTTTCATCCTGGTTTTGTCGCAACGCGCTTTGGAGATGACACATCGGGAGCAGGCGGACTGCTGTTTCGGGTGATCAAGCACTTTGCGATAACCCCCGAGAAGGGAGCGGAGACTCCGGTATTCCTCGCTTCCGCGGAGCAGGCGAAGGGAGTGACAGGAGAATACTTCTACAAGTGCGCTCCCACTTCGCCCACAAAGCACGCCGTGGACGATGCAGCCGCGCGCTGGTTGTGGGCTCAATCCGAAAAAATCTCCCAGACGGTGAGCCATTCCGCCTAGGGCAGCAGATTTCCTACGCCCACAGCAATGGCCAGGAGAAGAACCGTACACCCAAACAGGCGGCGAAGGTGATACTCGGCAAGGCTGTTCGCAAGCATCGTTTTTGTGTAACATCCTCGCGCACTACACGAAAGCGAGGTCTCTATGAGTGAGAACACTTCATCGCCTCTTCCGCGACGATTTTTTCTGTCGCACGCCGGAGCAGGAATGACTGTACTTGGTGCGGTAGCAGCCGCAGGAGTCCCGGTCGCGGCCGCCCAGGCACCGCAGGCGCCCCGATGGCAGCCCGAACATCATTCGCAGGATGATTGGCTGGACCAGATTCCCGGCAAGCACCGTCTCGTTTTCGATACCACGGAGTCTGGGGGTATGGGTTCCGCCCTGACCTATGCCACTAACTATTACCTGGCTAACAGCTCGGGATATGGGCTTCAGAACGGCGATCTTGCCGTCGTGGTCATCGCGCGACACGCCTCTACACCCTATGCTTACAAGGAAGAGATATGGGCCAAGTATGGTGTTCCCATTGCCAACTTCGCGGAGAACGGCAAGGAGCCGACAATGCGCAACGCGCACGCCCGGCAGCTGACTGTGTTGGCCGGTCGCGGTGCCCACCTCGCGGTCTGCCAGCTCGCAACGCGCGCACTCGCAGGCTCAATCGCCAGATCAGTCACTGGCAATCAGGAGAATATCTACAACGAGCTCGTCGCCAACCTCATGCCAAACTCCCATATGGTTCCCGCGGGAATTGTTGCTGTGGGGCGTGCACAGGAGCGCGGTTACGCTCTGGTCCACGCAGTCTAGAGAAGTTCAGGGTCAGACTCCGCGGGAATTAGGGGACGGACTACTCAACCCCCAAACTCCTGGAGAGACCTGGAGCGCACGAATAAGTCTCGCGAAGAGTTTGGGGGCTGAGTAGTCCGTCCCCTAATTCCCGAAACTCTTACCTCTTCGGGTAATACACACTGTCGACCGGCAGCTTCTCGGTCAGGTAGTCCTGCTCCTTGAATGGAAAGGCAGGACGCGGCTTCGAATTGATAAACGCAGCCAGTTGTTGCGCCTCTTCGTCGGTCAGGGTACCGGGTGCCGTATACGGCATCATGTATCGAATCATTCCCGCGAGCGTATAGATCCGCGCAGCGCCCGCCCCGTCATTCCAGGAATCTTTCCCCCAGAGCGGCGCAGCCTTCTTTTCGCCGATGGCAACACCCTGGCCATCCTCGCCATGACAGTTTACGCAGCGTTCTCTAAATAGAGCTTCGCCGCGTTTCGGATCCAGCTTGTCGATGGCAATCCGATTCTTCTCGTCGATAGCGTTTTGGCCGCGCCAGGAGAGGTTCTCCCCTACTTCATACCCGCGCGCGAGCCAGGTGATGTAGGCCGCAAGCGCCAGGACTTCTTTCGTCGTTTGAGTCGGAAGAGAATCCTGAGCCTTGCCTTCCGCTACAAAGCCCGTGGCGTTCTGACTTCGGAAGAAACAATCGACGATTCGATCATTCAGCGTATAAAGACGCCCCGAGCGTCTGTTGTATTCAGGGAACATCGCGGCTATTCCGATGAGTGGCAAGGCTCGTTCTCTCTGTCCGGCGTTCAGGTGACAGTTACTGCATGAGATCTTTCCAGGGACGAACTCTGGAGCCTCCACCGGCGTATTCGTAAAAAGTCGAAACCCCCAGCGAATGTCGTTCGCAAGCCTGGAGTCGTCGAGCGTGGGATCGACCAGTGGGTTTTTCGGAAAATCCCACGCTGTCACCATCGTCGTACGTGAGGCGATCAGTGGACCGCTGAAAGCGAGGTGCGTTATGGGTCCTGCCTGCTCCGCGCGAGAGCAGGCAAATGCTCCTCCAGGGAGAAGGAGAAGAAGCAGCAGATAAACGCGTCGTCTCATGATGAACAGTGCCGATAGTTTAGCCTGACATCACACGTTCCTGATAGAATCGCGCCGCACATGAACCGAATCGCTGTACTCGTGCTGGTGCTGCTCCTGGCATCCTCGGGTCTGCTTACCGCCGTGGTGCGGGAATCCTCCCTCGACGGTGCTCCGGAGTTCTACTTCACGAGACTCGCTTACACAGAGGATGGCACGCGCGGCTTCGGACGCTCGGTCGGACCCAACTATCGATGCCCGGAATTCGGCGGCAGCAACTTCTTTCCTCCGCAGGGCCTGGGCTGGTCGATGGATTCACCGGGAGCGGACTGCAAATTCATGGGCGGAGTTCATCGCCTGACCGGACTCAATGTTTATCCCAACCCCAACATGATCGAGGTGCTCGACGAGTCTCTCTTCAAGTTTCCCTATGCCTATGTTGCGGAACCGGGCGGCATGGATCTCACAAAGAACGAAGTCCAACAGCTTCGCGAATACCTGCTGCGTGGAGGCTTCATTCATGCCGATGATTTCTGGGGCCTGGATGAGTTGGCCAACTTTCAGTTTCAGATGAAGAAGGTCTTTCCCGAATACACGTTCGAGGTTCTGAAACCCACAGACAAGATCTTCCACACGTTCTTCGACATCGACGAGGTCATCCAGGTCCCCGGACAATACGCAGGCTGCGAAGGCGGCCCAACCTACGAACGATACGATGACAAGGATCCGAGGATCTATGGCCTGCGAAACGACAGCGGCCGACTCATGATTGTCGCCACCTACAACTCGGACCTGGGCGACGCGTGGGAGTACATGGATCTTCCCTGCTATCCCGCGAAGTATTCCGGTCAGGCTTACCGGCTCGGCCTCAATTTCATGATCTACGCCGCAACGCACTAGGAATAGATTTCCTGACTGGGTCCTCCCCTGTCCTCCTGTAGTGCTAAAAATGTTCCCAGTAACATCGATCTCGAATACCCGTAAATATACCCGTAGATACCCAATAAGTTTTCGGGTATTTACGGGTATATTTACGGGTATGACGAACCTTCTGTTTGTGGGTGTGGGTCTATGACCGCCCGATTGCAAAAGCCGGTTATGAGAGGCGGGGCGCTCGATCCCTTCAAGTACACGACGTTCACATCCGATCTTCTCCGCCTTATCGGAGAGATCGATGAATTCAAGGGAGCATGGAAAGCGCTCGGCAACCTGGCGCCCGATCGGCTGGCCACTCTCCGACGCGTCGCGACGGTGGAATCCGTGGGTGCGTCCACCAGAATTGAAGGTGCAAAGCTGACTGATGCGCAGGTCGATGCGCTGCTGTCCAATCTCGATCTCGGATCCTTCAAGAGTCGGGACGAGCAAGAAGTCGCGGGTTATGCCGAGGCGACCAAGATGGTTTTCGATTCGTGGCCCGACATTCCCCTGAGCGAAAACCACATCAAGCAACTCCACGGAGTTCTTCTCAGATTCTCACCGCGCGACGAGCGTCATCGCGGCGAATACAAGAAGCTACCGAATAATGTCGAAGCCTTCGACGAACACGGCCGCAGTGTCGGTGTCATCTTCGAGACCGCGTCACCCTTCGATACGCCACGGCTGATGCACGAGCTTGTCGCGTGGACAAAGCGGGAAATCGAAGGAAAGGACCATCATCCTCTGCTCGTCAATGCTGCATTCATCGTCCGATTTCTGGCGATCCATCCGTTCCAGGATGGCAATGGAAGGCTCGCACGAGTCCTGACCAATCTCATTCTTCTGCGGACGGGGTACGGCTACATGCCGTACAGCTCTCTGGAACGAGTCATTGAAGATAACCGCGAGCAGTACTACCGGGCATTGAGAAGTGCGCAGACGACCCTCGATAGAGACGAAACGCGTCTGCCCGACTGGCTGCGCTTCTTCCTTCTCTGTCTCGTCGAACAGAAAAACAAACTGGCGGACAAAGTTCAGCGCGAGAAGATCATGTCTGCGCTCTCACCGCTGGATGAAAAGCTTCTCTCGTTCGCGAAGTCGCATGGAAGACTCACGCTCGCAGCAGCGCTGAAACTGACCAGGTCCAATCGAAACACATTGAAGCTTCACTTGAGGCAACTCGTTGAGGCGGGACGACTGAGGTTGCTCGGGAGAGGGCGGAGTTCCTGGTACGAAACTTTGTAGGCTTCGCACCAGGAACCGGACTTCTGTCTAAGGCAACGCGAAAACGTAAATGCCGTTCGTGTTCGGCGGGGGCGGTTGGATATTGGCCTGGGTGATCAAGCCACCGGTTACACCCCCGCGTCCTGTGAGCACCGCAATGTATTGCTTGCCGTTCACGCCATAAGTGATCGTGCTGTTCTGAATGCTGCCGGGCAGCACAGTCTGCCAAAGGACCTTTCCGTTGTCCGCATCGATCGCTCGGAAGTTGCGCGCAAGATCACCCCAGAACACGACGTCTCCTGCAGTCGTCAGGGTTGCGCCATTTCCTGGAGAACACGTTTCGAATAAACGCGTCAGTTCGCCCGTGGTCATGTTGACTTTCGCGACGCCGGCAAACTTCTGAGGATCCGAGCCCTCACGGCGAATCGCAGTTCGGCTTTCCGGATTGCCGCCACCACCGCCGCCACGTCCACCTGCTGCTCCGCCTCTACCACCTCCGAGAGCGCCCGCCGCCGGAGGTCCGCCCGCTGCAGCGGCGGCACCTGGAGCGCCGTCGCCTGGAGCTCCGCCACCTCGGCCACCACCGCCGGGTCCTGCACCGCGACCTGCCGCAGGCGCAGCCGCAGGTGTGGCCTCGGCAGCAATCGGAAGTGGCGGTCCCTGGCACGTCGTCGGACTGACTTCGTACGGCGCAGGAGGTATCGGACCGCCTGCGGGATTGGCCGATCTCATATCGAGGCAGTTATCGACATACGGAATGTAGAGAGAATTCTTTCCGGGGTGATACGACATCGGCCAATAGCTCTTGGTGTTATACGAGCAGGTGACATGGCGCTCGCCCGGAATGTCGACAATCGCATCTTCATTAATCCAGGTTTTGCCGTCAGGATCGATTCGAGAAATCAGGAACCGCGGCGTGTCATAAGGGAATGGCATCGCCCACAGGAATTTCCCATCGTTGCGATCCAGCGCAAAGAGTCCGCCACCTTCCCCGACAGAGACCGAAATGTCGTGCTGCGAGTTCTTCGCGACCGAGGGGTTGATCCATTTCACCGCTTTTGGATCCGGATTCACCGCGGTGCGAAGCAGAATGCGTTCGTTGGTGTAGTCCTGATCCCAGTCGTCGCCAGGAAGGTGCTGGTAGTACCAGAGAAGCTTGCCATTCTCCGGGTTCAGAGCAACCGTGGAGTTGCTGTAAAGATCCGCCGGAGCGGACATGCCAATCGCGTTGGAGTTTCCACCATGGCGAGCTGCTCGAGTGTTGGGCATTGGATTGGCGACACCCCAGTAGATGACTTTTTTTGCCGGGTCGTAACTTCCCGTGAGTCCCCAGGTCGAAGCGGCGCGCCCCTCCACGGGTGCGCCTCCCCACGACTTGTCGGCCACTTCATTCTCGGCACCGGCCGCGGTGTAGAACTTCCAGAGTTCCTTGCCGGTGCGGGCATCGTGGGCGGCAATGTAACAGCTGGCCTGCTTGTTGCCGTTGCCCAGGCAGGTACGTCCGGAAATGATCTTATCGCCCGCCATCATCAATCCCGAACTGAGACGTGTGCCCTGAACGGCCGCGACCGTTTCCCAGCGGACTGCGCCGGTGCGCGCATCCAGAGCAACAATCGTGTCACCGGCGGGGTAGTAGATCATGTCTTCGAACATGGCGAACGCCTTGGTGTTGTTGGCACCGCCGGTCGGCCTCTTGTATTCCCAGAGGAGGGTTCCGGTGGCAGCATCAAACGCCCAGATATAGGGCCCTGCGGGACCACCCGCCGGACCGGTGCTGAGGGTGTACAGCACGCCGTCGTGGACGAGCGGAATGCTTTCCTGGGAACCCGTTGCCATGTCCTTGGACCACACCAGTTTCAGCTGCCCGACGTTGCTCTTCTTGATCTGGTCCAACGGACTGAAGCGCTGGGCATCGTAGGTTCGGCTGAACATGAGCCAGTCGTTGGGACTCGGCTTTTCCAGCATTTCCGTCGTCACCGGGGTGAACCGCCGGGCCTGAGACAGCGTCGCCGGGGCGATCGCTGCGATCAAAAGCAACGTAATGAACAGTACTTTCCGTACCATCGTCATTCTCCTCCTATTTCTGGAACGCGAATATTCATGACACAGCGGAGCGCAAGTGTCAAAGAATCTTCAGGAAAGCCGGATTTTAGGGTACCTTGTTCTTCCTCTATTAATCACTGGCAAGAGCCATGGCTGAGAAGGTATAAATAAGGTCAATTCCTTTTGGGTCATCCTGCGTCAAAGACCAATTGCGAGGTGGTTGGCCTGAAGGTTTTAGAGACGACCCCTCTGGAGAACATCCATGAGATACGGACTAAGGCTGATGATTGCTCTGCTGGCGGTTTCGCTTCTAGTCACCACACCCGCCTTCGCTCAAACCAGCGCGGCACAAACCAGCACCGACCCTAAAGCCCAGGCCAAGGCTGAAGCTGACGCCAAGAAGCAGGCGGAGAGGGAAGCGAAGGAAGCCGAAAAGAAGCGCAAGGAAGAAGAAAAGGCCGCTAAAGAAGCCGCGAAGAATTCTCCGAGTAAGAGAAACGACGATATCGAGAATATCGGCAACCGCGACATCAACAAGGGGCCCGGGTTGCGGATCATGACTCCGAACCTGGAGTCCGAAATCGCGTTGGGACGCCAGCTATCCAGAGAGCTGGAATCGCAGGTCAGCCTGGTTCAGGATCCGACCATCACCGAGTACGTCAACCGGGTCGGGCAAAACATCGTCAAGAACTCCGATTCGAAGATTCCTTTCACGATCAAAGTCATCGATTCCGATGAGATCAACGCGATGTCTCTTCCCGGCGGCTTCTTCTACGTCAACACCGGACTGATCCTGGCGGCAGACGAAGAGGCGGAACTGGCGGCGGTGATGGCTCATGAAATCGCCCATGTCACGGCTCGGCATGCCGCAGAGCAACAGGGACGCGCAAATGCCTTCAACCTCGCCTCGCTTCCCCTGTCGATCTTTACCGGCGGACTTGTTGGCGCCGCAATCCAGCAGGCGTCGAGCATTCTTATTCCGATGACCTTCCTCAAGTTCGATCGCAGCGCGGAAGAAGAAGCGGATTGGCTCGGGCTCCAATATCTCTACACAGCCGGATACGATCCGGGAGCGTCGGTAAGCTTCTTTGAAAAGCTGCAGGCGAGAGAGAGCGCAAAGAAGAAGATGTCTTCTCTGTTCTCGACGCATCCGCCAACCGAATCGCGGGTCACGAAGACCAAAACCAACATTGAGAACTTCCTGAAGCCAAAAGAGCGATATTTGGTCACGACCTCGGAATTCGACACGGTCAAAGCCCGGTTGGCGCAAATGCAGGATCAGAGAACGCCTTCGCAAAAGGAACAGGCGCCGAGCTTGAAGCGCGGGACACCAAGCCGAAGGAATCCGAACGAAGATCCCACCGCCAGCGGTAAAGACGGAGAGTCGACGAAGCCTGACGATCGGGAACCCGACAGCGACGCGCCGCCTGTGCTGAAGCGGCCTCAAGACAAACAGCAATAACTCTCCACGGCAGAAATCAAAAAGAGCGGGGCCAGGTAATTCTGGCCCCGCTCTTTTTTTACTCGTGCGTTCAGCGGAGACGATCGATTACCCCTCCTGGCCAGGAGGGGTGGACGCGACATCAAGAAAAATATCGCGAAGCTTCCGCGGGCAGGAGCGGACGGGGTGGTGGTTCAAGATGTTTTTGAACCTGATCCACCACCCCGTCTGCGCCACTTCGGATGCTTCGCTGCTTCTTCTTACAGGCGCAGACACCCCTCCTGGCCAGGAGGGGCAATATCTTTTTGCCCGTTTGGGCAAAGCCAATATCGAACGTGGTGTCCGTTGCCTTTATCATCCAACCCACTGATATAATCGCCGCGCTTCCACGGAAAACTTGAAAGGACGCCTTGATGAAAACGATTGAAGTCGGCCCTCTGCTCGA
>Ga0207659_10000687_pt1 | contig 20128 bp, 15 predicted proteins | sample KBSM43metaG_FD_184330 | JGI IMG/M metagenome (GOLD analysis project Ga0207659, IMG submission 184330) | Miscanthus rhizosphere microbial communities from Kellogg Biological Station, Michigan, USA - KBS M4-3 metaG (SPAdes) (version 2) | ecosystem: Host-associated > Plants > Roots > Rhizosphere >...
CGAGAACGCAGTGAAGACGCAGATCTGGTGCGCCGTGTCCACCTACGTGCTCATCGCCATCGTCAAGAAGGAGCTTCATCTCGATGCTTCGCTCTATACCTGCCTACAGATCCTGTCGGCCTCGGTCTTCGAGAAGACCGAGGTTACATGCGCCTTGCAGCCTGATCGCTCTACGCCAAAACCGCCCGATCCCGCTAACCAATTGATCTTGTTCGACTTTTAACCGGACACTACTGCCAAGACATATATCGCTCGGCCTAAGGAGTCAGCCGACGCAGGCGGCTCCGGATCCTCGGAAGCTGCATCGTAACCACCGCCGAAGATCACGACAGGATTGGTGTTCCCGCGAATCTTCGCTACAGCCGGCTGAGACCAGGTCTGTCCCAACTCGGCGCTGTCGCTCGAACCCATCTTCCACAAGAACTTGGGATTCGTCGGGCTTGTCACGTCCAGCGCGTAGATGAAGCGCCCACCGCGTCTCATGCCGATGTAGAGATGGGCCTTGGTCACCGTTCCGTTGGCGGCACGCTCGACGTATGACGTAACAGGGCCGTCGAAGAAGTAATCACGCTTGGTCGGTGCTGGCGTGATGCTTCCCGATGTGGATGGATACAGCACGGCCGGACTGTTGCTGTACAGCCGCTTAAGCTTGCTGAAAAACTCCGGCGCAATGAAGGTCCACTGCTCCGCACCATCGTTCGCACCCTGACCCCCTTGATGGCGTGGAACGCCCCGTCATTGCCGCCGTCTGGGCGATAGACATCAGCTACTTCCCGATGGCGCGCGGCTTCATCTACCTGGCGGCCGCGATTGACTGGCACAACTGCACCGAAGCCGTCGAAGAGGCGATCGCCCGTTACGGCAAGCGGGAAATCTTCAATACCGACCAGGGCAGCCAATTCATGAGCAGCAAGTTCACCGGGCTGCTGCACGGACACGGCATCTGCATTTCGATGGACGGTAAGGCTGCTGGCGAGACAACGTGTTCATCGAACGGGTGTGGCGCTCGATCAAGTACGAGGCGGTGGTGTGCTACGAACGCGACCGTTCGCAAGTGGAACGGAAGCGGTGCTTTACCAAAGATGAGGGCCGGCCCCTCGAAGTCGGCTTGCAGGAGCAGGCTTCAAACCGCCTCAAGCTGCGTCGGTCAAGAGCCGTCGTGGTGAGCGTTGATGGAAAAGGCGGAGCAGGACTCCGTCAGGTGAGGATCGAGAAGACGAACGCGAGTAAACCGCTGATGACGTGTCGAAACGTATTAACCGAAGTCGAAACCGGGACCTGGACCTCTGTCCCGCGCGCAAGGTTGGGGGCGAACCTGTCTACTGCCCAACTGGCTTCCGGCATGAAGGCGGCGTGATCTTGATCCAGGCTTTGGTAAGGAACGTAGGAACCTGTCGTCCCGATGTGAAGGGAGAAGCTCAAGCGGACAGCATCCGCGAGAGCCAGAGTACTGATGCGGGGCACAGGGGCGGAGACGCTCGTAGTAGGGTTGAAGGTCCCGTAATGGGATTGGACCGAAGGGGCGTCGTCGTTCAGCTTCGCCTCGCGCACAACCTGCAAAGGGATGACGCGCGTGGTTGAAGCAAAGTCGTTTGACATCGCTAAGCGCGAAGTGTGGGAGGCGTACAAGCGCGTCAAGGCCAAGCGCGGTGCGGCCGGTGGCGACGGGGTCACGATTGCCGAGTTCGAACAGGATCTGAGCAAGAACCTGTACCGGATCTGGAATCGGATGGCTTCGGGCAGCTATTTGCCGCCACCAGTCATGCGCGTTGACATACCGAAGGGTGATGGCAGGACACGGCCGTTGGGCATCCCGACGGTGGCGGACCGAATAGCACAGATGGTTGTCCAGCGACGGCTCGAGCCATTGCTGGAGCCGGTGTTCCATGCGAGCTCGTATGGTTACCGGCCAGGGCGCTCGGCACACGATGCCTTGCGCGTTGCACGCAACCAGTGTTGGCGCCACGACTGGGTGCTCGATCTCGACATCAAGGGGTTCTTCGACAACATCGATCACGACCTCCTGATGAAGGCTGTGCGCCGCCACACGGACTGCCGATGGGCACTGCTCTATATCGAGCGCTGGCTGAAGGCGGACGTGCTGATGCCCGATGGGATGTTGATGATGAGGAACAAGGGAACGCCACAAGGGGGTGTTATTAGCCCCGTGCTGGCTAACCTGTTCCTGCACTACGCCTTCGATCGATGGATGGTGCGGCACCGCCCCAAGGTGCCGTTCGAGCGCTACGCGGATGACATCATCTGCCATTGCGACAGCCAGGCCGAGGCCGAGTCCTTGCGGATAGAGCTTCAGGAGCGTCTGGCTGCTTGTCAACTGGAGTTGCATCCCGAGAAGACCCGCGTCGTGTACTGCGCTGATGCCAATCGGCGTGGTGAGCATGACGTCCGACGGTTCGACTTCCTAGGCTATACGTTCAAGCCACGGGCAGCGATGAACCGGCGAGGGCGGCTGTTCACCAGCTTCTCGCCGGCCGTGAGTGACAAGGCGGGCAAGGCCATGCGCCACGAGATACGTGGCTGGGGCCTGCAGCTACTCAACCGCTATGACCTGGACGAACTGCTCGCGCGCATTCGACCAGTGCTCGTGGGGTGGGTACGCTACTACGGACTCTTCCATCCATCGAGCTTGCAACGTGCCCTCAAGCCACTGGACCATGATCTGGTGCGCTGGGCGCAGCGGAAGTACAAGAAGCTGCGAGGGCGCTACATGCGTGCGTGGGACTGGCTCCGCGCGTTGCGCCACCGTGCGCCGACGTTCTTCCCTCACTGGAGCGCGGCGACCATGACGACTGAACGATAGGAGCCGGATGAATCGAGAGGTTCACGTCCGGTTCTGGGAGAGCGTAGGGGTGCGATTCCTCTATGCCACTCACCTACCTGCATGCGTACGAGACCGTCAGCGCCGCCAGCAAGGGCATCGGTCGCTACATCGACTTCTACAACACGCGCTGGCCGCACTCAAGCCACGCAGCCCGAACCCGGGACGTGGTGTACTTAGCATCGCTGCAGCAGCCTTCGGCCGACGCACCCTGACCCCGCAGGGTCTACTTAAAATCCTTCGCAATCTGTTCAGATCAACGGGGCGAGCTCTATTCATCATTGGCCAGACCGTGATCTTGTACCGGAGCTGGCACGGCGCCATGTTCGAGCCTTGAAGGAGCAAGCCGCAGGCGAGGGTCGTCGTGGCTGTCTGCCCGTGCCATTTGCCACGGCTCTTTAGCTGGGCATCAATGCCCCGCAATTCCAGCACTGCTCGAACGGCCCGTCGATCAGTTCGCCGCATCCTTCGCACACCCAGCGCCGATGCGCCGGATGGCGCAATTGATGCAGCAGGGTACGCGCGTGGTCGAGCTGATCGCCGTCCTGCACCCACAACTCCGGCAGCGTCTGATCCGGGGGAACCTCCCCGGCGATACTGCTCGCGTACTGACGTTGAACCGTCGTGGGGATGCCCGCGTGGCTCAAGAGATCGGCCCATAGCGTCGCAAGCGCGAGGTTCGGGGCGGTGGTCAGTCGTTTCATGTCAGAAAGAACTGGAGGCAGCACCTCGGCGGCAGTGCTGGCACGATAGCGCACCATTACATTGGAGACCTGCATGACCGCCTCGACCAGCCGCACGATCCGTGTCGACCGCCACGGCGGCCCCGACGAGATGCACCTCGTCGATCTGCCGGTGGGTGATCCCGGGCTTGGCGAAATCCGGATTCGGCACCATGCCTGCGGCCTGAACTTCATCGACGTCTACCAGCGTTCCGGCGTTTACCAACTGCCGATGCCGCTGTCGCTGGGCATGGAAGGCGCCGGCGTTGTCGAAGCGGTGGGCGAGGGCGTCACGCACTTGAAAGTGGGCGATCGCGCCGCGTACGCGAGCAATCCGCCGGGCAGCTATTCCACCCTGCGCGTGATGTCCGCCAAGTGCGTCGTCAAGCTCCCGGATTCGATCTCGTTCGAGACCGGCGCCGGAATGATGCTGAAGGGCCTGACCGCCCAGTACCTTCTGCGCAAGACGCTGCCGCAGCAGGGCCTGCAAGCGGGCGACTTCGTGCTGTTCCACGCCGCCGCCGGTGGCGTCGGTCTGATCGCTTGCCAATGGGCCAAGGCGCTGGGTCTGCAGATGATCGGGACCGCCGGATCGGACGAGAAGTGCGCGTTGGCCGCCGAGAACGGCGCAGTCTTCACGATCAACTACCGCACCGAAGATTTCGCTGCTCGCGTCAAGGAGATCACCGGCGGCAAGGGCGTCAAGGTGGTCTATGACTCGGTCGGCAAGGACACCTGGGACAAGTCGCTCGACTGCCTGCGGCCGTTCGGTCTGATGGCGAGCTTCGGCAACGCTTCGGGCGTAGTGCCGCCGTTCAGCCCAGGCATTCTCGGCGCCAAGGGCTCGCTCTACGTGACCCGGGCGACGCTGTTCACCCACATCGCGACGCGCGAGGCGACACAGGCGATGGCTGACGAGCTGTTTGAGGTCGTGACGAGCGGCAAGGTAAAGATCCGCATCGACCAGCGCTACCCTTTGGCCGATGTTGCCCGGGCGCATCGCGAGCTCGAGGCGCGCAAGACGACCGGTTCGAGCGTGCTGATTCCTTAGGCCGACGCATCCGAACGCTCGAGTCCGGCAGTCGGGCGCAGGTTGTCGCTGATCAGCGCGAACGCCGTACGCGCCGCAGTTCGTCGAGGATCAAGAGAGCGGCGCCAATGGTGATCGCGCTGTCGGCGACGTTGAACGACGGAAAGTACCAGCCTCGCCAGTGGACCTGGATGAAGTCGACCACGTAGCCGTGCAGCAGGCGGTCGATCACGTTGCCGAGGGCGCCGCCGAGGATCAGCGCGAGGGCCCAGCAGAACAGCGTCTGCTCGCCATGGCTACGCAGAATCCAGACGATAAAGACCGCCGCCACCGCGCCGAGGGCGATGAAGAACCAGCGTTGCCAGCCGGCCGCGCCGGCCAGGAACGAGAACGCTGCGCCGGTGTTGTGGACGCGCACGAGGTTGAAGAACGATGTGATCGTGTGGCTGTCGTTGTAACGGAACGTCCCGATGATCAGCGTCTTTGTGACCTGGTCGAGCAGGATGATGATCAGCGCAATGCCGAGCCACGGCAGCAGCGAGCCGGCCCCACGCCGCGCCGCCACGCTCAGGCCACCCGACGGGTTTCGCCGCCACAGAGATCGGCGTCGTTGGTGCAACGGCCGCACAGTTCGGGACGGCTGGGGTCGCTGCCGACGTCGTCGCGGTAATGCCAACAGCGCTCGCATTTCGAGGCGCTCGACGCAACGACCGTGATGTCGGGCGTCGCTTCCCCGTCGGCCTGCTGCAGCGTCACTTTCGAGACGATGAACAGGTACTTCAGCTCCTCACCGAACGCCGCCAGCGCGGCCAGGGCCGTCGCATTGGCTCGAAGGACGATCTCGGCTTGCAGCGACGAGCCGATAAGGCCGGCGGCGCGTGCCTTTTCGAGATCGAGCAACACCCGATCACGGGTTTCGATGACCGAGGCCCATCGCACCTGCGCCTGCTCCGGTTGTCGTTGATCGACCGCCCACAACGCGCTTTCGTCGGGCAGCGCCCAGTAGGTCTCGGTGAAGATCGATGGCTTACCCGGCGCGAAGACCTTCCACGCCTCTTCGGCGGTGAAGCTCAGGAACGGCGCCATCCAGCGCAGCATCGCGTGGCCGATGTGCCAGAGCGCGGTCTGCGCCGAGTGGCGACCGTGCGACTTCGGCGCCGTGGTGTAGAGGCGGTCCTTCAGGATGTCGAGATAGAAGGCCCCGAGGTCTTCCGAGCAGAACAACTGCAGCTTGGCGACCACCGGGTGGAACTCGTAGACGTCGTAGTGCGGCGGCGATTCCGAGTCGCCGTGAAACACGCCCCGGCCAGCATCGAACGTGCCGACGATCTGCACCTGCAGTGCCGCGGTGCGCGCGAGCGCCCACCGATCGAGCTCGAGCATCTCGCCGACCGGCACTGCGTCCACATCCGGATCGAAGTCGCTCGTGTTTGCCAGTACGAAGCGCAGCGTGTTGCGGATGCGGCGATAGGAGTCGACGACTCGCGCCAAGATCTTGTCGTCGATCGCCAGGTCGCCCGAGTAGTCGGTCGCCGCGCACCAGAGCCGGATGATCTCGGCGCCGAGCTTCTTCGTCAGATCCTGCAGCGCGATGAAGTTGCCGAGGCTCTTGCTCATCTTGCGACCGGAGCCGTCGACGGTGAAGCCGTGCGTCAGCAGGCCGCGGTACGGCGCGTGGCCTTCCATCGCACACGCGATCAGCAGAGACGAATGGAACCAACCCCGATGCTGGTCGTGGCCTTCGAGGTAGAGATCGGCCTCCGGCCCTTGGCCGCGCTCGCCGGCGCCATCGGTCGTGCCCGGATGGCTGCCGCGCAGCACGTGGAAGAAGGTCGATCCCGAGTCGAACCAGACGTCGAGGATGTCGTTGACCTTCGTGTAGTGCGCGGCCGAATGCGGGCCTTCCGCGCCGAGCACCTCTTCGGCGGTCAGGCGCGACCAGGCCTCGACCCCGCCTTCGGCGACGATCGCAGCCGCGCGGTCGATCAGCGCCAGCGTGTCGGGATGCAGTTCGCCGCTGTCCTTGTGCAGGAAGAACGGCAGCGGCACGCCCCAGTTGCGCTGCCGGCTGATGCACCAGTCGGGCCGGTTCGCGATCATGTCGTGCAGCCGCTGCTTGCCGTTCTGCGGGTAGAAGCTGGTGTCCTCGATCGCCGCGAGCGCGATGTCGCGGAGCGTCCGCACCGATGGATCGACGGCGAAGACGCCCGCGGTCGAGGCATCGGGCGCGTCCATCCGTACGAACCACTGCGCGGCCGCGCGATAGATCACCGGCGTCTTGTGGCGCCAGCAGTGCGGGTAACTGTGCACCAGGGTCGAAGTCGCGAGCAGCCGGCCGGCGTTGCGCAATGCTTCGATCACCGCGCCATTCGCCTTCCAGATGTCGAGCCCACCGAACAGCGGCAGCGCGCTGTCGTAGGTGCCGTTGCCCTGCACCGGATTGAGCACGTCCTCGACTTTCAGTCCATGCGCGCGGCACGAGTTGAAGTCCTCGACGCCGTAGGCGGGCGATGAATGGACCAGGCCCGTGCCGTCCTCAGCGGTCGCGTAGTCGGCGAGGTAGACCGGCGCGGTGCGCTCGTAGCCGGGGTGCAAAGCGCTCAGCGGATGGTGAAAGCGCAGGCCGTCGAGGCCACGGCCGGATGCCGTGGCGACCACCGACCCGATGAGTCCATAGCGCTCGAGGCACTTGTCGACCAGCGCGCTCGCGAGGATCAGCAGTCCGCGCTCGGTGTCGACAAGCGCGTACTCGAGGTCGGGGTTCAGGTTTAGCGCCTGATTCGCCGGCAAGGTCCACGGCGTCGTGGTCCAGATCACCGCGAACGCTTCCTTCTCAATCGACGGCAGGCCGAATGCTTTCGCCAATGCACCCGGGTCGGCGGCCATGAAGGCGACGTCGACGGTCGGCGACTTGCGGTCGGCGTACTCGATCTCGAATTCGGCCAGCGACGACGCGCAGTCGAAGCACCAGTAGACCGGCTTCAGGCCGCGGTAGACGAAGCCGCGCTCGATGATCCGCTTCAGCGCGCGGATCTCGCCGGCCTCGTTGCCGAAGTCCATCGTCAGGTACGGATGCTCCCAGTCGCCGAGCACGCCGACGCGCTTGAAGTCGGCCATCTGCTGCGCGATCTGCTCGGTCGCGAAGGCGCGGCTGCGTGCCTGCACGTCGGCCCGGCTCAGCCCGCGTCCGAACGTCTTTTCGATCTGGTTCTCGATCGGCAGCCCGTGGCAGTCCCAGCCCGGCACATACATCGCGTCAAAGCCGGCCAGCTGGCGCGCCTTGACGATCATGTCCTTCAGGATCTTGTTCGCGGCATGGCCCACGTGCAGCGTGCCGTTCGCGTACGGCGGGCCGTCGTGCAGCACGAAGCGCGGCTTGCCGACGCGCGCGGCACGCAGCCGCTTGTAGAGGCCCTGGTCCGACCATTCCTTGACCCAGCCCGGCTCGCGCTTCGGCAGGTCGCCGCGCATTGGGAACGGCGTCTCGGGCAGATTCAAGGTGGCTCGATGGTTCGTCGAGGCGGTCTTCGGAGCGGCGGTTTCGGTCATGGCGGGCATTCGGAGCGGTCGTTCCCGCAAGCGGGAATCCAGGCGCGCGACGGCGGCGTGGAACGAGGGAGCACGGAGCCCTGCGTGCGCAGGGCAGAGCCGCGCGTCAAATTCGGTCGCGGGTGGTCTGGCGGCCGGTCGCCACGTGCGCCGCCGCGTGGGCCCGCAACCAGGCCCGCGCATCGTCGACGTCCTGGCGGATCGCGGCGGTCAGCGCCGCGAGCCCGTCGTAGCAGGCTTCGTCGCGGAGTTTGTGCAGCAGTTCCACCTGCACGAGTTTACCGTAGCCCTCGTCGGTGCCGAGGCCAGCCGGCCACTCCAGACAGTGCACTTCGAGCAGCACGCGGCCGCTGTCGTCGACGGTCGGCCGGCGGCCGAGGCTGGCCACGCCGTCGACCGGCGCGTCAGCCAGTCCATGGGTGCGGACGGCAAAGATGCCGAGCGCCGCCGGCCGAGGATGCGGAAAGCGCAGGTTCAGCGTGCGCAGGCCATCGGCCGTGCCGAGGCCGCTCTCGCCGAGCGTGCGGCCGAGCTTGCGGCCGTGGATCACATGGCCGCTGATGCTGTACGGCCGGCCGAGCAGCGCCTCGGCGGCCGCCATGTCACCCGTCGCCAGTGCGGTCCGCACGGCAGAGCTCGAGACGCGCAGCCCGCGCACCTCGTAGCTGTTCATGCGCGCGACGTCGAAGCCGGCGGCCTGGCCGGCAGCGTCGAGCATCTCGTAGTTGCCGGCGCGCCGCGCGCCGAAGCGGAAGTCGTCGCCGACCAACACGTAGCGGGTGCCGAGACCGCGCACCAGCACGTCGTCGATGAAGGCGGTGGGCGATTGCGCTGCAAAGCGGGCGTCGAAGCGCAGCACGACGGTCTGTTCGACGCCGCAGCGTTCGAGCTCGCTGAGCTTGTCGCGCAGGGGCGCGATGCGGGCCGGCGCCGATTCGGGCTTGCCGGCGAGCCCGGCGAAATAGTCGCGCGGATTCGGCTCGAAGGTCATCACGCAGGGCGGCAGGCCGCGGTGCTGCGCTTCCGAGACCAGCAGTGCCAACATTGCCTGGTGGCCGCGGTGCACGCCGTCGAAGTTGCCGATCGTCAGGGCGCAGGCGGGGGCGATTCCTGGGTGGTGGAAGCCGCGATACACCTGCATGCGGCGATTATCGGGCGCGGGTTGCGCCTGCCTTGCTCAGAAGCTGACGGTGGCCGACAGCCCGGCAGCCCAGGTGCGCCCCGGGGCCGGCTCGAAGAACCGCGCGTTGCCCTCGTTGACGATGACCGAGCCGGCGTAGCGCCGCTCGAACAGGTTGTCGACGCGTCCGAACCCGGTCAACTCCCAGGCGCCGATACGGGTCACGTAGCCGACGTTCGCGCTCGCCACCGCATGGCCCTCAGCGGCATCGGTGTTCGCATCGTTGACGTAGACCTGGCTCAGCACGCGTGCCTCGACGCCACCGCGCCAGCCTTGCGGCGGCGCCCAGGCGAGCGCGGCGTACAGCGCGCTGCGCGCCGTGCCGGGAATGCGATTGCCGGCGGGAATGGTCAGGTTCGGCGTGGTGCAGGGCGTCGCGGCGCAGGTCGAGAAGGCGTCGCGGTAGCGCGCGTCGAGCCAGGTCGCCGCGACCTGCGCGCGCAGGTTCTCCAGCCAGCGGCCGCTCCACGCCGCCTCGAAGCCGCGGCGCCGCGTCGCGCCGGCGTTCTGGAAGGTCGAGCGCCCACCGACATTGGTCTGCGTCACGATCTCGTCGTGCGTGCGGGTCTCGAACAGCGCGACGTCGAACGCGCCCCAGATGCCGAGCCGCGTCTTGATGCCAGCCTCGACGCTGTCGCTCCGCGACGCCTGCAGGTCGAGGTTCAGCCCCGTCGCACCGCTCGAACGGTAGGCCAGCTCGTTCAAGGTCGGCGTCTCGAAGCCGCGCCCGACGGTCGCGTAGAGATGAACCGCATCACTCGCCGCGAACATCAGCCCGACCACCGGCAGCGTCGCGCTGTAGCGCACGCTGCCACTGTCGTCCGGGTTGGGTCCGACGATGTACTTGTCGACCGACTTGAAGCGCACACTGCTGTGGCGCACACCGACATCCAGCGTCCAGCGCTCGGCGACGCGCCACGAGCCTTGCAGGTACTGGTCGAAGTTCGAGACGTCGTTGTCCTCGTCGCGGCGCAGTGCGCCCTGCACGCCCTGCGTCGTGCCGATGAAGTTCTGGTAGCCCTGGCGGTGCTCGGACAGCGCGTCGTACGCGACCCCGCCGACCAGCGTGAAGGGCCGATCCCCGACGCGCGTCTTCAAGGTCCAGCGCAGGTCGGTGCCGGTGTAGTCGCGGCCGAGCACGATCACGCCGCCCGGATGCAGCGGGCTCGCCTGCGGGCCGAGCGGAATCGCCTGGAACTGCTGGGTGTTGCGATGGCCGCCGTAGAACAGCGCCCGCACCGACTGCGCCTCGTCGAGGCGCCGTTCATAGACGAGGCCGAGCTGGGTCTGGTCGACGGTCTTGCGGGTGTCGAATGCGATTGCCGAAGGATCGACGCTGCGCGGGTCGGCTTCGAACTGCGCGCGGCTCAGGCCGAGCGGGTCCTGCGCCTCCGGCAGCGCGACGCTGTTGGCGACCAAGGTCAGCTTGCTCGCGTCGTCCGGCCTCCAGGTGAATTTCGCATTGCCGAGGCGCCGTTCGGCCGCGCTGTGCTCGCGGTAGCCGTCGGTCGAGAACTCGCTCGCGCTGACCAGGTAGCCGAACGATCCGCTCGCACCGCTCGCCTTCATGCCCAGGCGCACCGTGCCGTCGCTGCCGCCGGTCAATGAGGTCGTGAAGGTCGACGGCGAAGTGCCTTCCTCGGTGAACACCTGGATCACGCCGCCGGACGAGTTGCCATACAGCGCCGAGAACGGGCCGCGCAGCACCTCGATGCGATCGGCCGAGCCGAGGTCGACGTTCGAGAGCTGGCCCTGACCGTCGGGGAGGGTGGCCGGGATGCCGTCGACGTAGAGACGCACGCCGCGGATGCCGAAGGTCGAGCGTGCGCCGAAGCCGCGCACCGAAATCTGCACGTCCTGGGCGTAGTTCTGACGGTCGCGGGCGAGCAAGCCGGGCACGCCACCGAGGCTTTCGGACAGGTTGACCTGCAGCCGCGCATCGCGGATGCCGGAGCCGTCGATCCGGTCGATCGAGGCCGGCACGTCGAACGGCAGCACCTCGGTCCGCGTCGCCGTGACGACGACCGGCGCGAGCCGCGTCGTCGCTTCGCCGGCCGTCGTCTGGGCCGATCCGATACAAGGGAGCGCCGCGATGCCGAGCGCTGCGGCTGTCGTCCTGAACATGTGGTTGGCCATCGGATGGAGGAATCGAGCCGAATGCGACGAGATCACCTGCTTGTCAGCGACGTTCTCGGAACTGGAACAAGCCGTTGCAGCCGTCGTCTCGCGCGGCGCCACGAGTCTAAGGGCCGGTGTGTCGGAGGAATGCCCGGGTAAACGCACGACCGGTTCGTCCGCACGCTGGCGAGATGCCTTTGTTCAACGTCACCGACGACGGGACGATGCGTCGGCCAACTGCTGAGATTGAGTCGGAATGGTCGACGCCGCCTCGCGACATGAAAACGTCGGCGCCGCCCCCAATGCAAACCTAATGCCTTTAGCCCAACCCCTTGCTATCCCGCAGTGGGCTCAATCGCTTGCGCTCCGTCGAGCCAGCACCACTGTCCCGGCGCGAGTTCCGCCGGCAGCGCGAGCGCGCCGTACCGGCTGCGGTGCAGCGCCTCGACCCGGTTGCCGGCAGCGGCGACCATCCGCTTGACCTGGTGGTACTTGCCTTCGGTCAGGGTGAGGCAGAGCGCCAGTTCGCCGATTCGTTCGCAGTCGGCGGCGCGCACCGGCTCGGGCGCATCGAGCAGGGTCACGCCGGCCCGAAGCCGGGCGACCAGCGCGTCGTCGACCGGGTGCTTGCAGGTCACGTCGTAGACCTTCGGGATGTGGCGCTTCGGCGAGGTCCAGCGGTGGATCAGCGTGCCGTCGTCGGTGAACAGCAAGAGGCCGGTCGTGTCTTCATCGAGGCGACCGATCGCCTGCACGTCGCGGCGCCGGAGCGGCGCCGGCAGCAGCCCGTAGACGCTCGGGTGGTGCTTCGGCTTCTGCGAGCACTCGCGGCCGGCCGGCTTGTTCATCGCGATCAGCGCGCGCGCCCGGTAGGGCCACGGCTCGCCCTGCACCTCGAACACGAGCCCTTCCGGATCGACCTCGTGGTCCGGGTCGTCGCAGACCGTGCCGTGCAGGGTCACTTCGGCGGCGTGAATCAGCGCGGCGCACTCGCGCCGCGTGCCGAAGCCCTGCGAGAACAGCACCTGCCCGAGCTTCATCGCGCCGCGCGGTTCCGGGCGCACACGGCCCGGAGTTTGAGAAGCGGAACGCGCATCGTGATGCGCGTTCCGAGGGCCTTGCCTATTTCGCCATCGCCTTGTCCCAGACCGCGTGCGTCCAGGCCGCTGCGCCCGGGTCCTTCTTGATCACCGGATCACTGCCGCCGGCCAGCAGGACCTTGACGGTGCGCTGGTACGCGGCCGGGTCGAGCTGGCCCATCTTCGGCGTGCCGGCGGTGGTGATCAGCTTGCCGACGTTCTCGAGCTGGCGCTTCTGCACCGCCGCCGTCGAGCCGCCCGACGTGTCGGCGGCGAGCACGATCTTGACGGCCTCGTCCTGGTTCTTCAGCGCGTATTCCCAGCCGCGCAGGCTCGCCTTGACGAAGCGGCCGAGCTTGGCGACATAGGCGGCGTCCTTCAGATCCGGCTCCCGCGCGTAGAGGCCGTCCTCGAGCGTCGCGACGCCCTGGTCTTCGTACGGGAAGGTGACGAGGTCGGCCGGCTTGACGCCCGCGTCGATGACCTGCCAGTACTCGTTGTAGATCATGGTCGAGATGCACGCCGCCTGGTTCTGCAGTAGCGGATCGACGTTGAAGCCCTGCTTCAACACCTTGACGTCGGGTGACGCGCCGCCGGTCTTCAGGCCAAGCGTGCCCATCCAGCTCAGGAACGGGTACTCGTTGCCGCCAAACCAGACGCCGAGCGTCTTGCCCTTGAAGTCCTTCGAGGTCGCGACGCCGCTCGACTTCTTGCAGGTCAGCATCATCCCGGAGCGGTTGAAGATCTGCGCGACGTTGACCATCGGCACGCCGGCTTCGCGCGCCGCCAATGCGCTCGGCATCCAGTCGACCGTGAGGTCGGCGCCCTTCGCGGCGAGGACCTGCGCCGGCGCGATATCGGGGCCGCCGGGCTTGATCGTGACGTCGAGGTCAGCCTCCTTGTAGAAGCCTTTCGCCTGGGCCACGTAGTAGCCGGCGAACTGGGCCTGCGGCAGCCACTTGAGCTGCACCGTGACCTTGTCGGCCGCAGCGGCGGAACCGGCGACACCCGCCAGCAGCATCGAGACCAGGTAGCTTGTCTTGCGCATCAGAGAACTCCGGGAGTTGAGCCTTGCGGCGTGGGAATGGTAAGGGCTCGGATCAAGCCGACGTGCGGATCGACGGGTGCCAGAACGTCGCGCGCCGCTCGATCCAGCCGAGCAGCCCGTAAAGCAAGGAGCCGGCCAGCGCGGCGACCAGGATCGCGGCCCAGACCAGGCCCATGTTGAGGCGCGCTGCCTCGGTCGAGATTCGGAAGCCGAGGCCCGACGTCGGCGAGCCGAAGAACTCGGCGACGATCGCGCCGATCATCGCGAGGGTCGAGTTGACCTTCAGCGCGTTGAAGACGAACGGCAGCGCGACCGGAATGCGCAGTGCCAACAGCGTGCGCCAATAGCCGGCGCCGTACGAACGCATCAGGTCGCGCTCCATGTGGCCCGATTCGGCGAGCCCGGCGAGCGTGTTGACGAGCATCGGGAAGAACGTCATCACGACGACGACCGCAGCCTTCGAATGCCAGTCGAAGCCGAACCACATCACCATGATCGGTGCGATGCCGATCAGCGGCACCGTGCTCGCGAGCGCGGCGATCGGCAGGAAGCCGCGCTGCAGGAAGGGGCTGCGGTCGATCAGCACGCCGGTCGCGAAGCCGAGCGCGCAGCCGACGACGAGGCCGATCAGTACCGAGTGCAGGACGGTCTGGTTGAAGTCGGACATCAGCACGCCGAAGCTCGCGACGAGCGCACGACCGATCAGGCTCGGCGCCGGCAGCAGAACCTGCGGCACCTCGAAGGCCTGCGTCAGGGCCTGCCAGAACACCAGGACCCAGGCACCGAAGAGCAGCGGGGTGCCGAAGCGGCCGATCGGGTTTCGCTCGTCGACCGCTGCTAATGCGCGCACGCTGAAGACGGCAAGCGCGAGCAGCGCAGTGAGAAGCGCCGCCAGCCCGCCGCCACTCATCGCTTGCCTCCCGGCGTCAGCAAACGCTCGGCGAGCGCGACGCAACCCGTTAGCGCGAGCCCGAGCAGCGCCGACATCACGAGCGCGGACCAAATCTGCACGGTGTTGCCGTAGTACGAGCCGGTCAGCAGGCGCGCACCGAGACCGGCCTGCGCGCCGGTCGGCAACTCGCCGACGATCGCGCCGACCAGCCCGGCCGCAATGCCGACCCGCAGCGATGGAAACAGGAACGGCAGCGACGCCGGCACGCGCACCTTCCAGAAGGTGTGCTTCTTCGACGCGGCGTAGGTGCGCAGCAGCTCCAGCTCGAGCACGCCCGGCGAGCGCAACCCCTTGACCAGCGCGACCGCGACCGGAAAGAAGCACAGGTACATCGAGATGATCGCCTTCGGGAACACGCCGGTCAGCCCGAGGCTGCCGAGGATCACGATGACGATCGGCGCGATCGCGAGCACCGGCACGGTCTGCGACGCGATCACCCAGGGGAAGAGGCTCCGTTCGAGCGTGCGCGAGTGGACGATCGCGACCGCGAGCAGCGCGCCGAGCGCGGTGCCCATCACGAAGCCGAGCAGGGTCGCCGAGCTGGTGACGGCAGCGTGAAAAAGCAGGTTGCGCGGCGAGTCGAGCGGCCAGCCGAACACCGAGTCGAACAGGTCGAGCGCGATCTGGTGCGGCGCCGGCAGCACGGGCCGGTCCATAGACAGAGTCAGTTTCACAAGATCGGCGAAGCCCCAACCAGGCTGCGACGACAACGTGCGCTCGATGACCTGGGCCGCGTTCAAGCCGACTGCGGCGGCGTACCAAAGCGCGATCAGGATCGCGAGCACCGCCAGCACCGGGCCGATGCGCGCCCAGGCTGCATCTATCGACGACGCGGCACCCGGCGCGATTGGTGCGCGCGGCGCGACCGCTTCAGTGCTCGCCATGACCCTCGCGCAACGCGACGCGCACGCGATGCGCGATGTCGGTGAACTGCGCGGTGTCGCGGATGTCGAGCGTGCGATCGGCCGGCAGGTCCGACTCGATGACGTCGACGATGCGGCCCGGCCGCGGCGACATCACGACAATTCGCGACGACAGGAACACCGCCTCGGGAATCGAGTGCGTGACGAAGACGACGGTGCGGCGCTCGCGTTCCCAGAGCCGCAGCAGCTGCTCATTGAGGCGATCGCGCGTGATTTCGTCGAGCGCGCCGAACGGCTCGTCCATCATCAGCAGCTTCGGCTCGAAACCGAGTGCGCGCGCGATCGAGACGCGCTGCTGCATGCCGCCCGACAGCTGCCACGGGTATTTGCCTTCGAAGCCCTTCAGGCCCACGCGCTCGAGGTGCTGCAGCGCGGTGCGGCGTGCCGCGTCCTTCTCGATGCCGTGGATCTCGAGCGGCAGGCAGACGTTGGCGAGCACGGTGCGCCACGGAAACAGCGCGGGTGCCTGGAACACGTAGCCGTAGGAGCGCGCGAGCCGCGCCTCTTGCGGAGTCAGGCCGTTGACGCGGACATTGCCCGACGTCACTTGTTCCAGGTCGGCGATCACCCGCAGCAGGGTCGTCTTGCCGCAGCCCGATGGCCCGATCAGCGAGACGAACTCGCCTTCGTGGATCGTCAGGCTGACCTTGTCGAGCGCCGTGACGGTGTGTTCGGCGGCCGGGTAGACGACCGAGACCTGCTGGATGTCGACGGTGGTGGTGCTCGCCGCGGCAGCCGAAGGCGGATTGCGCATCGAACAGTCAGACGCGCGCCGGATTGTTCGGGTGCGTGGTCCAGTTCGCGTACTCGCCGCTGACGACCTGTCCGGTGCGCGGGTCGACCGCGCCGGCCGGCAGCGCATGCATCGTGATGCAGTCGGGCACCGGGCAGACCGAGACGCAGAGGTTGCAGCCGACGCACTCGTCGTCCATCACCTCGAAGTGGCGCTTGCCGTTCAGCGTGGCCGAGATCGCCTGGTGCGAGGTGTCCTCGCAGACGATGTGGCAGCGCCCGCACTGGATGCACAGGCTCTGTTCGATGCGCGCCTTCTCGACGTGGTTCAGGTTCAGCTGGTTCCAGTCGACGATCGACGGCACCGCGCGCCCGCGCAGCGCGTCGATGTTCGCCATGCCCTTCGCGTCGAGGTACTCCGAGAGGCCGTCGCAGAGGTCCTGCGCGATCTTGAACCCGTAGGTCATCGCCGCGGTGCAGATCTGCACGTTGCCGCAGCCGAGCGCGATGAACTCGGCCGCGTCCTTCCACGTCGTGATGCCGCCGATGCCGGAGATCGGCAGCCCCGCCATCGACGGCGCACGCGCGATTTCGGCGACCATGTTCTGCGCGATCGGCTTGACCGCCGGTCCGCAATAGCCGCCGTGAGATCCCTGGCCGCCGGTGCTCGGCACGATCAAGAGCGAATCGAGGTCCACGCCCATCACCGAGTTGATCGTGTTGATCAGCGACACCGCGTCGGCGCCGCCGCGGTGCGCCGCGAGCGCCGGCGGCTTGATGTCGGCGACGTTCGGCGTCAGCTTCACGATGACCGGCAGCCTGGTGTAGTGCTTGCACCAGCGCGTGACCATCTCGATGTACTCGGGCACCTGGCCGACCGCCGAGCCCATGCCGCGCTCGCTCATGCCGTGCGGGCAGCCAAAGTTCAACTCGACGCCGTCGCAGCCGGTGTCCTCGACCATCGGCAGGATCGCCTTCCACGCCTCTTCCTGGCACGGCACCATGATCGAGACGACCAGCGCGCGGTCCGGCCAATCGCGCTTGACGCGCCGGATCTCTTCGAGGTTGACCTCGAGCGGCCGATCCGTGATCAGCTCGATGTTGTTGAAGCCGATCAGGCGCCGGTCCTGCGAATAGAGCGCGGCGTAGCGTGGCCCGTTGACGTTGACGATCGGCGGCCCCGCCTCGCCGAGCGTCTTCCAGACCACGCCCCCCCAGCCTGCCTCGAAGGCGCGGACGACGTTGTATTCCTTGTCGGTCGGCGGCGCCGACGCGAGCCAGAAAGGATTCGGGCTTTCGATGCCGGCGAAGGTGCTGCGAAGGTCGGCCATGGCGGTGCTCGATGGATCAGGCTGCGGTGCGCCGGACGCGGTTGAAGGAGGCGGCGCGAGGCGACGTCGCGAGCGCACGATCGATCGAATGCGCGGCGATCTTGCCGTGCTCGACCGCCTCGACGGTCAGGTCCTGCCCGCCGAACGTGCAGTCGCCGCCGGCCCAGACGCCGGGCAGCGAGGTGCGGCCTTCGGCGTCGACTTCGATGCGGCCGGCGCGCAGCCGCAAAGTCGCCAGTGTCGGATCGGCGAGCACGAGAGTCTGACCGATCGCCTTGAAGACAGTGTCGACCGATGTGGTCGAGGTCTCGCCGGTCTCCAGCAAGCGGCCATCGGTTTCGCGCACCGTCGCGAACGTCGCGCCGACAACCGCGCTGTCGGCGACCTCGAGTGACTTCAGCACGCTCCACGTCCGGATCGTCACGCCGTTCAACTGCGCCCACTCGCGCTCATAGGTCGAGGCCGGCATCTGCGCCTGGTCGCGCCGGTAAACGATCGTCACGACGTCGGCGCCGAGCTTGCGCGACTGCACCGCCGCGTCGACCGCGGTCATGCCGCCACCGAGCACGACGACGCGGCGGCCGACCGGCAGCGCACTGTAGTCGGCGACCTGGCGCAGCGCGGCGATGAAGTCGACCGCGTTCTGCACGCCGTTCGCGCTCTCGTCGGCCAGGCCGAGCGCGTTGACGCCGGCGAGGCCGACGCCGATGAAGACCGCGTTGAAGCGCTGCGTCAGGTCATCGAGCAAAAGCTGTTCACCGAGCGCCTGCCCGCATTGCAGCTCGATGCCGCCGATCGAGAGCAGCCAGTCGATCTCCTTCTGCGCGAAGCCGTCGACCGTCTTGTAGGTCGCGAGCCCGTACTCATTCAGGCCACCCGGCTTCGGCCTCGCGTCGAACACGGTGACGTCGTGACCGAGCAGCGCGGCGCGGTGCGCGCACGACAGTCCGGCCGGCCCGGCGCCGACCACCGCGATGCGCCGGCCGGTCGATGCCGCGCGCTGGAACATCGGCGCGCCGGGCTTCGAAAAATAGTGGTCGGTCGCATGGCGCTGCAGCAGGCCGATCTCGACCGGCTTGTCCTCGTGCGTGTTGCGCACGCAGGCCTGCTCGCACAGCACCTCGGTCGGGCAGACGCGGGCGCACATGCCGCCGAACACGTTGGCCTCGAGGATCGCGCGCGCCGCGCCGCGCGGGTTGTCCTCGCCGATCCGGCGGATGAACGACGGGATGTCGATGCCCGTCGGGCAGGCCTGGATGCAGGGCGCGTCGTGGCAGTAGTAGCAGCGCTCGGCCTCGATCAGCGCCTGGGCGCGGGTCAGCGGCGGATGGGCGTCGCCGAAGTTGTCGGCGTACTGGGCGTCCGTCAGGCGGCCGGCCTGGATATCGGGCTTCGGCATCGCGCTCAGGCGGCGCGCGCGACCGGCTGCGGCACGTGCAGCTCGGCCTGTCGCTTGAGCGCGTCGAACACCGGTGCGAATGCGGGCCGCTTCACGTAGCGGCCGGCGCCGCGCTCGGTGCGCAGCTCGCCGTCGGCCCAGACGATCTTGCCCTGCGACAGCGTGACCTTCGCGAGGCCGGTCACGTTGCGGCCCTCGAACACGTTGTAGCCGACCTTCGAGATGCTGGTTGCGGTCGAGATTGTCTTCGTCGCGTTCGGGTCCCAGACCACGAGGTCGGCATCGCTGCCCGCGGCGATCGCGCCCTTGCGCGGATAGAGGTTGAAGATTTGCGCCGCATTGGCCGACGTCACGCGGACGAATTCGTTCTGCGTCAGCCGGCCGGTGCGCACGCCGGCATCCCACAGCACCGACATGCGGTCCTCGACGCCGGCGCAGCCGTTCGGGATCTTGCTGAAGTCGTTGCGGCCCATGCCCTTCTGGTCGCCGCAGAACGCGCAATGGTCGGTCGCGGTCGTGTGCAGGTGGCCGGCAGCGAGCGCGCCCCACAGCGCGTCCTGGTGGTGCTTGGCGCGGAACGGCGGGCTCATCACGTGCGCCGCGGCGACGTTCCAGTCCGGGTTTTGGTAGACGGATTCATCGATCGTCAGGTGCCCGGCGAGCGCTTCGCCGTAGACGCGCTGGCCGTGGCTGCGCGCGCGAATGATCGCGTTGACGGAGTCGGCACACGAGACGTGGACGATGTAGAGCGGCGTGCCGAGCACCTCGGCGATCCGGATCGCGCGCTCGGCCGCTTCGGCCTCGACCGCCGGCGGGCGCGACAGCGGATGGCCCTCGGGCCCGGTGATGCCGGCCTCGACCAGCTTCTTCTGCATCTGAAACACGAGCTCGCCGTTCTCGGCGTGCACCGTCGGCAATGCGCCGAGCTCGAGCGCCCGGCTGAAGCTGTTCACCAGCACCTCGTCGTCGGCCATGATCGCGTTCTTGTAGGCCATGAAGTGCTTGAAGCTGTTGACGCCGTGCTCGTGCACCAACGTCCCCATGTCGGCATGCACGCTGTCGTCCCACCACGTCACTGCGACGTGGAAGCTGTAGTCGGCACAGGCCTTTACGGCCCAGCCGCGCCAGTCGTTCCATGCCTGCATCAGCGGCTGCTTCGCGTTCGGAATGACGAAGTCGATGATCATCGTCGTGCCGCCGGAGACGCCGGCCGCGGTGCCGGTGTA
>Ga0207659_10000689_pt1 | contig 20083 bp, 18 predicted proteins | sample KBSM43metaG_FD_184330 | JGI IMG/M metagenome (GOLD analysis project Ga0207659, IMG submission 184330) | Miscanthus rhizosphere microbial communities from Kellogg Biological Station, Michigan, USA - KBS M4-3 metaG (SPAdes) (version 2) | ecosystem: Host-associated > Plants > Roots > Rhizosphere >...
TGTGTCCGATCGATTTCTCGGACTTCTCCCGACGGGCGTTCGATCATGCCGTGGCGATTGCCAGGTGGTACGAATCGACGATCACGGTGCTTCACGTATCAGCCAGTTCATCAGTTGTGGTTTACGCCACAGGTCCGGCAGGCGTTGTGTCCCGTCCTCACGTTGCGAATGAGTTAACGGCTCTTCAAGGATTGAACCATGGCACGACGACACCTTTCGATGCGGCCTGAGTGGGAAGACGCGATTCGCGAAGGACGCAAGAATATTGACGCCCGGCCGGTGGCTGACGATATCGCGAACGTGAAGGTCGGTTCCGTCATCCGTTATCCAGGAGCACGAGTGCGCGTGACGCACATGCGGTTCTATGCGGGGTTCAACGATCTGCTCGCGCACGAGGACTGGCGTCGAATCGGCCCTGACGCAGCCGACGCGAAGCAGCTTCGGCGGCTGCTGCTGGAAGAGGGGCATGAAGCCCCCGTGCACCACCGCAGCGCCGTCGCGATCGAATTCGAGTCCATTGGCGCTGACACCTCGCCGTCCTCGCCCAGTCCCTTTCGCGTCGGGCGGACGTAACAGTCCGCAGCTACGCATCCTGAAGCCGTCGTCGTAGACGAGGAACTGTGCGCTCGCTCTGGCGAGATAATCGAAGGAGTCGCTCAGCGTTTCGCGGCGCGCCGGCGTTGCCATCGATGGTGCACTATGCCGCGCGAGCGCCACGCGACAGCGCCGCGACGACCATCTCGTCGGTTACTTCCGAGAAGTCATCGAAGAACTGGCCGACCGCATACAGGTCGGCCGGCGCGTACAGGCAGACCACTTCATCCGCTTCGGCTTCGATCTGCGCGAGTGATTGAGGAGGAGCGACTCCGATGGCCACGATGATCTTCTGCGGGCTGCGGGCGCGTACTGATCGAATGGCGGCGAGCATTGACGATCCGGTGGCGATGCCGTCATCGACGACCACGACAATGCGTCCTGCCGGATTCACCGCCTTCGCGGCACCGCCGTACATCTGCCGTCGCGCGCGAATGACCTTCCGCTGGATCTCAATCTCCTGGCGCAAGTAGCCCTCGTCGGCGACGTGGAAGTACCGACCTGCCAACACGGTGCCTGCCTCGTCAACGGCGCCGATGGCCAGTTCGGGCTGTCCCGGTGCGCGAAGCTTGCGCACGAGCACTACGTCGAGCTCGCCTCCAAGCGCGTCAGCGATGATCCGGGCCATCGGCACCGCACCGCGTGGCACTCCGAGAATCAGCGGATTTTTGCCCTTGTATGCCACGAGCTGTTCGGCAAGTAGCGCAGCCGCCTCGTCGCGATTACTGAAGCGCATCATCGCCTCCTGAGATTTCCGCGCTGATACGCGAGGCACACCATGCTCAGGATGAGATCACCAGCGCGAAGATGAGTCCATGTGCCCTATCCCAGATACCCATGCATTTCTTCTGCCTGCAGACGACGCGCGCGGCAACGAGAGTGTGGGGCGGCGGCGCAACGCATGGCGAAGACGCCTTTGGGGATTCGCCGGGCACGTTCGTTGCTCGGCTTGTGTGCGGCTTCCTCTGGCCCCGGCGACGGAAAGCGAGAACCCATGACTGCAAACACGAACACGGGGGGAAATCGTTGGATCCGGTGGTTCGACGACGTCGGGATGGCAGACGTGCCGGCAGTGGGCGGCAAGAACGCCTCGCTCGGCGAGATGCGATGCGCATTGACGACGCGCGGCATCCGGATCCCTGATGGGTTCGCGACGACCGCAGATGCCTACAGGACGTTCCTGAGCGCCGGCAGTCTCGAAGCGGCGATCGCAGACGCGCTGGGACGTCTCGACGTGACCGACATCGAGCGTCTGCAAGCCGCCGGATCTCACGTCCGGTCGGCTATCCTCGCCGCCAAGCTTCCTGACGATCTCGTCGCAGCGATCACGGAAGGCTATCGTCGACTGGAAACGCAATACGGCGCCCACTGCGATGTGGCCGTGCGCAGCAGCGCCACTGCGGAAGATCTTCCGGAAGCGAGCTTCGCCGGCCAGCAGGAAACGTATCTCAACATTCACGGCGAAGCGATGCTGCTCGACGCGGTCAGGCGCTGCTACGCCTCGCTGTTCACCGATCGCGCCATCGTCTACCGGACCAATCACGGCTTCGATCACCGCCAGGTTGCACTGTCGGTTGGCGTGCAGAAGATGGTGCGGTCGGATCTCGCCTGCGCCGGCGTCATGTTCTCGATCGATACGGAGACGGGGTTCTCCAAAGCTGTTCTCATCAACGCCGCCTATGGACTCGGCGAGAGCGTGGTGCAGGGCACCGTCAACCCCGACGAGTTTTGCGTGTTCAAGCCGACGCTTGCCGAAGGCTTCCGGCCGATCCTCCAAAAGAAGCTGGGGACGAAGGAGTTCAAACTCGTCTACGAAGAGGGCGGCACACGGCAGACGCGGAGCGTGCCGGTGCCGAAAGAGGACCGGGAGCACTTCGCGCTCGGAGATGACGACATTCTGACGCTCGCACGATGGGCGGTCGAAGTCGAGGACCACTACTCCCGTCTGCGCCGGGCGCCGTCGCCCATGGACATCGAGTGGGCCAAGGACGGCCGCAGCGGCGAGCTGTTCCTGGTGCAGGCGAGGCCCGAGACCGTACAGGCACGACGAGACACGCACGTGTTGGAGCGCATGCAGCTGGAATCGCGCGGCGAGGTGCTCGCGACCGGCCGCAGTGTGGGCGAAAAGATCGGGCAAGGGCGGGCGCGCATCATTCGATCGGCCGTCGATCTCGACCAGTTGCAGCAAGGCGAGGTGCTGGTTACCGAGATGACTGATCCGGACTGGGAACCGGTCATGAAGCGCGCGGCGGCCGTGGTCACGGATCGTGGAGGCCGTACCTGCCATGCAGCAATCGTCAGCCGCGAGCTGGGCATCCCTGCCGTCGTCGGCACGGGATCGGGCACGTCAGCGATCAAAACAGGCGACCAGGTCACCGTCTCGTGCGCTGAGGGCGAGGAAGGGTTCGTCTACCTCGGCACGCTGCCCGTTCGCATCGAACGCACCAATCTCGCCGACCTTCCGCATCCGCGTACGCAGATGATGATGAACGTCGGCAACCCGGCCGAGGCGTTCGCACTGTCGTTCCTGCCGAACGATGGCGTGGGCCTCGCGCGCCTCGAATTCATCATCGGCACGCACATTCGCGCGCACCCGATGGCGCTCCTCCATCCCGAACGGGTCGAGGATCGCAAGGCGCGCCGGGAGATCGAGGAGCTCACGCGCGGCTACGCCGACAAGGGCCAGTACTTCGTCGATCGCCTCGCCGAGGGCGTCGGCATGATTGCCGCCGCCTTCTGGCCGAAGGACGTCATCGTCCGGCTCTCGGATTTCAAGACCAACGAGTACGCCGGCCTGCTGGGCGGAGCCGCCTTCGAGCCCAAGGAAGAAAACCCGATGCTCGGCTTCCGCGGCGCGTCGCGCTACTACGACCACCGTTATCGCGAAGGGTTCGCGCTGGAATGCCGCGCGATGCGGAAGGTCCGTGAGGAGATGGGGCTCGAAAACGTCAAGCTCATGATTCCGTTCTGCCGCACCGTGGACGAAGGACGCCGCGTGATCGCAGAACTGGCGGTCAACGGATTAGTCCAAGGCGATCACGGTCTCGAGATCTATGTGATGTGCGAAATTCCGAGCAACGTCATCTTGGCCAAGGAGTTCGCCGATGTCTTCGACGGCTTCTCCATCGGGAGCAACGATCTCACGCAGCTCCTGCTGGGCGTCGATCGCGATTCGGAGCTCGTCGCGCATCTGTTCGACGAGCGGAACGACGCGGTCAAGCAAATGATCACCCAGGTGATCAGCGCCGCGCACGCTGCCGGCCGGAAGATTGGCATCTGCGGACAGGCACCGAGCGACTATCCGGAGTTCGCCCGGTTTCTGGTGACGGCTGGCATCGACAGCCTCTCGCTGAACCCGGATTCCCAGCTCAAGACGATGCTGGAGATCGCCGGGTTGGAAAAGACGCTTGGGACTGCGCCCGACGCTCAATCGACGACCGCGAAACTGACTACAAGGATCGGATGATGCCGGTCAATACAATTCGTCCCCGCTCCGACGGCCCTGCTCGAAGGCGGAAATGTTATCGAGTGTCGTCTCGCTGATGGCGTGGAGCGCCTCGCGCGTGAAAAAGGCCTGATGTGCCGTGACGACCACATTCGGGAACGTCAGGAGCCTGGCGAAGAGCACCGAATGAACCGTTGCGCCCCGTATTGTGCGCTCGCTGACCGACTCTCTTCTGTGTCGATGAGCCGTGTCATCGTCTGGCTCGAAGGGCGATCGCATGCCGCCATCAATGGCCTGGCGTTGTCCATCCTTCTCGTGATCAGTGCGATCGATTATGTGACGCCACCGGCGATCAGCACGTTCGTGTTCTACACGATTCCGATTGCTTTGGCGGCGTGGTTTGCGGGGCGCGCGAGCGGTCTCGCGACTGCACTACTGGCGGCCGGCGCCTGGATGACGTCGGACATCGCCTTGCGCGGCGCGCCGTACTCCGAGCCGGCGATTCTCTTCTGGAATACTGCCGCACGGTCGATGACCTTCGTACTCGTCGCATGGTTGATCGCCGAGGTGCAATTACACCTGAGCCGCGAGCAGCAGCTTGCTCGTACGGACCCCATGACGGGGCTATTCAACGCCCGGGCATTTTTCCACGAGCTCACGATGGAAGTGGCTCGCGCCGGCCGCGCGCGTTATCCGGTCTCGGTCGTGTATCTGGATCTGGACAACTTCAAACTGGTTAACGATCAGCGTGGGCACGCCGAAGGCGATCGTGCTCTCAGCACCGTTGGGGAGTTGCTGCGGCGAAGGGTGCGCGGCAGCGACGTACTTGGCCGTCTCGGCGGGGACGAGTTCGCCATGATACTGCCAGCGACGGACGTCGTCGAAGCACGAACCGTAGTTTCGAATGTGCAGTCAGCGCTGAAGATCGAGATGAAGCAACGCCAATGGCCCATTACTCTGAGCATCGGTGCGATCACGTGCCGTCCGCCATTCCCGGCGCCGGGCGTCCTGTTGCAGGCCGCAGATCGCCTGATGTACCAGGCAAAAGCCGCGGGCAAGGACGCGTGCCTACAGAGCACGTGGGACGCCGCGAAGTAACGCTCCACGGTCGACTTCGGCCGTCAAGCTGCCGCTATTGCAGCGGACACCTGTTCGGCGCACGCGACTGCATTCGCTGGAAGACGACGTCGAGCATGTCCCGTGCATCCGCCAGCACGAAGTCCCGGCACATTACCTGCGCAACTCGAGCTTGCTGTTCCTCGCGCACCAGCGCGGAGAGGAGATCTCAATACGCCTCCGCACCTACTGGGTGCGTGTCGGTCTTCGGCTCCGGCACTTCCGTCATCGTCGCTTCCGTGAGCAGCAGCACGCCCGCCACGGAAACGGCGTTCTCGAGCGCGAGCCGCACGACCTTGGTCGGGTCGATGATGCCGGCTTCCACGAGATCGACGTATTCACCCTTTGCCGCGTCGAACCCGAAAGCCCCGCTGCCGGCCCGCATCTTCTCCGCCACCACGCCAGCGTCGGCGCCGGAATTCTCGGCGATCTGCCGCGTGGGCACCTCCAGCGCACGCCGGAGGATCAGCATCCCGGCGCGTTCATCGCCATCGACATGCGAGGCGGCGGTCTCCACGGCCGGAATCGCGCGCAGCAACGCCAGACCCGCACCGGGCACGATCCCTTCGGCGATGGCCGCCCGCGTCGCGTGGATCGCATCGTCGAATGCTTCGCGACGGCTCTTCATCTCGGCTTCCGATGGCGCCCCAACGCGGATGACCGCGACGCCTCCGCTGATCTTGGCGAGACGCTCCTCGAGTTTCTCGCGGTCGTAGTCCGACGTCGTGTCCGCGATCTGCTTGCGCAACTCCTGGCAGCGCGCGTCGATGAGCCGCTTCTGGCCCTTCCCGCCAACGATCGTGGTGTGCTCACGGTCGACAACAACGCGCGCCGCGCGACCCAGATGTTCAGACGTCACCTTCTCGAGCTTGATGCCAAGCTCCTGCGCGATGAGCTGTCCGCCGGTGACAATCGCGATGTCCTGGAGCATCGCCTTGCGGCGATCGCCGAAGCCGGGTGCTTTCACCGCGACATTCGCAAACGTCCCGCGCAGCCGGTTCACGACAAGCGTGGCCAGCGCTTCGCCGTCGACCTCTTCGGCAATCACGAGCAGTGGCGCCCCGCCCTTGGCGATCTGCTCGAGCAGCGGCAGGAAGTCCTTGACGTTGCTGATCTTGCCTTCATAGAGGAGGATGAACGGGTCGTCGAGCACCGCCTCCATCTTCTCGGGGTCGGTCACGAAGTAGGGCGAGAGGTATCCGTGGTCGAATTGCAATCCTTCGACAATTTCGACCGCGGTCTCGGTGCCTTTGGCCTCCTCCACCGTGACTGCCCCTTCCGCGCCAACCTTCTCAATCGCCTGAGCGACGAGCTCACCGATCGTGGGGTCGTTGTGTGCCGACACCGTCGCGACCTGTTTCTTTTCCAGCTGGCTCTGCACAGGCCGCGACTGCGAACGCAACGCCTCGATCGCCGCATGTGAGGCGCGGTCAAGACCGCGCTTGAGATCGATGGCGCTCGCGCCGGCCGCGATGTTGCGCATGCCTTCCGCGACCATCGCGTGCGCCAGCAGGGTGGCCGTCGTCGTTCCGTCACCCACGGCGTCGCCGGTCCGCTCCGCGGCATCACGCAGCATCTGGGCACCGAGATCCTCTTCAGGGTCTTTCAATGAGAACTCTTTCGCGATAGTGACGCCGTCGTTGCAGACGATCGGCTTTCCCCACTTCTTCTCGATGAGCACGGAACGCGACTTGGGTCCCAGCGTCACGCGGACCGCATCGGCAATCGCGGCCGCGCCGTGAAGCACCTTCTCGCGAGCTTCCGATCGGAATAGCACGTGCTTGTGCGGCATGATTCAACCTTTCGAGGACTAGGCGAGGCTGTACCTCGCTAGTCACAGTGCCTGCTGGGAGTGAAGCCAAGTTCGAGCCAAGTCACGTCGCGAGGCGATAAGCAAGAGTGTGCGGAAAGAGATGCACACAGTGCAGGCGGAAGTGGAGCATGCTCACCGATGGCCGCGGCTATTTCTCGTACGGCGCGAATTTCTTCGCGGTTGGAGGACCTCATGACCGTGCGCGGACCGAAGGCGAGGAAGCGAAGCGCGGCGCCGATACACCTCCGATAGTCGGCCGTCGGCTCATCCTGGTTCGACCTGTCCCACAGTGTCTCCTTGGCGATGATGGTGGCGTTGATCGTGCCACCATCCCACCGTGGGACTGAACATCCTAGCCCTTCACGCAGATGATTGGGAGCAGCTTCGCCACTTTCCGAGAGAGCCCTGCGGCATCGGCAGCGTCAACGACAACGGTGACATCTTTGTACGCGCCGGGGGCCTCTTCTGCCACACCGCGCGGCGATGGACTGCGCACGATGATCCCGCGTGCGGCCAGCTCGTCGATCACCTGCCGCCCTCGCCACGTCCGCAGCGCCTGATGGCGGCTCATCGCGCGCCCGGCGCCATGACAGGACGAGGAGAACGATAAAGCCTCGCTGCGGCTCGTGCCGACGAGGACGTAGGATGCGGTGCCCATCGTGCCGCCGATCAGCACCGGTTGGCCGGTGTCGCGCAGGCCGGTCGGCAGATCGGGATGTCCGGGACCGAACGCGCGCGTCGCGCCTTTTCGATGAAGGAAGATCTCCCGGGACGCGCCGTTGAACGGATGCGATTCGAGCTTGCACGTGTTGTGCGAGACGTCGTAGAGGAGCGTGAGCGCCGCCTGCGGCAGGACGGTGGCGAACGCCTGCCGCACCAGATGCGTGATGATTTGACGGTTCGCCAGCGCGCAATTGATGCCCGCCCTCATCGCACCGAGATACTGCCGGCCGAGATCCGATTCGACCGGGGCGCAGGCCAGCTCGCGATCCGGCAGCACGATGCCGAAGCGCGGCGCCGCGATTGCCATGTCCGTGAGAAACTCCGTCCCGATTTGGTGGCCGAGCCCTCGCGATCCGCAGTGAATAGACACGACGACATCGTTCACCGCGAGACCGAATGCGCGTGCGATCTCCGCATCGTGCACCTCGGCGACATGCTGTATCTCGAGATAGTGATTGCCCGACCCGAGCGTCCCCATCTCGTCCTGCTGCCGCCGCCGTGCCTTGACGGACACGGCTGACGCGACCGCCCCCTCCATGCATCCGTGCTCCTCGATGCGATCGAGATCGGCCTCGACTCCGTAGCCGCACTGAACGGCCCAGCGTGCGCCGCCTTCGAGCATCGCGTCGAGCTCGCGATCGTCGAGGTGAATGCGGCCGTGACTGCCGACGCCGGCCGGCACGCTGCGGGAGAGCTGGTGAGCGAGCTCGCGTTTCAGCGGCTCGATCTGCTCGACGGTGATTCCGGTATGCAGCGTTCGGACGCCGCACGAAATGTCGAAGCCCACGCCGCCGGCCGACACGATTCCGCCCTCGTCCGGATCGAATGCGGCGACGCCGCCAATCGGGAATCCGTAACCCCAATGCGCGTCCGGCATGGCATATGAGGCGCGCTGGATTCCGGGCAGCATCGCCACGTTCGTGACCTGCTCGCGGACCTTCTCGTCCATGTCGCGCATGAGCGTCTCGGAACCGTAGATGATTCCAGGTACGCGCATCGTTCCCGTTTGCGGCACCCACCACTCGTAGTCGGACCTTCGGACGAGCGTTGACAGCTCCATCTGCTGCCCTACACGTCGACGACGCACTGTGCGTGCCAGCCATCAGCGCCGTGGCTGACCTTCAACGCCGTCAGCGTCGCGCCTTTGACCTCGACGGCCGGCTCGTGACGAGCGATGTCCACCGCCTCGCCGTACGCCGTCGCACGCAACGATTCTCCTTCGATGTCGATCGAGAAGTCACCGAAGACCATCGCGCGCACCGCCATCTCGTAAATCAGCGCGTTCAGCCACTCGACGAGCAGGAGCTCGTCCGTGGGCGCCTGGCAGAACACGGGAACGGCGTCGGTCGTACGCACGCCCGCGGGATCGGTCACGACAGCCGTCAGTGCGAACGCCGCCTGACGAAACGCTTCGGCTTTCGTCGGCGCCACGCCGCGCACGCCAATGTCGGCATCGTGCGCGAAATGCGCCCACGATCCCTTCGACACGCCATCCAGGGTCAACACAATTCCTCAAGGCTCCGGTACACGTCCGTGCGACCGAGCGCATCAGCAACGGCCCGACAGGTGATCGCCCCCGCGTAGGTATTCACGCCCTTGGCAAATCCTGGATCGTCGCCCAACGAGGCCAACCCATGATCCGCGAGACGCCGCACGTATGGAAACGTCGCCGTGGTGAGCGCCACGGTCGAAGTGCGCGGATACGCGCCGGGCATGTTCGTGACGCAGTAATGACTCACACCGTGCTCGACGTAGACAGGGTTGGAGTGGGAGGTCGGACGGGAGGTTTCGACGCAGCCGCCCTGGTCGATACTCACGTCGACAATCACCGTGCCTGGCTGCATCGCTTCGACCATAGGTCTCGTGAGGACGACGGGGGCGCGCGCGCCGCGCACCAGCACTGCCCCGATGACGAGATCGCTCGAACGGGCTGCAGCGGCGATCGTCTCAGGCTCAGACACGATGAACTCGAACCGATCGGAGAGTTCTCGCTGGAGTTCCGGCACGCGCTCACGCTGGCGCCCCGCAAGCGTGACATGAGTGCCCATCGCGATCGCTGTACGCGCGGCGTGACGACCGACAACACCGTCGCCGATCACGAGCACGCGGCCAAACGCCTGGCCGAGCACTTGACCGAGCAGCATGCCGCGGCCGCCGTTGAACTTGGCCAGGTAGTAGTTGCCAATCGTCGGGGCCATGCTGCCTGCGACACCGCTCATGGGCGCCAGCAGCGGCAAGCGCCCCCCGCCGTCTTCAACTGTTTCGTACGCGATCGCCGTAGTCTTGGCGTCGAGCAGCGCTTGCGTGAGCGAAGGGCTCACCCCGGCCAGATGGAAATAAGTGAACACCAGTTGGTCGCGGAGGAAGCGGTATTCCCATTCCAGTGGTTCTTTCACTTTCACGACGAGGTCGGCGCGCCATGCCATCGCGGAATCAACCACGTGCGCGCCGGCGGCTGCATATTCCTCATCGGCGAAGCCCGATCCGACACCCGCCGCGTGCTCAACGAAGACGGCATGACCCGCAGCCACCAGCTGACCAGCGCCTGTAGGCGTGAGTGCGACGCGGTTTTCGCGGTCCTTGATCTCTTTCAGTACACCGATATGCATAAGCTCGACTGAGGTGGCAACTGCTGACGCGGGCTATCACGACCTAGCGCAACCCGTGCCATAAGGCAAACAGTAATAGCAGCCGGCGATGGCACGACGGATTCCACCGCCCACCCAGAAAACACCACGGCGATCGCGGACTTTCACGCGGACCTCCAGAGTTTTTCGCGGCTGCGCGGCGGCCACGCACGAGCCATTCGTGGAGCAGCCGACGAGCCGCACGTGCGTCGCTTCAAAGGTAGGATTTGTGCTTGTACGTCACCGTGAGGCTACGCCAACAGCGAAGCCGGCTCCGGCTCACCAGCGAGGAGATGTGCCGTTATGAAGATTCCTATTCACCGTGTCGACAGCGTTGCCGGCGAGGTTGATGCGATGCAGAAGCGAATCGCCACCCGTGCGGAACAATTGTACGAAGGCAGGGAGGGTGGCTTGCCGCTCCACGACTGGCTTGCCGCCGAACACGAGGTAATCTGGCGACCGGCGCTGGATGTCCGGCAGAGCGACGATTCGTATGTCGTGGAGGCGGCTGTCGCAGGTCTCGAGCCGCGCCAGATTGACGTGCGCGTCGCGCCGAACGACGTGCTGATCGCGGCTGACGTGCATCACGATCACGGGCGCACGGCCGACGTCCTGTTGTGCGAATTCAATGCGGGACCGTTGTTCCGGTCCTATCACTTCGATCGCCCTATCGATCCGGAACGCGTAACAGCGGACTACAAGAACGGGCTGCTGCGCATCACGGCGCCGCTGGCGCCCGGACCCACGCCATAGCGCACGATTCCGGTTGGCACGATGTACGGACGGAGTGTCAGCGCCGTCAACGAGAGTTGCCGGAACAGCCGTCCGATCCGTGCCACGTCCGCGTCGGTTTCATAGGAGCCCAGGACAGGCGCAAAGACGGACTCCATGATGAAACCTTCACGGCCGCGTTCCGCCTTTTCTTTCAGGATCCTCTGGAACCGCCGCCGTAGCTCGATTGGATCGGCGGGCGTGTCCTCGTCGATCTGAACGTCCACCAACGTGCAATACAGATCGAACAGACATTCGACACCATGAGGGTCGACATCCGCGGTCACCGGATCCATGCCATGCACGCATCCACGAAGTTCGGTCTCGTCACAGACGATACTGCCGCTCGTGACGCTGTTCCCGTGCGACAAGCGCGACCAACTCGCTTTGCTGCGCCGTCAGGAACTGGAGGACGTCATCTAGCGTGAGGATGCCCACCAGACCGCCGTCGACATCGACGATCGGCAGACGCCGCACGCCGTGCTCCTCCATCTTCTTGAGCGCTGCCTCGACGCTCTCGTGTTCCTTCGCGGTCACGAGCTCCTCGCTCATGATGTCGCTCGCCAGCACGTAGAGGATGTGCTCGGGGTCCCCTGAGACGACACCGACGACAATGTCCCGGTCGGTGATGATGCCGACCGGACAGTGCCGGCCGTTCCGGTTCTCGACGACGACAAGCGCTCCCACGTGTGAGGTGCGCATCCGCGTGGCCGCATCGATAATCTTCTCCGTCTTCGGTGCAACGACAACGTTCCGGTTGCAGATTTCCCCAACGGTCATGACAAATCCTCCTCGGCGCCGACCGCGTTCTTTCCTCGGTTGCCCGCGCGACGAGGTTCGCCACACCCGCCAGCGCCTCAGCGCGCAACCCGATGATCTGCAAGGATCTTGCGAAACCTGAACGCCCCGCGCTTCAAGAATTGTGATGAAAGTGCCAACAGTTGTTCCGCTCGAGTCGCCCGCCTGGTTGCCGGCCTGGCAGTTGCTCGCGGAATGTTTCTCAATGACGGCAGATAATTCCGCAACGCAACTTACGGACCACCCGTCAATTTTCAATGTGGCTGACGGCCGGCCGCGACTCCGAAACTCTGCTCAGGCGTGACGGCCGGATCGTCAGCATCTGCCAATCGGCATCGTCACCGATCGCAGCGTTGTGCTGGCGCTTGTTGACTGGGCGAGCCGCGTGGCGCACCTGGCCGTCGGCGATGTGATGAGCACTGATCTCGTGACGTCGCACGAAGGCGAGAACCTCTACGACACGCTCACGCCGCGGAGACGAGACGCGCGCGTGCCGTCGGACCGCCACGTCGTGGTACTCCGCTTGCCTCTCCATCGCTGAATCATTGCCGCTGCCATGGTTGCCTATTTCTCCATGGAGATCGCCGTCGACCCGGAGGTGCCGACCTACGCCGGGGGCCTCGGCGTGTTGGCTGGTGACTTTGTCCGCGCCGCGGCGGATTTCGGCTTGCCGTTGGTCGCCGTCACGCTGCTGCATCGCAAGGGGTATTTCCGCCAGAAGCTGGACCACACGGGGCGACAACACGAAGAGCCGGCCGAATGGAACGTCGAAGCGCATCTCGAGGCAGTTCCCACGCGTGTGACCGTCACGATCGATGGCCGGCCTGTCGTCATCCGCGCATGGCGGCGTCGCGTCACAGGCCTCGGCGGAGCCGCCGTGCCGGTGTACTTCCTGGACACCGACGTCGAGCCGAACACACCCGACGATCGTGCGCTCTCGCATTCCTTGTACGGCGGTGACGCAAGATATCGCCTCGCTCAGGAGGCGGTGCTCGGCATTGGCGGCGTGCGGATGCTCCGGGCTCTCGGTTACGGCCACATCCACCGCTTTCACCTCAACGAAGGCCACTCCGCGCTCCTCACCTTGGAGCTGGCGTCGGAGCGTCTTCGCGCGACTGGCCGACCAACGGCGGACGACGGTGACATTGAGGCCGTCCGAAGGATGTGCGTCTTTACGACGCACACACCCGTGCCCGCTGCGCATGACCAGTTCCCGCTCGATCTCGCGGAACGTGTCATCGGCGAACACCCGATGGCGGAGCTGGCGCACCGCTGCTGCTACGGGGGTGCGCTCAACATGACGTACCTGGCGCTCACCTTCAGCCACTACATCAACGGTGTGGCCATGCGGCACGGCGAGATCTCGCGCCGCATGTTCGGGGGCTACCACATCGACGCCATCACGAATGGCGTTCACGCCGGCACGTGGGTATCGGACCCGTTTGCGACGCTGTTCGATCGCCATATCCCGAGCTGGCGTGCCGACAACTTCAATCTGAGATATGCGGTGAGCATTCCGTCAAATGAGATCTGGGATGCGCACGTGAGTGCCAAATTGCGGCTGCTCGAGATCGTCAATCGGCGGCAATCTCCGCCCTTTGATCCAACCGTCCTCACGATTGGCTTCGGCCGCCGGGCCTCGGCGTACAAGCGCGCCGACCTGCTGGTCTCTGACATCGGGCGCTTGCGCACGATCGCGCGCACCATCGGACGTCTCCAGGTCGTCTACGCCGGCAAAGCGCATCCTCGCGACGAGGAAGGCAAACGGATTATCGAGCATGTGTTCAGCGCGCGCGAGGCGCTCGGCATCGACGTGCCGATCGTCTACCTCGAGGACTACGACATGGCGATGGCCCGCCTGCTCACGGCGGGCGCGGACGTCTGGCTCAACACGCCACACCCGCCGCTCGAAGCCTCGGGTACGAGTGGGATGAAAGCCGCCCTGAACGGAGTGCCGACCCTGAGCGTGCTCGACGGCTGGTGGATCGAAGGCCACGTCGAAGGCGTCACAGGGTGGGCCATCGGCAGCGATGGTCGACGGGTGCCTGTGGAGACCGCAGACAGCACCACCCATGCGACGGCGTTGTACGACACGCTCGAGCGCACCGTGCTGCCGCTCTTCTATCACGATCGCGACCGCTTCACGCAGATGATGCGCTATGCGATCGCACTCAACGGATCGTTTTTCACGGCACAGCGGATGCTCCAGGAGTACGTCGTCAAGGCCTACGGCCCGGATGCCGTCCGCGAGCCTGCGCCCACGACTGAAGCTCCACCGCATACGGTGGCCGCAGTCACGTGATCGCATGCGTCGAGGCATCCCTTACGCGACGCGATGACGTGCGGTGCGCATCTTCGACAGGGCTTTCATCTCGATTTGACGGATTCGTTCGCGCGTGAGCGACAGACGCCGTCCGATCTCTTCAAGCGTCAGCTCACGATCCAGGCCCAGCCCATAACGAAGGCGCATCACCTCCCGCTCGCGATCGTTGAGGGGCTCCATCGCGTGTTCGATCTCCTTGGCGAGCTCGCCGCGCATGGCTTCTTCTTCCGGCGATCGGGCAGTGACGTCGGGAATGAGCCGTCCCACTTCGGTCTCTTCTTCACCGACAGGCGCCTCGAGGGACGTCGGGAACTTCGCGGCATCGAGAAGCAGCAACACCTTTGCGATGGGAACGCCCATCTCGATGGCCACCTCTTCGGGACGTGGTTCTCGACCGCACCGCCTCACGAGCGCGGCTCGCGCGTGAGACAGTTTGTTGAGCGACTCGATCACGTGGACAGGCAGTCGAATGGTGCGGCCATAGTCATGCACCGCTCGACCGACGCTCTGGCGGATCCACCACGTCGCGTATGTGGAGAACTTGAACCCACGCCGGTACTGAAACCGATCGACGGCCTTCATCAGGCCAATGTTGCCCTCCTGAATCAGATCCAGGAGCGACAGCCCGCGACCGAGGTATCGCTTGGCGACGGACACGACGAGACGCAGATTCGGTTCGATGAGCTCGTGTTTCGCCTGCAACAGCGTGCGCTCGCTCTCGAGGACATGGGCATACCGTTGTCGGAACGTTTGGTACGGCAGTCCCGCTCGCGTTTCGAGTGCACGACGTTTCTCTGTGCGTTCCGGACCGGGCGGCATCTGTTCGACGTCGTCGAACTGCCGTTCGAGGTGGTGCAGCTCCAAGACGATTGCGTCGACGACCGAGGGGCGAATCGGCAACTCGCCAAGCACGGTCTGCGCTAACGCCTCGAACCGCGCGATCTCTTTCCTATGCTTTGTACGACTCGCTGCGGTCGAGCGATGGTTGCCAATGTCTCGCTGGCGTCGTTCGATCTCTCGTGCAAGCCGCTTCACGCGCGTAAAGGCTCGCGTGATCGGCTCGAGCTTCTCCGGCTTGAGCTCGCCGCCGTCCGGCAGGAGAATCAATTCCGCTGCTGGCGCCTCGTGACGAACGACCGCGTCGGCCAGCGACAGCAGCGTCTGCCGCACGGACGGAATGATTGCCAGCGCGGCCAGCAGCCGGCTGCGTGCCAGCTCCATCCTGCGGCCGATCTCCTGTTCCTGCCCTGCCGTCAGGATTTTCCGGCGACCGACGTGCGACAGGTACACAGAAACGAGGTCGCGCTCGTCCTGCGGCAGGCGCGCCTCCGGCGCTTGTTGGAGTTCTTCCGGCTGCCGTTCGGCGTCCTCGAGCGGTTGGTCGTCGAAGGCTTCCGGTTCCTCCTCGGACAGGAGCCGGTCCGGAGGCTCAACCACCTCTTCGACCGGGCCAACGCGTTCCACCGGAACAAGACCGAACGTGTGCGCGCGCTCACGCCAGTCGAGCACGTGGGCGTTGCGTTCCGGCTCGCGCCAATCGACGAGAGACTCCCCCCGTCTGCGGGTTCGCGAGGTGAACGATCGATCACGGCTGCGCATGGCCGACAAACAACAGTTGTCTTGCACCGACCGATCCAACGCGTCGGCGGGCTTGGGCCTGGCCAGGCGGACGATGCGGCGCGCACATGTGGAATTTCTCCCGTTGCGGTCTGAAATCCTTCGCACGCAGAACGGATGGAGCGCGAGCAATGCGTGTCTACGTCGCGATGATCGCGGAATATGGCAGCAGGCTTGCTCAAAATCTGCGCAGAACGATGAGATGGTCGCTGAAGGTCGGTCAGCTGGCGGGCACCGTGGTTTACGTGCATGTGACCTTCTTCGTCCTGCTTGCGTGGATCGGCGTCGTTGGCGGATTACAGAAAGGAAGCGTCGCGGCCGCGGCGGCAGCCGTCGGGTTCACCACGACGCTGTTCGCGTGCGTCGTGCTGCACGAGTTCGGTCACGCCTTCATGGCGCGGCGCTTCGGCATCCGCACGCGTGACATCGTCCTGTTTCCATTCGGCGGCGTGGGGCGCCTCGAGCGCATTCCGGAAGTGCCTTCCCAGGAGTTTCTCATCGCGCTTGCCGGGCCCGCCGTCAGCGTCGGCATCGCCGCGGTGCTGTTCGCGGTGCTGCGGCTCCAGGGATCGGTTCCGCAGTTCGAAGACTTCGCCCGTGGAGACGCACCGTTTGCCGAACGGTTGATGTTCGTCAATGCGGGACTGGCGGCCTTCAACCTCTTGCCGGCGTTTCCGATGGACGGCGGACGGGTGCTGCGGGCGCTGCTTGCCATGCGGCTCGATTACGCGCGCGCCACGGAGCTGGCCGCATGGATTGGGCAATGGATCGCAGTGGTCTTTGCTCTCGTGGGCGCGTTGACGAACCCGCTGCTCATCGTCATCGCCCTGTTCGTCTGGATGGGCGCTGCAGGAGAGGCAGGTCTGGCGCAGATGAAACGCGCACTCCACGGAATGACGGCCGACACCGCGATGCGGACCGAGTTCGGCGCGCTTGCGCCGGGCGACATGTCCGACCGGGCGGCTGATATGGCCATCCGGCGCGCACAATCCGATTTCCCCGTTCTTCTGAATGGGCAAGTCGTTGGCCTGCTCACCAAGAGTGATCTGGTGCGCTGGCTTTCCGAGAATGGCGCCGATCGAACCGCCGGCGATGTCATGCATCGCACATTCGAGACCGTCGCCGCGTCCGAGCCGCTCGATGCGGTCTTCACTCGCCTGTCACAGGAGCCCGACAAGACCCTGCTCGTAATGGATCACGTGCGGCTCCTCGGACTGGTGGGCCTCGAGGAAATCACCAATCTGCTGCGCATCAGAAGTGCGGTGGCTGGACGCCCTACCGTTCGACAGAATCGAGCAGCGTGAGAAACGCGCTCCGCTGCGTCAGCGCATCGCCAGGTCGGGTCCGCCTCACGACGCAGCGGCAATGCGAGTGCCGATACGGAAGGTTCCCTTCGGTTGACGCGGACGCGGGATTTCTCCCTCCGTCAGGCGGCCATACACGCCATCGGGCTTCACGCACAGAAACTTTTCGTCGACCAGGAAGTCGAGCACTGCCTGACACAGATTCGGTTCAACCCCACAAAGCCGTTGTACTTGCTGAAACGTCAACCTCATGCCAGGCATCTCGAGAAACTCGGCACGGACGCGTGAGATCAAATCCTGTGTGGTTATCATCACGAAGGTCCTCAGTTTGCCTTCTCTGCGCGCATCTTTGTTGCCAAGGCAAGAGAACTGTGCGCAGCAAGGCGGCCGGAACTCCAGCCTTACCGAGGATAGAAGCGGCGCAACGACTTCGCTATACGGTGGATGCTGTATATCCGTCGGGCGTTTACAGACGGGGGCCACTGATCGGCATCGCTCCACGCACGAGCCTTCACAGGTGATCACCGCGGGGTCACATGAGGCCGAACCGCCTGTAGGTCATCGCCTCCTCGACACGCGCGACGGCGAGCCGCAGGGCGACCCGCCGCGGCGTCACGTGCGTGGCCGATGCTTCGTTCAACACGGCTTCGACGTTCGTGCGGATCCGCGCCGCGATCGCCTCGAGCGCCTGCGATTCGGTTGCGCCGCGATATTCCATTGCGGCGCAAATCACGCCGCCAGCGTTGGCGATGAAATCGGGGACCACGAGGACACCTCGATCGTGGAGCAACTGCTCCGCGCCAGGTGAGAACGGGATGTTTGCACCCTGCAGGACCAGTCTGGTCTTCAGCCGCGCGACGTTGTCTTCGCGCACGACGTCCGGCCGCGCGGCAGGAATCCAGACATCGCACTCGATGTCAATCACAGCGTCCCGATCGAGCTTCTCGCCGCCATCGTAGTCGCGCACACTTCGTCCCGCGTCCTTCAGTTCGATCAACGCGGCCACATCGAGACCTGCGGGATCATGCACGGTGCCGAGGCTATCGGACGCGGCAATCAGGCGCGCGCCTTTGGCGTGCAGAAAGCGCGCTGCGTGCTTGCCGACCGCCCCGAACCCCTGAATCGCCACTCGGGCCCCGTCGAGGGCCATCTTGCAATGACGTGCGGCCACGTCGGCGGCGTGGGCGAGCCCCCAGCCTGTCGCTCCTATTTCATCCAGCGGGATGCCGCCCATCGCGGCGGGCAACCCGACCGACCGGCCGATCTCATCTTTGATCCACCCCATGCAGCGCTCGTCGGTACCCATGTCGGGGCCGAAGATGTAATCCTGCTCGTGCCGCAACGCATGTGCAAAGGCGCGGATGAGCATCTCCTTCTTTGTGCCCGGCATCCGTGGATCGCCCCACAGCACGGACTTGCCGCCACCGTGCGCGAGCCCCGCGGCGGAATTTTTCAACGTCATCGCGCGCGCAAGACGCATGCATTCATCGACGCTCACGTCGGGTGCCATGCGCAGCCCCCCGACAGCAGGTCCGCGAGCGACGTTATCGACGACAAGGACTCCGCGGAGACCGATCGATGGTTCGCAGACGTGCACGACCTTTCCGGGCCCAAGGGAGTCTGCACGATCGAACAGTTCCGCCACTGCAATCCTCGTCGGCTACCCTTTAATGCACGCGCTGGTTTGCCGGCCTCGTGGGCATCGGCCCAGGAGGCCATGCACGTCGTCCGTCACATGATCACGCGGCGGTCTTGGTTGCCTTCGTTGGTTCCTGGATTTCGATGGTTCGTGCTTTCGCTTCCGGCTTCGCGGGCAACGGAACGCTGACTTCGAGCACGCCGTCGGTGAACATCGCTTTCACGTCCTCGACTTTGGCGCCTTCGGGCAGCGGAACCGCGCGGTAGAAGCTGCCGTATTCACGCTCGGATCGATAGAACTTCTCGCCCTTCTCCTCCTTCTCGTGCTTGCGTTCACCAGAGATGGCCAGCTGCCCGTCGGTCACTTCGACCTTGACGTCTTCCTTCTTCATCCCTGGCAGGTCGATGCGCGTCACCAGCCGCTGATTCTTCTCGAACACGTCGATACGCGGCGCCCACGTCGTCTCCTCCACACCGGCCCCCCAGCGTAAGGACGGCCACCTGAACGAACGCCACGAAGACTCATCGAACACGCGCTCGAGCTCCGAAGTCATTTGCCGCATCAACGCCAATGGATCGCGGTGCGACGGTGCCAGGCCGGTTTCTTTCTTCGTTTCCATGTCATTCCTCCTTGAGTCTGAACAGATCAGGTCGTTTCTCGGTGCGGCGAGGTTTCAGCTCTCCGCGTTCAGATAACGGTTGAACCAGTCAGCGGCGAGCGCTTCAACGCGCCCGAGAGTGCCCGGCTCCTCGAACAGGTGGGTTGCTCCAGGCACGATTTCCAGCTCAACATGGGCAGACATCTGCCTCATCGCTACACGATTGAGCTCGATGACCGGCTCGTCGTAGCCGCCAACGATGAGCAGTGTCGGGGCTCTTACGGACCGGAGCGCATCACCAGCCAGGTCGGGGCGACCGCCGCGGGAGACGACCGCCGCAATCGTCCGCGGTCGTTCCGCAGCCGCGATCAACGCAGCGGCCGCGCCGGTGCTCGCACCGAAGCACCCGATCGGCAGCTGCCCGATATCACGGCGCGTGGCGACCCAGTCAGCTGCGGCGCTAACGCGCGGTCCCAGGCGCGGGATGTCGAACCGAAACTCTGCGGTGTCAACATCGATCCGCTCTTCTTGTGGGGTGAGCAAATCGAGCAATAAGGTCGCGAAGCCCCGCGTCCCAATGAACCGGGCGACCTGCCGGTTCCGTGTACTGAAACGGCTGCTGCCGCTGCCATGCGCAAAAATCACCAGCCCGTGCGCGATCGCCGGGACACGCAGATCCGCATTGAGCGTGACCGAGTCGACCGGTATCTCGACA
>Ga0207659_10000692_pt1 | contig 20033 bp, 20 predicted proteins | sample KBSM43metaG_FD_184330 | JGI IMG/M metagenome (GOLD analysis project Ga0207659, IMG submission 184330) | Miscanthus rhizosphere microbial communities from Kellogg Biological Station, Michigan, USA - KBS M4-3 metaG (SPAdes) (version 2) | ecosystem: Host-associated > Plants > Roots > Rhizosphere >...
AGCGCACGCTGGATCTGGCCGATCGCCTGCAGCACGTGCGCCAGCGCCTCGCGCGGCTCGAACCGGCGCAGGCGATCGATGTCGTCCGCGCCGCCGATGGGCGAGAAAATCTGCGGGCCCTCGCCTTTGAGGAAGTCGAACGGCAAGCCGAGCGGCTCGAGCGGCAGCAGCAGATCCGAGAACAGAATCGCGGCATCCACTTCAATCCGCCGAACGGGCTGGAGCGTCACCTCGGTGGCGAGGTCGGGGTTGCGGCAGATGTCGAGCAGCGACCACTTGGCGCGGAGCGCCCGGTACTCGGCCATGTAGCGCCCGGCCTGACGCATGAACCAGACGGGCGTCGTGTCCACCGGCTCGCGCCGGCACGCACGCAGGAAGCGGCCGGCGCTCACGCGGCCGCCAGGAGCCGGCGGGCGAGCGCGACGAGTTCGTCGAGCCACAGCGGCTTGAACTGCAGGTCGATGCCGAGCGTCGAGAGCTCCGACACGTGGTCGGGCCGCGGGTAGTAATCGCCGCTGACGACGGCCATTGGCGTTCGGGCGAGATGGGGCATGGCCTTGAGGGTCCGGACGAGATGCATACTGGTGGCGAGCGGGCTGCGCAGATCGACGATCACCGCGGTCGGCCGGTGGGTTTCGGCGAGCTTCAGGCCTTCCTGCGCCGAAAGCGCCGCCCACACCTCGTGGCCCTCCAGCCGGAGCATGCGGGAAAACGTGTCCGTGACACTGCTGTCGTCGTCTACGATCAGCACGCGCGCGGCGGGCGGGCTGCCGGAGACACGGGACACGTGGCCATTGTGGGCTTGGCCGAAGGGCGGGTCAAGGCTGGGCGCGCGGTCTTGAGCCCTAAACCGCCGGGATGTCTTTCGGAGTCGTGCTATATTCGCGGGCGCTTCGTGGTGTATCTCGCCGTCGTGGCGTCATCCAGCCCCTCGCGTCGGAGGTTGTATTGAGCCCCATCCTCGTGCGGCCCGTGCGCGAGCAGCTCGAGCACGATCGGGTTATTCGCCTGCTGCAGGCGAAGTACAAGAGAAAGTTCGACGTCGCCGTCAACGTCGGCAACGAACAGTCGGCGCCTGTCGGGGGGCCGGTCCCATGGTATCCGGACCTCGTACTCCAGGAGCGCGGCCGCAAACTCGTCGGCGTGGTCGAGGTGGAGACCGCCGAGTCGGTCAACAATCTCGAGGCGATGTCGCAGTGGGTGGCCTTCGGCAAGTTGCGGGCGCAGTTCCACTTGTACGTGCCGGCCTCGGCCATCGACAGCACCCGCCGGCTCTGCGGCGACCTCGCAATCCCCGTGGCGGAAATCTGGGCCTACCACTCGATCGGCGATCAGCTCCGGTTCACGCTGGTCCAGAAGTCGGGCCCTGGGCTCCCGAAGGGCTCACCCGAGCCTCGAGCGAGCCAGCCCAAGGCGGCCGTGAACGGCTCCGGCCGCGTCGCCGCCGACAAGACCGACAAGGCCCCCAAGGCCCTGCCGGCGCCGAAGAAGGCAGCCAAGGCTGTAGCACCACCGCCCGCCCCGAAAAAGCCGGCCGCCAAGGCCAAGGCTGCTCCGGCCCCAGCGAAGAAGATGCCTACGGTCGCAGTGAAGGCAGCGCCAGCGGTGAAGGTAGCGGCGGTGAAGAAGGTGGCGGCCAAGCCGGCCAACGGGGCCAAGGCCGGCAACGGCAATAAAAAAGCGGCCCCGGCCGCCGCCAAGTCGGCCAAGCGCCGCTGATCCCGTGCCGTTCCTGCGCGTCATCCGCGACAAGCGGGGGTACGAAACCACCTACCTGATGCACTGGTTTCAGGACGCCGGCCGCCAGCGGTCGCGAATCCTCTATGCCTTCCGTACGCCGTCAGGCACGAGAGTGGGCCGCGACGCGCTCGATTCGGGTCTGATGCGTCAGCTCGAGCGGCAGAATCCCGCGATTCCCTTCGACTGGAAGGCGGTGCTGGCCGAGCGGCAGGTAATCGAGCCCTCGCAGGAAATCCGTCGCCGGCGGCCGAAGCGAGGAGACGAAGCAAAGAGCGCCCCGCCGGCGCCCCCAGCCCCGGTGCCGCCGCCGGCGGCCAAGATCGACGTCCCGTCCAGCGCGCTCGCACCTGCCGCCCCGCCACGGCCGCTCATCCCCGCGGCGATTGAAGGGCTCACGCCCGACGACCGGATCGCGTTCCTGCAGCATTGGTATCCGTTGGTGCGCGAACGGGTCGAACGCCGCGCGTCCGATCCGGATCGGCATGCGGCGCTCGTGTCGCTCGCGGAGCGGATGAATCCCGAGGGGTGGGCGCCCGAGGAGACCGAGTCGCGCCTGCAGCAGGCCGGCGAGGCGCTCGAGCGCCTGTCGCACGTGTTCGCGCGCCGCCGCCGGCGCGCCAGACGGCGCCCGGGCGACGCGCCCACGGCAGCGGCGCCCCCGGTAGGGACAGGGACGCCCCCGGTCGCGGACGAGGAGTCCTAGGCTAGACCGAGAGGCTCAACGCCCCGGCGCGGCCAGCGCGACGGGGTCGAGCGCGCGAATGCGCTCCGCCAACATCGCCGCGAGCTTCTCGCCACCACGGCGCGAGAAGTGTCCTTCGTCCAGGAAGTCGTCGTTGTTCCACGCCGCGCCGAGCGGGTCGGCCACGAACTGACAATCCCGTTCGCCCGGCTCGCACACGCCGGCCATGAGGGTATTGAAGTCGCGCATCAGCCCGGTGAGCGCGCTGCTCTTCACGTACGGCGTCCACCCCGCGCGATCGCCCGCCCGCTGCAGCGCTTCGTCGTTGAGCACCTGCGGCACGAACAGCGCGGTCATCTCGAACCGGGCGGCGAGCGCTTTGAGAGTCCGCAGGTTGCGCACGTACACCCGGTCCACTTCCGGATCGCGCTCGGCTGACGGCTGCGCTTCCCACGCGCTCAGCGGCACGCCCGTGGCGCGGCCGATCAGCCGCATCACGTACGAATAGCGCGCGGCCCGCGACAGCCAGGGGGCGCGGTCGGCGGTTGGCGGCAGCAGCGTATCGAACTGCGTCATGCCGTGGGCGTAGTAGTCCGGCTCGAAGCCGGGCCAGTGGTAGTTGCGGATGTCGTTCCACCCTTCGTAGAACACCACCACCCGGGGCCGGGCCTCGGGCACGACGAGCGCCATCTGGATGATGTTCTCGGCGGTCGAATACCCGGGGACTCCGTAGTTCACTACCGCGTAGCCGTCGCCGAGCCGTTCCTGGAGCAGCCAGGGCCAGGTGTCCGCGTCGGTGAGACGAGTGCCGAACGTCGTCGAACCGCCGACGACCGCCACGCCGATGGCACCGGATCGGGGCGGTGTCGGCGACGTGGTCCGTGTGCGGAGAGAAGTGGTCGAGATCATGGCACGATCGCGCCCCACCTGCGCCTCGCGTTTGGGCCTGGCCACCAGGTAGGGGTGCCGTTCGAAGACCGAGTCGCTCGCGCGAGCGTCTTCCAGGTGTTGCAGCGCGCGCGCACGCAGCCACGCCCCCGACGTCCATCGGAAATGCAGCTGGCCCACGACCTCAACGAGTGCCACGATCGTGACGAACGTCAGCAGGTTGAGGGCGATGGTCCGTCGCATGCCTGGGCGGAGCCTAGCTGCTTAGCGGGGCGTGGCCAGGGTGTAGCGCCGCTCGATGTCGAGGACCTTGTCGAGCCGCCGCCGGTGCCGGGATTCACCCGAGAACGCGGCGCCCAGAAAGGATGTCACGATGTCCTGCGCCAACGACGCCCCGACGACGCGCGCGCCGAGGCACAGCACGTTCATGTCGTCGTGCTCGACGGCCTGGTGGGCGGTGTAGGTGTCATGGCAGACCGCCGCCCGGATGCCGGGAAACTTGTTGGCCGCAATCGACACGCCGGCGCCGCTCCCACACACGATGATGCCGCGGTCGGCGTCGCCGTTCCGGAGCGCCTCGGCCACGGACTCAGCCGCATCGGGGTAGTCCACCGGGGCCAGGGAATGGGTGCCGAGATCCAGCACCGTGTGGCCGGTTTGCCCCAGCGAGGCCGCAAGATCCCGCTTCAATTCGAAGCCGGCGTGGTCGGAGCTGAGGGCCAGGCGCATCGCGCAAGACTGCTATACTTTCGGCGTATGCGCAACACCGCCCGGCTCCTTGCGGTCACGTCGTTCGCGGTGGTTCTCGCGTCGGCTCCTGGCATGCCGCGCGGTCCGCTCCACGCCCAGGCGCAGGCGCCCGCGCCCGCGCCTGCCGCGCCCGCGCCGGCCGCGGCGCCTCAGCAGCCGCCCCCCGATTTCCGCGTGACGGTCGATCTGATCACGACCGACATGATTGCCCGCGATACGAAGTCGGCGCAGTTCATCGCCGACCTCAAGCCGGAGGAAATCGAAATCTACGAAGACGGCGTGAAGCAGAAGATCGCCTCGATCGAGCTGATTCACGGCGGGCGTGCTTATAACGTCGTGGCGCCGCCGCCGGCGCCGGTGCAGGAAGGCATCATCCTGCCGCGCAACAAGCCGACCAACGACACGGCCGGCCGCGTCTTCATCATCTTCATCGACGACCTGCACCTCGACTTCCGCCAGACCCCGCGGACGCGCAAGCTGCTGCAGGACATGCTGAAGAACCTGATCCACGACGGCGACATGTTCGGCATCACCACGACGGGCACGTCGTCACTGTCGGTGCAGCTCACCTACGACCGCCAGGTGCTCGACTCGGCGGTGTCGCGGATCACCGGCAACGCGCTCAAGCCGAAGGAAATCATCGAGGGCACGCAGGGATCCAACGGTCCCACCGAGCTGCGCCACCGCGCGCACGTCGCGTTCTCGACCGCCTACGACCTGATGCGGAACCTCGAGAAGCTGCAGAACCGGCGCAAGGCGGTCATCTACATCAGCAGCGGCTACGACTTCAATCCGTTCGAGAAGGGCCGGCTCGAGGAAACCGCGCGCCGCTGGCACGTGGAGAACGCCGACGACCTGCAGAGCGATCCGTTCTACCGCAACCAGCAGAGTTCGCAGATGCTGGCCGAGGCCGACCTCGTGCGCGAGCTGGCCGAGCTCACGCGCGCCGCCAACCGCGCCAACGCCACGATGTACACGATCGATCCGCGCGGACTGGTCGCCGGACAGGACATCGACGAGGAAGTGGACATCCAGGACTGGAACGCTTACCTGCGCGAGTCGCAGGACAGCCTGCGGGTGCTGGCCGAGCAGACCGGCGGCATTGCCGTGGTCAACCAGAACGACTTCAACAAGGCGTTGAAGCGGATCGATGCCGAGACGAGCGACTACTACGTGATCGGCTACTACTCGAGCAACCCCGATCCGATGCGCCGCACGCGCCGGCTCGAGGTGAAGACGACGCGCCAGAACGTGAGCGTGGTCTCGCGGACGTCGTACTCGTTGCGTCCGCTTCCCGGAAAATAAGCAGAGGCTTTCGTAGGGGCGGGTCTTCAGACCCGCCCGTCTCTCAGGCCCGCCCGGCGAGCTCTCCCAGGTCGGGCCGGACCGCGGCTTCGAGGCGCGGCCTCACCGCTTCGGCCACCTTCATCACTTCCGCCACCATCCTCGGCAGTCGGCTCATCTTCGGATAGATCCATCCGGTCTGCCGCGTCAGGGTGTGGCCGGCGACGCGACTGCAGAAGAGCTGTTTCTGCCGCACGTCGTCGGCGGCGGCCTGCCAGGGGATCACGCTGATCCCCAGCCCGTTGCGCACCATCGCCTTGATGATCTCCACGTTCTCGGTCTCCATCACGATGTGCGGCTCGATGCGCTGCCTGGTGAAGAATTCCTCGACCAGCCGGCGGGTGATGGATCCGCTCTCGAACAGGATGAACGGCTGCTTGTCGAGATCGGCCGGCGCGATCGGGGTCTTCTTCGCCAGCGGGTGCGCGGGGTAGGTGATGAGCAGCAGTTCGTCCTGGAAGAGCGGTACTTCGATGAAGTCGCTCGCGTCGACCGGCAGCGTCACCAGACCCAGGTCCGCCGCACCCGCGCGCAGCACGGCAATCGAACGCTCGGCGCTTCCCACCGTGACTTTCAGGTCGAGATTGGGGTGGACCCGGCGCACTTCGGCCAGCAGCGACGGAAAAATATAGAGACACACGGTCATGCCGCCCACGAGGCGGATGGTGCCACGCAGCGATTCGCGCGTCTCGCTGATCGCGGCCACGGTGTCCTGGAGATCCTGGAAGACGCGGTGGCTGAGGCGGAGGAGCGACTCGCCGGCCGGCGTGATCCGCACCTTCCGCCCGACGCGGTGGAAGACCGCTTCGCCGAGCTCCTCCTCGAGCAGGATCACCTGGCGGCTGATGGCCGATTGCGACACGTGCAAACGGTGTCCGGCGGCAGTGAACGATCCCGTCTCGGCAATGGCGCGAATGACCTCGAGCTGGCGGAGATCCATTTTGGCCAGCGTACATCTCGAATCCGCATGGGTTCAAGAGGACCTATGCGGAGATGGACAGGGAGGACAGGTAGGACTGGTGGGACTGGTGGGACTGATGGGACTGTGAATCAGGCTCGGGCAGCCTTTGTGCGCGGTTCGGGACGCTCGAGCGCGAGGCGCACGCGGGCGACGGCCTCCTCGAGGTAGCCCTTGTCGAGTTCGATGCCGACGAAGCTGGTTCCCAAGGTGGCGCACGCCACGGCGGTCGATCCCAGGCCCATGAACGGGTCGGCCACGATGCGGACGTGGTCGAGGCCGTGCAGGCGCACGCACATCTCGGGCAGCTTGACGGGGAACGTGGCGGGATGGGGGCGGTCCTTCTCGCGGCTCTGGATCGTGTCGTAAGGAATAAACCAGGTGTTGCCGCGGCAGCGGACGCCCGACGCGGCGGTCTGCCACCGCCCGACGTTCGACTGGTCCTGGTACTTCACGCCGACGGCGTTGCGGTCGAGCGGGGTGTTGCCCCCGGGTGTGAAGTGGAACACGAACTCATGGCAGTCGTGGAGAAACCGCCGGCTGTTGATGGGTTTGTAGTGACCCACCGCGAGATCGTCGGCGAGACCGGCCCGCGCCCCCGCCAGTCCCTTCTCGATCGCGATCGACTTGATCCAGTGAATCGTGTTCTGGAGGCGGAAGTGGCGGCGCGCTGCCTGCGCCACGTCGAGCGCCGTCCAGGGATCGGTGGGTTTGGCCCCGACGTTGAGGAAGAGCGATCCCTGCGGCGATAACGCGCCGGCCGCAGCCGCCAGCCAGCGATCGGTCCACTGGAGATACTCCGGTCGAGGGATGGTGTCGTCGTACGTCCGGTAGCGGATGCCAAGGTTATAGGGCGGCGACGTGACGATCGCGTCCAGGCTGCCGGGCGTGAGACGGGGCAGCAGTTCGGCGCAGTCGCCGAGATAAAACCGCAGCGTCGCGGAGCCGGACGTGATCGTGTTGTGCGGACGGGGCGAACGAGGCACCGCCGGGATTGTAGCGCGGTGCGCGGAGGAGCGATCGGCAGCGCGCTACGACGCGCGGGTTTCGAGCAGGGAAATCGCCGGGATGTTCTCACGGCCGGCCGTCACCGTGTGGTTGCGGCGGTGCGCGTGCGACTCGCAGGTGCTCCCTTTTTCCTCGACGTAGGTCAACTCGCGTCCGCTGGCCAGATCGCGATACCGGCCAATGACGCAGCCGCATGTCAGCGTTCGAAACCCAAGGAGCCTTACGAGACTCATGGCCGGGACCCTCCCTCTTTCTAATTGATTTAAACGAGCAAAGAACGTGCCGCGAACATTTTGCCGTTGCGCAGCCGACGCGAGACCGGCGCTCGGGCGTTTCGTTCGGAAATCAGCGCGATCGCGTCGCGCCTGGCGTGCGTGGCGGATGGACACGCAGTGTCACCAGGGCGACAAAAAGCGCGCGAATTGGATCGCCTTCAATCGGTTGGACGACACACTGGCGCACCGGTGCGGTACCGACTGTCTGAGGTTCTGGGATTTCGCGGGCGCCGAACCGCTACTACCCGCCGGGCGGCGCACTCGACGCTTCGGCCGCGCGCGTGTCCTGGTAGGCGCGCAAATCGCGGGCGCGCTGACTGCTGGCCACCTGCCGCGCGCGGGTCACGCGCGCGAGAAAGACGGCGTGGAGTCCACCCACGATGAGCGTTTCGAGGGGCGTCGGTTCGGGGACGAGAGCCGTGATCATGTTGACGATCGCCGCCGCGTAGAAGACGACGGTGAACAACGGGTCCACGCCGCCGCCGCGCAGCCGCGAGGCAGCCGCCATGGTCGTGGTCTCCCAGGCCGGGCCCTCGGCACGCCCCTCGTAGAAGACCTGCAGGTACCGCCCGATTCGTTCTACACCGACGTGCAGCGCGTTAATGGATTCGAAGCCGCCCGCCAGGATGGCCAGCGGCGGGAGCGCAGCGACCGGAAGATCGCCGAAGAGGATGACGACGATCGCGAGCGCCGCCCAGGCGAGCATGATGACCGGCAACAGGGCCATTCGGACCGTGCCGCGCGAGGCGATGGTGGCGCGCAGAACTGTGAATTCGCTCTCGGCGAGGCTCATGACCGCGTCTCCGACTGTGGTGTGGCACCTGTTTTGGAGTCGTCCCGGGCCTGGAACGACCAGGAAGGTCGACCAAGGCGCGCACAAAATCGTGATCGACCCGTGCTAAACACTCTTGCAGCCTACAGATTGTCTGCTAGAATGCCGATACACGTAACATCTTGTTTGCCAAAGAGTTGCCCGTGAACAACCCTGGACTGTTGAGCCTGGCGCGGGTATTGTGCGCCGTTGCGGTAGTGGTGGCGGTGGGAATTCCGGCCGAATCGGCTGGGACCACAGCGTCGACCCGTTCGTCCGTGACCCGTGATCCGGCGAGTCAGAAACTCACCCTCACGAAGAAGAAGGTCACCTCCAAGCGGACTCGGACGGCCCGCGCGCGGGCGTCGCTGCGCGCCCAGCAGCTCCAGGACGCTCAGAAGCCCCGCTTCAAGTTCGACGAGTCCGGCGCCCTCGTACCGGACATCCGCGCGGAAGCCGCCATCATCTACGACCCGAAGACAGGTCAGGTGCTGTGGGAGCAGAACTCGCTCGACCAGCGTTCCATCGCCAGCATCACCAAGGTGATGACCGCCACCGTCATCCTCGAGGACCCGAATGTGGACCTCTCGGCGCCGGTGGTCGTCGAGCGCAGCGACGTGCGTGCCGCCTCCACCACCTACCTTCGCGCTGGCTACAAGGTCACGAAGGATGATCTGCTGCACCTGCTGCTCATCGGGTCCGACAACGCCGCGGCCCGTGCGCTGGCCCGCACCTCGCCGTATGGCTCGCAAGGTTTCGTCGAGAAGATGAACGAGAAGGCGGAAGAGCTGGGCCTCCAGAGCACGAGCTACGTCGATCCCTCCGGCCTCTTCAACGCCAACCTCTCGTCGGCCTACGACATGGCTCGCCTCATCAGCTATGTGTCTGGTAACGACCGCATCTCGAAGATCATGCAGACGCCGTCGTACACGCTGTGGACGGGCCGCCGCAGCATCTCGGTGTCGTCCACCAACCAGCTCGTGAAGTCGGGCGACGTGAACGTTCAGGCCGGCAAGACCGGCTTCATCCGGTCGTCGGGGTACTGCCTCGCCACCTTGCTGCGACTGCCGCAGGGAGGACCTGACATCGCGGTCGTCGTGCTCGGCGCGAAGTCGAACGCGGGACGCTTCTGGGAAACGCGCCACTTGTTCAATTGGCTGGCCGGCAAGGCCGAGAACCTGCTGGGCGGGCCGGTGGAAGCCGCGTCGCAGAATTAGGTATCAGGCAGGTCTGAAGACCTGCCCGACGAAAGCCAAGGCGGTCTTCGGACCGCCTTTTTCTTGTACGGTGCTCTGAGTAGGTAAGCGACAAGCGCTTTCCCTACCTGACTTACCTGACCCACCTGACGCTTTAGCTCGAATAGCCCCTCTGCATCGCCGCGGCGTCGAGCGGCAGCATCGCGACGCCGTCGAGTACGGGCATGAGCGGCCGCGTCGCGCGCCGCGCGTCGAAGGCCTTCAAGTAGCGGTGGCAGGCGTCGCAGCCGTAGACGCGGTACAGCCCGTCGCTCGTGCCGAACGACGTGATCCGCCCGCGGTCGGCGTTGAGACAGAACGGGCAGGTGACAGCGTCGAACCGCCACTGCAGCAGGCACCGCCCGCACACCAGCTGACGATCGCCATGGGCATCGAGGGTCGCCAGATCCGGCTCGCCGCCGCAGAGGGCGCAGTGCGGGTGCGTCCACGTCGCAAGCTCGGTCCGCCGCTGCAGTACTTCGGCGCAGCGAGACAGGAACGGTCGCATCGCCAGCGCCAGCACGTGCCCGACGATTTCCGGGATTTCCGGCTCCGAATCCAGTGGAAGTGCGGGCGCAACCCCGGCGCCGGAAGCGGCCACCCGCATCGCGGCCCGCCGGTACCACCGTCCGGCCACCTCCAGCAGCTGGTCCCCCCGGCCCAATGTGTGGACCAGCTGAAACTCCTGGGCGTCCAGGGCATCAAAGCGGTGGAGGACATCCGCCGTTTGCCGGACCATCAGCCGGAGGTCGGTCAAATCGAGCGGGATCTGCTCGAAGCGAAGGACCGGCCGGCCCTCCAACTGGTGACGCTGGAAGACGTTGGCGTCGAAGTCGAGCGGAGGCAGCGGCACCCGGCCCTGGATGCGGCGCTGCAGCCCGAGGAGCTCGATGTGCATGTCGACGGCGCCGGCAAGTTCGGGATGGCGGGTCTTGATGGCACGCAGTTCGGTGATCTCGCGTGATTCGGCGCGAGGCGATCGCGTTGGGGGGCCGGGCACGAGCCGATCATACACAGCCGCCGCCCGTGCAGAACGCCCGTCTCGTGGGGGCCTTCTGGCGCCGTGCGGCGATAATTCGAAGGGATGCGGATCCTGATGGTGGCCTCGGAAGCGGTGCCGTTTGCCAAGACCGGGGGGCTGGCCGACGTGGCGGGTGCCCTGCCCAGGGCGCTCGCGAGACTCGGGCACGAAGTGGAGGTCGTAATGCCGCGCTACCGTGGCGTCACGGCGGGGGAGCGCGTGGGCCGCATCACGCTCAGTCTCGGGTCGCAGTCGCTGGATGCCGGTGTCTACGCCGTGACCACCGGCGGCGTGCGCACCGTCTTCATCGATCAGCCCGCGTATTTCGACCGTGACGGCATCTACGGGACGCAGGGCCAGGACTTCGCCGACAACCCCGAGCGCTTCGCGTTCCTCGCGCACGCGGCGCTGCGGTGGGCGGCGCTCACCGGCGCGCGCTACGACGCGATCCACGCGCACGACTGGCAGGCCGGGCTCGTGCCGGTGATTCTGTCGATGGCGTCGCACACGGCGCCGGCGCTGTCGCGCGTGCCGGTGGTGTTCACCATCCACAACCTCGCCTATCAGGGCGTGTTCGAGAGCGAGTGGCTGCCGCGCCTCGGTCTCGGCCACTCGCTGATGCGCATGGACGGCATGGAGTACTGGGGCCGCATCAGTTTTCTCAAGGCCGGCATCGTCTTCAGCCGTTTCGTCACGACCGTGAGCCCGCGCTACGCCGAGGAAATCCAGACCCCGCAGCTCGGGTTCGGGTTCGACGGCATTCTCCGCGAACGCGCGGGGAAGCTGGTGGGCATCCTGAACGGCATCGACTACGAGCAGTGGGATCCGGCCCGCGACCCCCACCTGCCAGAGCCGTACAGCGTGGAGCGCATCGAGGGCAAAGCGGCCTCGAAGCGGCGGGTGCTCGAAGTGTTCGGGTTCCCGGTGAGCGAGGAGACCTTGGCGCGCCCGCTCGTCGGCATGGTGTCGCGCCTGGTGGATCAGAAGGGATTCGACCTGCTCGAGGCGGCCGCCGACGAGCTGCCGTCGCTGGGCGCCTCGTTCGTGCTGCTTGGCACCGGCGACCGCCGCTATGAAGACTTGTGGCGCGGCCTGGCGCGGCGGTTTCCCGACGTCGTCGCGGCCCATATCGGATTCGATGAGGGGCTGGCCCATCTGATCGAAGGCGGATCGGATATTTTCCTGATGCCGTCGCAGTTCGAGCCCTGCGGCCTGAATCAGATGTATAGCCTGCGCTACGGAACGGTGCCGCTGGTGCGCGCCACGGGGGGGCTGTACGATACGGTGAGCAACTACGATCCCGACACGGGCGCGGGCACCGGATTTACCTTCGAGGACTACTCGACGGAGGCGCTGCTCGGCACGTTGCGGCGGGCCCTGCGTGTCTACCAGCAGCGGAACGCGTGGGGCCGGTTGCAGGTGGCCGGCATGCGGCAGGATCATTCGTGGGATTCGTCGGCGCGCGCCTACGTGAAGGTCTACGAGCGCGCCCGCACAAGCAGTTGAGGCAAGCACTGCCAGCTGAGGCGAAGGAGCAAAGAACCGATGGCATCCGACAAAGTGAAGACGTTTACCGACAGCAACTTCGGCACCGAGACCAGCAAGGGTGTGGTGCTCGTCGACTTCTGGGCCGAGTGGTGCGCGCCGTGCCGCCGACTGGCGCCCACGGTCGATGCCCTTGCGTCGGACTACGACGGCCGCGTCACCGTGGCCAAGATGAACGTCGACGAGAACCCCGAGGTGCCAGGCACCTACGCCATCCGCGGCATTCCTACGCTGCTGATCTTCAAGGACGGCCAGCTGGCGGAAACCATCGTCGGGCTGCAGTCGAAGGAAGACATCGCGGCCAAGATCGAAAGGCACCTCTGATGTCCGACTCACGGGTGGTGATCATCGGGTCAGGGCCGGCGGGCCTCACGGCGGCCCTCTACACCGCCCGCGCGAACCTCAAGCCCCTCCTCATCGAGGGGCTCGAGGCTGGCGGCCAGCTCATGCTGACGACGATGGTCGAGAACTGGCCCGGCTTCCGCGACGGGATCATGGGGCCGGATCTCATGACCGAGATGCGGGCCCAGGCGGAACGCTTCGGTGCCGAAATCATCCAGGGCGACGTGGCGACGGTGGATCTCGGCCGGCGTCCGTTCCCGATCGCGCTGGCCGACGGACGGTCCTACACGGCAAGCGCGCTGATCATCGCGACTGGCGCCTCGGCGCGCTGGCTCGACATCGGCTCCGACCGCAAGCTCTCGGGGCACGGCGTCTCCACCTGCGCGACCTGCGACGGCTATTTCTTCCGCGGCAAGCCGATCGCAGTCGTGGGCGGCGGCGACTCGGCGATGGAAGAGGCGATCTATCTCACGCGCTTCGCGTCGAAGGTGAACGTGATCCACCGGCGCGATACGCTGCGCGCGTCGAAAATCATGCAGGAGAAGGCGTTCGCCAATCCCAAGATCGAGTTCCTGTGGGATTCGGAAATCGCCGCGGTGAACGACGTCGCGAAAGGCGAGGTGACGGGCGTGACCGTACGCAACCTCAAGACCGGCGCGCTCACCGAGGTAGCGCTCGACGGCGTGTTCATCGCGATTGGCCACACGCCGAACACCTCGCTCTTCACCGGACAGCTGGAACTCGACGACAACGGCTACATCGTGACCCACGCGGGCAGCCGCACCAGCGTGCCGGGCGTCTTCGCCGCCGGCGACGTGCAGGACCACGTCTACCGGCAGGCGATCACTGCGGCCGGATCCGGCTGCATGGCGGCCATCGACGCCGAGCGCTTCCTCGAAGGCCTGCCGGGGCATGCCGCCGAAAGCGGCGCATCCGCCGCGGCGGCCGCCGCGCACTAATCCCGCGTCTCACGTGAGTAGAGAGAGCCGCGGGATTGGCGCGAGGCTCAGGGCTCGAGCACGAGCGTTTGCAGAAGGGGCTTTGCCTGAGCCGAGCCCTGAGCCATGAGAGACACGGAGCCGCTGCTGGTCTTGCTCGACACGTCCTACGACAAGGTGTCGTGGCACGGCGTGAACCTGCGGGGATCGCTCCGGCGCGTCCAGCCCGTGGCCGCGGCGTGGCGTCCCGCTCCTCACGCGCACAACGTCTGGGAGCTGATGGTCCATGCCGCGTACTGGAAGTACGCGGCGTGGCGGCGTCTGACCGGCGCCACGCGCGGCTCGTTCCCGCTCGACGGCTCCAACTTCTTCGCGCGCCCGGTCGAGGCCACCGAGGCCGCGTGGCGCGCCGACCTCCGTCTGCTCGACACGATGCATCGCGACCTGCGGGCCGTCGTGGCCGCGACCAAGGCGAGCACGCTCGAGAGGCGCCTGCCGGGCAGCAAGGTCACCCGCCTGCGGCTCATCACCGGCGTCGCGGCCCACGACCTGTATCACGCCGGCCAGATCCAGCTGCTCAAGAAGCTCTACACGCTCCGCCGCGGCGGGCGCTGACGTGGCCGCCGCGGTTCCCGGCGGCTGGCGGTGGCGGCGTCCCGCGGCCTGGGCCAGCGCCGCCGCCATCGTGCTCGGATCGCCGCTCATCGGCGATCTTCGTCTGGCGCTCTTGCAGGCTTTTCCCCGCGACTACGTCGCCATCATTTCGACCGCGGTGGTGGCCGGCGGCGTGCTGCTGCTGGCGCTCTGTCTTGGGACCATCACCAGGGATCGCCCGCGGCGCATCGGGATCATCGGGCTCGCGGCGCTGCTCGCCGTCGTCTCGTTCGCGGCGCTGCGGTCCGGCAACCCGAACGTGGACGCGGTGGAGGCGTTTCACTTCGTCGAATACGGGGTGCTGACGCTGCTGTTCTTTCCCTTCGGGCAGACCGGCGCTCGCTGGGAAGCCTATGTTGAGGCCACGCTGGCGGGCACCGCCGTGGGCGTGGCTGACGAGTGGTTCCAATGGTTCGTACCGGGGCGCGCCGGGGAATGGCACGACGTGCTGTTCGATGTGCTCGCCATCGCCTGCGGCCTCTTGCTGTGCCTGGCGCTCGACACGCGGCCAGGTTTTCGCGAGGGCAGGTCTTTCGACCTGCCCGTCAGTGGCCGCGGATCGGCGCGGCTGCGACGAGGCCGCCGGCTGGGGCTGCCCGCCGCCGTGGTCGTGCTGCTGCTCGGCGCGTTCATCGACACCATCCACCTGGGCAGCGAGATCCGCGATTCCGAGATCGGGGTGTTCCGCTCGCGGTTTTCCGCCGATCGGCTGCACGAACTGGGCACCGCGCGGGCCCGCCGCTGGGCCGGCGGACCGCCACCGGCGGTGGGCCGCTACGGCCGCGAGGATCAGTACGAAGCCGAGGCACTCTGGCACGTGCGGCGCCGCAACTTCGGCATGGACCGCGATCGGCAGGGCGACCCCGCCGAGCTCGACATCGCGTGGCATGAGAATCTGATCCTCGAACGGCATTTCGGGCCGGTGCTCGACGCCGCCGCGGCGGGCGGGCGCGCCGGACACCGGCTGGCGCCGGAGCAGCTCGCGGACCTGGACGCGCGCCGCGCCCACGGCGTGTCGCCGTTCGTGAGCGATGCCGAGGCGATGCCGATCTACGTGTGGCCGCCGATCGCGTGGTGGGCCGGCGTCGCGGCCCTGGCCGCCACGGCGTGGGGCCTGGGGCTCGTGCTCGACCGGCGACGCGTCAGGGTGGCCGCGGGCGGCGGAATGTAGAGGGCGGTCTTCAGACCGCTCTGACTGTGGAGGATCGAACCATGCGAGAGATCGTGAAATCGATGGAAGAGGAATACCTGCGGTACAAGAAGCTTGGCGAGGGTGCGCTGGCGCAGGTGGGCGACGCCGACCTGTCGAAGGAGCCGCCCGGCAACGGCAACTCTCTCGCGGCGCTGGTGTGGCACATCTCGGGCAACCTCGAGTCGCGCTTCACCGACTTCCGCACGTCCGACGGCGAGAAGCCGACGCGCGATCGCGACAGCGAATTCGTGCCACGCGAGGTCACGCGCGCCGAGCTCGACGCCAAGTGGGAGCAGGGGTGGGCCCCGTTGCTCGCAGCAGTGCGGGCGCTGACCGACGCGGACCTCGCCGCCACGGTGGTGATTCGGACCCAGCCGCTGCGAATCGACCAGGCGCTGCATCGATCGCTGGCGCACGCGGCCTACCACGTCGGACAGGTGGTGTATCTGGCCAAGCTGTGGGCCGGCGACCGGTTCAATTCGCTGAGCATCCCGATCGGACAATCGGCCGCGTTCAATGCCAGGCTCGCGGGCTCGAAGGCGGCCTACAGCGCCACGGCTTACCTCGAGACGGCCGCCAAGCCCGACGCGGGACGCTCGCAATGAGAACGGAGCGGTAGCGAGCGGCGCAGGCCGGCGTGGCGTGATATATACGCGACGTCGCACCCCTTTTGACGAAAGGCCACCATCGTCATGAACCGCTCGATTGCGCGTCCGGCCGCCACGTCATGTCTGATCGTTGCGTTGGTGTGCGCGTTGCCCGCCGCGGCGGACGACGTCACCGTCATGACGTCGGGAGCCTTCACGGCCGCCTATCTCGAGCTCGCGCCGCGGTTCGAAAGCGCCAGCGGCCACACCCTGATCACCGCCACCACGTCGATGGGCGTCGGCCAGCAGTCGATTCCCAGCCGGCTGCAGCGGCGTGAGCCTGCCGACATCGTCATCGTCGACGACGCGGCGCTCGAACAATTGATCGTGGCGGGTCTCGTCACGGCCGGCACGCGCGTGCCGCTGGCGCGATCGGGCATCGGCCTCGCGGTCCGTGCCGGGGCGCCGAAGCCGGACATCAGCTCGGCCGAGGCGTTGCGGCAGGTACTGTTGAAAGCAACCTCGGTGGCCTACTCCGCGAGCGTGAGCGGCCGCTATGTGTCGACCGAGCTCTTTCAGCGGCTCGGAATCACAGAACAGATGGCCGGCAAGAGCCGGCAGATCGACGGCGAGCGGGTGGGTGCGGTTGTCGCACGGGGCGAGGCCGAGGTCGGCTTCCAGCAGACGAGCGAACTGCTCGCGGTGCCGGGCATCGACTACGTGGGCCCGCTGCCGTCGGAAGTGCAGCGCGTCAGTGTGTTCTCGGCTGGTGTCTCGGCCCACGCACGGAACCCCGACGCCGCGCGCGCGCTGATTCGGTTCCTCGCGTCGCCAGAGGCGGCGCCGGTGGTGGCGAAGACCGGCCTCGAGCCGATGGCCGCCGCACTGGACCGGAGCACCCAGGCGTCCCCGCCTGGAGGCGAGCAGCTCTACGCGAGGTACTGCGCCTCCTGTCACGACCAGACCGGCCCCCGCATTCCCGCGCGCGCCGCGCTCGCCAAGCTGTCGCCGGCCCGCATCCTGCGCACGCTGGACTTCGGGACGATGATGAGCGTGGCCTACCCGCTCAAGCGCCCGGAGCGGGAGGCACTCGCCGCCTTTCTCGGCAAGGGTGCCGATGAATCGGCGCGGCCGCCGGGCGCCATGTGCACGCCGGGCACGCGAATCCTGGCCGGCGACGACCGCGCCGGCTGGACCGCCTGGAGTCCCACGGCGGACAACGCTCGCTTTCAACCGCCAACGCGTGCCGGGCTGAGCGCGGGCGACCTGCCGCGCCTCGCGTTGCGGTGGGCGTTCGGATTCCCCGATGACGTCACCGCCTTCGCGGCACCGACGGTGATGGCCGGCACGTTGTTCGTCGGCAGTGCCGCCGGCGTCGTGCAGGCGCTCGACGCCAGGACTGGCTGCATCCACTGGCGCTTTCAGGCGAACGGTCCGGTGCGCGCCGCGATGACGATGGCCGGCGAGGGCAGCGGTCGCGCGCTCGTCTTCAGCGACCAGATCGGATGGGTCTATTCCGTGGATGCGCGGACGGGCCGCGCCAACTGGACGATTCGCGTGGAAGCGCACGAGGCCACGCGTCTCACCGGGTCGTTCGCGGTGCACGACGGCCTGGCATTCGTGCCGGCCGCGTCGTGGGAGGAGACACGTTCGATCGACCCGGCCTACCCGTGCTGCACCTTCCGCGGGAGCGTGACCGCCGTCCGGTTACGCGACGGGTCGATCGCCTGGAAGACCTATCTGGTGGACGAGCCGAAGAAGACCGGGACGACCGCGATTGGTACCGACACCTTCGGTCCGTCCGGCGCGGGCGTGTGGTCGGCGCCCACCATCGACGCGTCCCGCGGCGTGCTGTACGTCACCACGGGCGACAACTACTCGCATCCCGGCACCGCCACCAGCGATGCCGTGATGGCCCTCGATCTGGAGACCGGCCGCATCGTCTGGACGCGTCAGACCACGCCGGGCGACGTTTACAACTCGGCCTGCGGCGGCCCTGGACCGAACTGCCCGGTGTCGAGCGGGCCCGATTTCGACTACGGTTCATCCGCGATCCTCGTCAAGGCCGGCGGCCGCGACGTCCTCGTGGCGGGGCAGAAATCGGGCGTGGTTTACGGTCTCGACCCGTCGAAACAGGGCCAGGTCCTGTGGCAGGCGCGCGTCGGCGCCGGCGGCACCAACGGGGGCGTGCAGTGGGGCATGGCCAGCGACGGCCGCCACGTCTACGCAGCCGTGTCCGACGTCGGCCGCCAGCCCGGCGGCATCGGCGGCGTGGCCGCGCTCGGGAACGCGGCGCTCCACCCGCAGCAAGGCGGCGGTCTGACGGCGCTGCGCGTGCTCGATGGCGCCAAGGTGTGGTTTGCGCCCGGCACGCCGTGCGCGCCGCCGCGGCCCGGCTGCAGCCCGGCGCAACCGGGAGCGGTGACCGCGATCGATGGCGCAGTGCTTTCCGGTGCGCTGGACGGCCATCTGCGGGCGTTTTCGGCGATCGACGGCCGTCTACTGTGGGACGTGGACACCGCGAAGGGTTACGACACGGTCAACGGTGTTCAGGGCATGGGCGGGTCGCTCGACGGCGCAGGCCCCGTCGTCGCCGGCGGCATGGTGTTCGTGAACTCGGGCTACCCGCGCTTCGGCGGTATGCCGGGGAACGTGCTGCTCGCGTTCGCGCTGCCCGATCGGGCGAAGTAGCAGGGGCCGCCTTTGGGCGGCCCAGGGCCGGCTAAAGCCGACCTAGTCGATCCAGCCGCCGCCGACTACCAGGTCGCCCTCGTAGAACACCGCGGCCTGGCCGGGCGTGACGGCCGAGAGCGGCTCGTTCGACTCGAAGGTGGCGCGGCCATCCGGCAGCGTGCGGACGCGGCCGGATGCCGCCCGATGACGGTGGCGGATCTGCGCGCGCACCGCGCGCCACTCTTCCGGGGCCTCGCCGCACGTCCACGTCACCTGCGACGCGGTGAGGCTGCGCCGCTCGAGGGCCTCGCGCGGGCCCACCGTGACCTGTCCGGACTCGGCATCGATGCGCAGCACGTACAGCGGCATCGGCGAGGACACGCCGAGCCCCTTGCGCTGACCGATGGTGAAGCGGTGCACGCCGTGGTGGGCGGCGAGCGTCCGCCCGCCTTCATCGGCCACCACGCCGGCCTTCGCCGCCGTGGGCACCTGCCGCTCCACGAACGCGGCGTAGTCGCCGTCGGGGATGAAGCAGATCTCCTGGCTGTCCGGCTTGTCGGCCACGCGCAAGCCGAGTGCGCGCGCATGCGCGCGCACTTCGAGCTTCGTCAGCGCGCCAACCGGAAACGCCGCGCGCCCGAGTTGCTCCTGTGTGAGCGAGAACAGAAAGTACGACTGGTCCTTGTCCGGGTCGTGGCCGCGGCGCAGGTGCCAGGCCCCGCCGGCGCTGCGCTCGACGCGGGCATAGTGGCCGGTGGCCACCACATCGGCGCCCAGGCCCTGGGCGCGATCGAGCAACGTCGAGAACTTCAGGTCGCTGTTGCAGTGGGCGCAGGGGAGCGGCGTGCGGCCGGCCAGATACTCGCCGACGAAGTTGGCCACGACGGTCTGCTGGAACTGGCGCTCGAAGTTCAGGATGTAGTGCGGGATGCCAATCGCGGCCGCGACGCGACGGGCGTCGTGCAGGTCGTCGAGGGAGCAGCAGCTGCCAAAGGCCTGCGTGTCGCTCTGGTCGTAGAGCTGCATCGACAGACCGACGACGTCGTGTCCGCTGGCCGCGAGGATCGCGGCGGCGACGGACGAATCTACGCCGCCGGACATGGCGACGACGACGCGCATGACTAGCCGCGCACCGGCGTCCGCGTCAGGCTGCGGAGCTTGTCGACGACGCCGGGGAGCACGGCGACCACGCGATCGATCTCGGCCTTGCTGTTCGCCGAGCCCAGGCTGAAGCGGATCGAGTTCTGCGTTCGGTGTACCGGCAGGCCCATCGCCTTCAGGACGTGCGACGGCTCGAGCGTGCCCGAGGAACACGCCGATCCGGTCGAGACGGCGATGCCCTCGAGATCGAGCGCGATGAGCAGCGACTCGGCCTCGACGCGGTCGAAGC
>Ga0207659_10000693_pt1 | contig 19984 bp, 16 predicted proteins | sample KBSM43metaG_FD_184330 | JGI IMG/M metagenome (GOLD analysis project Ga0207659, IMG submission 184330) | Miscanthus rhizosphere microbial communities from Kellogg Biological Station, Michigan, USA - KBS M4-3 metaG (SPAdes) (version 2) | ecosystem: Host-associated > Plants > Roots > Rhizosphere >...
CCATTCCGCATCGTCGGGCCGCTCGCGCCGGACCGCGGCCGAGAGCGCATCAAACTGCCGGCGTCCGAACCACAGTTCGCCGTCGAGCGCCTCGGCAGGAAGCCGCTCGACGAACCACACCGGCGCGCGACCGCACGCCCGCTCCGATGCAGCAAGCATCGCCCATCCCACAACGCGCGCACGCCGTCGTACTTCTCGCTGACGAGGCAGAGCGCCGGATCGATGCGATCGTCGTAGTGGGCGGCAAGGACCATGCTCGCCGCTGAGGGCGGCGCTGCGGCCGCGGCGACCGGCCCGGACGCGCCGACCAGACCCGATGCTGCGGCGATCTTCAACATCGTGCGACGGCTGATCGACATGCTCGGCTCCTGACGATGAATGAAAGTCACGCATCGATCATCGAACCGCCGCGGCGCGGCCGCCACACCCGCGCGAGGGAAACGCGTCCCATCGCGTGGCCCGCTCTCGGGGGACGCACCCCGCTTCCTATAATCGAACGAACTCGCGAGCTCGCCGCGCCGTCCCTTATGCAGTCCGACTTCTCCCCCCGCGACATCGAGCGAACGGCCCAGGCGGCATGGACCGCGCGCGATGCCTACCGCGTCGTCGAAGATCCGGCGCGCCCGAAGTTCTATGCCTGCTCGATGCTGCCGTACCCGAGCGGCAAACTGCACATGGGCCATGTGCGCAACTACACGTTGAACGACATGCTGACCCGCCAGCTGCGGATGACCGGCATGAACGTGCTGATGCCGATGGGCTGGGATGCGTTCGGCCTGCCGGCCGAGAACGCGGCGATCAAGAACAAGGTGCCGCCGGCGAAGTGGACCTACGACAACATCGCCGCGATGAAGGCCCAGATGCAGGCGATGGGCCTGGCGATCGACTGGAGCCGCGAGGTCGCGACCTGCTCGCCCGCCTACTACAAGTGGAACCAGTGGCTGTTCCTGAAGATGCTCGAGGCCGGCATTGCCGAACGCCGCACCCAGATCGTCAACTGGGACCCGGTCGACCAGACCGTGCTCGCCAACGAGCAGGTCATCGAGGGCCGCGGCTGGCGCTCGGGCGCGCCGGTCGAGAAGCGCGAGATCCCGGGCTACTACCTGAAGATCACGCAGTACGCGGATGAGCTGCTCGAGCATGTGCAGGACGGCCTGCCCGGCTGGCCTGAGCGCGTCAAGGTCATGCAGGAGAACTGGATCGGCCGCAGCGAAGGCGTGCGGTTCGCGTTCCCGCATCGCATCCAGGACGCCAAAGGCCACCTGATCGGCGACGGCCGCATGCACGTCTTCACGACGCGCGCCGACACCATCATGGGCGTGACGTTCTGTGCGGTCGCGCCCGAACATCCGCTCGCGTTGCACGCCGCAATGCTGCGGCCAGAGGTGGCGCAGTTCCTCGACGATTGCCGGACTGGCGGCACCACCGAGGCCGAACTGGCGCTGCAGGAAAAGAAGGGCGTCGCGACCGGCTTGCACGTCGAGCATCCGCTGTCGCACGAACCGATCCCGGTCTGGGTCGGCAATTACGTGCTGATGAGCTACGGCGACGGCGCGGTGATGGGCGTGCCCGGCCACGACGAGCGCGACTTCGCGTTCGCGAAGAAGTACGGCATCGACATCCTGCAGGTGATCCACGTCGACGGCGAGCCGCACTTCACCTACGACCACTGGCAGGACTGGTACGCGCTGAAGGACGAGAGCGGCGAGCGCAGCGTCACGATCAATTCCGACAACTACAGCGGCCTGCCGTATCGGGTCGCGATCGACGCGATCGCCGATGCGCTCGAGCGCCGTGGCCTCGGCGGCAAGGTGACGACCTGGCGGCTGCGCGACTGGGGCATCAGCCGGCAGCGCTACTGGGGCACGCCGATCCCGATCGTCCATTGCGCGGCGTGCGGCGTCGTCCCGGTGCCCGAAGCCGACCTGCCGGTCGTGCTGCCCGAAGACCTGATCCCCGACGGCTCGGGCAATCCGCTCAACAAGCATGCCGCCTTCCTGAACGTCGACTGCCCGTCGTGCGGCAAGCCCGCGCGCCGCGAGACCGACACGATGGACACGTTCGTCGACAGCTCGTGGTACTTCATGCGGTACTGCGATGCCCACAACGAGAAGGCGATGGTCGGCGCCGGCAGCGCCTACTGGATGCCAATGGACCAGTACATCGGCGGCATCGAGCACGCGATCCTGCACCTTCTCTATGCGCGCTTTTGGACCAAGGTGATGCGCGACCTCGATCTGATCTCGATCGACGAGCCGTTCACTCGGCTGCTGACGCAGGGCATGGTGCTGAACCACATCTACTCGCGCACCACCGAGCAGGGCGGCGTCGAGTACTTCTGGCCCGACGACGTCGAGACCGGTGCGGACGGTGCCTGCCTGAAGAGCGACGGCTCGGCCGTGACCTACGAAGGTCTCGGCACGATGAGCAAGAGCAAGAACAACGGCGTCGATCCGCAGCAGCTGATCGATCGCTACGGCGCCGACACCGCGCGGCTGTTCGTGATGTTCGCGTCGCCGCCCGAGCAGACGCTCGAGTGGAACGATGCCGGCGTCGAGGGCGCGAACCGGTTTCTGCGTCGCCTCTGGAACTTCGGCGCCCAGCAGGCCGACGTGCTCGCCGCGCCGGGTGCCGCGGTGACCGATGCAAGCGGCAAGGCGCTGCGCTTCGAGATCCATTCGGTGCTGCGCCAGGTCCGCTACGACTACGACCGCATGCAGTACAACACCGTCGTCTCCGGCGCGATGAAGCTGCTGAACGCGCTCGAAGGCGCGCGCGGCCTGTCCGGCAGCGGCGCGACCGCGGCGCTGCGCGAGGGCTACGGCATCCTGCTGCGCGTGCTCTATCCGGTTTGCCCGCACACCACCTGGATGCTGTGGAAAGAGCTCGGCTACGTCGCGCTGTACGGCGACCTGCTCGATGCGCCGTGGCCCGACGTCGACGAGAGCGCGCTGGTCCAGGACGAGATCGAGCTGATGCTGCAGGTCAACGGCCGGCTGCGCGGTTCGATCCGGGTCGACGCGACGTCGAGCCACCAGGCGATCGAGGTCGCCGCACTGGCCAGCCCCGAGTTCCTGCGCTTTGCCGACGGACGACCGATCCGCAAGGTGATCGTGGTGCCGGGCCGGCTCGTCAACATCGTCGTCTGATGCGGAGTCGGCGCAGCGTCCTCGCCGCCTTCGTCGCCGGCGCAGTGGCCGGCTGCGGATTCGAACTGAAGCGCTCGCCCGAGCTGCGCTTCCGGACGGTACAGCTGGTCGGCTTCACAGCGCGCTCGCCGCTCGCCGTCGAACTGCGCAGCAGCATCGATGCCAGCACGACGACGCGCGTCGTCGACAGCGTGGCGCAGGCCCAGGTCGTTCTCGAGACCCTCACCGATTCGCGCGAGAAGGTCGTCGTCGCGTCGACCGCCGCCGGCCAGGTCACGGAGTTCCAGCTGCGCGCGCGCTTCCGCTTCCGGTTGCGCACCATCGGCGGCAAGGAGCTGATCCCGTCGACCGAGATCGTGCAGAGCCGCGACATGAGCTACACCGAAAGGGCTGCGCTCGGCAAGGAGCAGGAGGAAGCGACGCTGTACCGCGCGATGCAGACCGACATCGTGGCGCAGGTCATGCGGCGGCTGGCCTCCGTCCAGGCCGTCTAGGACCGACGATGCAGCTTCGCGCCGAGCAGCTCGCAGCCCACTTGCAGAAGGGCGTCGCCCCGCTCTACACGGTGTGGGGCGACGAGGCCCTGCTGGCCCAGGAGGCCGGCGACGCGATCCGTGCCGCGGCCCGGGCGTCCGGCTGCACCGAGCGCCAGGTCCATGTCGTTGCCGGCAACCACTTCGACTGGAGCGGGCTGCTCGGCGCATCGCATGCGCTCAGCCTGTTCGCCGACCGCCAGCTGATCGAGATCCGCATCCCGTCCGGCAAGCCGGGCAAGGACGGCTCCGAGGCGATCCAGCGCTACTGCGAGACAGCCGCCTCGAAGCTCGCCGGCGACATCGTCACGCTGGTCCAGCTGCCGAAGCTGGACCGTACCCAGCAGTCGAGCGCCTGGTTCGCCGCGCTCGACGCAAGCGGTGTCATGGTTCGCGTCGATCCGGTCGAGCGCAAGGCGCTGCCGCAATGGATCGCGCAGCGGCTCGCCGCGCAGGGCCAGCGCGTCGGCGGCGGCGAGGCCGGCCAGCGCACGCTCGCCTTCTTCGCCGACCGCGTCGAGGGCAACCTGCTCGCCGCGCACCAGGAAGTGCAGAAGCTCGGCCTGCTCTACCCCCCGGGCGAACTCGCCTTCGAGCAGGTCGAGGCCGCGGTCCTGAACGTAGCGCGCTACGACGTGTTCCGGCTCGGCGAGGCGGTGCTCGCCGGCCAGGTCGCACGCGCGCTGCGCATGCTCGACGGCCTGCATGCGGAGGGCGAAGCGGCGGTTCTCGTGCACTGGACCCTGAGCGAGGACATCCGTGGCCTGAAGCGCGTCAAGGACGCGGTCGCCTCGGGCAAGCCTTTGCCGCTGGCGCTGCGCGAGGCGCGCGCCTGGGGTGCGAAGGAGCGCCTGTTCGAGCGTGCGGTCGGCATCGCCAGCGAGGCGGCGCTGGCCGAGTTGCTGGCGGCGGCCCAGGTCTGCGACGGCCTCGTCAAGGGGCTGCGCCACCCCGACTGGCCGGCCGACGCGTGGGACGGCCTGAAGCGCCTCGTGCTGATGGCCTGCGAGCGGATCGGCGGCGGCGCGCGTCGCAACGTCCCGCCGCTGCGGCTGGCGCTGACCTCACAGCTGCGCTGACCGGCGGCGGCGCGGGTTCGAACCTATCGCCGTTTAAAGAGTCTGCGCGGCTCGGGCGTTCCCGTGGGGGCGCGTAGCGCACGCCGGACCAGCAGCTCGAAGGCCCGCGTCAGCCGTCGCGCTCGATCGCCTCCCGCAACCGCTGCAAGGCGATGCGCACGGTCTCGGCCCGGATCGCCGCCCGATCGCCGGACAGCTGCAGCAGCTCCGGCACCGGTGCAGCGCCGCGGCGCGCGATCGCGAGCCAGACCGTTCCGACCGGCTTGCCCGGTGTGGCGCCGCCGGGCCCGGCGATGCCGGTCACCGCGACCGACCACGTCGCCGCGGAGTGCGCCAGCGCGCCCTCGGCCATCGCGCCGGCGACCTCCGCGCTGACCGCACCATGGGCCGCGATCCGGCCCGGCTCGACGCCGAGCATTTGCGTCTTGGCGGCGTCCGAATAGGTGACGAAGCCGCGCTCGAACCATTCGCTCGAGCCGGCGCGATCGGTGCACGCCGCCGCGATCATCCCGCCGGTACACGATTCGGCGGTCGCCAGCATCGCCCGCCGCGCCTGCAGCGCGCCGGCCAGCGCCGCCACTTCAGACGCGAAGTGGCTCACCAGGCCCTCCACAGCGCGATCACGAGCAGCGTGCACAGGGCAGCGACCAGGTCGTCGAGCATGATGGCGAAGCCCTGCGGCCAGCCGATCGGCTGGCCGCGTCGGACCTTGTAGAGCGCATCGGCCCAGGCCACCGGACCGGGCTTGGCCGCGTCGAAGATCCGGAACAGCACGAACGCGACCGCCTGGGCCCAGAAGCCGGCCGGCGTGACGAGCCAGAGCACGAGCCAGAAGCCGACCACTTCGTCCCAGACCACCGCGCCGGGGTCGGCGAGCGCGAGATGACGCGCGGTCTCGGTGCAGGCCCACCAGCCGACGAGCGCCGAGACGCCGATCGCGACACCCCACTGGAAGGCGTCCGCATGCGGTCGAAGCAGCACGTAGGCGAGCCACGCCCACAGCGTGCCGACGGTCCCCGGCGCGACCGGCGACAGGCCGCTGCCGAAGCCGAGCGCGATCGTGTGGGCGGGATGTGTGAGCAGGAAGCGCACGGTCGGCCGGCGCGCGACAACGGCGACCGGCGGATCGAGGCGCGGCGCCGTGCTCACGGTCGGTCCCCGTCTAGGACTTGGCATGAGCGTGGCTCCGAGCGATCAGCGGCCATCCCAACGCGATGTGTCATGTCTTGAAGTGATCGAACGACCCGTAGCGTTCGGTGACGACGTTGCCACGCGCATCGACAAGCCGCACACCGGCGGCCGTCTCGATGCGGCCGATGCGGGTCACGTCGACGCCGCTCAACGTTGCCGCGCGGCGCACCGCATCGGCGGCTGAACCCGGCGCGCTGAACACCAGCTCGTAGTCGTCGCCGCCGGCCAGCGTGTACTCCCGGCGCCGCGCCGCCGGCTGATGGGCCAGCGCGCGACCGGCCGGCAGCGCGTCGACATCGACGGTCGCGCCGACCGCAGAACGGCGCAGGATGTGGCCGAGGTCGCCGAGCAGGCCGTCGGAGACGTCGATCGCACTCGTCGCGACCCCGCGCAGCGCCACGCCGAGCGCGATCCGCGGCTGCGGTCGCTCCATCGCCGCGCGGGCGATCTCGAACTGATCCGCCTCCAACGAAACGTGACCTCGAAACGCCTCGAGCGCAAGACGCGCATCCCCCAGCGTGCCGCTGACATACAGGTCGTCGCCCGCGCGCGCACCGGATCGCAGCAGCGCCGCGCCGTCCGGAATCTCGCCGAAGACGGTGATGCAGATCGTCAGCGGGCCGCGCGTCGTGTCGCCGCCGACCAGCTCGCAATCATGCGCATCGGCGAGTGCAAGCAGGCCCTGCGCGAAGCCCGCGAGAAACTCCGGCTCGACGCGAGGCATCGCAAGCGCCAGCGCAAACGCGAGCGGACGTGCACCGCACGCTGCCAAGTCGCTGAGGTTGACCGCGAGCGCTTTGTGGCCGAGGCGATCCGGCGCGACGGTGGAGAGGAAGTGCCGCCCCTCGACCAGCATGTCGCTCGAGATCGCCAGCTGATGCCCGGCCCGCGGTGCGAGCAGCGCGCAATCGTCGCCGATGCCGAGCGCAGCGCGACGGGCCGGCCGGGTGAAGTACCGGTCGATGAGCTCGAACTCGCCGATCGTCATAAGTGGGGTCGATACCGTCGCTGGAGTTCAAGCCTTGGGGCATTATCCAAGCGCCGCGGCGCGCGGCTTACAGGACCAGCGAGACCACACATGATGCCCAGCTCCGAACAGAAGGCCGCCGAACTGCGCCGCGCGGCGCTCGACTACCACGAGTTTCCGACTCCGGGCAAGGTGTCGATCGCGGCCACCAAGCAGCTCGTCAACCAGCACGACCTCGCGCTCGCCTACTCGCCGGGGGTTGCCGCGGCTTGCGAGGAGATCGTGAGCAACCCGGCGAACGCGTTCCGCTACACGGCGCGCGGCAACCTGGTCGCGGTGATCACGAACGGCACCGCGGTGCTCGGCCTCGGCGACATCGGCCCGCTCGCCGCGAAGCCGGTGATGGAAGGGAAAGGCGTCCTCTTCAAGAAATTCGCCGGCATCGACGTCTTCGACATCGAGGTCAACGAGAAGAACCTCGACAAGCTGATTGACCTGATCGCCGCGCTCGAGCCGACCTTCGGCGGGATCAACCTCGAGGACATCAAGGCGCCCGACTGCTTCTATGTCGAGCGCGCACTGCGCTCGCGGATGAACATCCCGGTGTTCCACGACGACCAGCACGGCACCGCGATCGTCGTCGGCGCCGGCGTGCTGAACGCGCTGAAGGTCAGCGGCAAGGATATTCGCAACGTCAAGCTGGTTACATCGGGCGCCGGCGCCGCGGCACTCGCCTGCCTCGGGCTGCTGGTCAAGCTCGGCGTGCCGCGCGAGAACATCTGGGTCACCGACCTGGCCGGCGTGGTCTATGAAGGCCGCACCGAGCTGATGGACGAGGACAAGGTCTTCTTCGCGCAGAAGACCTCGCACCGGACGCTCGCCGACGTCATCGCCGGCGCGGACATCTTCCTCGGGCTGTCGGCCGCCGGCGTGCTGAAGAAGCAGATGGTCGCGGCGATGGCCGCCAACCCGGTCATCTTCGCGCTCGCCAACCCGACCCCGGAGATCCTGCCGGAGGAAGTGCTCGAGGTGCGCAGCGACGCGATCATGGCGACGGGTCGGACCGACTACCCGAACCAGATCAACAACGTCCTCTGCTTCCCGTACATCTTCCGCGGCGCGCTCGACTCCGGCGCAACGACGATCACGGCCGAGATGGAGATCGCCGCGGTCCACGCGATCGCCGAGCTGGCGCAGGCCGAGCAGAGCGAGGTCGTGGCCGCCGCCTATGCCGGCATCGCGCTCCACTTCGGGCGCGAGTACCTGATCCCGAAGCCGTTCGACCCGCGCCTGATGATGCGGATCGCACCGGCCGTCGCGAAGGCCGCCGCCGATTCCGGGGTCGCACTGCGTCCGATCGCCGATCTCGACGCCTACCGCTCGAAGCTGCAGTCGTTTGTCTACGCCTCCGGCGCGACGATGAGGCCAATCTTCAGCATGGCGAGGAACGCGCCGAACAAGCGCGTTGCCTATGCCGAGGGCGAGGAAGAGCGCGTGCTGCGCGCGGTCCAGGTGGTGGTCGACGAAGGCGTCGCCCGGCCGACGTTGATCGGCCGGCCCGAGATCATCGCGCAGCGGATCGCGAAGTTCGGCTTGCGCCTGAGTGCCGGTCGCGACTACGACATCGTCAACACCGAGCACGACGACCGCTTCCGCTCCTACTGGACCGCATATCAGAAGATGACCGCTCGCAAGGGCGTCACTGCGCAGCTCGCCAAGATCGAGATGCGCCGGCGCCTGACCCTGATCGGCTGCATGCTGCTGAAGACCGGCGAGGTCGACGGCCTGCTCTGCGGGACCTGGGGCGGCCCGACGATGCACCTGCACTACATCGACCAGGTCATCGGCCTGCGCGAAGGCGCTCGGACCTACGCGTGCATGAACTGGCTGATGCTGCCAGGCCGCCAGGTGATGTTGGTCGACACCCACATCAACTACGACCCGACCGCCGAGCAGCTCGCTGAGATCACGATCATGGCGGCCGAGGAGATGAAGCGCTTCGGCCTGCGGCCGAAGGCCGCGCTGCTGTCGCACAGCAACTTCGGCACCAGCAACCAGCCGTCGGCGGTCAAGATGCGGCAGGCGCTGGCGCTGCTGCACGAACAGGCGCCCGGGCTCGAGGTCGACGGCGAGATGCACGGCGACGCGGCGCTCGACGCGCCGTACCGGACCGGCCTGATGCCCGACACGCCGCTGACCGGCGAAGCCAACCTGCTGGTCCTGCCGAACATCGACGCCGCCAACATCAGCTACAACCTGTTGAAGGTCGCGGCCGGCGGCGGCATCGCGATCGGCCCGGTGCTGCTCGGCGCGGCCCAGCCGGTCCACATCCTGACGCCGTCGGCGACGGTTCGTCGAATCATCAACATGACCGCATTGACGGTCGCCGACGCCAACGCCGCGCGCTAGCAGAGGCCCGGTCGTAGCAGGCGCCCGGGCGCCTGGAACGCATTCGGACATTGTCGGGAGTCCCGCCCATTCTAAGCCGCGCAGGGTAAATCCCAGTCGAGCTGTTCGCCTGTTCAGCCGTGGATTTGAGTTAGCCAGACGACCGGGACGAGTGTGAGTGCACGCCAGCAAGCCCTTTTACGTGCACTGATTTGAGGCAGAGACTTGAGCTTTGCGACCCGTTTCGGTAACATTGTTGTCTTTCGCATTAGGGGATAACCCGTGTTGTTCTCCGGTCGGCCGCCGCGGGGAAACCCGCTGCGCAGGTGGGGGCTCGGAGTCAGCATCGCAGCCTGTCTGTTTGTCGGCGCCGAGGCTTCGGCACGCCAGACGACCGGGACGGTGGAGCCGGTTCGGATCAACCAACTGCCTCCGGATGCGCAGGCCGTTCACCGGCTGATTCGTGCTGGCGGGCCGTTCGCCTATCCGAAGGACGGGACTGTGTTCGGAAACCGCGAACGCATCCTGCCGTCACGACCGCGCGGGTTCTACCGCGAGTACACGGTCGCGCACCCCGGGACACGCGACCGCGGTGGCCGCCGGATCGTCTGCGGCGGCTATGAGGCGAAGGCTCCGGAGACTTGTTTCTACACCGTCGATCACTACAGCAGCTTTCGCAGGATTACGCCGTGACCGCAGGCCGACAGATTTTTTTCATGACTCAAGGAGGAACGTGACCATGCAGTTGCAGACAGTCCGTCCGAACATTGTTCAATCGATCCGAGCGTACCGCGTCGACGATCTGATGCAGGCGGCGCAGACCGCGGGCCAGCATTTTCTCTACGCAAACCTGACGACGGCGCAGACCAAACAGGACGTGCTCGAAGGCATCGCCGATGCCTTCCTGTTCCCGGCGCATTTCGGCAAGAACCTCGATGCGCTCTTCGACTGCATGACCGACCTGGTCCACAAGGCCGGCAACCAGCCGGGGTTCGTCGTGGTGCTAGAGCAGCTGCCCGACAACCCGCGTTTCGATCGCGAGGCGCGCGAGCAGCTGCTCGACGTCTTTCGCGATGCGGCCGACTTCTGGGCCGAACGCAAGGTACCGTTCAGGTGCTTCTATTCTTTTCAGTAGCCCGCTCCCAGGAACAAGGGTCATGGGAGCGGGCTACCGAGATGGCCCAAAGCGTAGCGGACAAGCCGGTCAAGCCGGCCGCCAAGAGTGCAGCGAACAGCAGCTTCGGCATGAACATGCCGTTGATGAGCAGCGCCTTCGACACCGCGATGTGGTTGAACGCCGCCTGAGCGGCGTTTGACGTTAATCCGCCGGCACCATGCTGCCGGCGGCATCATTTCCTGGCGGCAGCGCGGCCGCCAGCGCGACGAATTCAGCGACCGGCACCTCCTCGGCCCGACGCTGAACATCGAAGCGCCCGCCGAAACCGCGATCGTCCAGATAGCGCCCGAGCGTGTGGCGCAGGATCTTCCTTCGCTGCGAGAAGGCGACCGCGACGAGCTCGCCGAGCCGCGCGGCGTCCACCGTGGCCGTCTGCGGCAGCGGGAGCATCCGGACGATGGCCGACTCGACCTGGGGCGGAGGCTCAAACGACGCTGCCGGCACGTCGAGGACCGACTCGATGTCGTAGCGCCACTGCAGCATCACGCTGAGCCGCCCGTAAGCCTTGGTGCAGGGAGAGGCCGCCATGCGCTGCACCACCTCGCGCTGCAGCATGAAGTGCTGGTCCTCGACCGACTCGACGGCCTCGAGCAGGTGAAACAGGATCGGCGTCGAGATGTTGTACGGCAGGTTGCCGACCACCCGCAGCGGAGCGCCGAGCTTCGCCGCGAGCGCGCGGAAGTCGACGGTCAATACATCGGCCTCGATCACGTCGAGATCGCTGCGCGCGCGCAGCCGGCGGGCCAGATCGCGATCGAGCTCGATCACCGTCAGCCGATCGACCGACTCGGCGAGCGGGCCGGTCAACGCACCGAGACCGGGGCCGATCTCGACCAGCGCATCGGCGCGCCGGGGGCCGATCGCGGCGACGATCGCATCGATCACCGCCGCATCGGTCAGGAAGTGCTGGCCGAACCGCTTGCGGGCGACGTGCTTCACGACAGCGCGCCGCTCAGGTCGGCGGCTCGCGCATCTCGATGTAGGCCCGGCCGCGCAGGTCGCGCAGCCACTCGGTGTAAACGTCCTCGAACTTCTGCTCGCGCAGGATGTTGCGGGCCTGTTCGCGCTGCTGCTTCGGATCGAGCGTCACCGCGCGCCGGTCGAGCACCTGGATCAGGTGCACGCCGAACCGCGAGACAACCGGATCGGACAATCCGCCGGGCTGGAGCCGGTTGATCACTTCCTCGAACTCCGGCACGAAGGTCCCCGGGGAGACCCAGCCGAGATCGCCGCCCTGCGCCGCGCTCGAGTCCTCGGAGTTCTCACGCGCCGCCTGCTCGAACGATTGGGTGCCGCCGGCGATCTTCTGCTTGATGTCGGCCAGGCGGCGCATCGCCTGGTCTTGCGGCAGCTGGGCCGAGGTGCGCAGCAGGATGTGGCGAGCCCGCGTCTGTTGGACTGTGAAGTTGCCGGCGTCGCGGCGCTCGACCAGCTTCAGCAGATGAAAGCCGGCACCGGTGCGCAGCAGCTCCGGCGCAACGTCGCCGCTGCGCAAGCCGCGCACCGCATTGACGAACACGTCCGGCAGGCGGTCGGCAGGGCGCAATCCGATCATGCCGCCTTCGGCGCGGTTGCCGTCTTCCGAGACCTCCTTGGCGACCGCTTCGAAGGCCTCGCCGGCGCGCACGCGAGCGCGCGCCGCCTCGGCGCGGGCTTGACGCTCGGCAACCTCGGCCGCGCTGGCGCCTTCGGATACGGTGACGAGAATCTGCGCGATGTTCAGCTGGGGCACCAGGCCGGCCGCGGCGCGCCGCTCGTCGAGCAGCGCATCGATCTCGCCCTCGCTGACGCGAATGCGCTCCATCACCTCGCGTTCACGCACGCGCTCGACCAGCATCTGGTCGCGGACAGTGGCGCGAAACTTCGCGTATTCGATGCCATCCTGGCGCAGCTTCTGGCGCAGCTGGGGCAGCGTCAGCTGGTTCTGCAGCGCAATGCTCGAGACCGCTCGGTCGACCTCGGCCTCATCGAGCTTCATGCCGCTGTCGCGCGCATTGGTGACCTGCACCCGCTCGTCGATCAGGGCGCTCACGATCTGCGCGTTCAGGACCGGCAGCGGAGGCAAATTGGCGTTGCTGCGCGCTGCTTCGGCACGAACCCGATCGATCCGCTGCTGCACTTCGCCGGCGGTCACCAATTCCGAGTTGACGACGGCAACGATGTAGTCGCCATTGCGGGGCGCGCTCGGCCGGGCCGGCTGTGCGGTCACGGCCTGCGCCAGCAGCCCGAGCGCAAACGCGAAGGCGAGCCAGCGCCATGTGGTGACCGGCGCCCTCGGCGATCGGCGACCGGCGACATCAACGACCGATCGCCAGGCAGAGCGCGCGGTGGTCGGGGAACGGTAGAAGTCAGTCATACGGATTGAACGGTAGCGGCGTCGTCCGCTCCTCGCGGAGCATGCGGTAGCCCGGTACATTGTCCTTCAAGACCTGGAGCGGATTAGAGCCCAGGCGGGACAGCCCGACCAGCTCCAGCTGGATCAGCAGGCGGGTCGTGGCGTCGCTCCGCCCGGTCGAGAGCCGCTCGGCAACGATCCGCCCGACCCAGCAGCCGGCGTCGTATTCGGCGCCGACGATCGAATCGATGATGCGGCTGTCCTTCATGCTGTAGTTGACCCGGCCGACCGCGTAGAGACTGCCGCCGCAGGAACTGGCGCTGCCGCGCGCGGCGGTCGGGTCGACACTGCGCTGATAGACCGGCCATTGCCAGCCGATCTCCATCTGCTCGGTCAGGCCGCGGGTCAGGCGGTAGGTCGCGCTCATCGTCCGGAACGGCCCGGGCGAATAGCGCACCCCGACGACCGAACGCTCCAAGCGGGAGTTGTCGGCGCCGAACTGGACCGCGGCGTCGAAGTTCCAGTTGCGCACCAGCGAGGTCGAGCCGAGCAGCAGCACGTCGGAAAAACGCTGCGTCGACGGCTGCGTGGGGTCGGGCGTCACCTGCTGGTCGCGAAACAGGTAGCGCTGGACGATGCCGAGCCGAAGCAATTCCGCACCCGTGTCGGGACTGAGCAGCCGGGTCGTCACGCCGGCGGTGAGCTGGTGGCCGTCGGCGACGCGGTCGACGCCCGAGAACGGGTTCTCGCTGAAGATCGATTCGAAGTTGAAGTCCTTCGGCGCCGAATCGAAGTTCGGCAGGTCGCTCTGCTTCACGAACGGCGTGTTCGCATACAGAAGCCGCGGCTCCAGGGTCTGCCGCACCGTGCGTCCGAACCAGCCGGCGTCACGCTCGAACGTCCAGGCGCTGTCGACGCTCAGCGTCGGAATCACGCGCGTCGCATCGCTGCGCACCCCCGCGACCGGCCGGTCGAGCGAATAGGACGCGGCATTGAACGAGAGCTTCGGCAGCAGGCTCCAGCCCGGTGTCACGAACGGCCGGCTGAGGCTGCCGAGCGCATGCACGCGGGTTCCGTTCGGGCGCTCCGGGGTCGCGTTGTTGTCGGGCGTCTCGAAGCGGTTGAACTCGCCCTCGAAGCTCAGCTCCAGGCCAGGGCCGTACTTGCCCAGGTAGCGCGTCCCTATCTGCGGGACGCGTTCGTAGGGCGCCTCGATCCGCGTCGCGACATCGACCGTCTGCAAGACCTGCCAGCGCTGGACCTTGCCATACGTCGTCCAGTCGCCGAACGGCCGGCTGAAGCGCAGGTCGGTTTCCAGCAAGCGGGGCGTCAGGCTCGTGGCGTCGTGCGGAAAGTCCTTCCAGTAGTCGTCGTCGGAGACGTGCTGCAGGCGGAGCTGGAGCAGCGTGTCGCGATCGAACGTGCTGTCGTGAAAGACCCGCAGCGAATGGCGAGAGCGCTGCGCCAACCGGTCGTTCGGCAGCAGGTTGAGCGTCGATTCGCCGTTGTAGAGCGGTTCGAGATAGCGCACCTCGGTGCCGAGGCTGGCGCCGCGGCGCACGCTAACCGACGGCGTGAAGGTCGCGTCACGGTTGGGCGCGATGTTCCAGTAGTACGGCGCCCCGACCTGGAAGCCGCTATTGCTGTCGAGCGCGATGCTCGGCGGCAGCCAGCCCGACTTGCGCGCTTCGTTCAGCGGGAAGCTGATCGACGGCGCCGCCAGGATCGGCACGCCGTAGAAGCGCAGCACGCCGTTGCTGGCGATGCCCTCGTTGGCTTCCTGGTCGATGCGCACGCTGCCTGCCGACAACACCCAGGCCGGGGCGCCCGAGCCGTCCAGGCTGCAGCTCGTGTAGGTCGCGTTGGTCGCGACGGCGCGTTGATCGTCGAGAAAGTCGATGCGGTCGGCCTGGCCGCCGGCACCGATCTGGCCGAGCCGGTAGGTCGGGTTCTGGAAGTAGCCTTCGAAGGCCTGCATCTTCAGCTGCAGTTCGGGGCCGCTGAAGACATTGCCGTTCTCGCTGATGCGGACGTTGCCGACGGCGCGGGCGAGGTCCTCGACCTGCTGGTAGCTGAGCCGGTCGGCGCGGATCACGACGCCGCCGCGGCGCAGTTCGGCGTCGCCCTCCGCGATCGCCTCGAGGTCGGGCCGGCCGCGCAATTCGCGCGCGCGCAGGATGATCGGCAAGGTCTTCGCGGCGTCGCCGCGCGGCGCAGGGGTCAGCGCGGGCGACGGGCGGAGCTCGATGCCGCCATCCTGAGCGGCCTGCGCGCTCGCATCGACACAGAGTACCGACAGCGCCAGCGGCACCCAGGGCAGGAGTCCGGCCCGCGCGCGCTCGAATGCCGCAGAAGTTCGAAAGGGAGGCAGCAAGGGCGACAGAGGACTGGAGGCGCGGTGCGCCGCGCGGGTTGCGGTGCCGGCCCGCTCGCGACCGCGTGGCACGCCGGCGTGCGGGGACGGAGACGGTGCGGTTTGTAGAATCGATTATCCACGAGCCTTCGCGCCGCACCGCGGGCCGACTGCCCCCTTCAGCCCTCCGCAAGGTCCCGCCATCGCACCCGATTCCACCGCCATCGCCTGGGCCGATCCGGTCCGCCGCAGCGCTTTCGAGCACTGGCTCGCGGCGATCGCGCCGCGTCATGGCCTGCAGGCCGAGAGCCTGCGCGCCGCCTCGAGCGATGCCAGCTTCCGGCGCTATCTTCGCGCCGACGCGGCCGATGGACGCAGCCTCATCGTGATGGACGCGCCGCCGCCGCAGGAGGACGTCCGCCCGTTCGTCGACGTCGCGCGCCGGCTCGAGAACATCGGCCTGCACGCACCTCGCGTGCTCGAGGCCGATGTAGAGCGCGGCTTCTTGCTGCTCACCGACCTCGGGAGCCGGCTTTACCTGGGTGCGCTCCATGACGCCGTCGGCGCCGGCGACCTGAAGACCGCCGACGCGCTGATGCGCGACGCGATCACGGCACTGATCCGCTGGCAGGGCAGCAGCGACGCCGCCACGCTGCCTCCCTACGACGACACGCTGCTGCGCCGCGAACTGGCGCTCTTTCCCGAGTGGTGCGTCGGTCGCGAGTACGGCGTCGCCTGGAGCGCCGATCAGGAAGCGGTCTGGCAAGCCGCGTGCGACATGCTCGTCGAAAGCGCACTGGCGCAGCCGCGCGTCGCGGTCCACCGCGACTTCATGCCGCGCAACCTGATGGTCACGACGCCGAACCCGGGCATCCTTGACTTCCAGGATGCGGTGCACGGCCCGATCAGCTACGACGTCGCCTCGCTGCTGCGCGACGCCTTTATCTCGTGGGATGAGGAGCAGGAGCTCGACTGGGCGGTGCGCTACTGGGAAGCGGCTCGCAAGGCCGCGCTGCCGGTGCCCGACGACTTCGGCGACTTCTGGCGCACAGTCGAGTGGATGGGACTGCAGCGGCATCTGAAGGTGCTCGGCATCTTCTGCCGCCTGAAGCACCGCGACGGCAAGCCGGCCTACAGCGCCGACCTCCCGCGCTTCTTCGGCTACGCCCACAAGGTCTCGGCGCGCTACAACGCGCTGCGGCCGCTGTCGCGGCTTCTCGAGCCGCTGATGGGCGTCAGCCGCATCGAAGCGTTTTACTAGGTCGTGACCTTGCGCGTGCGCCGCTCCGGTACTGCGGCGCCGTCCTCTTGAGAACTCGCCGATGCTGCGCATCACCGACCTGAGGCTGCCACTCGATCATCCGCCCGAGGATTTGCATCGGGCGGTCGTGGCGCGCCTCGGCATCGACGACGGGCGCCTGCGCGAGATGACGGTCCACAAGCGCAGCTACGACGCGCGCAAGAAGAGCGCGATCGCGCTGACCTACACCATCGATTGCGCGATCGAGGGCGACGAGGCCGCGGTGCTCGCCGCACATCCGGGTGACTCGCACCTGCGCGCCGCACCGGACATGGGCTACCGCTTCGTCACGAGGCTACCGGCAGACTTCGCGATTGACAGCGCACACCGGCCGATCGTCGTCGGCTTCGGCCCGTGCGGCATCTTCTGCGCTCTGCTGCTCGCGCAGATGGGGCTGCGCCCGATCGTCCTCGAACGCGGCAAGGCGGTGCGCGAGCGGACCGGCGACACCTGGGGGCTCTGGCGGAAGGGCGTCCTCGATCCGGAGTCGAACGTGCAGTTCGGCGAAGGCGGCGCCGGCACCTTCTCGGACGGCAAGCTGTGGAGCCAGATCAGTGACCCGCGCCACCTCAGCCGCAAGGTGCTCGACGAGTTCGTCAAGGCCGGCGCGCCGGACGAGATCCTCTACGTCGGCAAGCCGCACATCGGAACGTTCCGGCTGGTCGGCGTGGTCGAGAAGATGCGCGCCGAGATCGAGGCGCTCGGCGGCGAGATCCGATTCGGCCAGCGCGTGACCGACCTGCTGATCGAGGACGGGCACATCCGCGCCGTCACGGTCGCGAGCGCGGCCGCACCCGAAGGCACGGCGATCGAGGCCGAGCAGGTCGTCCTCGCGCCCGGACACAGCGCGCGCGACACCTTCGCGGTGCTGCAGGCGCGCGGCGTCCATCTCGAGCCGAAGCCGTTCTCGATCGGCTTTCGAATCGAGCACCCGCAGTCGCTGGTCGACCGCGCGCGCTTCGGCCCGAACGCCGGCCATCCGCTGCTCGGCGCCGCCGACTACCGCCTCGTCCACCATGCGCGCAACGGGCGCTCGGTCTACAGCTTCTGCATGTGCCCCGGCGGCACCGTCGTCGCGGCGACGTCGGAGGCCGGGCGCGTCGTCACCAATGGCATGAGCCAGTATTCGCGCAACGAGCGCAATGCGAACGCCGGCATCGTCGTCGGCATCACGCCGGCCGACTACCGCGCGCCCGGTTCGCCGGCCGACGCAATTTCGCCGCTCGACGGCATCGAGTTCCAGCGCCATTGGGAATCGGTCGCGTTCGAGCGCGGCGGCGGCGACTACCGCGCGCCCGGGCAACGCGTCGGCGACTTCCTCGACAGGCGTGCCTCGACCGCGTTCGGTGCCGTGCTGCCGTCCTACCAGCCCGGCGTGACGTTGACCGATCTCGGCGCCCCCGGCACGGCGGTGCTGCCCGACTTCGTGATCGAGGCGATCCGCGAAGCCCTGCCTGCGTTCGAGCGCCAGATCAAGGGCTTCGCCATGCCGGATGCGATGCTGACCGGCGTCGAGACGCGGACCTCGTCGCCGCTGCGCATCACGCGCGGCCGCGACAGGCAGAGCCTCAACGTGCGCGGGCTCTACCCGGCCGGCGAAGGAGCAGGCTATGCCGGCGGCATCATGTCGGCCGCGGTCGATGGCATCGAGACCGCCGAAGCGGTGGCTCAGGCCTTTCTCGCCGCAACCGGCGCTGTGCGTCCGTTCTGACGACCGGCGAAGCCTCTCGCTCAGGCGCAGGCCGCCATCACCTGCGCGACCGCCGCGGTCAGCTTCTTCGCATACGGCACATGCAGGAACTCGTTCGGGCCGTGCGCATTGCTCTTCGGACCGAGCACGCCGCAGACCATCATCTGCGCGGCCGGGAAGCTCTTCTGCAGCATGCTCATCAACGGGATCGTGCCGCCCTGGCCGATGTACCCGCACGGCGCGCCGTAGTGCGCCCGCGAGGCGGCCTGCAGCGCGTCCTCGAGCCACGGCGCGAGGGTCGGCGCGTTCCAGCCGGTCGCGCCGAGCGCGCCGACACGGCCGTCGGGCTGGAACGTCACGCGGGCGTTGTACGGGGCGTTGTCCTCGAGCAGCGTCTTCAGCGCGACGGCCGCTTCATGGCCCTCGACGAGCGGCGGCAGACGCAGGCTCAGCTTGAACGTCGTGTACGGGCGCAGCACGTTGCCGGCATCCTTCAAGGCCGGGAAGCCATCGGCGCCGGTCACGCTCAGCGTCGGCTTCCACGTGCGGTTCAGCAGCGCCTCGAGCGGGTCGGTCGTCGTCGGCAGCGTCGCGGTGCCGTCGGCACCGCAGGCCCACGGGAAGCGCTTCCAGACCTCGTCGCCGAGGATCTTCGCGGTCGCTCTCGCCTGCTCGACGCGGTCGGCCGGAATGGCGCAATGGAAGCTCTCCGGCAGCAGCCGACCGGTCTTCGAATCCTCGAGCCGGTCGAGCACCTGGCGCAGGATCCGGAAGCTCGACGGCACCAGCCCGCTCGCGTCGCCCGAGTGGACGCCTTCGGTCAGCACCTCGACCTTCAAGGTGCCGCTGGCCATCCCGCGCAGGCTGGTCGTCAGCCAGAGCTGGTCGTAGTTGCCGGCGCCGCTGTCGAGGCAGACGACGAGGCCGACGTCGCCGAGCCGGCCCTTCAGCGCGTCGATGTAGGCCGGCAGGTCGAACGAGCCGCTCTCCTCGCAGCTCTCGATGATGCCGACGCAGCGCGGTCGCGGGATGCCCTGGCGGTCGAGCGCGAGGATCGCGCTGATCGCCGCATACACGGCGTAGCCGTCGTCGGCGCCGCCGCGTCCGTACAGCTGGCCGCGCTCGTACTTCGGGGTCCACGGGCCGAGGTCGGAGCGCCAGCCGTTGAACTCGGGCTGCTTGTCGAGGTGGCCATACAAGCAGATCGTGTCGGTGCTGCCCGGCTTCGTCGACGGCACCTCGAAGAAGATCACCGGCGTGCGCCCTTCGAGTCGGATGACCTCGAGCTTCATGCCGGCGACGCGCTTGCTTTCGACCCAGCTCGCCGCATCGCGGACCACGCGGTCGATGTGGCCGTGCTGCCGCCACTCGGCATCGAACATCGGGCTCTTGGCCGGCACCGCGATGTAATCGGTCAGCGCCGGCACGATCTCGTCGTCCCAAATGCGGTTGGCAAAATCGGCCAGGGTCGCGGCTTCGTCGGGCTGGACCGGCAGGTTCGGGTCACGGGCGTTCATGGCGGCTCCTCGAGGATCGATCGGTCGAGTGTAGAACTTCGCTTCGCCGCGGCGATAGGCGTGCGCCGCAACCCACGGCGTCCGCACGGACGTGTCATGCATTCGGAGTGCGACCGGCGGCGGGGGCGACGGGTTCGCCCGAAGCGACGTGCCGCATCCATGGCGCTGCGGCCGGGGGGCGCATGACCGGATCGAACGGCTAGAGGTGGCGCGCCTGCGCAGCCAACCAGTCGCGCAGCGCCGTGAAGACCTCGACCTGTTCGGGCTCGTTGAAGATCTCGTGGAAGAGCGGCTGGAACCGGCGC
>Ga0207659_10000694_pt1 | contig 19975 bp, 14 predicted proteins | sample KBSM43metaG_FD_184330 | JGI IMG/M metagenome (GOLD analysis project Ga0207659, IMG submission 184330) | Miscanthus rhizosphere microbial communities from Kellogg Biological Station, Michigan, USA - KBS M4-3 metaG (SPAdes) (version 2) | ecosystem: Host-associated > Plants > Roots > Rhizosphere >...
CGAATATTTCCTCAACTGCGACGTGCTGGCCGGCAACGATCTCAAGAACAACTCGGCACACGACAACACGATCGTCGTCGGCACGCAGAACTACCCGTACGCGAGCGGTGTCAGTGCCCTGTCCTCGTGCACCTCCACCCAGGTCGCGCCGTATCTCAATGGTTCGAAGAACCTGACCTTCTCCCGCGACACGTACCGTGTGCCCTCACTCTCTAATACGCGGTACTTCCTCTGGGGCGGCGTGAAGGGTTGGACGGAGTGGCAGGCACTGGGGCAAGACGTCGGCGGCAACATATCCCAGTAACTGCTGAAGCCAAGCTCACTGAACGGCGCGTTCGCTGCACCCAAGCGGACGCGCCGCTCGCATCCCTCATCATTCGTTCTTAGCGGTCATCGCGCGACGTCGTCCCGCAGTTGATCCGGATCATCCGCTCGGAGCTAGACGGCACATCGTCGCGCATAAATCGGGCGCGAGGCGCGGCCGCGCGATTCACCCCACCTACGTGCCAATGCCGATGGAGGTGTTCGATCTTGTTACTCAGCTGAAGGCGCTGACGCTCTGTTCGCGGTGAAATGGGCAGAAGAATATGCCGTTTCGCGTTGCAGGGCGGCTCCTGTCATGTTATACGTCTTGTCTCCCCTAACGCGTCCCCTGCAGTAGGTAAATAACAGTACGTTCCGGGTCGTGTCGTGATTGATGTCGATCACGATTTTGTACGACTGATCGGCTGAGTTCTGCCTGCATGGGTCGCCGCATCAGGAAGTCGCGTGACTTCCGAGCACCTTTTACATTCAGGAGAGTTAACGGTCGGTTGGTACCTCGCAGTCTCTCTGCGGCGAGCAGCTTTTGATCGAGTTTGCATTTCATACAGGAGCCCTATGCGTACCTCATCACTATTAATGAGCCTGTTCCTCTGCCTCCTCACTCTCGTGATCTTCTCGACGCAGGCGTCCGCGCAAGGGCAACTTTCTGTCTCACCGACATCCATTAGTGCGCAGGCGAACGTGGGCGCCTCCGTGCCCTCGCAAACCGTGAACATCAGCAACTCCGGCAATGGCTCGCTGAAGTGGTCAATTTCGACGCCGTCCGCCTCCTGGCTGAGCGTTTCGCCGACGAGTGGTACGGGGTCGAACCAAGTCACAGTGAGCTTCGCGTCAACCTTGGCAGCGGGAACATATTCGGCATCATTTAAGGTAAGCACCAACCAGTCCGCCATCACGGTGAACGTCCAAGTGACGATCAACTCAACCGGTTCGACCCCACCACCATCATCACCACCGCCATCGAGTGACTGGACCTTCTGTGCCAACGAGGGCGGCACGTGCAGTTTCAGCGGTACGCAACAGGTGCGCTATGGTGCGAACGGGTCGTACGTCTACCTAACATTGACCGGCGGCACCGCGTGTACGAATGCTGTGTTCGGCGATCCGGCGTACGGCGTCGCAAAACATTGCGACATCGGATCGACCTCGACGACTACGTGGACGGTCTGTGCGAACGAAGGCGGGTTTTGCTCGTTCGCCGGGACGCAACAGGTACGTTATGGTGCGAACGGGTCGTACGTCTACCTAACATTGACCGGCGGCACCGCGTGTACGAACGCCGTGTTCGGCGATCCGGCCTACGGCGTCGCGAAACAGTGTGCCATCGGTGGAACGTCGACTACGACTACGACTACGACGACATCCTCGACGACATCAACATCCGCGTATGGCCCACAGTCGACGATTACCTGTCCGGCTGGTGCCGTTGACATCTTTCCCGGTCAATACATCCAGGGCATCGTCAATCTCTACGCGGGGGCGACGACGTTCTGTCTGCGAGCGGGCGTCCATTCGCTGACGAGTGCGATCACACCGAAGACGGGCAATACGTTTGTCGGCGAGTACGGCGCCGTCCTCGACGGCAGCAATTGGTCGACCAGCGATGCCACGCAGGGGGCGTTCCGCGCGCACAATCAGGACATCGACTACGTGACCATCCGGAATTTCGTGATCCGGAACATGCCGCAGCAAGGCATCCATGCCTACTACTGGATGTCCGATCATTGGACGATCGAATACAACGAGATTGCCTCGAACAAGTGGGGCCTCGAATTTGCGCCGAACTTCACCATCCGGAACAATTACATCCACCACAACGTGGGCAATTCCTCGTCGTCGATTGCGGCCGAGCGGGGCGGCGGCTACTTAGGGAATTTGGCCGATAACGCGACCTTCGACAGCAACGAGATTGCCTATAACGGCCTGGAACAGAAGGTAGGGCGGTCGGCGAACGTGGTGTTCCGCAACAACTTCGTTCATCACAACGTCGGCGACGGCATCTGGTACGACAGCAACGCGAGTGCGGGCGCCGTCATCGACGCCAACCGCGTGGAGGACAACGGCCGCAACGGAATTTTCTTTGAGGCCAGCATCGGCGCCACGATCAGCAACAACACCATCCGGCGCAATCCGTGGGACGCGGTGATGATCTCCATGTCCCAGAACGCGCAGATCTACAACAACACGCTCGAAGGCAATTTCGGGGGCATCGAATATTTCCTCAACTGCGACGTGTTGTCCGGCGGAGACGATGTTAAGAACAACTCGGCGCACGACAACACGATCGTCCTCGGCACGCAGAGCTATACGTACGCCAGCGGCCTCAGCTACACCTCCTCGTGCACCTCAACACAGCTCGCGCCGTATCTGAATGGTTCGAAGAACCTGACCTTCTCGCGCGACACGTACCGCGTGCCGTCACTCTCCTGGGATCAGTACTTCCTGTGGGGCGGCTGGAAGGGTTGGGCTGCGTGGCAGGCACTGGGCCAGGATGCTGGCGGCAGCCTCACCCAGTAGCTGCTGAATCGGGAGCTCTCTGACGGCGCGTTCGCTGCACGCAGGTGGACGCGCCGTTTATCTCATCTCGATGTCCAAGAACGAGTCCTGACGTTTTCACAGAAGATTAATGTGTACTCGTCACGTACCTCACGCCAGTACTGGTAGTAGTTCGTGATGAAAAGCGTGCAAATAAGGGTAGGCCCTTCAACAGGGTCTCGTCGGTACCGTGAGCGGGTAGCGCCAATCCCTGTCAGGGCAATCAGCGATGTTGGATTGCCATCAAGATTCTGTTAGCCTGTGCTGCCGCCCGGCGGCCGAATCGGAAAAACAATTTAACGACCCAGGAAGTGCCATGGACACGCTCCCCCGCCTGTTCCTCGCCGCCAGATTTCTCCTGCTTGGTTTCGCGGCGCTCCTTGTCTGCGGTGCCGCGGACGCACAGACGCTCTCAGTTGCCCCGACGTCCATCAGCGTGCAGACGAATGTCGGCACCAACGCACCTTCGCAGACGGTACAAGTAAAGAAGACGGGCGCCGGGGCTCTCAGGTGGACCGTTGTGCAAGCCGCCGCGCCGTGGGTCACCGTATCGCCGACGAGCGGTACGAACAACGTAGCGCTCACGCTGACGTTCCAGACGTCCGGGTTGGTGGCGCAGGCGCAGCCTTACACGACTTCATTTAGCGTGGTGAGCGGGAACCAATCAGTCACGGTCAATGTGGCTGTGACGATCGTCGCCGTCACGCCGCCGCCTACACTGACCATCACCTGTCCGGCGAACATCACCGTCGGATCACCAGACGGATCGCCAGTTGTAGTCACCTACACCGTCACGACATCGGGAGGGAATCCCCCGGTGAATCTGACCGTCACCCCAACGTCGGGTAGCAGCTTTGCGGTCGGCACGACGACGGTGCAGGCCAACGCACAGTCACAGGACGGCCAGACCAAGAGCTGCAGCTTTACGGTGACCGTCACCGCGCCGTCGGGTGATTGGACCTTCTGTGCGGCGGAGAACCAGTTCTGCGCCTTTTCCGGCACCCAACAGGTCCGCTATGGTGCGAACAATACCTACTTTATCCAAACCCTAACCGGCGGCACACAGTGTTCCAATGCAGTGTTTGGCGATCCGATCTTCGGCACGCCCAAACACTGTGACATCAGCGCTCCGCCTCCGCCTCCTACCCTGACCATCACCTGTCCCGCGAACATCACCGTCGCATCACCGGACGGATCGCCAGTCGTGGTCACCTACACCGTCACGACATCGGGAGGGAATCCCCCGGTGAATCTGACCGTCACTCCGCCGTCGGGTAGCAGCTTTGCGGTCGGGCCGGCGACGACCGTGCAGGCGAACGCACAGTCACAGGACGGCCAGACCAAGAGCTGCAGCTTTACGGTGACCGTCACCGCCCCGTCGAGTAATTGGACCTTCTGTGCCGCAGAGAACCAGTTCTGCGCCTTTTCCGGCACCAAACAGGTCCGCTACGGTGCCAACAATACGTTCTTTGTCCAAACTCTAACCGGCGGCACACAGTGTTCGAATGCAGTATTTGGTGATCCGATTCCTGGCACAGTCAAACATTGCGATATCAACTCGACGGCGCAGATATCCGGTATTGGTCCGCAGACCGCGATTACGTGTCCGGCCGGCGCGGCCGACATCTTCCCGGGCCAGTCGATCCAACTGATCATCAACGCCAATGTCGGCGCTACGACCTTCTGCCTGCACAAGGGCGTGTATCCGATCACGGCGTCGATCAGGCCGAAGACGGGCAACACCTTTGTCGGCGAATACGTGCTTGATCCACAGGGACAGCCACAACCGGCGATCCTCGACGGGAGCGGCTGGACGACGACCGAAAGAACGCAGGCCGCGTTCCGCGTGTACGACGATCCGAACGACCCGAACGATCCGACCGATCCCGTCAACGACGTGACCATCCGGAATCTCGTGATCCGCAACATGCCCCAATGGGGCATCTATGCGTCCCCGCAGTTGGACAATCACTGGACAATCGACCACAACGAGATTGCCTCCAGCAAATGGGGCCTGCTCTTCGGGCCCAACTTCAGCATCACGAACAACTACATCCATCACAACGTGGGCAATTCCTCGTCCTCCCTTCCGGACGATCGGGGCGGCGGCTACTTGGGGGACTTGGCCAATAACACGACCTTCGACGGCAACGAGATCGCCTATAACGGCAAGGAACAGAAGGTGGGGCGGTCGTCGAACGTGACGTTCCGCAACAACTTCGTCCATCACAACGTCGGCGACGGCATCTGGTACGACAGCAACCCGAATGCGGCCGCAGTCATCGACAACAACCGCGTGGAGGACAACGGACGCAACGGGATTTTCTTTGAGGCCAGCATCGGCGCCACCATCAGCAACAACGCCGTCCGGCGCCATACGTCGTGGGACGGGATGTTTATCTCCATGTCCCAGAACGCCCAGATCTTCAACAACACACTCGAAGGCAATTTCGGCGGCATCGACTATTTCCTCAACTGCGACGCGCTGGTCGGGGGCGACGATGTCAAGAACAATGCGGCGCACGACAACACGATCGTCGTCAGCACGATGGCCGACACGTACGCGAGCGGCTTCTTTTCCACCTTCACGTGCACCTCAACGCAGCTCGCGCCGTATCTGACTGGCTCGAAAAACCTGACCTTCTCCCACAACGCGTACCATGTGCCGTCACTCTCCTTTACTCGGTATTTCTTCTGGGGCGGCTGGAAGGATTGGAGTCAATGGCAGGCAGTGCCGCAGGATAGTGCGAGCAGTGGCAGCAGCATATCGTCCCCGTAGCTGCTGAAGCGGGAGCTTTCTGCCGGCGCGTTCGTAGCGGTCATACGGACGCGCCGAGCGGTTCACCGATCGTTCCTCGGTGCCGCAACCAAAGCCGCCATCCGCGCCGCCTCTGTTCGTCCTCCGTGGAGACTTCCGGCCGCGATGGCCGCAGCGGTTGCGGAGCGGAACGCTTCCCATTGCCGCAGAGCCCTGCAAGTAGCTGCGGAAGCGTCGGATCCTGACGGCGTCCGCGACCGACTCTGCCGGCCTCAGCGACACTGCGTGGCACATGGTATGCTCGGGGCGTTCTCCAGCCACGTCAGTGGCACTGCCCCACCCGCGCCGATTTGGTCCGGTGTGGGCGCCTGCCCAACAGTTGTTACCGATACGCGCGGCTCGCTTTAAGGGAACCGCGACCGAGTCAGCGCAAAACCTGTTGGCATCACTAGAGGCAATTATGGATGCGCCCACACGTTTCGCGAGGTCTGCCCGATTTCCTCTTCTGGCTTTCGTGACGTTGCTCCTGCCTTTCTCGGTGGCAGCGCAGCCAGTGCTCGTAGTCGACTCCACGTCCGTTAGCGCGCAGACAAATGAGGGCGCTTCCGCACCATCGCAGACCGTCCTCGTAAGCAATACGGGAAACCAGGCGCTTAAATGGTCTGTTGCACTCCAGGAGACCGCAGCGGGGCCGCTGACTGCGGGCTGGCTTAGCGTGTCGCCGATGTCAGGCACGAACAATCGCGCGCTCACGTTGACCTTCCAGCCGCAACCGGCGGGGCAGTATCAGACCAAATTTCAGATCGTGCCCGCGACTGGATCCTCCAGCCCGGTGACGGTGACTGTAAATCTGACCGTCAATGGCGGAACAGATCTCGCGCCGCCGCCCCCATCGGGGGTTGGCCCTCAGTCGACGATTACGTGTCCGGAAGGCGCCGTCGACATCTTGCCGGGTCAGTACATCCAAGGCTTCGTAAATTTGTCTCCCGGCGCGACGACATTTTGCCTCCGAGCCGGCGTGCATTCGCTGACCAGCGCGATCACGCCGAAGACGGGTAACACCTTTGTCGGCGAATACGGGGCGGTCCTTGACGGCGCCGACTGGACGACCGACGACGACACACAGGCCGCATTCCGGGCGTACAACGAAGACATCGACTACGTGACCGTCCGCAATCTCGTGATCCGCAACATGCCGCAATGGGGCATCCATGCCTTCTACCAGATGGCCGATCACTGGACGATCGAATACAACGAGATTTCCTACAACAAATGGGGCCTCTTCTTCGGGCCCGACTTCACCATCGGGAACAATTACATCCACCACAACGTGGGCAATTCCTCGTCCTCCATTCCGGCCGAGCGGGGCGGCGGCTACTTGGGGGACTTCGCCGATAACGCGACTTTCGACAGCAACGAGATCGCCTATAACGGCTCGGAACAGAAGGTGGGGCGATCTGCAAACGTGACGTTCCGCAACAACTTCGTCCATCACAATGTACGCGACGGCATCTGGTACGACAGCAACCCCAATGCGGGCGCACTCATCGAAGGCAACCGCGTGGAGGACAACGGACGCAACGGGATTTTCTTTGAGGCCAGCATCGGCGCCACCATCCGCAACAACACCGTCCAGCGCAGTGCATTCGACGCGGTGTTTATCTCCATGTCCCAGAACGCCCAGATCTACAACAACACGCTCGACGGCAATTACGGGGGCATCGACTATTTCCTCGACTGCAGCGTGCTGTCCTCGGTGGACGATGTCCAGAACAATGCGGCGTACGACAACACGGTCGTTGTCGGTCCGCAGAGCGACGCATACGCGAGCGCCTTCAGCACACGCTCATGCACCCCAGGACAGCTGACGCCGTATCTGAATGGCTCGAAAAACCTGACCTTCTCCCGCAACGCGTACCGTGTGCCGTCACTCTCCTTCACACGGTATTTTTTCTGGAGCGGCTGGAACGATTGGAATCAGTGGCAGGCAGTGCCGCAGGATGGCGGCGGCAGCATCTCCCAGTAGCTATCCAGTTATTTTTTTTGCGGGACGGAATAGTCGGGCATCGCGGGCGACGGCCGAGTGCTGACGCGGCGACGCAACCGAAATAGTCGTCGCGCGTACGTCGTGGCCTTCGTCACGTGTCCGAAGATAAATCGCGACGTTCCAACTGGCCGCATCAGCAGAGCCATGATGACGTTCATCCACAGCGCCACCGTGGATACTGCTTTCGAGCGACCACTCGCCTTGCGCGCAAATTTAGGCAGCGGCTGCGGAAAAACGCCATGAACCCATGGGGTGACGAGCAATTCGTCCGCGCGAACCACTCTCTCGCCGCTGCGACTTACCGATGCCTGCAGCAGCGTATCGTCGTAGCCGAAGAACAATCGGGTGCCGTGTTTTGTCTGCTCGTCCAAGAAATTGAGCGGGCTGATGGAGCTGGGTCGTCGCGACGCATCGACGAAAATCATGTTCGTCCCGGTTTGGGCGACGAGGTCGTAACCGATGCGGGTGGCATGGTCAAAGATTGCGAGGGCAGAGTTTCCCATCCGTGCCCCGGAAGGATTCTGAAAAATAACGTCGGCAGGAATCGTCGGGTTGTACTCGATGATGACGAGGAACGGTCGCAGATCGGTCGCGCTCTTCCAAATCGCGAGGTCGTCTGAGTCAATATCGATCGACAGCACTGCGGGATCTCGGCCTGCGTACTGCGTCTGCGTCTTGAGGATGTTGCTTAACGACTGTGGCCCGGACGGCGTAACGAAGGCGTTGATCAAATCAAGCGATGAAGACGAATGGTTTTCTCGCAGCTGCCGGAAACGCTGCTCATCGGACTCAATGAACACGCCTCCCCAACCGCTCTTCGCCAGGTGACATGTATTCGAGAGATGCATGCCATCCCACGCTCCGAACTCCACAAAAAACCCGTCTTTCACTTGTGCTTCGGCGAGGAGCTTCTCGATGACACCATCCTCGCCGTCCTGCGAATAAAAATTTCTCTTGAAGTCCTCAAGGATAATGGCCATTCGGTTCGTCTCCGTCGCGACGCAGGCACCAACGGAACGCATTGCTGTCGCGGTGCGCAGGCTGATGCGAAAACCGGTCCATTGTAACCGCCGTCGTCATAAGGACCTGCGCGCGGGTTCCATCACGGCCAAGAGTCGAACGTTCCACCAGTCGGCCGCATACAGAATCGTAACCAGTTCTCACCTCGTACAAATGGCGGTGTGTGCGTTGCGAGATGAGACGCGACCCTCGAGCCTATCGGGGAAACACCGCATTGACCCCAGGTCGGCAACGAGGTATTGATCAGGCCCTCCGGCTGCCCTTATGGATACCGTCCCACGCCGTCCGAAGTCCGTCCTGAGGCTTCTTCTGTTCGTCGCTGCGACCCTCCTACCCCAATCGGTGGCAGCGCAGGCGACGCTCTCAGTTGTCCCGGCGTCCATCAGCGTGCAGACGAATTTCGGTACCAACGCACCTTCGCAGACTGTACAAGTAAAGAAAACGGGCGGCGGCGCCCTCAGGTGGACCGTTGAGTCTCCCGCAGCACAGTGGGTCACCGTATCGCCGACGAGCGGTATGAACAACGGAGCGCTCACGCTGACGTTCCAGACGTCCGGGTTGGCGGTGCAGGCGCAGCCTTACGCGACCTCATTTCGCGTGGTCAGCGGGACGCAATCGGTGACGGTCAGTGTCGCCGTGACCATCGTCGCCGTCACGCCGCCTACATTGACCATCACCTGTCCGGCGAACATGTCCGTCTCGTCACCGGACGGATCGCCGGTTGTGGTCACCTACACCGTCACGACGTCCGGAGGAAACCCTCCAGTGAATCTGACGGTCACCCCGACGTCGGGTAGCAGCTTTGCGGTCGGCACGACGACGGTGCAGGCCAACGCACAGTCACAGGACGGCCAGACGAAGAGCTGCAGCTTTACTGTGACCGTCACCGGACCGACGCCGGCTCCGACGTTAACCATCACCTGTCCCGCGAACATAACCGTCGCGTCATCGAACGGATCGGCAGTTGTGGTCACTTACACCGTCACGACATCCGGCGGGAACCCTCCGGTGACTCTGACCGTCACCCCGACGTCGGGGAGCAGCTTTGCAGTCGGGACGACAACCGTGCAGGCGAACGCACAGTCACAGGACGGCCAGACCAAGAGCTGTAGCTTTACCGTGACCGTCACCGCCCCCTCGAGTGATTGGGCCTTCTGTGCGGTGGAAGGCGGCTTTTGCGCATTTACTGGCACGCAGCAGGTGCGGTACGGCGCGAACGGCTCCTACTTCTACGAGACGTTGTCTGGAGGCACGGCCTGCACGAACAGTGTGTTCGGTGATCCGATCGTCGGCGTGGCAAAACAATGTGCGATTGCCGCCAGTGCCGTTACGAACGATTGGACGTTCTGCGCTGCGGAAAACCAGACCTGCTCATTTACCGATACGAGGGAGGTGCGGTATGGCGCGAACGGCTTGTACAACTATCTGCTGCTGTCCAACGGCACGCCGTGTACAAACAACGTGTTCGGTGATCCGATCTCCGGAACAGTGAAACACTGCGACATCAAGACCACCGCTCCTCCAGCAACGTCGTATGGTCCCAGGCCGACGATTACGTGTCCCGCGGGTGCTGTCGACATCTTGCCGGGTCAGTCGATCCAACTGATCGTCAACGCGAATGCTGCCGGGACCACGTTCTGTCTGCGAGCCGGCGTGTACTCGGTGACCAGCTCGATCAGGCCTCAGACGGGCGATACGTTTGTCGGCGAATACGGGGCGGTCCTCGACGGGACCGGCTGGACGACGACCGACGACACGCAGTCCGCGTTCCGGGTGTACGACGACCCGAACGACCCGAACGACCCAACCGATCCCATCACGTACGTCACCATCCGGAATCTCGTGATCCGCAACATGCCCCAGTGGGCCATCCATGGCGATTACCACATCGCCGATCACTGGACGATCGAGTACAACGAGGTTGCCTCCAACAAATGGGGCCTCCTGTTCGGGCCCAACTTCACCATCAGGAACAATTACATCCACCACAACATTGGCACTTCCGGTCCTACCGCCCAGTTAGGAGGCGGCTACATAGGACAGTACGCCCATAACACGATCCTCGACAGCAACGAGATCGCCTATAACGGCACCGAACAGAAGGTCGCGCTGTCTACGAACGTGACGTTCCGCGACAACTTCGTCCATCACAACGCGGGCGACGGCATCTGGTACGACACCAACCCGAATGCGGCCGCAGTCATCGACAACAACCGCGTGGAGGACAACGGACGCAACGGGATTTTCTTTGAGGCCAGCATCGGTGCCACCATCAGCAACAACACCGTCAAGCGCCATACGTCGTGGGATGGGGTGTTCATCTCCATGTCGCAGAACGCCCAGATTTACAACAACACCCTCGACGGCAATTACGGGGGCATCGACTATTTCCTCAACTGCGACGCGCTGGCCGGCGGGGACGATATCAAGAACAATGCGGCGCACGACAACACGGTCGTCGTCAGCACGCTGACCGACACGTACGCGAGCGGCTTCTTTTCCACCTTCTCGTGCACCTCAACACAGCGCGCGCCGTATCTGAGCGGCTCGAAAAACCTGACCTTCACCCACAACACGTACCGGGTGCCGTCACTCTCCTTTACTCGGTATTTCTTCTGGGGCGGCTGGAAGGATTGGAATCAGTGGTTGCTAGTGCCGCAGGATGGCGGTGGCAGCAGCCTGTCCCAGTAGTTCCTGAAGCGGGGCTGCTGTGCTAAAGCAGCCATTCTCTCCGCCTCGGTTCGTCATCACTGGAAGAGGTGGTGCATCTTGACGAATCGAATGCTTCGGATCCCGGTAGGATAGTTTGAGCCCGGATCCTGCAGAGCGCTGAGCCGTTCAGGCGGGGAGGTTCTAGATGTCGCATCACGCTACATGGCGCGCTTACATATTTCTTCTTCTCTCCTGTTTCCCGCTACTGCTATCGGGACCCGCAGCGATTGCGCCCGTTCGCTCCATCAGTCCAACGTCACTCAGCATGCAGACAGCGGCGGGCAGCAGCGCGGCCCCGCTCACGACCGTCGGGCCCCAGGCCACCATCACGTGTCCCGCCGGCGCCGTGAATATCGCGTCTGACCAGCCGATCCAGCGCCTCGTCGACTCGTCTCCTGCCAGCACCACGTTCTGTCTGCGAGCCGGAGTGCATCGGTTGACCAGCTCGATCAGGCCGAAGAGCGGCAACACCTTCGTCGGCGAGTACGGCGCGATCCTCGACGGCACCGGCTGGTCGACCGACGACGGCACGCAGGCCGCGTTCCGGGCGCACAACGAAGACATCGACAACGTGACCATTCGCAATCTGGTGATCCGGAACATGCCGCAGCATGGCATTCAAGCCTATTACTGGATGTCCGATCACTGGACGATCGAATACAACGAGATTGCCTCCAACAAGGTCGGCCTCGAATTCGCGCCCGACTTCACCATCAGGAACAACTACATCCACCACAACGTGGGCAGCAACCCGTCTGCCTCAGATCCGGCCGAGCGGGGCGGCGGCTACGTCGGGGTGTTGGCCGATAACACGACCTTCGACAGCAACGAGATCGCCTATAACGGCCCGGAACAGAAGGTCGGGCGGTCTGCGAACGTGACGTTCCGCAACAACTTCGTCCATCACAACGTCTCCGACGGCATTTGGTACGACACCAACCCCAAGGCGGGCGCAGTCATCGAAGGCAACCGTGTGGAGGACAACGGACGCGACGGGATTTCCTTCGAGGCCAGCATCGGCGCCAACATCCGCAACAACACCCTCCGGCGCAATGGGGACGACGCGGTGTTTATCTCCATGTCCCAGAACGCCCAGATCTACAACAACACGCTCGAGGCCAATTTCGGCGGCATCGACTACTTCCTCGACTGCGGAGTGCTGTCCCCGGTGGACGATGTCAAGAACAATGCGGCGCACGACAACACGGTCGCCGTCGACACGCGGAGCTCCACGTATGCGACTGCCTTCAGGTTTACTTCGTGCAACTCAGGCCAGCTGACGCCGTATTTGAATGGCTCGAAGAACCTGACCTTCTCCCGCAACAGGTATCGTGTGCCGTCACTCGGTTTTACTCGGTACTTTCTCTGGGACGGCTGGAAAAATTCGAACCAGTGGCAGGCACTGGGACATGATGTCGAGGGCAGCATCTCCCAGTAGCTGAGGAAGCGAGCTCTCTAACGGCGCATCCGCCGGCAGTGTGTCATTTGATGGCCTCGACATTCAGGCTGATCAGCCGCCCTGCCTCTTTGTCCATGTGCGGAATGTAGGCCTGCGAATAATCGTCGAAATCCTTGTGCACCGTATCCCGCCAGTCATAGAGGCGCACCTCACGAAAGCCTGCGTTCTGCAGCGTGCTGCGAAGGCTCTCGAAATCGTAGACCGTCCGGTGGTAGAGTCCGGACGGACCGTCAGGTCCCACGACCTTCCACGCGCCATACAGCGGACCGTGGATTAGCGCGAGGTTCGACGTCTCCCGGTACACCTCCGCCAGAGCGGCGAAGTCCGGCACCGCCACGCGCAGCACGCCCTTGTGAGCGAGCACTCGGCGCCACTCTCGTAACACGTCGAGCGCCTCAGTACGATCAAAGTACTCGAGCACGTGACAGGCATAAATCAGCTCGGCGCTGTTGTCGTCGAACATCGGCAACGTCCGCACGTCGTGCCGGTAATCGATATGCGGCGCGTCGAGGAGATCGACATGGACGAATCCCGGCAGGTACCGCTTTCCGCAACCAAGATGGATCTTCACGCGTGGTAGAACTCTCGGATTGCCGATGCGACGGTGTCGACTGTTTGATCGTCGAGAAAAGAGGACGATGGCAGCCACAGCCCGTGCAGGGCGGCGAACTCGGCGCGAGGATAGCGCCGATCGAGGCGGTACGGCGACTGCGTAGGGATACTCGGATAGAACGGACGTGATCCGATGCCGCGCTGGTGGAGATGCGCCTGCAAGGCGGCGGGATCGGGGACGAGCACGTCGATAAACCACGGAGCAGTCGCGTTCAAGTCTGTCGGCAGGAATTGAACGTCGGGCACGTCTCGGAGCGCGGTCTGATACCGAGCGAAGATGTCCTTCTTCCGTTGCACACGCCAGTCGAGCTTCCGCATTTGGGCGAGCCCGACCACGGCTTGAAGGTCGGTGAACTTGAAGTTGAACCCGAGCGCGACATGCTCGTCGACGCCTGAGCGTGCGCGCCCGAAGTCACGCAGCTTGTGAATGCGCCCGATCAAATCATCGTCGTCGGTGACGAGCGCGCCTCCCTGTCCGGTGGTGATGATTTTCGGCGCGCTGAACGAGAAACTGCCGATTCGGCCGAATGTGCCCAGGTGACGCCCATGCCAGCGGGAACCGAGCGATTGAGCACTGTCCTCGAGAAGCGCTACGCCGTGTCGCGCGCACATCGCCAGCATGCAGTCCATGTCCGGCGCCCGCCCGTTGAGGCTGACCAGCATGACCGCTTTCGTACGGGTTGTGATGGCGGCCTCCGTCGCTTCGATATCGAGGCAGAGAGTCTGGGCATCGACGTCGACAAACACCGGGGTCGCGCCGGCGAGTAGAACGGCGTTGGCTGACGCGATCATCGAAAAGGCGGGAACGATGACCTCGTCGCCCTTGTCGATGCCGAGAGCGGCGAGAGCGACGAAGAGGCTTACGGTGCCGTTGGTAACGACAGAGGCGTGCCGGCTGCCCACGTACTCGGCGATGGCCTGTTCGAACCCGCGCGTTTCTCTGAACTCGGTGAGCCAGCCGCCGGAATCGAGGTAGTTGCGGACGGCCTGCTTCTCTTCCTCACCGATCCACGGCGCCATTTGATGGATGTAATCGGTCACGGCACTCCGGGGGAGGCGCGAACTTCTGAACGGTACCAGTCAACCGTGCGGCGAAGCCCTTCTTCAAGCGTGTACCGCGGCGCAAACCGCAGTAGTCGAGTGGCTCGATCGGTGCTCGCCGACCGGCGTGGATCGCCGCCTGCCTTTGTCGCATCGAAACGAATCTCGCCCTTAAAGCCACAGAGATCCGCGATCGTGTGTACCAGCTCGCGAATACTGACTTCGCGGCCGGAGGCGAGGTTGACGAACTCAGGCCCGGAGAGATGCTCGCCCGCGAGGGCCAACCCTTCGGCGATGTCGTCTACATACAAGAAATCCCTGGTAGGGCTGCCGTCGCCCCAGACGACCAGTTCGGCTTCATCGAAGCACTTCATGATCGTGGCCGGAATGACGTGCGAGATGGTGGCATCGAAGCGATCGCGAGGCCCGTACGCATTCGCAGAGAGCACGGTGACGACATCCATCGCGTACTCGCGATAGTACATCTCGGCCAACAGCACCAGGTTCCGCTTCGCGAGACCAATACCGAGATGCGTGTCGGCGATGCGGCCGTCGTGCAGCGACTCCTCGCGAAGGGGCGATGGTGCCGCGGCGGGATACGCCAGCAGGTTGCCGAGCATGACGACTTTGCTGACGCCGGCCAGGCGCGCCGCTTCGAGCACGTTCACGTCGATGAGCGCACAGCTCACGTACTGACTCGCTGGATGGCTGCGGCTGTAGGCGATTCCGCCTGTCGGCGCGGCAAGGTGAAACACGATCTCGGCACCGTCCAGCGCGCGTTGCGCGTGTTCGAACCGCCGCAAGTCGAGCTCGGCGCTGCGAGGAACCCGGATATTCGACGAGCTGACGCCCCGCGTGCGCACGAGCTGCTCGACCAGAGAGGAACCGATAAATCCCGCACCGCCAGTGACAACGATCGGACGGCCTGCGTAGAATTCCTTCACCAGTCCACCCTTCCAATCCATTGGTCGCGGTTGGCCGCAAACCAGTCGATCGTCGCGCGCACGCCGTCTTCCCAGGTGTACATTGGCGCCCAGCCGGTGAGGTTCGCGAGTTTGCTGTAATCGACCCGCAATTCCTCCACTTCGGACCGTCCCAGACGTGCACGGTCATGGGTGGCGCGGAGTTCTTTCTCACCCCAATGCCCGCCTTCCTGGCCGAGACGAATGATCAGGTTGTACCAATCGCCAATCGAGATGGCACGCCCCGAGCCATAGACATAGACGTCGCCAGGCGTGCCAAATAGCGTTGCGCAGATGTGCCCTCGCGCTCCGTCCTTCACAAAACAGAAGTCACGCTTGGCGCCCATGTAGCCGAGAGTGATGAAGTCGCGCGACAGTGCCTGGGTGATGATCGTGCCGGTGACGAAGCGGGGGTTCTGCCGTGGTCCATAGTTGTTGAACATCCGGGTGACCACGGTTGGGAGGCCGTACGCGGCGTGGTAATTGCGGGTCAGGAAATCGGCCGCTACCTTCGATGTCGCGTACACGCTCTGCGGATTCACCGGCGAGCGTTCATCAAGCAGCAGGGCGCCGTCACTCGTGAATCGATAATGTTCGTGGACGTCGGCGCGAACGTTGCCGTACTCCTCCGAGGACCCGGCCGTATCGAGACGGTAGATGTCGAGGTCGAGATCGACGATTGACTGCAGGAGGTTGACCGTGCCGGTTACGTTCGCCGTGAGGGTCTCGTAGGGGCGTGCCCAACATTCCCCGACATGCGCCTGTGCACCCAAGTGGAAAATGATCGGCCGATTCCCATCACTTTTGAGCACCTTGAGGATACCCAGAACAGCCTGCTTATCGCTCAAGTCGGCGCGATGAACGGTGATCTGGCGCCGCAGCGCGCCGAGGTTGTGGAGCATTCCCGATGAAGTTGCACGCACGAGCACGTGCACTTTTGCTCCATTCCGCAGCAGCTCTTCGACCAGATGCGATCCGACGAATCCGTCGGCGCCCGTGACGAGCACGGGATGCTGCTGCAACTCCTCGCGGATCTTTGTATCCACCGCGTCGGTGGCCATGACACCTCTCCCTTCATCGGCCCGACGATGATGGTGATCCGCCCAGGCCTCCAACAAAAAGAACCAGCGGTTTAGCGCACCGGACCCCGTCTCAATCGCGGCATCAACATCTGAGGGTTACGGGCAGATGCGAACCATGCACATGGGCTGCCACACTCGTATCAGTACGAAAATGCCGGGGGTCGAGATTATCGCTGAACGTTTGAGGGGTGCAAATACTATCTCGCGGTCGTCCTCATCGCGGCACCACTGCAGGCAGACTTAAGTCAGGCCCCGAGCCGTCATCGGCCGGCTTCGGCGACGCATCAGGTCTGACGATATCGTCGTTCGAAGAAGAGGCGATGTTTCGCGATTTCGTACGAGCAGCGAATCGTCGCCGGTGCTGGATGGGCGCCATGAATCACCGCGGCCGCCATGGACTCGCGATACGACCGCACCACGTTTTCCGGGCGAGTCGAAATCCCGCCAATCGCCACGTGGACGAGGACTTCGTCGAGGAATCCGACGCGGACGCGATCCCAGACGCGCAACAGGAATTCATAATCCGCGGCCACCCGGAACCCGACGCTGAATGCCCCGTACCGCTCATAGACCGCTCTCCGCACCACGACGGTGGGGTAGGCAACCCGCATTTTCTTCAGCAGGTGCCGCTTGTCGAGATTACGGCCAAACACGCGCACCACGCGGTCACTCGCGGTCACGTGCGCAGCCCGCGCGTGACACACGTCCCACTCGTGCGCGGTCATCGCGGCAACGACTGATGACAACACCGAAGGATGCGCATACCAATCATCGGCATCCATGATGTGCACGAATTCGCCGCGGGCCATGCGCACGCCCTTCGACAGCGCGTCATAGAGCCCGGCATCCGGGGCGCTTTCGTGCCGAACGCCACGCTCGCGCAGGACGTCCAATGTCCCGTCCGTGGAGCCTCCGTCCACGACAAGATGTTCGACCGGGACGTAGTCCTGCCCGGCAACGGATTCACAGCACCTTCGAATCGTGGACACAGCGTTGTAAGACGCAGTGACCACGCTCAGGATTGGCGACAATGTCATGTTGTTTTGGAGCGGCGTCTGATTCTACCGCTGGCACGCTGGCCACAAAACCGCAGCGCACGACATTTCGACTTGACACTCAGGACGGCAGTACATCAAGTTCGACGTCGAAAAAGTCCGTGAAGATTCTACAGGTTCACAATTTGTATCAGCAGCCGGGAGGCGAAGACCTGGTCGTCGCCGATGAGGCTCGACTGCTGGAAGCTCACGGCCATGAAGTCGCGCGGCATACGGTTCACAACGATCAGGTGAGCTCCCTTTCGCGATTGAGCCTCGCGCAAAGAACGATTTGGAGCCAACCCGCCTATCGCGACGTTCGCGCCGCCATCGTGCGGCATCAGCCACAACTCGTTCATGTCCACAACACGCTGCCGCTCCTTTCGCCCTCGGTCTATTACGCCGCGAGTGCCGAGCGCGTACCGGTTGTGCAGACGCTCCATAACTATCGACTGACGTGTCCCGCAGCGCTGTGTTTCCGCAATGGCCATCCCTGCACAGAGTGCGTGGGGAGCTTCATTCCCTGGCGAGCGATTCGTCACGCCTGCTATCGTGACAGCCGTTCTGCGAGCGCCGCTGTCGCGACGATGCTTTCTGTACATCGACTGATGGGAACGTGGGCCAAGCCGACTGTGTACATGGCGCTCACCGCCTTCGCGCGCAACATGTTCATCGAAGCCGGAGTGCCACCCGACAAACTGGTTGTGAAGCCCAATTTCGTGGACCCCGATCCTGGCGCTGGAACCGGCTCTGGCGATTACGCTGTGTTTGTCGGTCGACTTTCTGTGGAGAAGGGCATTGAGACACTGCTGCGTGCATGGCGCGTCGTGGGCCCGCAGGTGCGATTGCTCATCATCGGCGAGGGGCCGCTTGCATCAACGGTTGCTGCAGCGACGCGCGACTTGCCATCGGTAACCTGGCTGGGCCGGCGCGACCCCCCAGAGGTCCTGTCTATCCTGCGAGAAGCGACGTTCCTCGTGTTTCCATCCGAATGCTACGAAACATTCGGCCGTGCCATTGTCGAGGCGTTCGCGACCGCGACTCCAGTTATTGCAGCCGGTCACGGCTCGGCGGCCGAGTTAGTCGCCGATGGAGTCACTGGGCTGCATTTTCGCCCTGGCGACCCATTGGACCTCGCCGCTAAGGTGCTTCATCTCAACGCTCATCCGCAGCTGCGCGCTCGAATGAGAGTTGCAGCCAGGAAAGAATTCGAAGATCGCTATACGGCCGACGTGAACTATCGATTATTGCTGGCCATTTACCATCGAGCCCTGGCCGGCCACCCGACGCCGTAGCGTGTTGACTGTCGAATCACGACTTCGTCAGACATAGATGACACCGATCCCATATCTTTCTTGCGTCGGGTTCGCAACAAACTCGTCGTAGCGATATACCTTCTTGAGCTCGCTCCACAATCGATCGACTTCAGCCCGCGTGTCCGTCCGATGGCGAACGATGTCGTGAAACGCAATGATTCCGCCCGGCTTCACCAGCTGTTTGTAGTTGTGGAAGTCCCTGCTGACTCCCTCATATGTGTGATCACCATCGATGAACAGAAAGTCGACCTTCTCGCCTCGTAATAGATTTGTCACTTTGTGGATCGTGTTCTCATCATGCGAGTCTGCGCGGACCAGCGTCACTCTTCGTCCTTCGCAGAGGAGATGTTTGTATAGAGGGATTTTCCAGAACGGATATCCTCCCCCGTGAATGCCACCAGGAAGATCGATGCTTATGAGTCGGGCGTTGTCAGAAGCAACGTGGCTGAATAGGAACAGTGTCCCGCCATTGAGTGTGCCGATTTCAATGACGAGTCTTGGGGATCTCCCTTTGAGTAACTTCAGCAATTTGAGTATTTCACTCTTGTTCTGTACGGCATTGATGATCCCGTCTGGCCGAACCACTAAATCGACCAATGTGCTGAGGTCCTGATCTTTCTGTCGCCGTTTGAACTGCATGAGGGAGTACGGAGCAGAGATAATTTTCCTGATGTATCGAATGGCAGCCCTGATAAGGGCAAACGAACCTTCATTGCTGAGAATCTCATGGACTCTTGCGAGTTCTCTCATCCCACGTCCTGTGTTGTAAATCGCGTGACGTATCGTCAGGTCACGCAACGAACGGAACAAACCCGGCGCGAGCTCGCGAGCGCTGATGCTTCTTACTACGTTCGAAAAGACTCGCCAGGTAATTTGTCGCTCAAAGGTGCGCGTGGCACCTCATATCCGTAACTGGGGGAGTCAGTTACTAAACCGGCTCGGCTGCAGTCGCCGCAGTGAGCCAGTGACGTATTCGTCTGCCGGAAGCCTCGTCGACCATACGGTTGACAGTAGCGAGTGCTGTCGATGATGCGAACCATCGCATATCCTGCCCCTTGAAGACCGCGGTTCTG
>Ga0207659_10000698_pt1 | contig 19890 bp, 14 predicted proteins | sample KBSM43metaG_FD_184330 | JGI IMG/M metagenome (GOLD analysis project Ga0207659, IMG submission 184330) | Miscanthus rhizosphere microbial communities from Kellogg Biological Station, Michigan, USA - KBS M4-3 metaG (SPAdes) (version 2) | ecosystem: Host-associated > Plants > Roots > Rhizosphere >...
GGAGCATCGCGGCCGCGTGCTCTCGCGCGATTTGTTGTTGACCGACGTTTGGGGTTACGCCTACACCGGCGGCACGCGCACCGTGGACGTCCACGTCCGGCGACTGCGGGAAAAGGTGCCGTTCCTAATCGATGCTTTGGTCACGGTAAAGCAGTTCGGCTACAAACTCGCCGAACCGTCGCCGGACCAACCGTGACCATGGCAGCTGGAACGACGCGGTTTCAGCGCAAGTTCTTCCTCGCCGCGATGACCACCGCCGTGATCGCCCTCGGTGTGGCGGGTGTGTTGATGGCCACCATCATGCGCCGGCAGATCGATGAACGCATCCAGTCCACGCTGATCGCGCAGGCCCGCCTTGCGGCAGACCTGTTGTCGCGCGGTGCCCTGTTTACGACCATCGAAGAGCTCGACACCGAGGCCGATCGCATTGGCGAGCTGATCGGCGCGCGGGTCACTTTCATCGACAAGGATGGCCGCGTCGTCGGCGATTCGTCCGAACCGCTCGGCGCGTTGCCGACGCTGGAAAATCATGCGCAGCGGCCGGAGGTGATCGAGGCGAGGGCGCACGGCCTGGGGATGGCACGCCGCTACAGCGCCACCGTGAAAATCGACATGCTGTACGTCGCGGTGCCGGTGACGAACGGGTCAATGGCGTTCGTGCGCGCTGCGCTGCCACTGACCGATGTCAGTCATCAGCTCCGGGCGATTTTCACCGCGACGCTGACCGCACTTGGTCTGGCGTTGGCTGCGGGTTCCGGTATCGCCTGGCTGTTGTCCCGGCGCATTGGCCAGCGCGTTCGGCAGGTCGCCGAAGTGGCCGAGCGCTACCGCCGTGGCGATCTGACGCCGCCGCTGCTCGGCTACGGCGACGACGAACTCGGCACGGTCGCGCGGGCGCTTGACCAGTCGGTTCAGGACGTCGGTCGCCGATTGCACGAGCAGGCGCGCGACCGCGCGCGAATGGAAGCGATTCTCGCGGGGATGGTCGAAGGCGTCATCGTCGTCGATCCGCAGGGCCGGCTGCAGCTGATCAATCAGGCGGCGCAGAGAATGCTGCACGCACCGTTGCCCGCCATCGGCCGCCCGTACCTTGAAACGATCCGGCTGCCGGCGATTGCAGAGCTGGTCGCGGCGACGTTGCGCGGCATCACTCCCAAACCGGTGGAACTCTCGCCGCCGCGCGATGATGCTCGGACGATCATCGCGCGCGCCGCGCGCGCCGGCGAGGCGGCATCGATCTCGGGCCCGAGCGAACTGGTTGGTGCCGTGCTGGTGCTGCACGACATCACCGACCTGCGCCGAGCGGACCAGATCCGCCGCGACTTCGTCGCCAACGTGTCGCACGAACTGCGGACACCGCTGACGGCGATCCGCGGATACGTCGAGGCGCTTTCTGAAGGCGACGCGAGCGGCGACGAGCAGCGGCGCTTCCTGGAGATCATCAACCGCCATTCGCTGCGGATGGAACGCCTGGTGCGAGATCTGCTGCGACTCGCGCGGCTCGACGCAGGCCAGGAAACACTCGATCAAATCTCGTTGGACGTCCGCAGCTTCGCCGACGCGGTGGTGACCGATCTGTCGCAAGCCGCGGAGGCGCGAAAACAGCAACTGCGCGTGTCGGTAGCGCCGGGTGCGGAGAGTGTTCGCGCCGACCCGGCCAAGCTACACGACGCGCTGCGCAACCTGGTGGCGAATGCCGTGAGTTATGCCCCCGAGGGATCGGCGATTACGATCGAAGCCGCGCCGACCGGTGATGGGACGCAGATCGCGGTGTCGGACGAAGGACCCGGAATACCCGATGAAGATATCGGCCGTGTGTTCGAGCGCTTCTATCGCGTTGACAAGTCGCGCGCGCGCGATCCCGGCGGTACGGGGCTCGGCCTCGCTATCGTCAAGCATCTGGTGGAACTACACGGCGGGACCGTGCACGTCGAGAACCGGCCGCAGGGCGGCGCCCGGTTCGTGATCTCGCTGCCGACCAGCCGAGGTGCGGAGGAGAGCCGACACTAGGAACGCCGAGACCGCAAAGCTCGCCGAGACAGTCCGCTAGGTGGCGCCGGCCAGGTGCAACGCGAAATAGGTGACCATCGCGATAGCGAACGCCGCCGGAATCGTCAGCAACCACGCCCAGACGATCTGCGTCGCGACGCCCCAGCGCACCGCCGACAGCCGGCGGGTCGCGCCGACGCCGACAATCGCCCCGGTAATCGCGTGCGTCGTCGAAACCGGGACACCGGTCTGGGTCGCGATCAAGATAGACAACGCCGCGCCGGTTTCCGCCGCGAACCCACCGACCGGCTGTAGTTTCGTGATCTTCGATCCCATCGTGTGAATGATCCGCCAACCGCCCGCCAGGGTGCCGAGGCCAATTGCCGTGTGCGACGCCAGCACGACCCAGAAAGGAATGTCGAATTTTTCGATATACCCGGCCGCAAACAGCACGCCGGCGATAATTCCCATGGTTTTCTGCGCGTCGTTCGCGCCGTGGTTCAAGCTGAAGAAGGCGGCCGAAACCAGCTGCGCGCGGCGAAACCAGCCGTCCACACGTGATGGCGGCACCCAACGGAACAACCAGAAAATCGCGGTCATCAACCCGAGCCCCAACAGGAACCCAATCAGCGGCGAGAGCACGATGAACACCAGCGTTTTCGTCCAGCCGGCCACCAGAATGGCGCTCCAGCCGGCTTTCGCGACGGCTGCGCCGGCGTAGCCGCCGAACAAGGCGTGCGACGAACTGGTCGGCAGCCCGAAGTACCAAGTGATCAAGTCCCAGATGATGGCGCCGACCAGACCAGCGAAAATGACGGCAAAGGTGACGATGTTGACGTCGATCATCCCGGCGCCAACGGTGCGAGCGACCGCCGTGCCAAAGGTGAACGCCGCGATGAAATTGAAGAAGGCCGCCCAGATCACCGCTTTGCCAGGCGACAGCACGCGGGTCGAGACGACGGTGGCGATCGAATTCGCCGCGTCGTGAAACCCGTTGATGTAATCGAAGATCAGCGCGACGAGAATCAGCGCGACGACTACGTAAAGCATCGGCGGCGCTTAACCGTGCTTGACCATGACGCCTTCGAGGACGTTCGCGGCGTCCTCGCATCGGTCGGTCGCCTCCTCGAGAAAGTCCAGCGTCTCTTTCCACTTCATGATCGCCACCGAATCGCGCTCTTCATCGAACAGACGGCTGACCGCTTGCTGGTGGACCCGATCCGCCTCGTTCTCGAGTCGATTGATTTCGATGGCGTTGGTCATCAAGCCCTTGTGGTGTTCGAGCGCCTCGATCGCCAGTCGGACCTGGTGGGTCGAGGCGCTGACGATCGCCGCCAATTCCCGGGCACCGAACCGCACCGTGTCGAGCTGGTAAAGCCGCACCCGCGCCGCAGCCGCGTCAATCGCATCCATGACGTCGTCGAGCGACCGGGCGAGTGCGTGGATGTCTTCGCGATCCAATGGGGTGACAAACGTCCGATGGAGCCGTTGAATAATTTCGTGCGTAAGGAAATCGCATTTGTGCTCGACTTCCTTGATGGTGTCAGCCTTGTCCCATTCGGGATGGTCCGGTGCCAGCATCGCCTCGAGGAGCTGGGAACCACGCATCAGTTCGTCGCCAAGGGCTTTGAAATCGTCAAAGAAGCGTTCCTCACGCGGGATCAATCGGAAGGCCATAAACGGAGGATTGTAGCAGAGCCACTGTACCGGCCCTGTGTGACGGCAACGTAACGCCCGGTGAACGGCCGACGTCCGGGCCGCGTGGGAATATGATTTACCTCGTAGATGGCTGTTAACACCGAAGTTCTGGCGATTGTTCTGGGCGGCGGTCAGGGTTCCAGGCTGTTCCCCCTCACGCAGCATCGATCGAAGCCGGCGGTTCCGATCGGCGGCAAATACCGGCTGATTGACATTCCAATCAGTAACTGTCTTCATGCCGACATTCGTCGGATTTTCGTCCTTACCCAATTCAACTCGGCGTCGCTGAATCGGCACATCTCGCAGACCTATCGGATGGACCTGTTCAGCCCGGGGTTTGTCGAGATTCTTGCCGCGGAGCAGACGCCAGACAATCCCCACTGGTATCAAGGAACCGCGGACGCCGTGCGGCAGGCGGCGCGTCATTTCTTGCGCTACGACGCCGACTACTACCTGATTCTCGCCGGCGATCATCTTTACCGCATGGATTACACCGATCTCGTTGACGATCATTGCGACCGGCGAGCCGACATCACGATCGCTGCACAGCCGGTGTCGGCAGCCGACGCTTCCGGCATGGGTATTTTTCGCTTCGATCGAACGGGGCGGATCGTCGAATTCGTCGAGAAGCCCAATGCCGAGCGATTGAAAGCGATTGGCCCAAGCATTCCGACGGGCTCGACTTTCGGTTCGATCACGCCCGACAAGCCTTACGTCGCATCAATGGGCATCTACGTGTTCTCTCGTGACATGTTGGTGGAGGCGCTCGAGCGCGAGTCCTCTACCGATTTCGGCAAGGAAATCATCCCGGCATCTTTGGGCACCGCGCGCGTGAATGCGCATCTCCATCGAGGCTACTGGGCCGACGTCGGAACCATTCAGTCTTTTTACGACGCGAACATCATGCTGACGCAAGCGGGGGCGCCCTATAACTTTTACGACGCACGGCGACCGATCTACACGCACCCTCGTTTCCTGCCCGGCGCCCGTTTCAGTGACTGCACGATTCGATCAGCCATCGTCGCGGAAGGGTGTTACGTCGACAGCGCCACGGTCGAGCAATCGATCGTCGGCATTCGGACCAACATCCAAAGCGGCGCGTCGATTCGACGGTCTGTTCTGCTGGGCGCGGATTACTACGACGAGGATGCTCCGGGCCGCGGAGACGGACCGCGCCTCGGAATTGGCCGCAACGTCGAACTAGACCGAGTGATCATCGACAAGAACGCTCGAGTCGGTGACGGCGCGAAGCTCCTCAACACGAGGGGCGTGACCGACGCGGACGGTGAGGGCTACTTCATCCGGAACGGCATCATCGTCGTGCCCAAGGACTCCATTATCCCGGCTGGCACGATTATCTAAACGTTGGTTAACCGCCCGAATACCGCCGCTTTTTAGTCCAACCGTACCGATCGCTGGCGAGTTTACGCGCTCTTAACACATCCGAAACAGCCTGATCACGCCGAGTTTCTACTCTCCACTGGATTGACCCACTACGAGGAGGGACGATGAGGTTCTTCAAATCGGTGGCGGTCGCCCTGTGCATGTTGGCGGCGCCGGCATTGGCATCTGCACAGAGCGATCAAGGCAGACTGGCCGGCACGGTTCGGGATTCGAGCAACGCGTTCGTCGGCGGCGCAAAAGTGACCGCCAAGAATGAGCGCACCGGCGAAGTCCGCGAAGCGACCACCAATGCGCAGGGCGCATTTCTAATCGCCCCCCTCAAGCCGTCGACCTACCTTGTCCGCGTAGACCATGCGGGCTTCGCGGCGATCGAGTACACCGCGATGCCGATCGCGGTCGGCCAGGAACTGACGCTGGACTTCGAGCTCAAGCCTGCGGGCGTCACCGAAGACGTCACGGTCGTCGGCACCTCGCCGGTGCTGGACATCAGTTCCGCACGTATGGGCGCGAACGTCAGCGAGCGAGAAGTGGAAGGACTGCCGGTCAACGGCCGCCAGATGTCGCAGTTGATGCTGCAGGCGCCGGGCGCGCAGAACGCCGGCGACGGCACGTGGCAGGACGTCCGCTTCTCGGGCCGCGCGAACGAGCAGAACGTGATCAAGTACGACGGCATCGAGGGCTCGGCCATCATCGACGCGTCGCCCGGCAACGTGAACGGCGAGAACCGCACGCCGTTCCGGCTGCAGGCGAGCCTCGAGAACGTCCAGGAATTCCGCGTCGAGTCGAGCAGTTACCCGGCCGAGTACGGCACGGGCACGGGCGGCCAGGTGACCGTCGTCACCAAGTCGGGCACGAACAACTTCCACGGCGCCATGTTCGAATACTTCCGCGACGATTCACTCGACGCGAGGAACCATTTCGACTCGCTGCGCGCGCCCGACGACAGCGTCATTTCGCAGGGGCCGAAGTCGGCGCTCCGGCAAAACCAGTTCGGCGGGTCGTTCGGCGGCCCGATCGCCAAGGAGCGCGCGTTCTTTTTCGGCAGCTACGAAGGCTACCGGCTGACGGCGGGCAAGAACATCGTCGAGGCGGTGCCGAGCGCTTCTGCGTGGGCTCGCGCTGTCCCGGCGATCGCGCCGCTGCGTTCCGGCTTCCTCGGCCCCGGCGCGATCATCGTTCCCGGCGGATCGGGCGATCCTGACTTCGACATCGCACAGTTGCAGGACGAGCAGCGCGTGAACGAGAACTCGTTCAGCGGCCGCGTCGACTTCCGCGTGAACTCGAACTGGTCGTCGTACGTGCGCGTCTTCCACGACCGCGGTAAGAACGACGAGCCGCAGGGCGTGACCGGCCGCCGTCTGAACATGACGGCGCAGCCGACCAATGCCATTTTCAACCTCCAGGGCATCCTCGGCGGCGGGTTGATCAACGAGTTCAAGTTCGGCTATAACGCCGCCAAGAGTACTTACTTCGGTTCGACGCAGCCCGGCTTCGAGGGCATCCTCATTTCGCTGAGCGGCACCGTCGCGAACACCGGCATCGCCGGCCAGAGCGGCAGTTCGGGCCGCGCATCTCCGGGACAGCTCGTCCGCATCAACAGCGCCGGCAACGGACGCAGCGGACCGTACGATCCGTACTCGCTGACGTTTGCCGACTCGCTCAGCCGAGTCATGGGCACGCATTTCGTGAAGCTGGGCGGCGACGCACGCATCATCCGGATGACCACCGACCAGCAGGGCGGAACCACCTACACCTACGGCAACATCGCGGGCTTCCTCGCGAACACGCCGACCAGCGTGCAGTACTTCGGTGATCTGAGCGAGCCGAGCCCGTTCCACAACGGCGCCTCGGGCGATCGCCACATCGAGCAGGAGTACTACGTGGCGTACGCGCAGGACGAGTGGCGCGTGAAGCCGAACGTGACGCTGAACTACGGCCTCCGCTACGACTACTACGTGCCGCTGACCGAAGCGGATAACCGCATCGTGAAGTTCAACATCGACACGGGCACGCTCGATCCGGATACGACCCCTTTCTACCAGTCGAAGAAGAACAACTTCCAGCCTCGCGTCGGCGCAACCTACTCGCCGAGCAGCAAGAACGTGATCCGCGGCGGCTTCGGAATCTTCGTCGGTCCTGGCCAGACGGAAGACCAGATTCAGCCGATCGAGGCCGAGCGCATCAGCACGACGGTCAATAGCGGTCCGCTGAACATCTACCCGCAGAATCTGGATCTGCTCCGCGCGAACTTCACGGCAAACCCGAACAACCGCTCGTTTCAGCCGCGCGCCTACGCGAACGAGTACACGCTGCCGGAACGGGTGTACGAGTACACAGCGTCGATGCAGCAGGAGTTGATGAACGGCCTGACGGGGTCGGTCGCCTACGTCGGCGCGCAAGGCCGCAACCTGTTCCTCCGCAGCGTCGCGAACCGAACGATCGGCGTCGGGCTACTGAACGGCACGCCAACCCAAATTCGTGAGTTCGACATCGTGACCCGCAATGCTGACGGCACGCTCGCGAGCATTCAGCGACCGTACGCGGAGATCGACTACAAGACGAGCGGCGGCCACGACAGCTACAACTCCATGCAGCTCTCGCTGACCCGACGATCGGTCCATGGGCTGGTGCTGAACGGTCAGTACACGCTCGGCTACAGCAAGGGCAACACGGGCGGATCGAACGAGGCGGTCACTGCTGGCAACAACGCGCGCGCCCTGAGCGACTTTGATTACGACGACGGCTACAACAACTACGACGTGCGCCACACGTTCAACCTGAGCGCGCTTTACAACTTCCCCGGCACCGGCGCGCTGAAGGGCGGCTGGTCGATTGGCGGCATCGCTAACGCGCGCAGCGGCCTCCCGATTCAGGTCACGATCACGCGGCCCGACATCGTCTACGTCGACGCCAGCGGTACCGTATGGAACAACTTCGCCGCCGGCCGCACCGCGGTCGTCAACACTCCGGGCGGCGGTCTCTCGCGTAGCACGCGGCGTCCAGACCTCGTGGCGGGCGTCGATCCCTACATCAAGGACGGTGGGCGTGTCTTTCTAAACCCGGCGGCCTTCACCACGCCGGCGCCGGGACAGTTCGGCAACCTGGAGCGCAACTCGATCCACGGTCCGGACTTCAGGCAGATCGACATGGTTGTGTCGAAACGCTTCGGGGCCGGCCGCGGGTCAAATGCGGAGTTGCGACTCGAGGTGTTCAATCTGTTCAATCAGACGAACTTCGCCCTGCCACCGGCGGTGCTCCCCAACGCGCTGCCGGCGACGGGCGAGAGCCCGACGCAGGCGAACCGCACTCAGCCGGGCGTTCCGTTCACCTCGACAGTCGCCGGATCGTTCGGGCAGGTTGCCAGCACGGTTTCGACGACGACGGGCCTCGGCACGAATCGTCAGATTCAGCTGGGATTCCGCTTCACCTTCTGACGTTCATCGCGACACAATTCGTCGATAGGAACGCCCGGATCCAAGGATCCGGGCGTTTTTGTTTGGAAAGCCAACGCGACCGTTTCGTCGTGCACGCGAAAACCCGAGCAATTCTCGGCACGCGAGCAATACTTGCGCAATAGCTGAGTCCGATCTCAAGTCAGAGCCGAACACCTCGCTGACTTTCCCTTTCAAACAGGCAGAATCAGTAGAGTTTTTGCCGATCGCTGACCTGGCCCCGTCCTTGCCAACGAGCCCGTCACATGCGATCACAACTCATCGGATTTCGTGGCGGAGCCCTGCTCTGCCCGCGGATCGCTCCAGATTCTTTCCTGCCGGCTGTCCGATAAGGTCGCGCAGGTTTATAGGACGCGTGGGTCGGTTGGGAAGTCGGAAGGTGCGTGGGTCGGGGGGTCCGCTGCCTCCTTGCCTTCCCAGCCAGTCTACGCGCCCTATAAACCTGCGTGACCTGAACGACCCGCGCCGCCTATTCTCACCAAATGTGACCGTGGAGTCGAGCGCGCATCACGACGGCGCTCGCCGGGCACGCGCTCGTGAACTCAATCGATTGCTTCACGTCGTCGGGAACCTCTTCGCGGCTGACTGATTGAAAACCGAACCTCGGGAAAAAATTCGCCGCCGTCGTGGTCAGCAGAAAGGCGTTCGTCGCACCTTTGCTGCACGCGAGCACGAACGCCTCTTCCGTCAGCGCTTCGCCGAGGCCTCGACTGCGATAGTTTTCATCGACCGCGACTGAACGCAGCAGAATACCCGACCGATAGGTCTCGAAGGCTGCGCTGCCGACGACACGGCCGTCTTGGCGAGCCACCAGAATATTCGGCAAGCAGCCGCGAACGCCGTCAACCGGGAGCTGACAGACACGCAACAGGCGCTCGACGTCATCGACGTCGGCCGGCGTTGCAAGTTCAATGGTCGGTGTGATCATGCGGACGTTGTCACAGCATACCGCTATAATCGGCCGCTATGGTCCGCTCTTCATTGGTGATCTCGCTGCTGTTCGTTCTCGCACTCTCGGTGCAAGCACAACCACGAAAAATCCTGATCGCGCACCGCGGCGCGTCGGGCCTGGCGCCTGAACATACCGTTGCGGCCTACAAGCTGGCGATGGAGCACAAGGCCGACTTCGTCGAACCCGATCTCGGCGTCACGAAAGACAACGTGCTGGTCTGCCTGCATGACGACACCCTCGAACGGACGACCAACGTCGCCGAGGTGTTTCCGAATCGCGTGTCGAAGGTCGAGATGCGTCAGCCCGGACCACACTGGCTGGCGCTCGATTTCACGGTCGCGGAGATCAAACGGCTCGACGCCGGCAAGTGGTTCAAACCCGAATATGCCGGTCAACGTGTGCCCACGTTCCAGGAGATGATCGAGCTGGTTCGCAGCCGTCCCGGAACCGGCATTTATCCTGAACTCAAATCGCCAGAGCTCTACACCTCGCGGAATATCGATCAAGTGAAGCTGTTCGTCGAGCAGGTGAAGAAGAACGGCCTGGAAAAACCCGAATCGCTGAAGGTGATGCCGGTGATCATCCAGTCGTTCGACGAGGAAGCAATCCGCCGCGTCGCCAGGGAACTGCCGACGATTCCGCGGGTGTTTCTGACCTCACGCGACGAGGACGTCACCGAGGCGAGATTGAAAGAGCTGAAAACCTTCGCAACCGGCATTGCGCCGGAAAAAAAGCTCGTCGCCGCGCATCCCGAAATGGTGAAGCTGGCGCACGACCTCGGCCTGACGGTGACCTGCTGGACGTTCCGGGCGGACGAAAAGACGTCGTTCGCGTCGGTGAAGGACGAGATGTCGAACTTCCTCTACACGCTCGGCATCGACGCGCTCTTCACGAATAATCCGGATCAATTTCCACGACGGTAAAATCGAACGCCGAGTCCGCCGAGATCGCCGAGATCCGATTATCTCTGCAAACGAACGCTGAGATAGACCGACATTGATTTGTCTCGGCGTGCTCGGCGCTCTCGGCGTTCATCGTGGTTACCCACGTGCGTGCATGCGTTCGAGGCGGCGCGTCGCGATGCGCGCCGCCAACGAACACGCGAGGACAATCAACACCAGCACGAGCGCGCCGGCCCAGGCCTGGCGCTGCCAATCCTCGTACGGCGAAAGCGCGTAGGTGAAGACCTGCACCGGCAGTGATGAAATTGGCTCGGTCAGCTTGGTGGTGAAGAAGCGGTTATTGAACGCGGTGAACAAGAGCGGCGCGGTTTCACCGGCGATCCTGGCCAGCGCGAGAAGCGCGCCGGTGACAATTCCTGGAAGGGCCGCAGGCAGGACCACGGTAAATACCGCGCGCGCGCGCGTGGCGCCGAGCGCCAACGCCCCTTCGCGCATCGATCCTGGCACCAACAGCAGCAACTCTTCCGTGGTGCGCGCGATGATCGGAATCATCATCACGCCCAGTGCAAAACCACCCGCCAGCGCGCTGAATTGCCTGAACGGCAGCACCGCGACGCCGTAGGCGAACACGCCGATGACGATCGACGGAACGCCGTTCAACGTGTCCGCAGCAAATCGCACCGCGCCGGCGAACCGGCTGCGGGCGTATTCCGACATATAGATGCCGCTCGCGATCCCGATCGGCAGCGCCATCAGCGCAGCGAGTCCCGCGAGCACCAGCGTCCCCACGATCGCGTTGGCCATGCCGCCGCCGCTTTCACCAACCGGCACCGGCATCCGCGTGAAGAACTGCAGGTTCAACCCCGACAAGCCCCGCGCCGCGACGAAAAACAGGATGAACGCGAGCGGGATCAGCGCCACCACTACGGCTGCGGCGCAGAAGACGACGAATGCCGACGACAGAAGCTTTCGGCGGGATGCACTCGATCTCATGCCGCGGCCGCCACGTCCGGCTCCAGCGCTGCCGTCGCGCTGCGCGACATCGTCCAGATCAATACGCGCGACAACGTATTCACCACCAGCGTCACCAGGAACAGCACCAGGCCGATTTCGACCAGCGCCGACAAGTACAGTTCATCGGAGGCTTCCGCGAACTCGTTGGCGATCACCGCGGCCATCGTGTAGTGCGGCGCAAACATCGACAGCGACACTTGCGGGCTGTTTCCGATCACCATCGTCACCGCCATGGTTTCGCCAAGCGCCCGACCGAATCCCAGCATGATTCCCGCAATGATGCCGGACCGCGCGTAAAACAACGCCGCGCGAATCGCCTCGAACCGCGTGGCCCCGAGCGCGTAGGCGCCTTCGCGTTGCGCCGCGGGAACGGTCTTGAGCAGCTCGCGCGCAACCGATGCGGTGAACGGGATCACCATGATTGCCAGGATCAGGGCCGCCGACAACAGACCGAGGCCAAGCGGCGGACCGGCAAAGAACGGCAGCTCGCGAACGCGATCAGGCAGCGAGCCTTCGGCCCAGCGAACCGCCGGAACCAGAACGAACACGCCCCACAGGCCGTAAACAATCGACGGGATCGCGGCGAGCAGCTCGGTCAGAAATACCAGCGGCTGCTGCAGCCACTCTGGCGCCAGCTCGGAAATAAACACGGCGATGCCGAGTGAAATCGGTGTGGCGATCAGCAGCGCGAGAACCGACGAATAGAGCGTCCCCCAGATGAACGGCAGCGCGCCAAACTCGCCGGTTACCGGATTCCAAACCGAGGTGTACCAAAAGGCCAGGCCAAATTTCTGAATCGACGTCCATGCATCCATCACCAGGACGACGGCGATGGCACAGACAATGACGACGACGAGCGAGGCAAACGCGCCGGTCGTGCACCGAAAACCGAGATCCGCCCTGCCCTTCCGCCGCATCCCCGTTTCCCGTCCTCCCTATGACGTTTTCACGCGAGCGAGCGCCGCCATTTCGAGTCGGACGACCGAATCCGGCAAGGGTGCGTAGCCCAGAGACGGCGCAAACTTCTGTCCTTCGGTGAGTGCCCACTTCAGGAACTCGACCATGATCTTCGCCGCAGGCTTGTTTCTGGAATCCTCGACCAGCAGCAGCCAGCTGAACGAGGCGATTGGATACGCACTCTTTCCCGAGACGTTGGTGATCGACACGCGAAAATCTGACGGCATGACCCGCGCGATTTCGGCCGCCGCGGATGTGACCGACTCGGTCGTCGCCTTCACCGCATTGCCGGCCGAATTCACTACCGCGCCGTAGGCAATCCCGCTGTGAATCGCGACCACCATTTCGACGTAGCCGATCGATCCGCGTGTCTGTTTGACGACGCCGGCGACGCCTTCATTGCCGCGCGCCCCAAGCCCGGTTGGCCACCGAACCGCCTGTGCCACGCCAACAGTATCCTTGAAGTCGCTGGATACTTTCGCGAGGTAATCGGTCCAGATGTAAGTCGTCCCGGAGCCCTCAGCGCGGTGAACGACAGTGATCTCGAGTGATGGCAGCTCGACGCCGGGATTGAGGGCGACGATCGCCCTGTCGCTCCATTTCGTGATTTTCCCGAGATAAATGTCGGCCAAGACCGGTCCGCTGAATGTCAGAGACGCGACCGGCAGGTTGTAGATCGGCACGACGGCGCCGAGCACGGTCGGAAAGTGCAGGATGCGCTCGGGCGCCGCGCGCAGTTGCTCGTCGGTCATCGGACCATCCGACGCGCCGAAGAAAACCGTTCCCTTGGTCAGTTGTCGGATGCCCGCACCGGAGCCGAGCGATTGATAGTTGATTTCGACGTCCGAGCGCAGTTTGTTGAATTCAGCGAACCATTTCGAGTAGATCGGATAGGGGAACGTCGCGCCCGCGCCGTGGATTTGCACGGCGGCAGCGGCGCTCGCGCCCGAAACCGCAGCGACGGCTGCGCACGCGAGCCATCGGCAGTATCTGCGAATCGATTCAGTCATTGCCCGATCAGCGATGACTATCGCACATCAAGCCTTCCGGGCCGTGGTTCCGGTGTAAATTCGCGGTTTCGCGGCCGACGGCGGCGAGCCGACGAGCCCGGATGTTTTCGAAGTAATGTTGCTACCGCGACCCGAACACATAGAATGCGACTATCCACCCGTGCTGATCCCGTGCGTTATCATCGTGTTACCGGTCGGTCGCGCTCGCGTTACAGCAGGCCGCTAGCATGCGTTTTCGTCTTCATTCGTTTCCCTGTGCCGAGGTGACTATGCAGTGTCCGCTCCACCCAGTGTGTACGCGCCAGTCCCGTATTCCGCCGTATCGGGCCTTTCTGATCGGCTGCTTTTCCTTCCTGCTCGCCTCTGCCTGGGCACTTCCGGCACGCGCGCAATTCGATACAGCGTCGGTAGTGGGCACCGTCCGTGACGCCAGCGGCGGCGTCGTCCCCGGCGCCACTGTTTCATTGACGAGCAACGCGACCGGCATCACCGCGGTCAAGGTCACCGGCGCCGACGGTAACTTCGAATTCTTCACCGTCCGGCCGGGCGTGTATCTGGTGACTGCGGAGAAACAGGGATTCTCGATCGCCCTCGCCGACAATGTGCAGGTCACGGTCGCGACCCGCATGCGCGTCGACCTGCAGATGGCGGTCGGTCAGCTGACGGAAAAGGTCGAAGTGATGGCGCAGTCGCCGCTGCTCGAAACCGACACCAGCCAGCGCAGTCAAGTGATCGGCGGCGCACAAATGCGCGAGCTCGCGCTCAACGGCCGCGAATACTCGGCGCTCGCCCTGTTGACGACGGGCGTTCGGCAGTCGGCGCTGAACAAGCCGACCAACAGCACGCCGCGCGAAGGCGCCTTCAACGTCAACGGCCTGCGCAGCACCTTCAACAACTTCCTGATCGACGGTGTCGACAATAACGCCTACGGCACCAGCAATCAGGGCTTCTCGAACCAGGTGATGCAGCCGCCGCCCGACGCAGTCGGCGAGTTCCGCGTCGTCACGAACAACCAGAGCGCCGAGTACGGACGCGCCGCCGGTGCGACGGTGAACGTTTCGTATCGCAGCGGCGCCAACCAGTTCACCGCCGACGTCTGGGAATTCTTCCGCAACACGGCGTTGAACTCGAAGCCGTTCATCGCCACGGTCGACGGCAAAAAGCCGCCGCTCGAGCGCAACCAGTTTGGCGGCGTGGTCGGCGGGCCAATCGTGAAGAACAAGGCGTTCTTTTTCGGTGACTACGAAGGCTTCCGGCAGGACCGCAAGTCGCCGGTGTTCTCGACGATTCCGAACACGCAGCAAGTGTCAGGCATTCTGACGGTCGATGTCCGCGATCCGCGGACCGGTACGGTCTATCCCGCGGGCACCACGATTCCGATGACCGCGTTTGCGCGCAAAGTCCTCTCCGGGCTGCCCGCGCCAAACCTGGCCGGCACCGCGAACAACTACTCGATTGCGCAAGACTTTGAAAACAACTCCGACAAGGCCGGCATCAAGATCGACCTGCACCCCAGCCAGTCGCTGAGCGTCTTCGGCCGCTACGGCTGGCGCGACATGAACAACTTCGAGCAGCCGCCGATTCCGCTGCCGTCGGGCGGCGGCGCCAACGGCAATCTCTTCGCCCGGAACAAACAGTTCGTCGCCGGCACGACCTACGTCCTGAGCAGCGCATCGCTGCTCGAAGTCCGTTTTGGCTGGTCGACGACCGATGGCGGCAAAAACCCGCCGGCGCTTGGTACGACGGACAGCTTCGGTATCCCGGGATTGCCGACGGACCCGCGCATCGCCGGCGGCCTGCAGACGCAGACGATCACCAGCTTCGCATCGTTCGGCCGCCAGGCCACGAATCCACAGTGGCAGTTCCCGGACGTGTGGAACCCGAAAGTGAACTACTCGTGGTTGAAGGGGCGTCAGTCGCTGAAGGCGGGCTACGAATACCAGCGCGTCGGCGTCGAGGTGCAGGACGTGAACCCGCTCTACGGGCTCGACACCTACAACGGCAACTTCACGCGGCCGGCCGGCGCCGCGGCGAACGTGCAGTACAACCTTGCTGACTTCATGCTCGGCCTGCGCTCGAACTATGCAATCAGTACGTTCCTGGTCGCCGAGATGCGCCAGAACCTGAACTTCTTCTACGTGCAGGACGACATCCGCATGAACAACAAGCTGACACTCAACGTCGGCCTGCGCTACGAGTACGCATCGCCGATGTATGAAGCCAACAACGTGCTGACCAACTTCGATCCGCAGACCGTCAGCATGATCAAAGCCTCTGATTCCGATCGCGCGCTGGTGGATGGAGACAAGAACAATTTCGGGCCGCGAGTCGGAATCGCTTACACCCTCTCGCCCGGCACCGTGATTCGCAGCGGATGGGGTCTCAGTTACGTTCACGTCAACCGCATCGGCTCGGCGAACCTGCTCGGCATCAACGGACCGCAGGTCGTGCGCGCGTCGGTGACCCAGACGGATCCGACGGCGGCGACGTTCCGCACTACCGAGCAGGGATATCCGTCGAACATCACCGACCCGTCGCAGTTCAATCCGTTGACCGCGCTGGTCAGCTACATCCCGCGCGACTATCACTCGAGCCCGGTGCAGAGCTGGCATGTGTCCGTGCAGAAGGAACTGCGGCGCAACATGCTGGTCGACGTCGCGTACGTCGGCAACAAGGCGGAGGATCTGCTGCTGCTCGCCAACTTCAACCAGGCAGCCGTCAACAACGCCGCCGGGACGATCCCGCTCGCGCAGCGGCGGCCGATTCCGACCTTCGGCGATATCACCTACGTGTTCAACGGCGGCAAGTCGCGCTACGACGCGTTCCAAGGCAAGTTCGAATGGCGCATGGGCAGCGACATCACGCTGATCAGTTCGCTGACGCTCTCGAAAGCCAAGGACAACGGCGCGGGAGCGCTCGAGAACCAGAACGGCAACTTCCCGGCGCCGCAGGACATCCACAACCTCGATGCGGACTACGGCCTGTCGGGGTATCACCAGCCGTACAACAGTACGACCAGTTTCATCTACTCGCTGCCGTTCGGACACGGTAAGAAATGGGGCGCGAACTCGTCGTCGGCGCTCAACGCGGTAATCGGCAACTGGCAGGTGTCGGGCATCAACACGATCACGCCCGGTGAAATGGTCACGTTCACCTACACGCCGGCAGCGCAGGCGCAGGTCTCGGCGATCACCAACGACTTCTCCGGCGCAAACAACTATCGACCCAACGTCACGTGCGACCCGGTGGCGACGAATCCGACGATTCAGCAGTGGTTCAATCCCTCGTGCGTGGTCGTGCCGACCGCGTTCGATCAGCCGTTCGGCAACTCGCCGCGCAACAGCGTCCGCGGTCCGAACTTCTGGACGTTCGACTTCGCCGCGATCAAGAACTTCGCGGTCACGTCGACGGCGCGCTTCCAGTTCCGCCTCGAGGCGTTCAACCTGTTCAACCGCACGAACTACGGCCCGCCGGCGAACAATCGCAGCGCGACGTCATTCGGGACGATCACGACCGCGTACGATTCGCGACAGATGCAGTTGGGGTTTAAGTTCTTATGGTAGTGATTAGGGATTAGGGATTGGGGGTTTGGTGACCCAATCCCTAATCACTGACAATGAGCGGTTCGAGCGTAATGAACCAGCTGTCGCAATCGGTCCGCGAACCGCCGGCCAGCGCTACCGTAAACACCAGGTTCAGCGAGGGAATTTCCCAGCGCTGCCGTGCACGTCCGGCATCGAGCGCGACGCGGAACGGCTTCAGCAAGTTGTCGGGCGACTCGTGGTCGCGGTGCGCGTCCTGGACGCCTTTGAAAATCGCGAACTCGCGCCGCGGACCGAGATGGACCTCGAATTTCCCGCCGCCATTGACGACGTGGTCGTAGACGCGCTCGGCGTACTGCCCGTCCGATTCGCGGCACGACGACCAGCTGCCTTCGAGGATCTTGCGCGGATCGGAGGTGAACGGGGTGAACTGCGAGACACCCTGAGCCAAAGCGGTACTCACAAACACACCGGTGAGAAGCCAGGAAAGCCCGGTCGGTCGTAGACGCACGGCGCTCCTTCTGATTTCAGGCATTAACGCACAAGTCCCTACTAGAAGTCTAGCTTAGGAGGGTCTCGCGAGGTCTTGTGGTGCTTCGCACACGAGGTGCTCGTCGCGCTGCGCGGGTGGTGAAGGTCAGTGAAGCTTGATGTAGTTTCGTAGGTTAGAGAGTTTCTTCGAGTGCTTCGCAAGAAGGCGCGCTCTGCGTAGCACATCGTGCCGTTGCAGATTCCCGCACGCCATAACGCGTCGATGTACGGGAACCTGCTACGGTGTCACTATCCGTGCAGTAAGGTCGCTAGACGCGCAGCGGCGTTCTCTTGCTGCCCTGGCAGGCAGTGCGCGTAGGTTCGGAGGGTGATCGTGACGTCCTTATGTCCGAGTCGTCGCTGCACCACGTGAGGTGGTACGCCGGCTGATAGGTGTGCGGCTGCGACGCTACGACTCCGTCACGCGATCTTGACGACTGCGTTGAAGGCAGCAGTGCTGAAAGGGATCGTGCGGCAGAATCCCGCTCTGCGTGTGACGAACAAACCATCGCAGCGGCACGATGTGGGAGACCTTCTACATAACGTGTGGACGGCGCAGGACGCGAAGCAGGTGGTCGTCGTGCTCTGCGCGCATACAGCTCAGTTTGAATCCGGCCGCGCTAGAATCGCGCTAAGCACATTGACTCCCCACCTGCGAGTAGGCGCATGCCAAACACCAGAGATTCTTGGCGACATTGAGGCCGCCCTCGCGTGCATGGAAGCTTTCGCGCGGCAACCTAGTTCTAGAGGTGTCGACCTGCTGCTGTTCCCGGAGTGCTTCCTGCAAGGTTATCTTGTCGAATCTGAGCACCTCAGCCGATACGCGCTGGATCTCACCGCGACCTCCTTTCAGAAGATCCTTGATCGTCTGTCCCCTATTCGCCCGACACTGGTGTTTGGCGTCATCGAGCAGTGCGGTGCGGCCTACTTCAACACTGCGGTCGTGGTGAGGCACGGCGTGCTGGAAGGCTTCTATCGAAAAACCCACCTCGTGCCGGGCGAACGCTTGTTCCAAGCTGGAGACGCGTATCCGACCTTCAACCTGAATGGCGTCACCTGCGGCATCAACATCTGCTACGACACGAACTTTCCCGAGGCTGCTCAAGCAGTGGCTGAGCAGGGCTCCCGAGTCTTGCTCGTGCCATCGCAGAACATGATGAAACTTCAGGCCGCCGAGACGTGGAAGTGCCGCCACAATGCGATCCGGGCCGAACGTGTTAGGGAAACCGGCCTGTGGTTGGTGTCAGCCGACGTCACGGGGACGGAAGCCGGATTGGCTACGGGCCGACCAGCGTCATGAACCCGCATGCCGACGTGGTCGCACAGGTGCCGACCATGACCGTCGGCATGGTTGTGGCGGAAGTCTGGCCGGAGCCTTCAAACTGAGACACTACCCGGGTTGCAACAGGGCCTGTGGACTTGCGGAGTGAGCGAGCAGGCTCGTGGATTGTGAAACGTGAAACGTGAAGACGCCTCGGCGACGTGAGAAAACCGTTCCTAGACAGTCCTGATCGGTTTTACACGCGCTCTCAAGCTCGAGCAGGCGCACCGACGCGTTCTTAGAGCGTTCTTGGAATCACCTCTCGGAGAGTCGAGTTCGGTACGGTTTTACAGGGTGTTTCGCACCTCACGGGTTAACGCACAATTAACCGTCCGGACACCACTGTGAAATGCATGGTCTGTACCCTCGGGGTCGGGTCATGACAAAGCATCAGGTACTCGTTGTCGAAGATGAGCAAGACATTGCAGGACTGATCAAACGTACCCTGGAACGGGCCGGTGACGCCGATGTCGATATTGTCGGATCGGGCGACGCCGCGCTGCGAATGGTCCAGGAGAAGCCGCTCGATCTGATCATTCTCGACCTCAATCTGCCAGTTGTGTCGGGTTTTGAGGTGTGCCGCATCCTCCGCTCGCGGCCCGATCTGCCCCGCGTTCCGATCATCATGCTGACCGCGCGGACCAGCGAAGACGACCGCGTGTCGGGCCTCGAACACGGCGCCGACGATTACGTCACCAAGCCGTTCAGCGTCCGCGAACTGTCGGCGCGCGTGCGCGCCGTGCTGCGCCGCACCGCCGTCGAGGACAAGAAGGCGATGACCTACCGCGGCGAGCGGCTCGCCGCGGACTTTGATGCCGTCGCGATCGCCGTCGATGGCGCGCCGGTGCGGCTCACCCGCCGCGAGTTCGAGCTGCTTCGCTACCTCGTACAGAACAAGAACCGCGTGGTATCGCGGGACCGCCTGCTCGAACGGGTCTGGGGCTACGAGCGGGTCGTCGAAACCCGCTCGGTCGACGTCCATGTCGGCCGGTTGCGCGGAAAACTCGGAGAAGCCGGCCGTCAGATCGAGACGGTCGTAGGCCTTGGATACCGCTTCATCGATTGATAGAGTGCGGGGCCAGGAGGATCTCCATGGCCGACGCAGCTGGCAAAGTCCA
>Ga0207659_10000702_pt1 | contig 19856 bp, 17 predicted proteins | sample KBSM43metaG_FD_184330 | JGI IMG/M metagenome (GOLD analysis project Ga0207659, IMG submission 184330) | Miscanthus rhizosphere microbial communities from Kellogg Biological Station, Michigan, USA - KBS M4-3 metaG (SPAdes) (version 2) | ecosystem: Host-associated > Plants > Roots > Rhizosphere >...
GAGCGCTATGCGGGCTTTGGCAGCAACTACTCCTCGTTCGTGGACGAAGTGGAGTTCAACGCCGTGGTCTTCCCGAAGTACAAGTCCGGGCAGGAGCCGGCGCTCACGGTGGCGGAATATCTCAACGGGGAAGATCAGTCGAAGACCTACGGCAACTACCGGATCAACGTGCCGTGCGACAGCGCGGTGGCCGTGCAGGCGGGCAGCCAGAAGTACGGCGAGGTGAAGTTCGTGGCGTCGTTCGACTTCACGGTGCCGGACGTGAACGACCCGCTGGTCAGCAGTTGGTGGATCCGCTGCTACGCCACGCCCACGGCGCCGAAGTCGCAGCTGCCCTACATCTTCGATCTCAAGGTGAACACCAACGCCACGGGCGTGCCCGCACCCGGCATCGTCGCGTTCTCGCCCGTACCGGCCTACGCCAACCTCGTGGTGAAGAAGAAAAAACACATAGTCACCTCGGCGCGGGTCATCTTCGGCGTGTTCAAGAGCTGGTTCAACCTCGCCCCGACGACGCCGATCGCGCCGCTCCCGGCCGCCGCCGTGCAGCTGGTCGTCGGCAACGCCAAGCATGTGATGCAGAAGCAGCTGGAGGCGGTGTTCAAGAGCAACCCGCCGGCGGTGGGCGTGCTGCTCTACGAGTCGCAGCCGGCGGCCGCGTCGGGCCACACGCTGCTGGCCGCGACCATCGCAGGGTCCGCCTTCAGGCGGACCGACAAGCGTAAGTAGAGGGTCCGCCATGAAGGCCATCGCGAAGCGCACGCTGTTCCTCGCCTTCTCGGCGGAGCTGACCGGCTACACCGAGACGGATCTCGAAGGCACCGGCAACGTGGACTCGTTTCTCGGCGTGCTCGAGCAGCAGACGGGGGCCAAGGCCATGACGCTGTTCTACGCCGCCGCCGCGGCGGTGTTGCAGCACGGGTCGGCGGCGGCACGGGCCGCGGCGATACGCATCGACGTCCTCCCCTCGCCCACCGTGTGGCCGATGTGCGCGAGCCTGATCATGCTGTGGTACCAGGGCTTCTGGCCGGCCTTGGCGGCCTCCTGGTACAGCGGGGTTGGGAGCCCGAAACCGAAGGGCTGGTCGGCGACCCAGAAGATCGTGCCGTCGGCGCAGGCCTACACCGCACAGCTCGCCTATCGCGCGGCCGGCGCGCACCCGCCCGGCGCCAACCCGACGGGGCATGGCAGCTGGTCGATCGACCCGGTCTTCGGTGACTACGTCGACGGGAGCACATCATGAGCGCGCCGCACTACGACGCGGTGATCGTCGGCGGCGGCGTCGCCGGGGCGCTGGTGGCGCGCGAGCTGTCGAAAGCGGGCCGGTCGGTGCTGATCCTCGAAGCGGGCATCGAGGGCGCGATGAACCCGGACACCTACCGCCAGTACCTGCAGACGCTGTACACCGAGGGCGGCGTGCGCGGAATGCCGAACGGTCCGTATCCGTGGAACGCGGCGGCGCCGTCGCCCGGCATCCCGAACGCGCCCCATCCTTACTACACGTACGACACGACGATGCAGTTCATGAGCGACTACCTGCGCATGCTCGGCGGGACGACGCTCCACTGGCAGGGCACGTCGCTGCGGCTGGTGCCGAACGACTTCCGCATGCAGTCCACCTACGGACAGGCGCTCGACTGGCCGATCACCTACGACGACCTCGAGCCTGCCTACCGGCGCGCCGAAGCGGAACTGGGCGTGGCGGCCGACGTCGAAGACCAGCGCTTCTTCGGCGTCTGGTTCCCCGAGGGCTACGTCTACCCGATGCACCGCATGCCGCAGAGCCGCGTCGATCAGTTCTTCGACGCCGCGCTCACCGGCAAGAGCGTCAAGCTGTTTGGCGGCAACTACCCCCTGAAGGTCATCTCGATTCCCGTGGCGCGCAACTCGACGCCCAACCCGAAGTACGCGCTGGGCGAAGGCTACGAGGCGGTGCCGGCGGTGGGCGATCGCGACCAGGGGCAGCGCTGCCAGGGTAATTCGGTGTGCATGCCGCTCTGCCCGGTGCAGGCGAAGTACAGCGCCCTCAAGACGATCGCGGTGCTGGCGCGCAAGCCGACGGTGGAGATCCGGACCCAGTGCGTTGCGTCGAAGCTGATCATCGACAGCGAAAGCGGGCGCATCACCGGCGTCGAATACAAGCACTACGAGAAACCGGGCGGGGGGAAGTTCCGGGTCGAGACGGCGCACGGCACGCTGGTAGTGCTGGCGGCCAACGCCATCGAAAACGCCACCCTTCTCCTCGCGTCGAATGCGGCCAACAGCAGCGGCCAGGTCGGCCGCAACCTGATGGACCATCCTTACCTCTACGTGTGGGGCTATTCGCCGACGCCGGTCTACCCGTTCCGTGGGCCCGACACGACCAGCGGGGTGGAGAGTCTCCGCGACGGCAGGTTCCGCCAGGTGCACGCCTCGTTCCGCGCCAGCCTGGCCAACTGGGGCTGGAGCAGCGAGCCGGGTAATCAGATCAGCCTCTTGCTCGGCCAGCAGACCTACGGCGCCGCGTTGCGCCGGGAGCTGGCCCACCGGATGTCGCGCATGGTGAAGATCGGCTTCATGTTCGAGCAGCTGCCCTCCCCCACCAACCGGGTGACGATCGATCCCAGGCAGCGCGACGAACTCGGCAACTACAGGCCGGTGCTGTCCTACGGCTACGCCGACTACTCGCTCAAAGGAGTCGAAACAGCGGTGAAGACGGTGTGGCCGACGATTACCAAGTTCGCGAACGTGCAGGACGAGACGGTGTACGTCGACCCGGCGCCGGGCGGCTATCAGCGGGTCACCTACAACGGCACCGGCTACAACCTGATGGGGTCGGGCCATATCGTCGGCACCCACCGGATGGGCAGCAGCCGCAAGGATTCGGTGACCGACCGCAACATGAAGGCCTGGGACCACCCCAACCTCTACGTGGTGGGCGCGGGCAACCAGGTGACGATTGGCACGGCCAACCCGACGCTCACGGCCGCGGCACTGTCGATTCGCGCCGCCGATGCGATGCTGAAGGACCTGCGGTGAGCTGGACGCTGGAGAGCCTCCGCGAGCACCTGCAGGCGGCACTGGACGTCGAGCACGCCACCATCCCGCCGTATTTCACGGCGTGGATCTCGATCAAGGACACCACGAACGTCGAGGCGGCGGAAATCATCCGCAGCGTAATGCTCGAGGAGATGCTGCACCTCACGCTGGCCGCCAACCTGCTCAACGCCGTCGGCGGCCGGCCGTCGCTGACGCACCAGGGCTTCGTGCCGCGTTATCCCCACCGCCTGCCGTTCAGCGGCGACCGGTTCGAGATCAACATCGAGCGGTTTTCCAAGCGCGCGCTCGAGACGTTTGTGGCCATCGAACGTCCCGAGGGGCCGCGGGCGCGGCCCGAGGCCAAGAAGTTCCACACCATCGCGCAGTTCTATGCCGCCGTGCGGGAGGGGATCGACGAGCTGTGCGAGCGCCTCGGTGAGCAGGCGGTGTTCACGGGCACAGTGGCGCGGCAGGTCCAGCCGGCGGCGTATTACGCGGCCGGCGAGCTGATCGTCGTGACCGGGCGCGACACGGCGCACCGGGCCATCACCGAAATCGCCGAGCAAGGCGAAGGTGCGCACGACAGCGTGTTCGACGCCGACCGGTCGATCTGCGGCGAGGGCCGCGAGCCGGCGCACTACTACCGGTTCATGCAGCTGGTGAAGGGGCGGCGCTACCGCGAGGGCGACACACCGAAGAGCGGGCCGAGCGGCGCGCGCATCGACGTCGACTTCGACGCCGTGTATCCCATACAGCCGAACGCCAGGGCGCACGGCTATCCCAAGGGGTCGCAGGTGCGCGGAGCGCTCGACGCCTTCGGGCACGGCTACGGCCAGCTGCTCGCGGCGCTCGAGGCGGCGTTCACCGGCGCACCCGATCGCATGACCGAGGGCATCGCGCGAATGTTCGCGCTGCGCGATCAGGCGCGGGCCCTGATGCAGATTCCGTCGGGGGACGGCAAGACGACCGTGGGGTTGGATTTTTCACAGGGGCGGGCCGTCCTCGACGGGGGACCGATATAATCCGAAGGAATGCCCGTCGCCACCGGAACGCAGCTTGGACCGTATGAGATCGTCTCGGTCCTCGGCGTCGGAGGCATGGGCGAGGTCTACTGTGCCCTCGACCTGCGCCTGAACCGCAAGGTCGCGCTCAAGGTCCTTCCCGCCGTTGCGGGCGGCGACAGCGCCGAACGCCTGCACCGCTTCGAACAGGAGGCGCGCGCCGCCTCGGCCCTCAATCACCCCAACATCGTCACGATCTACGACATCGGCGGCGCCGACTCGCTGCGGTACATGGCAATGGAGCTCATCGAGGGCTCCACGCTGCGCCAGCTGATCGTCCACGACCTGCTGCCGCTCACCCAGAGCCTGCAGCTCGCGGCGCAGATCAGCCGGGCCCTGGCCAAGGCGCACGACGCCGGCATCGTGCACCGCGACCTCAAGCCCGAGAACGTGATGGTGACGCGCGACGGCTACGTGAAGCTGCTCGACTTCGGCCTCGCCAAGCGCACGCCGCCGCCGGATCCGGAGGCCCGCACCGGCATCTTTTCGACGCCCAACATCACGACCAACCCGGGCATGGTGCTCGGCACGGTCGGCTACATGTCGCCCGAGCAGTGCAAGGGTGCGCCGGCCGACTTCCGCACCGATCAGTTCTCGCTGGGGGCGATCATCTACGAGATGGTCACGGGCAAGCGTGCTTTCCCCGGCGATTCGCCGGTGGAAGTGCTCACCGCGATCCTGCGCGACATGCCGCCGCCGCTCTCGTCACAGCAACCGGTGCCGAAGGCGCTCGACGCCATCGTGCTGCGCTGCCTCGCGAAAGAAACGACTGGGCGGTACGAGTCCACGCGCGAGCTGGCGCGTCAGCTCGACGAGACCCTGCGCGACGTGGTGGTGCCCGACACGGTCCCGATCGTCCTGACGGACCTCCCGCGCTCGGATAAGCGGACGCCTGGCGCATCGATCGCCGTGCTGGCCTTCGCGGACATGAGCCCGGGGCGCGACCAGGAGTACTTCTGCGACGGCCTCGCCGACGAGCTCATCTCCTATCTCGGCGCCCTCGACGGCGTGCGCGTGGCGTCGCGCATCGCCGCCTTCCAGTACAAGGGCAAGGCGGCGGACGTGGCCGAAATCGGCCAACGCCTCAACGTCGCGACGATTCTCGAGGGCTCGGTGCGCAAGGCCGGCAACCGGCTGCGCATCACGGTGCAGCTCACCGACGTGCGCGACGGGCGGCAGCTGTGGTCCGAACGCTACGACCGCGACCTCGACGACGTGTTCGCGATCCAGGACGAGATTGCGCGGGCCATCGTCGAGAAGATGCGCGGCCAGCTCGCGCGCGGCGATCTCTCCGGCATCATGAACCAGCGGTCGCGCCGGCGCCCGGACGACCCGGACGCCTACCAGTCGTACCTGCGCGGGCGCTTTCACTGGAACAAGCGCACCCCGGCGTCGTTTTCAGAGGCGATCGGCCACTTTCAGAAGGCGGTGGAACGGGATCCCGGGTACGCGCTCGCCTACACCGGGCTGTCCGACACCCTCAACCTGCTGGGGTATTACAACGTGCTGCCGCCGGCCGAGGCCTATCCCAAGGCCAAGAGCGCGTCGGGGCGGGCCCTGCAGATCGACGACGAGCTTGCCGAGGCGCACGCATCGCGCGGCTTCTCCCAACTGATGTTCGATCGTGACTACGCGGGCAGCGAAGCGTCGCTGCTCCGGGCGATCGAGCTCGACAGCGCCTATGCCAGCGGGCATCAGTGGCTCGCCTGGGTGCTGTTCGCCCGCGAGCGCTTCGAGGAAGCGCTGCAATCGGTGCGGAAGGCCGCGGTGCTGGATCCGCTGTCGCCGGTAATCGGCTGCCATCACGCCTACGCGCTCGAGCTGGTCGGGCGGCGCGGCGAGGCGGTCGAGCACTTGAAGACGACGCTGCTGCTCAATCCGGCGTTCGGGCTCGCCCACTTCCATCTGGGCTGCCTGCGTCTGGTCGAGGGCCGCTACGAGGACGCGGTGCAGTCGCTGCGCACCGCGGTCGACGCCTCGAGCGGGCGGATTGGCGTCGGGTATCTGGGCCAGGCGTTCGGCGTGGCCGGGCGGCTCGACGAAGCGCGCGCGGTGCTGGCCGGCCTCCGCGACGAGGCCTCGAAGCACTACATGTCACCGCTCGACTTCGCCCTCGTGCACGCGGGGCTCGGCGAAAGCGATGAAACGTTCGCGCAGCTGCACCACGCGGTCGACGAGCGCGTCAGCGACCTGGTTCGCGTGAAACTGTTGCCGTGGCCGGCGGCGATCCGCAGCGATCCACGGTTCGGCGAATTGGTCAGCCGCGTTCAGGGCCAGTAGCGGCACCCCACGCCAGCACCGAGAAGGCGCCGATGCGCGTCGGCTGGCCATTGACGATGACGTCGACGGCATGATGGCCGGGCCGCGGCGTGCGAGTGGTGTGCACCGCCAGCGACACGCTCGTCTGCAGCGGCTCGCGGGCGCCGGGCGCGAGCGTGAGGCGCGCCATCTTGAACACCTTCGGCGTCGCCCGTCCGTTGGCCTTCACGAAGTGCACCGCGAGATCGACGAGCAGATTCTGCGCGGCCCGCGATCGGCTGCGCAGCGTGAACCCGATGGAGACCCGGCCGCCAATGGCAACCCGCCTGGGGGTCATGCGAACCTCCTCTACGGTCACGGCGGCCGTGCGCCCGTACCCGAGCAGCCGCAGCGCCTCGGGCGATCCGCGCTTCACCGCGCTCCGCAGCGCGTGCTCGACGAGCGCGCGCCGGTCGGGTGAGGCGCCCTCGAGCCACGCGGCGCAGGTCCGGACCAGGAGATCCGGCCGCACCTTGCCGAGATCGTTCAGGTTGTTGGCGACGCTGCGCAGCACCAGCGTCGCGGGGTCGTCTTTCAGCACCTCCAGCAGGTCGAGCACCCGCTCGGGATGGGCGTCCAGCCAGGTGACGCGCGACGCCCAGGGCAGCCGGAGCCGTGTCCCTTCGGACACCAGGCGCCGGACGTGCGGATTGGGGTCGCTCGCCCACGTGCGCAGCACTTTGAAGGTGCGCTCGGGCTCACGGTCGATGTAGGGACGGATGCTCGACTCGGCGCTGAACCGTTTGGTCAGCTCGTATTGCGCCCGCATCGACAGGTCGAAGTGCTCGAGCCCGCGTTCGGCCACGAACAGCGTGTGCGGCAGGTAGTAGAACGGCGCCATCCCGACCCCCAGGAGCTCGTCCGAGGCGTGCTCGGGTCCGAGTGATCGGATCAGTACGTCCACGGCGGCGGGATACTCCGCCGGCAGATGGCGGGCGAGCACGCGTGCGATGTGCCGGCCCCGGTCCAGAAGCTCGAGCTGACCCAACCCACGCAGCGCCTCAGTGACGAACACGCGCGCGGGAAAGGCGGGATGGACGCGCACGAGGTCGCTGGCAAGCCGCCGGACCAGCGCCGGCGAAAAGAAGGTCTTCAGCTCGCTCACGTGCGCTCGCCCCTGCGACGCGTTACCCGGCCGACGGCGTTACCAGCCGGCCGGGCCGGGGATCGTGCGTGTGTGGTGGAACGCGTATTCACCGAGGAGCCGCTCGCCGCCGTCGGCGTCCACTGTCAGCAGGCGCATGATCATCGAGTTGTCGGGCGAGGCCTGGGCAAACGCGATCGACTCCTGGTAGAGCACCGTGCCGGTGTCGGGGTTGACCGGGATATCGGCGAGGCGCCCGATCTCCGCGCCCTGAGGCGTGGAGAAACTGAGGTCGACGCGCGTGGCGCCGGTGAGATCGGCGCCGAGCCGCGCCACGAGGTAGTCGTCGTCCGCCGACACCGTGCACTGCACGACGTCTCCCGGCATCGCCGCGTACTCCCGGACGCGCTGTCCGGACTCTACCGCGTGGCGCACGAACGCGTCGCTCACTACCACACGCAGCGTGCCGGATCGGGCGAGCCCGCGAAGGCTGTCCGCGAGCGCCATCGCCTGGCGGAGCCGGTCGCCGCAGACGTCACACACGAGGAGGTGCACCTCGACCGCTTCCTCGTCTGGCGCGGGGAGCGCACCCAGCCAGTAGTCCATCAGGACGACCGCGTCGATCGGAGCGGCACAGCGTTCAGGCGTGCCACCGGCGGGCGCCGTCATCACGGCACCTCCAGGCAGGCGTGCAACTGCCGGATCGCCCGGTGGCGGATCACGCGGACGTTGGCCTCGGAGATGCCGAGCGCGCGCGCGACCTGAGCGGAGCTGTGCTCGTCATAGAAGGTCTGCACCACGACGCTGCGCTCGCGTTCCTTCAACGCCCGGACGCAGTCCGCCAGCCGTTCGTGGTCGATGGCCGGCTCCGCCGGTGGCGGCGGGACGAGGTCGGCGCCAAACTCCTCCAGCAGCCGCTCCTGGCGGCGCACGGTGCGGCGAAGGTCGAGCACGGTCATCCGGCACGTCCCCAGCGCGAAGCGCACGAGTTTGTCGCGGTCTCGCAGGCGGCCCGCGCGCAGGGCCTCGATCAGTGTCAGCAGCACCTGCTGCACGAGGTCGTCAGCCGCGGAAGGCGAGCGGAGGTGGCGCAGGCCGTAGATCCGGATGCGCGGGCCCATCCGCCGGCAGACTTCCGCTTCCGCTTCACCATCGCCTTCGGCAATGCGCCGAGCGAGGTCGGCCTCGCTCGGCTCGACGCCCATCGCCAGACATTTTACTGGGTGCCCTGGCGATGATTGCCCGTGACCGGGCTGCAAGAACGCCCATTCCGGTGGCGCTATTCCGGCAGCGGCCCCAGGATTTGAATGTCGAACCTGGCAGCCGCGGCCATCAGCGTGCCCACGTCCGGCGCCGACGGCGACGCCCCAGGTGCCGGCTCCGGCTCGCCCAGTTCGAGCACGAACTGCTCGAAGCCACCCGGCGCGCAGAGCAGCAGTATCCGCGCCGCAGACTCACCCACCACCTTGAACCCGTGCGGCACGCCGCGCGGCCCGAAAACGTAAGTACCCGAACCGCCGGTCAGCCACTCACCGCCGCAGACGAAGGCGACCTCGCCCTCGAGCACGTAGAACGCCTCGTCCTCGTTCTTGTGCACGTGGTACGGCGAGGCGAATCCGGGCGGCATCAGGTTCTCGATCAGTCCGAAGGCACCGTTGGTCGTCGCGGCGGTGGCGCGGAGGGTGGTCGGGCACCCGAGGAAGCGGAAAGGCGAATCGTTTCTGCTATTTGCGAGGGGCATGACGTCGAGTGCGATCACGATGGCTCTCCTTGTTGGGCGGACCCCGTGCCGTCCGGATTTGCGCTACACCCGCCTTGTGGCGCGAGCCGCCGTTTCGTTACAAGACCCCGTTCAGGGCAGTTTGACCGCCTCCGCCAAAGGCTACGGCGAGTCTCGCCGAAGCGGAGCGAAGGCGGAGACCGCCCTCTGCAAGGAGCTAGGGCAGTTCGGGCAGTTCGGCGAGGGTGAGGTCGCCGGCGCCGAGGCGGGCGTCGAGGGCGTAGGTACCGCCGCCGATCCAGTCGAGCGAGCGCTTGATGCCGCTCTTCGAGATGCCGAGCGCACGGGCGTCGAGGTCGCCGAAGGTGACCGACGCGTGCGCGGCCGCCATCGACTCCCGCCGGACACCGATATTGAGGTCGCCCGCGGTCATCCGGATGTCCTTGTGGCCCTCGATTCCGACCACCTGCATGTCACCCGCGCGCATGCGCAGGTGCAGGTCGGACCGCGCGGGCAGCTCGATCGTGAACTCCATATGCTTGGCCGGCCCGTCGGTCACGATCGTGGCCATCGACCCGGCCACGTGCACGTCGACGACCAGCTTCTTCAAGTCGGACACGTTGGCGTCGTCGCCGGCTTCCCAGCGCACCAGGATGCGGTCGCTGGCACCGGCGCGGATGGTGTAGTCGCCCGAGGCCAGCTGCAAGCGGACGCGGCCGCCCTCGACGAACGGCCGCTCGACCGAGTAGTCGCCGGCGGCGGCCGAGCGGGGCACCGGGGCGAGCACCAGCGAACCGAGCGCGAGCGCGCCGAGCGATCCGATGAGCGCGAGCTTCATGAGAGCCTCCAATGAGGTGACGCGTTGTGGCGGTCCCCACTGCACGTTGCTTGCCCGCTTCGACAGCCCCTGTTCTTGGCGGAGTTTCCGCGCCCGCGGCTGCGGGCGGCGAGCCGTGTGCTCCACAGGTGTGCCGCCGCGTCACACTCCCGTCCGCTCGAAGCTCTTCACGATCAACAACTTGTAGAATGGCCCGCTGCTTGCCCCGGTTGGCGTCCATGCGAACCCTTTTCCTGATCCTGCTCTGCCTCCTGGTCTCGCCAGCGCCGGCGCGCGCACAGGACACCGAACCCCCGGACGGCACGCGCGTCGAGTCGGCGGAGATCTCAGGCATCTCCGGGAACGAGCTCAGTCCGGGACTGCGGCATGACATCGACGGCCTCGCCGGCAGGCCGCTCGCGCGGCCGGAGGTCACCCAGCTGGCCCGCCGGATCGAGGAAGAGCAGCCCGACGTCGTGGTGGCGGTCCGCATCGTGGCGCGTCCCGCCGACGAGGCGCGCGTCATCTTTCTCGTCGCCCGCATCAGCGACGACGCCGGCCTCGGCTCGAACATCAACGCGCGCTACACCGTGGAGAGCGTCGAGATCGAAGGCCTCAAGGAGCACGAGATCAGCGCCGCGCTGCGCGACCGGCTGCAGGCGCTGGTGGGCACCCGGCTCGACCCCGCGGCGGCCGACCAGCTCGTCGAGGACCTGAAGGCCGAGCGGCCCGGCTATGACGTCACGCGCCGGATCGAGCGCGGCACGCGCCGCGGGCAAATCCGCGTCGTCTTCAAATTCTCCGAGACCGAGGCGCTGCGCTGGATCCCGTTCGCGAAGTCCCGATCGAAGTTCGTCTACCACTCCGACGAGGGGTGGAGCGGCCTGCACGACATCCCGATCGGGCGCCGCGACCACCGCGTCACGGTCGGCTTCGCGGTCGACGACAACGACACGCTGGTCGAGGAGTACTCGGGCGTCCGCCTCCGGTTCGAGACCCGCGACATCGGCACCGAGCGCGTCGCCGCCAGCCTGGAGGCGTCGTGGCTGAACAACACCTGGCGGGCGCCCACGCTCGCCGCGCTCGAGGCGAACCCGCTCGTCCCGGACCCCTATCGGCAGCGGATCACGGTGGAGCCGTCGCTGACGGTGGCCCTGACCCGCCACGTCCGTGCCAGCGGCGGCGTCAGCCTGTCGAGTCTGGAGTCGCTGCACCAGTCGCCGGACGAACAGATGGCGAGCGCCGTGACCGCGTCGCTGGCCTACAGCCAGCGTTGGGACCGCGACAAGCACACCCAGCAGACCGCCGAGGCCGGTTACGAAGTGCGGACGTCGGCCGACGGGCTCGGCAGCGACCTCGAGTACACGCGACACCTGGGGCGGGCGCGCTACGAGTTCACCAACCGCCACAACACCATCATTGCGGAGGCGTTCGGCGGCGGCATCACCGGACAGGCGCCGCTCTTCGAACGCTTCACGCTGGGCGACTCGGCGACGCTGCGCGGCTGGAACAAGTTCGAGCTCGCGCCCATCGGTGGCAACCGGGTGTTCCATCAGTCGCTCGAGTACCGCTTCCACGGCGCGGCCCTCTTCCTCGACACCGGCTCGGTGTGGGATGACGGCGCCTCGCACAAGCTGCGCGCCTCCACAGGGTTCGGCTTCCACACCGAGCACGTGTTCTTGACCGTCGCGTTTCCGCTGAACGCCCCGGGCACCGACGCGGCCTTCATGATGGGGGTGCGGTTTTGAACCCCTCGGCCCGTCGCGCCTGGCGGGTCGCGCTTATGGCGCTGGCGTGCGCGGCCGCACCGGCCATCGCCGACGCGCAATCCTTGACCGTGCGCGCGGCCGGAGACATGCTCCAGGTGCGCGGCACCGGCCTGCGCCTCATCGAAGGCGTGGTCGCCGAGCACCTCAAGGACGGCCGATCGGTGCGAGTGGATTTCGAGATGACGATTCTGGACAAGGCGCCCCAGGGCGCCGCCATCACCCGGAACCGGCAGTCGTTCATCCTGAGCTTCGACCTGTGGGAGCAGCGTTACGCGGTGACGCGCGCCGGCGCCACGCCCCGATCCATCTCGCATCTCGCGGCCCGCGACGCCGAAGCGTGGTGCCTCGAAAACCTGTCGCTCCCGCTCGCCGCGCTCGGACGCTTCGCCCGCGATCTCCCCTTCTGGGTCCGCGTCGAGTATCGCGTCCAGGATGAGCCGCCGCCGGCCGCCGACACCGACTCGCCGTTCACGCTCCGCACGCTGATCGAGGCGCTCAGCCGCCGGCGTGCGGACGAGGCGCTGGCGCGAACGTTCGAGGCCGGCCCCTTCCGGATCGGCAATTGAGGCGTGCGTAGCCTGCGCAACCGGCTGGTCGCCGCGTTCCTGGTCGCCACGCTGCTGCCGCTCGCCGCCACGATCTGGATCACGGCGTCGTTGCTCGAGCGCAGCCTCGGCTATGCCACGACCGCGGAGCTCGGTGGGCTGTCGCGGACGCTCGAAGCGACGATGCGGCAGTTCTATGAGCGCGAGCGGCGATCGTTGAAGCAGGACGCGGCCGCGGCGCGCGTCGCCGCGACCTCGTTCGACATGGGCGCTGCGGGCAGCCCGCCCGAGGCGGTGCGGGCTTTCTGGGACAGCGGCGAGACCGAACGCTTCGCGCTATCGGGCCCCGGCGGCGATCGGCTCGATTACATGGCCCGCGCCGGCGGGCGGGTTGACGTGTACAGCCGCGACCTCGGCGGCATCCACATGCAGGAGCTCGCGGCGCAGCTCCGGCAGGCGCGCGAACTGGTCGGGTCGATGGAAGGACGCGACCTGCGCCGCGGCTTCACGCTGACGCTGCTGCTGCTCGTCGCCCTGGTCTGGATCGTGTCCCTCGCCCCGCTCGTCTTCATCGCCCACCGCATCAGCCGGCCGATCCAGGAGCTGACCGCGGGCCTGGCGCAGTTTGCCGGGGGCGACTGGGATCAGCGGCTCCCCACGGGACGCAACGACGAGGTGGGGAGCGCCATCGCCGCGTTCAACGACATGGCGGAGCAGCTGCGGCGCCAGCGGGAGCGGCTGGTGTATCTCACGCAGGTCTCGAGCTGGGAGACGCTGGCGCGCAAGACGGCGCACGAGCTGAAGAACTCACTGACGCCGATCCGCCTGACCGTCGAGGAAATGCTGGCGCGGCAGCCGCAGAGCGATCGCGCGTTCATGCAGCAGGCGGCGCAGATTGTCATCAGCGAGATCGAGACGCTCGAGCGGCGGGTGCGCGCGTTCTCGGAGTTTGCCAGCGAGCCCCCGGTCAACCCCGAGGCGCTCGACATCAACGCCATCGTCACCGAGCGCGTGTCGCTGCTGAAGCCGGCGCACCCCGAGACGGCCTATCGCTGTACGCTGGACGCCCAGGCTCCGCGCGTCCATGCCAGCGCCGACCTCGTGAAGGGCATCCTGACCAACCTGCTCGAAAACGCTGCCGAAGCGGCGGGCCCCGGCGGCACCGTGGACGCGACGACGGGCCAGTATGGCCACGAGGTCGTGGTGGAAGTGCACGACTCGGGTCCCGGCCTGGGCGAGGAAGCCGCGCGCACGCTCTTCGAGCCGACGATCACGTTCAAGAAGCACGGGATGGGCCTCGGGCTGTCGATCGCCAAGAAGAACGCGCTGCGGATGGGCGGCGACCTCGTGCTCGTCGCGGGCGCGCTCGGCGGCGCCGGCTTCCGCGTCACGCTCCCCGCCGTTCGTGGAGGCGGGTACTTGGACCCGGCCGACAGGTGACATGACCCGCAGACACCGCATCACCATCGTCGACGACGAACCCAACATCGGCCTGTCGCTGCGCCTGATACTCGAAGGCGAGGGCTACGCGGTGACGATCTGCGGCTCGGTCTCCGAGTTCCAGGCCCAGCGCAGCCCCGGGCGTGCGGACCTCTACCTGTTCGACGTGCGGCTGCCCGACGGCAACGGCATCGACCTGCTCCGCGCCATCCGGCAGAGCGACGACGCCACGCCGGTGGTGATGATCTCCGGCCACGGCACCATCCGCGACGCCGTCGAGGCCACGCGCGGCGGCGCCTTCGACTTCCTCGAGAAGCCGCTCGCCCGCGACCGGGTGCTCCTGGTGGTCAAGAACGCGCTCGAGCGGTTGGACCTGCAGCGCGAGAACCAGCGCTTCCGCGAGCTGGTCGGCGAGGCGCCGAAGATGATTGGCCGGAGCGACGCGTTCCGCCGCGCGCTCAACGAGGCGACCCAAGTGGCGCGGTCCGACGCGGGTGTGCTGCTGACCGGCGAATCGGGGACCGGCAAGGAACTGCTGGCGGCGCACATCCACCGGGAGAGTCCGTTCGCGTCGCGGGCCTTCGTCAAGGTCAATTGCGCCGCCATCCCCACCGAGCTCATCGAGAGCGAGCTGTTCGGCCACGAGCGCGGCGCGTTCACCGGTGCCGGCACGATGCGGCGCGGCAAGTTCGAGCTCGCCGACGGCGGCAGCATCTTCCTCGACGAGGTCGGCGACCTGCACGAGGCGTCGCAGGCCAAACTCCTCCGCGTGCTCCAGGACGGCGAGGTGCAGCGTCTCGGCAGCGAGCAGTCCATCCGCGTGTCGGTGCGCGTGATCTCGGCCACCAACCGCCGGCTGGACGAGCGCATCGCCGAGGGCAAGTTCCGCGAAGACCTGTTCTACCGGCTCAGCGTGGTGCCGATTCGCGTGCCGACCCTGCGCGAACGGGTGCAGGACATCCGCGACCTGGCGGCCTACTTTCTCAGCGAGTTCTGCGCCCGCAACAACTTCCGCCCGAAGACGATCGCCGAGGACGTGCTGCCGCTGCTCGAGCGCTACGACTGGCCCGGCAACATCCGCGAACTGCGTAACGCCATCGAGCGCATGGCCATCCTGAGCCCGGGCGATGCCATCGACTCCGACGCCGTGCCGCTCGAGATCCGCGTGCCGCCGGCGCCGCGGCCCTCGGGCCTGCACGAGACGCGCGATTCGGCCGAGCGTGACCGCATCCGGCAGGCGCTCGACCAGACGGACTGGAACGTGTCGAGCGCGGCGCGAATGCTCGGCATCGAGCGCACCAGCCTCCACAAGCGCATCCGTTCGCTTGGGCTGACGCGCGACAAATAGTCCGCGAGGCGGGGCTCCAGCTGATCGGGCAGGCAGCCCGGCTCGTGCTTTGCAAGAGCGGGGGATCGCATGTGTCGTGTTGCTGTCGTTCTCGCCCTGGCCATGTTATCCGTCACGCTCGCCGCGCAAGGCGACCTGCGGGCGCCCGCGACGCTCCCGGTGCCCGGCACCACCCAGCTGGCACGGAGTCTCGAGGCGGCTGCGCGCCACGCCAGCCACGTCTGGCGCGACACGCCGCCGGTCAATGCCGACGGCACCGTGAACGGCTACGTGGAAATCGCGCGCGGCGACCGCCGGAAGTGGGAGTTCGACATGGCCGCCAACCGGCGCGCCGTCGATCGCACGATGCCCGAGGACGTGGGCGGCTATCCGGTCAACTACGGGTTCGTGCCGCAGACCGTTTCCTACGACGGCGACCCCTTCGACGTGCTCGTGCTCGGCCCGCCCATCGACGGCGGCACGGTCGTCCGCGGCGCCATCGTCGGCGTCATGCGCATGGAGGACGAGAAGGGCCTCGACTCGAAGGTCGTCATCGCGCGCGTGGGCCCGGATGGCCGGCCGCTGCATGCGCTCACTCCGGGCGAGCAGCAGCGGATCGGGGACTACTTCAAGCGCTACAAGCAGCACGAGGCCGGGAAGTTCTCGAAGGTGCCGGGGTGGGGCACGGTCGCCGAGGGCCGCTCTTACGTCTCCACCACGCACGCCTTTTTCGAAAAGTGCCGAGTCCACGCGGCCCGCAGCTGCACGATTTCCCCGCCGTAGACAGCGGGCAGCCTTCGGGGCGGTCTCAAGACCGCCCTCTACAGCACCATGGGCGCCCTCTACAGAACCATCAGGGCGGTGACGGTGGTGCGGTAGGCCACTTCCTCATACGCGCCGATCACGTCACGCAGGCCGACCACGCGGGTGGCGAGCGGTTTCGCGTCGTAGCGCCCGGCATGGAGCATCTCGACGAAGCGCGGGATGTCGCGCATCGGGTTGGCGCCACCGGCCTGACCGCCCGAGTGCGTCACGCCGCCGATCGCGAAGAGGAACGCCGGCAGCGCAATCGTGCCGCGCACGAGCCCGGTGGTGATGACGTGGCCGCCGGCCGACGCCATCTGGTAGGCCTGCTGCATCGGCAGGATGCCGCTCGGATCCGGACCCTGTTCGAGCTTCGGCCGCACGAACTCGGCGCCCGCCGCCTCCACCACCAGATCCGCGCCGGCACCGCTGCGGCGCCCGCCCGAGTCGCGGCCGCCGCTCCACGCCCGGTTCGTCGGGCCGGCCGTCAGCGCGCGCACCCGCTCGATCAGCGTGTCGCCTTCGACGTTGGGATCGAGCACGTGGGTGGCACCCACCTTCATCGCCACGTCGCGCCTCGCGCGGATCGGATCGATGCCGATGATGATCGACGCGCCGCCGATGCGCGCGCCCTGCACGGCGCTGAGCCCGAGCGGCCCGCAGCCGACCACGGCCACCGCCGACCCGGGTGCCAGCGTGGCCAACGTGCCCGAGGTGGTCGCGCCCAGGCCGGCGACGCTGACGCAGCTGCACACCATGCCGAGATCGACGTTGCTCGCCTTCGAGACCACCGGCACGATCCACTCTTCCCACGTCACCATCAGCTCGCTGAGGCCACCGATGTGCGAGTTGGAGTAGACCGGCGTGCCGTCGCCCAGATCCGCCACCGGAATCAGGTCCGACGCGAGGTTGCGCCCGAGCAGTTGGCAGATGTCGGCGCGCCCGCGCAGGCAGTGGTAGCACGAGCCGCACTGCGGCGTGCCCGAGACGCACACACGGTCGCCCGCCTGCACGCGGCGGACCTCGGGCCCGACCGCCTCCACGACGCCGATGCCACCGTGGCCCTGGATGAGGGCCATGCTGTCGGTGCCCGTCAGCGTTCCACCGACGGCGGCGGCGGTGGCGGGCGCAGCGGCACCGCCGCTCGGGGGCGCCGCCTGGATACCCAGCACGACGCCCACGTTGGAATAACAGAGATTGGTGGCCTCGGTGCGGACGACGACCATGCGGCCGGTCAGGGGGCGCAGCTTCACGTCCTGCAGCGTCGTGCGGCCGGGACCGGTGCCTCGCGACACCCAGGCGCGGAACGTGCGGCGGGTGACGACGGCCGGACCGGCTGCCTGCGCCGGGCTCGCCTGGGCGGGCGCACCGCCGCCCACCGTGAGTGCGGCGCCGGCGGCCGCCGCGGCCGCGCCCTTCTTCAAGAGACGGCGGCGCGAAAGTCCCGCTGTTCGAACGCTCATGGTCGGCTCCTTCACGCGGTCAGACGCCGCAGACGTCTTGAAAGGTCCGCGGCGGGGCTAGGTAGTACATGCGATGGCGGCCCCCAATGCAAGCAGCGACTTCTGCCACTCCGCTACCACGCTCCGCACGATTCCGGTGCAATCGGCGCATGCACGACAGCGGCCCGTCCCATGCACCCACCGGGGCTAGAATGAGCCTCGTGCCCGGCAACTCGCTTCGACCGCCGTCCGGAGTGAAGCTCACTTACGACGACCTCGTGCTCTTTCCTGACGACGGGAAGCGGCACGAGCTCATCGACGGAGCGCACTACGTGACGCCGTCGCCGTCCCGGAAACATCAGCGTGTGTCGTTCAACTTGAGCGGGCTGCTGTGGAGCTACCTGCAGCAGCATCCCGTCGGGGAGGCCTATTCGGCACCATTCGACGTGGTGTTCTCGGAGTTCGACGTCGTCGAGCCGGACATATTTTTCGTTCGCAACGATCGGCGTTCCGAAGTGCTGACGGAGGCCCACGTGCGGGGCGCTCCGGACCTGGTCGTCGAGATCGGTTCCCCCTCGACCAGGCGGCGCGACGAGACGCTCAAACACCGCCTCTACGAACGCTGCGCCGTTTCCGAATACTGGGTCGTGGACCCGGAGTTGGACGTGGTCAAGGTGTACCGGTTGATCCACGGCCGTTACCAACGGGTCCACGAATTGGCGCTCGAGCGTGACGATGTGCTGACCACGCCGCTGCTGCCGGGCCTGCAACTGTCGCTGTCGGCCATCTTCCACGAACCGGCGTAACGTGGCCTAGCTTCAGTTCCCCCGTCCCGCGGGCGGCGCCGGCGGATTGATCACCGCGCCGTCCCAATGCTCCACCAGCTTGCCGTTGCGCACGCGGAACGTGTCGAACGTGAACACCTCGTACCACGTGCCGGGTGCAGCGGTCGGGTCCTGGCGGAAGTTCTTGTGAATGACGCTGACGACGTCGCACTCGGCCATCACGATCTCAATCGGATTGCCGGCCGGCGGTTGGGGGCCATCGGCCTGGCCACGTCCCGGGCCTGGGCCACCCTGGCGCGGCGGTCCACCAAAGCGCGACTTGAAGTAGTCGTAGTCGCCCAGCCCCGCTTCTTTCCCCCCTTTCACGAAGGCCGGGTTGTGCTGCTTATAGGTCGGATCAGCCAGGGCCACACGATCCGGCCCGCTGATGCCGGGGCGGAAGAACTCCATCGCGACTTTCTTATTGGCTTCGAGTTCCGCGGGCGTCGCCTTGCACCCGGCCTGCGGGAACATCACCTGCGCCTGGGCCATAGCCGCGGTGCCAGTCAGGATCACGCCGGCAGCGAGCCCGGCGGCGCTGTTCACGATACGCATGCGAGCCTCCTCGGGAAGCGAGGCCCGAAGGTAGCACGACCGGGGTGCGCAGCGCGCTCGTCGGCCGCACTTGACGGTCAGGGCTCGCGCACCAGGCTTGCTGCCAGGCGCTGCAGTTCCTCGTCGAGCGCGGCACGGAACCCACGCTCGCGCGGCGGGCGCCCCGCGGCATAGCCGAAGACGGGCTGGATCCCGCCGTTGGCGGTGCCGACGTTGGCCCAGCCCACGATGTGGTCGCGCCAGAGGAGCGGGAGCGCGTAGTAGCCCAGCTTTCGCTTCGGTAGCGGCGTATACGCCTCGAAGCGGTATTCCCAATTCCAGAGCAGCTCGAACCGCGGACGATCCCACACCACCGGATCGAACGGCGCCAGCAGGCGGACAGCCTCGTTTGTCGTGGCCGCCGCGGGGTTCTCGTCGGCCGGCCAGTACCAGCTCACGCCGTCGACCCGCGCGTGCGCGAGGCGGTGACGGGCACGCTGCACGGCGCGATCGAGCTGCGCCGACCATTGCGGTACGCCGTAGCGCAGCCGCTTAACGAGGCGGTTCAACCCCGATGCCGTGAGCGGCGCGTACTTGGCGACGACGACGTCGACGAGCCCGTCGAGCCGGGCGCGCCGCGTGGCTGCGTCCCGGGCCACGGGGTCGTGCGCGTGCGCCGCGTACACACGAATACCCGCGTCGCGCCGCACCACCCGCAACAGCCCGCGGTAGTGCATCTGGTCGAGCAGATGGGTGGTCGCGCTCGACGACCCGCCCCAGTAATTGGTGACGCTGCCGAGCGCGAAATGCCCGTCCACCTCGCGGGGATGCACTTCGCCGCGCGATCGGACGAAGTCGAGCAGCGCCCGCACCTGGCGGCCGCGCGCCGCCGACCACGGCGTGGGACCGCCGCGCGGATGCATCAGCGCCGAGACCGCGCCGCTGACGAAGCCGTAGTTCACGAAGAAGTCCTCGTGCACGTCGAGGCGCGTGTACTGGCGCTCGAGATCGCCGGAGCGATAGCCGCTCACCCGGTGGCGCAGGGTCAGGTCCTGCGCGCGCGCCGGCGCGCGAATCGGGTCGGCCTGGACGAACCCGAGCCGGTCGAGCGCCTGCTGCAGCGTGACCGGGCGAAACAAGCTGCGGGCGATGGCGTGCCGGCGCAGGTCGTCG
>Ga0207659_10000707_pt1 | contig 19793 bp, 19 predicted proteins | sample KBSM43metaG_FD_184330 | JGI IMG/M metagenome (GOLD analysis project Ga0207659, IMG submission 184330) | Miscanthus rhizosphere microbial communities from Kellogg Biological Station, Michigan, USA - KBS M4-3 metaG (SPAdes) (version 2) | ecosystem: Host-associated > Plants > Roots > Rhizosphere >...
CAGCCCCACGCGCCCTCGGCTCAGGGTGCTCACCCGCACCTGGTCAGGCCCCTCGCTCCCGAGCCATTCGAGCTGCGGGACATCGGCGCGGATCTCGATCTCCGAGCCGCCGCGCTCATGGGTTGCCCCAGGAGCAAAGGCGCCGTCGCGTTCGCTGACGACGACGGTCTCTCGGTCGGCCCGCAGCAGGATGCGGTCGACGTTGTAGATCGTCGCCATTCGGCAGCCGAAGTCCCGGCCGCCGACGACGATCCTCTTTCCCTCGCGCCGGACCGAGTAGACGCCGTTGCGCCTCCAGACGACGAGGCGGTTGCCTCGCGGCCCCGGCGGGCCGGCCTTGACGTATTCGCAGCGGGGTTTCGGGAACGGACGGTCGACCTGGGCTGACGGCGCGACCGCGGCGATGAGCGAGCAGGTGAAGGCGACCGCGCAGACAGCCACGAGTCGGCGCGACCTCACCGCTCCGGGTTTTCCTCGCTCCGTCGCTGCGCGACCGCGCTGCGGACGATCGCTGCGGCGACGATCAGGATCGGGATCACGTAGAGGACCCAGAGGTAATGGCCGACGTGGGCTAGCGGCAGCACGTCCCCTCCCCTACCCGTTCGAGACGGAAAGCAGGTACAGCCCGAAGCAGGTGAAGGCGACCATGACGGCCAGCATCCAGTACTGCGAGGCGGTGGCTTTGCGGTAGTCGGGCCAGTAGACGAGGGCACGGTCGTGGGCGAGCATCAGGCCGAGGACGTGGCCTACGACGAGGGCCGCGACCTGGGCGTTCCAGATCGTGTTGGCGCTGAGGATCGAGTAGTCGACTTCGACGCCGGCGGTGCCGAAGAGGTCGGTGGTGCCGGTGCCGAGGGGGTCGGAGAGGAGGAAGCCGAACTGGGCCTGCTCCTGGAAGACGAAGAAGCTGAAGTAGTGGGCGACGAGGTAGGCGAGGGCGATCGGGATCAGAGTGTGGGCGAAGCCGGCGCGGAGCTTGGCCAGCGAGGGCGCGCCGGGGACCGTGCGCATCCCGCGGACGCCGAGCAGGTAGACGAGGCCAACGCCGAGGAAGCAGGCGAGCATGAAGAGGGTCTCGCCGAGGCGCAGGGAGCCGGTCGGGCCGAGGCCGGCGTCGGCGAGCCATTCGACGGTCGATTCGAGCGCGTCCTTGAACGCCCCCTCCTGGCCGCCGTCGAAGCTGGTGCTGGCGATCGAGGCGATGACCACGGCGGCCGACCCGGGGATCGTCGCCCAGCTGGTCGTCGCCGAGAGCGGGCGGCGGCGCTGGAGGCGGCCGTCGCTGGTGCCGAAGATCCCGAGGCGGCCGAACATCCCGAAGTAGACGGCGAAGGTCTCGCCGCGCTCGCACCAGGTCCCGACCCCGAAGATGGCCATCATCGCCAGCGTGTAGGCGCTGTAGACGAGGGCGGCGACAGCGGTCGCGTGCGGTTCGATCCCGATCCCGCCGGCCCCGTAGACGACCTCGAGCCAGACGACGCCGAGCAGGCCGATCGCGGCCGGCCAGCGGCCGAGCTTCTCGGGGTAGCGGAGATGCGCCGGCCGCTGGCGCGCGATCGCGGTGAAGCCGGCACCGGCGGCGCGGCCGATCGCGCGCCAGGGGTTGAAGGGGCGGAAGAGGTCGCCGAAGACAGCGGAGAAGAAGGGAAAGCCGAGCCAGCAGGTGACGAATAGGAAGGTGAGGGCGAAGTTGCGGTCGGGGGCTTCGGTGCCTTCGAGGCCGGCATAGACGGCGAAGCCGAGGAGGAAGACGCCGACGGCGCCGCAGACGATCTGCAGCGGCAGGCCGAGGAGCACCCCGGAGAGGCGCTCTCCCAGCGGTCGGCGGTGCTCGTCCTCGAGCTTCGGCTCCCGCCAGGCCGCCGAGAGGGCGAAGAAGGAGGCGATGAGGACGATCGAGGCCGCCCACGCGAACAGCCAGGCAGGGATCGGGAGATCCTGCCTGGATGCAAGCGCGTGGGCGAAGGGGATGAAGCTCAAGGTTCGACCTTGAGCGCGGCGATCTGTTCGGCCCGACCCTCGAGCTCGGCCTCGAACTCGCCTTCGAGGTCGGCCGGCAAGTCGTAGGTGACGGTGCCGCCGCCCTTCGGGACCTCCTTGGCCACGTCGTAGCCGTGGAGGTGGATCTCTTCTTCGAAGGGCACTTCGACCTTGAAGTGGATCCGGTCGCCCTTGTTGTAGACGAGTTCCTGGACGCCCCCGACGGGGTGTCCCTGCTTGTCGACGACGATCGTCGGCACCTTGCCGGCGTCGGTGGTCTTGCTCGAATCGCTGCTGCCGCCGCTGAGGACGATCAACAGGACGACGGCGACCACAACCAGGACAGCGCCGATCGCTGCAGTTCTCGAGTTCATGTTCTCTCCTCTTGCCGTGCGCGGAGAAGCCGCGCGCTTCCGTTCGCTGCTGTCAGGCGGCGAGCGGCGGCGGGCGCTGGGCGAGGCCGAGGGCGATCAGGAGGCCGCCGGCGGGCGCATGGGCGCGGGGCGGCTTCGGCAGCGCCGGGCGGCGGTCGGCGTCGCGGGTGCGGCGGCCGGAGCCGGCGATTCGCTCGGAGAGGCGGACGATCGCCTCGCAACCTGGGTAGTGGCCGAGCAGCAGCGTCAGCAGCAGGCCGAGCAGCGGCAGCGCCGGCAACAGGAATGTGGCGAGCCCGGACACGCGGCCAGGATACTGTCCCGCTTCAACGCTCCTTAAATGCGCCCAGGACGAGACAACATCGCCGCCCCCGACCTGCCGACCGGCCTCGCCTGGGTCGGCGCCGAACCGGAGTCGATGCCGGCCCTGACGGCCGGTGGACCGGCCCTCGTCCACTTCGTCGAATACGCGCAGCTGAACAGCGTCCGCACCCTGCCGTACCTGACCGAGTGGCACCGCCGCTACCGCGAGGCGGGGCTCAGCGTGATCGGCGTGCAGGCGCCGCGCTTCCCCTTCGCCGCCGAGGCGGAGAACGTCGCCGCCGGTCTGCGGGAGCACGGGATCGAGTTCCCGGTCGCGATCGATTCCGACCACGAGCTCTGGGCCGCCTACGGCTGCGAGGGCTGGCCCAGCCTCTTCCTCTGGAGCCTCGGCGGCTCCCTCTCCTGGGCCCACTTCGGCGAGGGCGAATACCGGGCGACCGAGGAAGCGATCCAGGCCGAGCTGAGGGAAATGGACGCCTTGCAGGATCTGCCCGAGCCGATGTCGCCGCTGCGCGCCAGCGACGGGCCCGGCGCCCGCGTCATCCCCCCCACCTCCGAGCACTTCCCCGGCGGCTCCTGGCAGCGGCCCTGGGTGGCCGGCGAGCACAGCGAGGACCTGGCGCTCGACTACCAGGCCGGCGGCGCCTTCGCCACGGTCGAGGGAGAGGGCGAGCTAGAGGTGGAGATCGACGGCGAGTGGAGCACCGTCCCCGCCGGCCCTTCCCCCGGCCTCCGCACCCTCGCTGAGCACCCCAGGCACGAGGCCCACAGCCTCGTCCTGCGACCGAGCCCAGGTGTCAAGATCTGGTCCCTCAGCTTCGCCCCTGGCGTCCCATAAGGAGGAAGCGATGATCACCAAGACCGATTTCGTCGGCATCCCGTCTACCGACGCCGAGCGCTCGCGCGCCTTCTACGTCGAGACCCTTGGCCTGCGCCCAGACGATCGCGGCCGGTTCGAATTCTGGGTCGGCGACACCTGCTTCGCGATCTGGGAACCGGCCAAGCAGGGCATGGAGTTCTCGCCCCAGAAGAACGCCCATCCCGCCCTCCACGTCGACGACGTCGCCGCGGCTCGCGCGGAGCTCGAAGCCAAAGGCGTCGAGTTCAACGGCGACACCTTCGACACCGGCGTCTGCCACATGGCCCTGTTCACCGACCCGGACGGCAACGACCTGATGCTGCACAACCGCTACGCGCCGTACGAGGACTGAACGATTGGTGAGTTAACACCCCTATAGGGGGCTTAATTCACCAAACGTCGCTCAGGCCCGGGCCGCGACCTCGTCACGGATCTCCTTCGGGAGCATGAAGCGGACGTCCTCGTGGACGGTCCGCAACTCGGAGACGTCATCGGCGCCGCGGTCGCGGAAGAAGGAGACGAGGCTCTCGACCAGCTCCTCGGGGGCGGAGGCGCCGGAGGTGATGCCGACCGTCACCACGCCTTCCAGCCACTCCTCCTGGACCTGGGTGTGGTTGTCGATCAGGTGGGAGGCGGCGCCGTGTTCGCGCGCGACCTCGACCAGGCGGTTGGAGTTGGAGGAGTTGGTCGAGCCGATGACGAGGACCAGGTCGCACTCGCGGGCCAGCTGCTTGACGGCGATCTGGCGGTTGGTGGTCGCGTAACAGATGTCGTCGGACTTGCTGGCGACGATGCCGGGGAACTTGGCCCGCAGGGCGGCGATCACCTCGGCGGTCTCGTCGACCGAGAGGGTGGTCTGGGTGATGAAGGCGACTTTGTCCGGATCCGGGACCTCGAGGGCATCGACCTCGTCGGCGGTTTCGATCAGGACGATGCTGTCCGGCGCCTCGCCGGTCGTCCCTTCGACCTCCTCGTGGCCCTCGTGGCCGACCATGATGATCGTGTAGCCCTGGGCCGCGAAGCGGCGGGCGGACACGTGGACCTTCGTGACCAACGGGCAGGTCGCGTCGATCGTCTGCAGCCGGCGGGCGGCGGCGTTCTCGTGCACGCTGGGGGCGACGCCGTGGGCGGAGAAGACGACGATCGCGCCCTCGGGCACCTCGGTCTCCTCCTCGACGAAGATCGCCCCGCGCTTGGCCAGCTCCTCGACCACGTGCTTGTTGTGGACGATCTCCTTGCGGACGTAGACGGGGGCGCCGTGGAGCTCGAGCGCGCGCTCGACCGTCTGCACGGCGCGGTCGACCCCGGCGCAGTAGCCGCGCGGGGCAGCGAGAAGCACCCGTTTGGGGCCCGTGAGGGTGGCAGGCATTCCTTCAGGGTACAAGGCTTGGCTGCCCGCAAACTCGGGCATAAGTAGCCTTGCGCAATGGCAACTTCCGGCCGTCACCTCGATCGACTCACCGCCGTCGACGCCTCGTTCCTGACCAACGAGAGCTCGAGCAGCCACATGCACGTGGGCGCGATCCTGATCTTCGAGGGGCCGCCGCCGAAGTACACCGACCTGGTCGAGCACGTCCGCAGCCGCCTGCCGCTGGTTCCCCGCTTCCGCCAGAAGCTGGTGGTGCCGCCGCTGGAGGCCGGCCGGCCGCTCTGGGCCGACGACGTCAACTTCAACCTCACCTACCACATCCGCCACACTGCGCTGCCCGAACCGGGCGGCGAGGAGCAGCTGAAACAGCTCGCCGGGCGGGTCTTCTCCCAGCAGCTCGACCGCTCGAAGCCGCTCTGGGAGCTGTGGCTGGCGCAGAACCTGGAGCGCAACCGCTTCGCGATCCTGACCAAGACCCACCACGCCATGGTCGACGGCGTCTCCGGGGTCGACATCGGCACCGTCCTCTTCGACCTCGAGCGCGAGGCGAAGCCGATGGAGCTGGAGGACGCCTGGGTGCCGCAACCCGAACCGGGGACGACCGAGCTGGTCGCCCGCGGAATCGCCGACGCGGTGGCGGCGCCGGTGAAGCTGGCCGAGCGCGCGGTCGACGTCGTCCGCAATCCGGAGACGACGGCGCGCAAGGTGGTCGAGGGGCTGGAGGGCGTCGGAGAGATCGTCAGCGCCTTTGCCGACCCGGCCCCGGACGTGCCACTGAACGAAGGGATCGGGCCGCACCGCCGCTACGTCTGGTCCCGCTCGGAACTCGCCACCTTCAAAAGGATCAAGGACACCTTCGGCGGCACCGTCAACGACGTCGTGCTCGCCGTCGTCACCGGGGCGCTGCGCAGGTGGCTGCACGGCCGCGGCGTCCGCACCGAGGGGCTGGAGCTGCGGGCGCTGGTGCCGGTCTCGATCCGCAGCGAGGACGAGCGTGGCGACCTCGGCAACCGGATCGCGCTGATGCGCGGTCCGCTGCCGGTCTACATCGAGGACCCGGTGCGGCGGCTGCGCACGATCAGCGACGCGATGGCGGGGCTGAAGCGATCCAAACAGGCGCTCGGCGCCGAAGTCATCTCCCGCTTCAACGACTTCGCGCCGCCGACGATCCTCGCGCAGGCCTCGCGGATCAACTTCTCCACCCGCCTCTTCAACCTGATCGTCACCAACGTGCCGGGGCCGCAGGTGCCCCTTTACGTCCTCGGCAGGGAAATGGAGGAGGTCTACCCGGTCGCCTTCCTGCCGCAGAACCACTGCCTTGCGGTGGCGATCATGAGCTACAACGGCAAGGTCGGGTTCGGCCTGCTCGCCGACTACGACGGCATGGAAGACGTCGACGTCGTCAGCAACGGCCTGAGCGAATCGCTGGCCGAGCTCGAGGCGGCGGCGGGCAAGTCCGCCAAGGCCGCCTGACCGCGGTCCCTAGGCTTCAGTCGATGCCGCTCCTCCTCGTCATCCTCTTCATCGTCGTCCCGATCGCGGAGCTCTACGTGATCATCCAGGTCGGGCAGCTGATCGGCGTGGTGCCGACGCTGTTCCTGCTGCTGGCCGACGCGCTGCTCGGCTCCTGGCTGCTGAAACACGAGGGACGCGGCGCCTGGCGGCGCTTCAACGAGGCGCTGGCGGGCCGCCGGTTCCCCGGCCGCGAGGTGGCCGACGGGGCACTGATCATCGTCGGCGGCACCCTGCTGCTCACCCCGGGCTTCATCACCGACGTCTTCGGGGTCTTCCTGCTGCTGCCGCCGACCCGCGCGATCACCCGGCGGCTGCTGAAACGGTTCACGATCGGCCGCTTCGCGGTGGTCGGGATGACGAGCGGCGGCCCGAGCCCTTTCGGGGCGCCGCCGCCCGGGACGGAACAGCGGCCCAGCCGCGACTACGACTTCGAGGGAACCGCCGAAGAGGTGCCGGAGGGCGACGGCGACCCCCGCCTGCCCCGCAGCGACCGGGGCTGAGATGGGCGGCGAGGAGCGGCAGACCCGGCGCCTCCTCCTCCGCCCCCCGATCGCCGCGGACCGCGCCCTCTACCACGCCCACTTCACCAGGCCCGAGGTGGAGCGCTGGCTCCGTCCCTACCCCCTGCCGCCCTTCAACTCGGCTGCCCTCGACGAGCTGGTCGAGGGCGATCGCGTCCACTGGTCAGACCACGGCTACGGCCCCTGGATCCTGGTCGAGAAGGAGACGGGCGTCTTCGCCGGTCGCGGCGGCCTGCACTGGACCGTGGTCGAAGAGACCGCGATGGTCGAGCTCGCCTGGAGCGTCGAGCCCGCCCTTCACGACTGCGGCTACGCCACCGAGATGGCGGAGGCCGCGGCCGAATGGGCGCGCGAACTGCGAATCGAGGAGCTGGTGGCGCTGGTACTACCGGCCAACGCCGCCTCGCGGCGGGTCGCCGAGAAGGTCGGCTGCGAGGAGGGCGGCGAAGTCGAGCACGCCGGCCTTCCGCACCTTTTGTTCCGGCTGCGGCCCTAGAACCCCAGGGCGAACTTGGCGTCCTCGGTCATCATTTCCGGGCTCCAAGGGGGGTCGAAGACCATCTTGGGGTGCACGGCGGTGACGCCGGGGAGGTCGCCGACGAACTCGCGCATCTGCTCTGAGACCTGGGGGCCGATCGGGCAGGCGGGAGTCGTCAGGGTGAAGGTGACGTAGATTTCGCTGCCCTCGATGTTGACGTCGTAGACGAGGCCGAGGGAGACGAAGTCGAGGCCGAGCTCGGGGTCGATGACCTCCTCGAGGACCTCGTACACGTCCTCCTCGGTGAGGGTTTCGTCGTGGGGGTCGGGCGCGGGGGCCTGCGAGTCGGTTGCGGGGGCCGGCTGGTCGGCGGCTGCGGGGTTCTCGGGCATGGCCCCATGGTAGCCGGGAGCTAACGCGGCTCCGGCGGCGGCCCCTCTGGCGCGGGCGCCAGCTCGAGCTGGTACCAGCCGACGTCGCGCCAGGCGCCCTGCTTCCAGCCGATCTGGCGGTTGACGCCGACCAGCTCGAAGCCGAGGCCCTCGTGCAGACCGCAGCTCGCCTCGTTGGGCAGGGTGATGCCGGCGACGGCCATGCGGAAGCCGCGCTCGCGGAGGCGGTCGAAGAGGGCGCCGTAGAGGGTGCGTCCGACGCCGGCGCCGCGGGCCCCCTCGGCGATGTAGACCGAGACGCTGGTGCTCCAGCGGTAGGCGGGGCGCTCTTTGAATGGAGTGGCGAAGGCGTATCCGACCACCCTTCCCTCCCGCTCCGCCACCAGCCAGGCGTGGCTGCCGCCGTAGCGCTCGATGCGTGCCGCCAGCTCCCGCGCGTCGGGCGCCCGCTCCTCGAAGGAGGCGACGCCCCCCTCGACGTGTGGCGCATAGATCTCCGCGCAGACGGCGGCGTCGCGCTGGGGGTCGGCGTCGCGGATCGTCAGCTCGGGCATGGGGACGGCAGTCAATCACTAGGCTGCGCGGCATGAGCGAGCAGGGTCAGATCGTGCGGCGGTCGATCGGGGTCGTCTTCGACGACGGCGGCCTGCTGGCGCTCACCTCGCACGCCCCGCCCGGCGCCGAGGGGCACGGCGAAGAGGAGGTCGCCGCGGTCCTCTGCGGCGCCGACGGCGCGCCCCTCACCTTCGAGGAATCGCTGCTCTCGACCGAGTACGGCGAGGACGGCGTACAGCGACGGGCGACGCTGGAGCTCTGGCCCGACGTCGAGGAGATGCGGCCGCTGCGCGGGGCCGGGACGCTGATCAGCTCGGTCCGCGTGCGCCGGCAGGGGGTCGACTCGCAGATTGCCTTCTTCCGGTGGTCGGTCGAGGGACGCGAGGGCCTCGGCACCTACGAGGTCGCTCGCAGCGCCGATGGCTGAGCCCCCGACCAATGACCTGCGAGCGGTCGTCTCCGACTTCGGCGGCGTCCTCACCACGCCGCTGCTCGCCGCCTTCGCCGCTTTCCAGGAGGACAGCGGCATCTCGCCGGAAAACCTCGGGCTGGCGATGCGCGAGGGCCTGGCCGAGGGCGAGGAGCTGCCGCTGTTCCGGCTCGAGCGCGGCGAGATCAGCGAGGACGAGTTCATCGAGCGACTGGAGGACGGGCTGGAGTCGATCCTCGGCCATCGCCCCCACCTCCACCACTTCCGCCAGAAGTTCTGGGGGGCCCTCCACCCGAACGAGGAGATGATCGCGCTGATGCGGGAGCTGAAGGCAAGCGGGCTGAAGATGGCGATGCTGACCAACAACGTGCGCGAGTGGGAGCCGCTCTGGCGCTCGATGCTGCCGGTCGACGAGATCTTCGAGGAGATCGTCGACTCCGCCTTCGTCGGCTGCCGCAAGCCCGAAGGGCGGATCTACGAGCTGACCCTGGAGCGGGTCGGGATCCCGGCCGAAGCCTGCCTCTTCGTCGACGACCTCCAGGTCAACTGCGAAGCAGCCGAGAAGGCGGGGATGCAGGCGGTCCACTTCCGCGAGAACGAGCAGGCGATCGCCGAGATCCGCGCAGCGCTCGCCCCCGTAGCCGGCTAAGCGCGCTCGCGCTCGACCGCGGCACCGTTGCCGTTGCCGGCCGGCGCTTCGCGCCAGCGGCGGGCGAACGGCAGGCGCCAGCTGTGCGGCGCGATCAGGGCGCCGATCTCGGTCGGCCCCCACGACCCTTGCGGGTACGGTTTCACCGGCGGCGGGTCCTGCAGCATCGGTTCCGAGACTTCCCAGAGCCGCTCGATCCCGACCGCGGTGGTGAAGAGGGTGCGGTCGCCGATCATCGCGTCGCGGATCAGCCGCTCGTAGGCCTCGACGGTCTCGTCGCGGTGGCCGGTTTCCTCCAGCGAGAACTGCATGCTCGCCTTGTCGAGCACCATCCCCATCCCCGGCCGCTTGCCGTAGAAGGAAAGCGAGACGCGGGAAGACTCGTCGAGGTCGAAGGTGAGGTGGTCGGGTCCGTAGCGGCCGACGCGCGAGTGCTCGGGGAACATCGCGTGCGGCGGCTCGCGGAAGGCGATCGAGATGATCCGCGAGCTTTCGCCCATCCGCTTGCCGGTCCGCAGGTAGAAGGGGACGCCGCTCCAGCGCCAGTTGTCGAGTTCGGCCTTGAGGGCGACGAAGGTCTCGGTCCGCGAGTCCGGGTCGACGCCCTCTTCCTCCCGGTAGCCCTCGTACTGGCCGCGAACCACCTGATCGGGGTCGAGCGGCTGCAGGCTGCGGAAGACCTTGTTCTTCTCGTCGGTGATCGGCCCGGGCGCCAGCGCCGTCGGCGGCTCCATCGCGACGAAGGCGAGGATCTGGAACAGGTGGGTGACGACCATGTCGCGAAAGGCGCCCGTCTTCTCGTAGAAGGCGGCGCGCGAGCCGACCCCGAGCGTCTCCGGCACGTCGATCTGGATGTGGTCGATGTGGCTGCGGTTCCAGATCGGCTCGAAGAGGCCGTTGGCGAAGCGCAGCGCGAGGATGTTCTGGGCGGCCTCTTTGCCGAGGAAGTGGTCGATACGGAAGACCTGGTCCTCGTCGAGGACTTCGTGGACCATCTCGTTCAGCTTGCGGGCGCTGGCCAGGTCGGTCCCGAACGGCTTCTCCATGATCACCCGCGAGCGCTCCGAGAGCCCACACGTCTTCAGCATCTGGATCACGTCGGGCGCGGCCGCCGGTGGCACGCTCAGGTAGTGGAGCAGCCGCATCTCCGGACCCAGTTCCCCTTCGGCCTTGTCGACCGCCTTCTTCAGCCCCTCCGGGGCCTGATCATGCGGGACGTAGGAGAGCCTCTGGGAGAACTCGTGCCACTCCTCGCCGCCGAAGGCGTGCCGGGCAAACTCGCGACACGCCTCTTCGGCGATCGCCCGAAAGCGACCATCGCTGATCTCCTCCATCGAGACCCCGATCACCCGAAACTCCGGCATCAACCCCGCCTGGAACAGCCGCAGCAACCCCGGCAGCAGCTTCCGCCGCGCCAAGTCGCCGGTGGCGCCGAAGATGACTATTGCCTGCGGCGGAACGTCCACCTAATGAGAGTAGCCCTGCCGGAAGTCACCTAAACAGAAGGGTCCGAAAACCAAGCAGGTCGGTGGACGCAGGGAGCGAGGTGAGGGGAGCGCACTAACAGTGCGTGACCCGATCCGAGTCGACCGAGGACGCCGAGATGCGCCGGTTTGCAGGGCCCGACTAGTTGTCGCTGCCAGCCCGGTCCCACACGTACAGCTCGAGCGCCTCGGCGGCGAGCTCCATCAGGCGGGGTGGGCCGAGGAGGCCGAGGACGAGCTCAAGGGCGTCCTCCTCGGTGACGCCGGAGTCGACGGCCTCCTCGCCGCGGAAGCCGGCGGCGAGCTTGAGGGCCTCGCGGCGGTTTTCGCCGAGGGAGCTGAAGGCGGCCATGAGGAAGTCGCGGTTGGGGACCGGCTGCCCGACCTCGAGTGATCCGTGCCAGGCGGCGAGCATCGAGAGGTCGTGCTCGTCGAGCTCGGAGATCGCCTTCGCGTAGTGGACTTCGAGCTCGGACTCGGGAATCTCGTCCACCCAGGCGCGCACCGCCTCCCCGAGGAGCTGGCGGCGAGCCTCACGGCCGACGGAGTCGGCGATAGCCCGGATGGCGTCGGCTGGGTCTACGAAGCAGAGGGACATCGGCTGCGGAGAAAGGTAGAGAGGGCCGACGACGCCAAAAGATGCCCGCTTAGCCCCCATTTTGCGGGGTCGTGGCGAGACCCCGCAGGCCGACGCCGGACCCGTCCCTAGGCTCGGGTGCGTGCCCCTGAAACTGATCTACGGACCGCCGAACTCGGGCAAGCGCGGCGAGATCCTGCGCGCATTCCGGGGCGCCCTCGATCGCGACCCGGTCCTCGTCCTCCCCACCACCGACGACGTCTTCGACTTCGAGCGGGAGCTCTGCGGGGACGGAGCGCTGCTGGGAGGTGCGGCGATGACCTTCGGGGCGCTCTTCCGCACCGTTGTCACCGCCGCCGGGGCGCCGCCCGGAGCCGAGCTCTCCCCCACCCAGCGCCTGCGCGCGATCGCCGTCGCCGCCGAGGAGTGCCGGGAACGCCTGCGACCCCTGCGCCGCTCCGCCGGCCGCCCCCGCTTCGCCGCCGCGCTGGAGCGGCTGTTCGACGAGCTGCAGGCGGCCGGGGTCGAGCCGGAGGAGGTCGAGGCCAGCGCCGCCACCCTGGAGGGGTCCGCCTACCTCGGCGACCTCGCCACCCTCTACGGCGGCTACGAGCAGGTGCGGCAGCGGACCGGACGGACCGACGCCCACGGCATCGCCCGCGAGGCGATTGTCCACCTGCGCCGCGACGCGGGCGCCTGGGCGGGGCAACCGGTCCTCCTCTACGGTTTCGACGACCTGACCGAGAACCAGCTGGCGCTGGTCGCGGCCCTGGCCGAGCGGACCGAGGTGACCGTGGCGCTCCCATTCGAAGAGGGGCACGCGGCGCTGGCGGCGCGCGAGTGGCTCCTTGGCCGGCTGCGGGAGCGGATCGGCGCCAGGGAGGAGATCGCGCTCGCTCCCAACCCGGGCAACACGGTCAGCCCACTGCTCTTCCACCTGACGCTTTCGTTCGGGCAGAAGCGACCGGCCCGGGCCGAGCCGGACGGCAGCCTGACGCTGCTGCGCTCGGCCGGGGCCCGGGCCGAGGCCGAGGCGATCGCCGCCCACGTCTCGCGCCTCGTCCATGACGGCGCCCCGCACGACCAGATCGCCGTCGCCCTGCGCGACCCCTCCCGCCGCGGTCCCGAGATCGCCGCCGCCCTGGAGGCGAACGACATCGCCACCGCGCTGGAGGCCGAGGTGCCGGTGGCGCGGACGGGCGTCGGCGGCGCCCTCGTCGCCCTGCTGGAGTCGGAGTTCGGCGAACGCCGCGCCGCCGACTTCCTCCGCTACCTCCGCGGGCCCTCCGGCTTCTCGCACCGCCGGGTCGACTGGTTCGAGCGCAAGCTCCGCCGCCGCCGGGTCCGCGACGCCGAGGCCGCGCTGCTGCTCTGGCAGGGCGAGGAGGGCGAGCCACCGCGGGACCTGCTGCGCCTGCGCGAGACGGCCGAGCGCTCGCCGGCGGTGCTGGCGGCGGAGGTCGGGGCGCTGGCGGCGACGATGGCGGCGCGCCCGCTGCGTGACGAGGGGGACGGGCCGCGGCCGCCGCGCGGCGACGGGCTGGAGCTGCGCGCCGCCGCCGCGATCTCCGCCGCTCTCACCGACCTCGCCGAGCTGGGCGAGCTGGCGCCGCGGCCGGAGGAGCTGGCGGGGACGATCGCCGAGCTCGACTTCCGCGCCTGGTCGGGACCGGTCGAGGGACGGGTCCGGATCGCCAGCCCCTACCGCCTTCGCGCCGCCCGCTTCGACCACGTCGTCGTCGGCTCGCTACAGGACGGCGAGTTCCCGCGGCGCGACCGCGGCGCCGACCCCTTCCTCTCCGACGGGCAGCGGGGGACGCTCGGGCTCGACCCGCGGCGCGACAGCGAGGCCGAGGAGCGCTACCTCTTCCACGCCTGCCTAGCCCTCCCCCGCCGCAGCCTCGTCCTCTCCTACCGCGACAGCGACGAGGACGGCGCCGCGACCGTGCGCTCGCCGCTGCTCGACGACGTGCGGGCACTGCTGGCACCGGAGCCGCCGAAGAGCGGACCCGACACGGTCGAGAAGGAGATGACGGTCACCAGGGACCTGGCCGAGGTGGTGGCTCCGCTAGCCGAGGCGCCCTCGGAGGACGAGCTGGCGCGGGCGCTCGCCGCCCACGGCCCGGGCGCCGACCTGGCGGCGCTGCTGCGCGAGGCGGAGGTGGAGGTGGAGGGCGGGACCGCGGCGCGCGTCGTCGCCCGGGTGAGCGCGGCGCAGCTGGCCGAGGTCGCCTCGCGCGCTCCCGGCCCCTTGACGAACCCGGCCGCGCTGGAGTCCTTGAAGCAGGTCGCCGCCTACGGCGGCACCACCCTGGAGGAGTTCGACCTTTGCTCCTACCGCTGGTTCGCCGGCCACGAGCTCGACCCGCAGCTGCTCGATCCCGTCCCCGACCCGCTGGTCCAGGGCGGGCTGATGCACGAGGCGCTCGACCGCCTCTACCGGGAGCGGCCGGGGGGCGACCCGCTGCCGCGACCCGGAAGCCTCGCCGCCTGGCAGGAGCGCGGGCGCGAGGTGGTGGTGGCGGTGGTCGCCGAGCGCGAGCTGGGGGTGCACCCGGCCGACCGGGCGATGGCGCGGCGGGTCGAGCGGCTGCTGGAGCGCTTCCTCACCGAAGAGGCCGAGCGCGAGACCGGGGGCTTCGAGCCCTGGCTGCTGGAGGCGCGGTTCGGCGAGCATCCCGACGCCGAGCGGCCGGTCCTCGACCTCGGCGGCTGGGGCCTACACGGCGCCGTCGACCGCGTCGACCGCGCCGCCGACGGCCGCGCCATCGTCATCGACTACAAGCTCGCCGGCCAGGTGACCCCGCGGGAGAAGTTCGAGGAGCGGGCGAAGCTGCAGCTGCCGCTCTACCTGCTCGCGGTCGCCGAGCACTGGGGGGCGAAGCCCGTCGGAGCCCTCTACCACCCGCTGCGCGCAACCTCCGCGCGGCGCCCGCGCGGCGTCGTCTCCAGCGAGGTCGCCGAGGACCTCGCCGGTTACAACCTCTACCCCGGCGACGTCGTCGACCCGGAGGGGCTGGAGGAGCTGCTCGCGGACTCGCGCCGGCGCGCCGGCTCGATCGTCGCCCGCATGCGCGGTGGCGAGATCCGCCGCGACCCCGGCCCGCGACCAGGGCTGCGCGGCCACGACGTCTGTCCCCCCTACTGCACCTTCGCCTCGATCTGCCGCCGCGACCGCTCGCCCCGCTACGAGGAAGACGACGAAGGGGACGAGCGGTGAGCGCCGAGCGGACGAGCGCGGCCCCGGCGCGCCAGCCGACGCCCGAGCAGGCGGCGGCGATCGGCGCCCGCGGCGCCGACGTGCTGCTCGAGGCCGGCGCCGGGACCGGCAAGACCGGGGTCATGGTCGAGCGCTACTGCAAGCTCGTCTGCGACAGCGGGCTCTCCCCCGACGCCGTCCTCGCCTTTACCTTCACCGACAAGGCCGCGGCCGAGCTGCGGCAGCGGATCCGGGCCGAGCTGGCGCGGCGTGCCGAGCGCGGCTCGGAGCGGGCGGCGACGGTCCTGGCCAGGATCGGCAGCGCCTGGGTGACGACGATTCACGGCTTCTGCAACCGCGTACTCGCCGCCCACCCGGTCAGCGCCGGGGTCGACCCCGGCTTCCGCGTCCTCGACGCGCCGGAGACGGCGCGGGGCGCGCGCGAGGCCTTCGATGACGCCCTTGTCGAGTTTTTGCAGGCAGACGATCCCACGCGCGAGGAGACGCTCGCGGCCTACGACCTCGACGGCCTGCGGGGGATGATCGCCGGCATCCACGCCGAGCTGCGCAGCCGCGGCGTCTCCAGTCCGACCCTGCCCGAGCCGCCCCAACCCGATCCCGAGACCGCAATCGAGCAGGCGGTGGCCGCCGCGCGGGAGTGCCTGGAGGAGCTGAAGGATGGGGACGCCAAGCGGGAGCCGCTGGAGCGGGCGCTGGCGCTCCTCACCGCGCCGGGGCCGACTCCCGGCCTCGACGACCTGCGCCGGCTCGCCACCGGCAGCAAGGCGAAGGCGATCGCCCCTTACAAGGAGGCGATCGACGCCGCGATCGCCCGCGCCGCCGAGGCCGGCGAGGGCGCTATCGCCTACCGCCACCTGGCCGAGCTGCTGGAGCTCTTCTCGGCCCGCTTCGAGGCGGCGAAGGAACGGCGCGGGGGAATCGACTTCGAGGACCTGCAGATCCTCGCCGCGCGGCTGCTGGAGAGGGCGGAGATCGGCGAGCACTACCGGAGCCGCTTCCGCCAGATCCTCGTCGACGAGTTCCAGGACACGAACCGGCTGCAGCTGCGGCTGATCGAGGCGCTGCGGGGGCCGAAGACCGAGCTGGTCGTGGTCGGCGACGAGCTGCAGTCGATCTACGGCTTCCGCCACGCCGACCTCGAGGTCTTCCGTCGCCGCCGCGAGGAGATCGACCGCCGCGCCGACGCCGAGCTGATGCGGCTCAGCGGCAACTTCCGCTCACGACAGGAGGTTGTCGGCGCCGTCAACCTCTTCGGCGAGGCGCTGCTGAGCGAGGCCTACACGCCGCTTCGGGTCGGCGTTGCCGCGGAGGAGCCACCATCCCCGACCGAGCCGGCGGTGGAGCTGCTGCTGACCGCCCGCGACGGCTGGGACGAGGAGGGGATCGATCTCGAGCCGGCGATCGACGGCGCCACCCCGCTCAACTGCCTGGCCGAGGCGAGGTTCGTCGCCGCGCGCCTGCGGCAGCTCGCCGACGAAGGGGTCCCGCGCGGGGAGATGGTGGTGCTGCTCCGCGCCTTCACCCACCTCGACGCCTACGAGGACTCGCTCGAACGCGCCGGCCTGCGCCCCTACGTGGTCGGCGGCCGCGGCTACTGGTCCCAGCAGCAGGTCGCCGATGTCTGCTCGCTGCTGGCCGTCGTCGCCAACCCCCTCGACGACCACGCCCTCTTCGGCGCCCTTGCCTCCCCCGCCTGCGGCGTCGCCCCCGACACGCTCTGGCTGCTGCGGGCGGCGGCTGGCAAGCGCCGCCACGTCTGGCCGGCGGTCGAGGTCGCGGCGGAGGCCGGCGACTCGGAGCTGACCGAGCCGGCGCGCCTGCAGGGGATCCCGGAGGGGGAGCTGGAGCTTCTGCGCACCTTCGTCGGCCGCATCGCCTCCCTGCGCGAGCGGGCCTCACGCCTGGCGCTGCCCGCCCTGATCGAGACCGCGGTGACGGAGACCGGGTACGACCTGGCGGTGCTCTCGCGGCCGGCGGGGGAGGCGCGCTTCGCCAACGTCCGCAAGCTGGTGCGGCTGGCGACCGAGTTCGAGGCGCGCGAGGGCCGCGACCTACGCGGCTTCCTCGACTTCCTCGCGGCGCGTGCCGAGAGCGGCGCCGAGGCCCAGGCCGCGACCGCCGCCGAGGGTCACGAAGGGGTGCGGATCATGACCGTCCACAACGCCAAGGGGCTCGAGTTCGGGGTCGTCGCCGTCCCCGACCTCGCCCGCAGCCTGCTCGCCGGCGGCCGGGCGCCGCTGCTGACGATCGGCCGCGAGGAGCAGCCGCGGGTCGGCCTGCAGCTGCGCCGGCTCGGCGCCCCCTCGATCAACCTCTACGACCACGACGCCCTCTGCGTGGAGGCGAAGGAGCGCGACGCCGAGGAGGGCCTGCGCCTCTTCCACGTCGCCGCCACCCGGGCGAAGCGGCGGCTGATCCTCAGCGGCGTGGTCAAACCCGAGCCGGGCAAGAAGACGGCACCGAGCACGCCGGTGGTCGAGCGCCTGGTCGATGCGCTCGGGGTGCCGCGCGACGCCGACTCGACCGTCCCGGTAGCGCCGCCGGCGCCGCGCCCGGGCCTGGAGGCGGAGTTCGAGCCTTCGGAGGTTACGGTGCGGGTCAACCTCCCCTCTCCCGAGCGCGCCGCCGAGCTGCGCACGCTGTGGCGCGAGGCCGCCTCGGCGCGGGCGATCGGCAGCGGCCCGCCGCCGCTGGTCGAGCGAAAGCCCCCCGTCGTCCCCAGCCGTCCCCTCTCCTACACCGCGATCTCCGCTTACAAGGAGTGCCCCTACCGCTTCTACCTGGAGCGCGTGCTGGGCCTCCCATCGAGCGAACGCAGCTCTTCCCGCATACCGGGAACAACCGCCCCCAGCGAGCGCGAGGAGGGCACGGCCCGGGGTGCGGCGGTACACGCGCTGCTGGAGTGGAGCCAGGGGAACGGGTGGGCGGAGCCGAGCGAGGAGCTTGCGCGTCGCCACGCTGAAGCGGCGGGGGTGGGAGTGGGGAGTACCTCCCCGGACAACAGCGGGGAGGGTCCGGGGAGGCACTCCCCACTCCCCCTCGACGGTCTACTGGAGCCTGTGCGTCGATGGATCGGCTCAGCGCTGAGAGGGCAGATAACTGCTGAGCGACGAGGGTTCGTGCCGAGGTGCCGTTGCTGCTCGGCGTCGGCGACACCGTCCTGCGCGGCTCGATCGACCTGCTGGTCGAGCGCGAGGGGGCGCCGCCGCTCGTCCTCGACTACAAGACCGACCGGCTCGGCGGCGCCGCCCCGGCCGAGCGCGCCGCCCACTACGAGGTCCAGCGCTCGATCTACGCGCTCGCGGTCGCCGAGGCGCTTGGCGCCAGCGAGGTCGAGGTCGCCTATCTCTTCCTCGAGCGCCCGGACGAGCCGGCGCTCTCCACCCTCGGCGCCGCTGAGATGGCAGCCGCACGCCAGGGCCTGGAGGAGGCGATCGCCCAGATCAGCCGCGGCGAGTTCCCGGTCGCCCCGCCCGAGGAACGCGACTGGTCCCTCTGCCGCGGCTGCCCCGCGCTCAGAGGCCTCTGCAGCGGTCCGGACTCAGCTGACCTCTGAGGCGCTGTCGAGTTTGCTGGCGAGATCGTCCAGCCGCAACTCCTTCAGCCCCTCGCCGACCTCGTCGAGCTCACCGGCGCAGTAGGTGACCAGCTGCTTGCCCTCCTTGCAGAGGTCGAGGGTCTCGCGCAGGCCGGCCTGGCCGGAGTCGAGCCGGTCGATGATCTCCTCCAGCCGCTCGACCGCGGCCTCGTAGGAGTCAGGCGCCGTCGCGCTGCTCTGGTCTCGCTCGGACTCGTCCATCGCTGAAGCGAAGGCTAATGCGCTCCGCGGCGCCGGCCTCGGCGGCGCTCGTCAGCGGCTCGCCCCCGTCCCCCTCGACCAGGGCGTAGCCGCGCTCGAGCGTGCGCTCGGGCTCGTGGGCGCGGAGGGCGACCGCGGCCCGGTGCAGGGCGTCGCGCCGTTTCTCCATGTCGGCCCCGGCGGCGCGTCGCCGCGCCCGCTCCAGGACCAGCGTCCCGATCCGCCGCTGCGAGCCGGCGCGGTCGGCCAGGCCGCGTTCCGAAGCCGCCCTGATCTCGCGGATCTTCTGGTTCAGCTTGCTGCGCTCGCGCTGCAGCGCCCGCGCCGGCCCCCGCGCCAGGGCGCCGAGATGTCGCGAGCGCGTCCCGATCGCCCCCTCCCCCGCCCGCCGCAGGGCCAGCGCGCAGCGCTCGAGGCTCTCCCGAGCCGCCAGGCAGTCGAGCGGCACCGCCGCCTCCGCCGCGTGGGTCGGGGTCGAGCAGGCGACCGCGGCGACGTCGTCGATCAGGGTGCTGTCGCGCTCGTGGCCGACGGCGCTGATCACCGGCACCCGCAGCATCGCCACCGTGCGGCAGAGCGGCTCGTCGCAGAAGGCCCAGAGGTCGGCGAGGCTGCCGCCGCCGCGGGTGACGACGATCGCCTCGACCTCCGGCCGCGCCGCCAGGTCCTGCAGCGCCCGCCCGATCGCCGGCGCCGCGTGACGGTCCTGGACCGGCGCGAAGCCCCAGACGACCGAGCCGCCCCAACCGCGCCGCTCGAGTCCGGCGAGGAGGTCCCGCCGGGCGGCGCCGCGCTCGGCGGTGACCACCCCGATCGCCTTCGGCAGCGCTGGCCGGTGCAGCTGCTTCTGCAGCTCGAACAGCCCTTCGGCCCGCATCTGCTTGCGCAGCGCCTCCAGGCGCGCGACCAGGTCGCCTTCGCCGGCCAGCCGCAGATGAATCACGCGGAATGAGAAGCCCGGCGAGGAGGTCGCGCTTCCAGGGAAGTAGTCGGGGCCGCCGGCCACCACCACTTCCGCACCATCCCGCAGCGCGCCCTCGGGCAGATCCAGCTTCTCGAGTTCGTTTGCCCACATCGTGCAGGGAACAGCGCCGTCGCCGTCACGGATCTCGAAGTAGCTCTGTTTGGGGGTATGCCGGAGGTTGGTCACCTCACCAATCAGCAAAACCCGGGCCCGCTTACGCAGCTCGTCGCGAAGAGTTCTCGCGTAGCGCCCAACCGGGAACGGACCCGGCAGGTTCGGCCCCGCCTGACCCGGCGGCGGAGC